>Ga0316197_10003424_pt1 | contig 11285 bp, 8 predicted proteins | sample OudBiesiAoxic_MG_FD_204939 | JGI IMG/M metagenome (GOLD analysis project Ga0316197, IMG submission 204939) | Coastal sediment microbial communities from Oude Bieten Haven, Netherlands - site A oxic | ecosystem: Environmental > Aquatic > Marine > Coastal > Sediment | place: Netherlands...
CGGGGTATGGTCACGAACAACTCCTGGTCGATACCCAGCGCAACCTCTTCGGTGAGACCTTTCCAGACACGCCCTTTGGCCAGTTCCTGGCCGGCTTCATAAAGCTGGACGGTTTCGAAGAAACGGAATCCATAATTCAGAAGCGTCTGGCTCTCACTGGCCCGAGAGGACTCAGAAGAAGACCCCATCACGGCACTGACCAGGCGCATGCCATCCCGCATCGCCGATGCCGCCAGGCAGTAACCTGCTGCTTCTGTATGACCTGTTTTGAGACCATCGATGGCCGGATCCCGCCATAACAGCGTGTTGCGATTATGTTGTCGAATGTTATTGAAGGTGTATTCTTTCTCGGAGTACCAGGCGTAAAACTCCGGAAAATCCCGAATGGTCGCGGCACTCAACGCCGTAATATCGCGGGCCGTGGTGTAGTGGTTGGGATCGGGCAGGCCGGTAGCATTCATGAAACTCGTTCCGGTCATTCCCAGCAGTTCCCCGTAGTGGTTCATCAGGCTCGCGAATGCCGCCTCACTGCCCGCCACGTGCTCGGCCAGCGCCACGCTGGCGTCATTGCCGGACTGGATGACCATTCCACGAATCAGTTCTTCCACGGTTACCTGCATTCCGGGTTCGATAAACATACGTGACCCACCGGTACGCCAGGCTGTTTCACTCACCGTCACGGTTTCATCCAGCGTGATGTTGCCCTCGGTAAGTTCACTGAAAACAACGTAGGCCGTCATCAACTTGGTGATGCTTGCGGGCTCGACCTGCAAATCGGCGTTGTGTTCGACCAGGATGCGGTTACTGTTGAAATCAACCAGCAGGTAACTGTTGGCGCTAAGCTGCGGCGCCGCGGGAACCGGACGTGCTGAATTACTGTTGGCGACCGGTGCCTGGGCAAAAAGCGGACCGCAGGCCAGCAGCGTCAGTAAGACTGTTAAACGTTGGAGTATTTTCATATTTGAATGCTTTATTTCCGTTTGCAGGCAGCAGTATGGTCTCAGCGCTTGACTCTATGCGGGCGATCGAAGCCAAGTTCAATAGCCCTGTTGATTACCGATTCTACATCGCTTGAGCTGACATAGGGGCCCAGCCAGACCCGAAACAGAGAGCCGGCCTCGTGGATGGACGCCGGTTTCAAGCCGGCCCGCGTCAGTTGCCCGACCAGTTTTTCGGCGCCGTCACGCTGCCCAAAAGCACCCGCCTGGAGCCACGTGCCACCGGTCTGCGCAGCTGCAACATCACCAACTTCCCGGGTGGTAGCTTCCCCGGGGCCGTTAATGACCCGCAAGTCCACGCGCGCCGTGCCCGTGCCTGTCATACCCAGTCGCAGCGCCGCGCCGTAGGACATGTCAATCAACCGGTCATCCTTAAAAGGCCCGCGGTCATTAATCTTTACAATGACTTTCTTTCCATTGTCCAGGTTGGTGACTTCCGCGTAAGTCGGCAAGGGCAGGGTCTTGTGAGCCGCTGTCGCAAGGTGCATGTCATAAGGCTCGCCACTGGACGTGCGGCGGCCATGAAACTTGCTGCCATACCAGGAAGCAATGCCTTTTTTATGGTAGCCATCACTGCTATCGAGCACATAATATTTCTTGCCGAAAACTTCGTAAGGCGAATGATTGCCATAGCGTGCCCGCGGCTCGCTCCGCGGAACGGCATCTGCGACATCCGCTGCTGTAATATTGCTCGTTGACGGACCATCAGCCGGTTCACTAACCTTCGGCTTTTTGCCGGAACACGAAATCAGCAGTACGCCAGTCAGCAGTAAAAACAGCAAAGCAATATAACGAAAGGGAATCATTCTTCGAACCCGCTCCTGATGGCTTCACTCAACTCGTAAACCGCCATTGCATATAGTGGACTGCGGTTATAGCGCGTAATCACATAAAAATTCTTGAAGGTGACAAAGTAATGGTTACCGTCCTCTTCTTCCAGGCGCGTCACTGCAGCGGGCGTATCGCTGCTGACCGGCTCTGCGATGGAAAAACCACTGGCTCCCAATTCGGCCAGGGTTTTCTTTGGTTTTAAGTCGCGCCGGGTGACCAGTTCCATATCCGCACCGTCGGCCACGATAGCGGAATAAGTCACCGGCTGACCGGGCTGCCAGCCATGACGATGAAGGTAGTTGGCAACACTACCGATCACATCCGGCAGGGAGCTCCACAGATCGCGTCGGCCGTCCTCGTCCAAATCAACTGAGTACTCCAGGTAGCTGCTGGGCATAAACTGCCCGAGGCCCATCGCACCGGCATAAGACCCGGTCACCTCATCCAGCGGTATTCCCTCTTGTCCACCCAGGACCATGAAGTTCATCAACTCCTTGGAGAAAAAATCGGACCGGTCATTGCCGGTATCCGGGTAATAAAAAGATAGTGTGGTCAGCGCGTCCAGTACCCGGTAGCTTCCCGTATTTCCGCCATAGTTGGTTTCAACGCCAATAATCGCGACGATCACCTGCGGGTCGACACCGAACTTTTCCGAAGCCTGTTTGATCAGCGCCTCGTTTTCACGCCAGAATTTGATACCGCCGTTGATCCGCTTGCTGGTGATGAATATCGGACGGTACTTGAACCAGGGCTTGCCCTCTGCCGGCCGGGTCATCGCATCAACAATTGATTGTTTGTACCTGGCGTCCTGCAACAGCAAAAGCACTTCCTCCTGGTTGAGGTCGTATTCCGCCGCGGCCTTTGCGGCGAACTCTTCTGCTCCGGGGTGTTGCTGTGCCTGACATGAAGCGCTAAGTATTAAAACCATCGCCAGTAAGAGAATTCGTTTCATTGTTATTTGCGTTCCTTTTTCCGCTGAAGTTGGCATTGTAATCAGATTTGCCTCATCTTATGAAATTACGGTGTCCATAAACGGACATTAATATGCCGAAACCGGCCAAAAGTGTAACGATTGAAGTGCCACCGTAACTGATTAACGGCAATGGAACCCCCACCACCGGCAACCATCCGGAAACCATCCCTGCATTCACAACCACGTAGACAAAAAACGTCAGACTGAGGCTTCCGGCCAGCAGCCGGGCGTACGTATTTCTTGCAAGGCTGGCGACAAAGAGCCCGCGACCGGCAATGAACAGGTAAACGGCAAATAGAAAAAGCACACCAATCAAGCCCATTTCTTCGGAAAGCACTGCAAGAATAAAATCCGTATGACGCTCAGGAATGAATTCAAGCCGGGATTGGGTTCCGTTTAACCAGCCTTTGCCTGTCCACCCACCGGAACCGACCGCGATCTTGGACTGTATTATATTCCACCCGCTTCCCAACGGGTCCGATTCCGGGTTCAGGAAAGTGCGGACACGATTCCTCTGGTATTCATGCAAAACCAGCCAAAGTGCAGGCGCTGCAGCCGAAGCAGCTACCACGATACCCAGGATCACTCGCCATTGAAGGCCAGCTAAAAACAGCGCAAAACCACCACTTGTTGCGACCAGCAGCGCCGTGCCAAGATCAGGCTGCCGGTAAATAAGAAATGCCGGCACCGCCAGGATAACGATGGAAATGAGTATCGTCGCCGGCTCCGGCGGCAGACGGCGGGGGTGGAGGTACCAGGCCATCATCATCGGAACAGCCAGCTTCATGACCTCAGACGGCTGGAATCGAAACACACCCAGATCCAGCCAGCGGTCGGCGCCTCGGCCCACACCAAAAATCCAGGTCGCCACCAACAACAAGAGTCCAAAAGCGTATATCCAGGGTGTCCATATCCGGAGGATATTCGGAGGCACCTGGCTTAACACCAGCATGGCTACCAGGCCCACAGCCATCCGTGTACCCTGCCGGTAAACAACATTCATGCTTTCACCCGAAGCGCTGTATAAAACGAGCAAGCCGAAGGCCATCACCAGCAAAAGGCCCGCTAAAAGGGGTACATCCAGCTGCGGCCACTTCACCCAACCCGGGATCAACCGCCTCACCGGGCCAACTCCTGTGAAAGCCAGGCATCGATGACCGCCCGGGCCACCGGCGCGGCCTGCCTGGATCCGCCACCACCGTGTTCAACAACCGTTGCTACCACGATAGAGGGGTTATCAAACGGCGCATATGCGATAAAAAGGGCGTGATGGCGCAAGTGCGTGGCGGTTGATTCATCCATGTCTTCGTCGGCAGCTTGGGCTGCGACCTGAGCCGTTCCGCTTTTTCCGGCGATTTCATACCCGGATTCCGGTTTAATGGATCGGGCCGTACCCTTGACCCCGTGCACAACCTGCCTCATTCCCTGCCGGATCAGATCCCAGTTTTCCAGCTGCTTTATGGGAACCTCAATTGAGACTGGCGCCCTTTCCTTATCCGCCTGCTCATTGCCGGCGTGTTTGGTCGCGTAAAGCAGGCGGGGTTCGAAGCGGGCGCCACCATTAGCCAGTGTCGCCGTGGCATTGGCCAGCTGGACCGGCGTGACCACGTTGAACCCCTGCCCGATCCCGGCAATGACCGTTTCACCGGGATACCAGGGCTCCGCAAACTGCCCCCTTTTCCAAGCCCGCGAAGGCAGCACCCCGGAATTTTCCCCAAGCAGGTCAAGGCCTGTGGGTTCCCCGAAGCCGAACTGATCAAGATAATCGTGCATGCGGTCAATACCCAGGTCAAAAGCCAACTGGTAGAAGTAGGTATTAACCGACTGTTCCAGCGCCTCAATCATGGTCACCCAGCCGTGGCCGCCCTTTTTCCAGTCCCTGAAGGGCCGGGAAACGCCGGGTAAATAATAACCACCACTGGAAAACACACGATCCTCAGCAGAAATCACGCCAAGCTCCAGACCGGCAAGTCCGACAAAAGGCTTCAGCGTTGAACCGGGCTCGTAGCCGCCAAGCAGTGTGCGGTTGAACAGCGGCCGGCCCGGTGCATTCAAAATAGCGCGGTAGTCCTTACCACTGATGCCGTGCACAAACAGGTTCGGGTCGAACGCGGGCTTGCTGACCATGGCCAGCACCGAGCCGTCGTTCGGATCGATCGCGACGACCGCACCGGGGCGGTCACCCAGGGCATCCCATGCCGCCTGCTGAACCTGGACATCCAACGCGAGAATCAGGTCATCACCGTGCACCGGGCTTTCGCGCTCCAACGTGGTCAGGATACGACCCTGGACATTAGTCTCGATCTTTTCAATTCCGCTGATGCCGTGCAGCTGATCCTCGTAGTACCTTTCGATGCCGGACTTTCCGATGTGAGTCGTACCACGATAGTTGCCCTCATCGACCCGATTGAGGTCATTAACGTCCAGGCGGCCGACGTAACCCAAAACATGGGTCAGCAGTTCTCCGTAAGGATAATAACGGGCCAGGTAAGGAACCACTTCTACACCGGTAAAAAGGTGACGATCCACTGCAAACCGCGCTACCTCTTCTTCTGTGAGGTTAAATTTCAACGGAACGCTATCAAAATCACGGTAGCGCTTGCGCGTATTATTAAACGTTTCCAGCACATCATCCGGTAACTCGAGAATCCGGCCCAGCGCGGCAATCGTTTCTTCAAGCTCGTCGACTTTTTCAGGTACCAGCTGCAGCCGGTAAGCAGGCCGGTTTTCGGCGATCGGCCTGCCCCTTCGGTCATAGATCAGACCCCGGTTGGGTGCGACAGGAACAATTCGAACCTGGTTGTTTATCGACCGGGAAGTAAACTCTTCAAAGCTTACAACCTGCAGATAGAAATAGCGCATGCTGAGCAGAATCGTCAGCACCAGGATAACCAGAAAGGCCACCATCGCCCGGGCGCTGAACTGCCGGCCCTCCAGGGCCTGGTCCTTGAGCGGATGGCCGCCGGCCCGTTTTGTAAAACGACGCAGATTCACCGGATTGCGCGATGGCGCATCACACCGCGATAGTGATCGAGTAACAGAAACAGCCACGGCCAGAGCAACGTGCCGACGATGGGAGGGAGCCAAAAATCCAGAGATGGCAACGGCTCACCGCGAAGGCTGATGATCCATAAAAGTATGATTCGGTCATTCACCAGCAGACCAAGCACCGATAGCGCCTGTTGCCATGGCGGAAAGAAACGTAACCGCGCCCTGAAGCGCGTCACAAGGTAGATGATAACTACCAGGCTGAGCGCATGCAGACCCAGCAGGCTGGCACTTAGCAGGTCGAGTATCAGCCCGATCGCAAAAGCCAGACCCAGCGGCATCAGGTCCTGGGTCTCCAGCCCCCAGTAAATAAGAACCAGAGCTACCCAGTAAGGGCGAGCCATATCCAACAACGGCGGCATGGGCAGCAAAGTCAGCACAAAGGCGACGACTATTGTCACGAAAACTACGGAAAAGCGATCGCTGCGCATGTTCATTCCGGCTCCTCCGGGGAAACCTGCTCTTCAAGCGTTTCCAGCATAATTTCCGGTTCTGGCGCAATAATAAGCAGGACTTCCCTTCCGCGGTCCAATGCGGCCAATGGACTTGCTTCAACGGCAGCAAAAGTCAGGCCTTCTTCACGATCAATTATTGAAACCCTGGCCACCGGGTAACCCCCGGGGAAACGGTCGCCCAAACCGGAGGTGACAATCAGGTCCCCCTCCCGAACATCAGCCTGCCTGGGTATGCTCAACAAGCTCAGGCTGCCGGTTTCGCCGGAACCAAATGCCACGGTTCGTAAACCGGTGCGGTTTATCTGTACCGGGAGCGCATGATTTGGGTCGGAAATTAATCGCACCGTGGAAAAGTGGAGGTGAACATCCTCTACCTGGCCCATCACGCCAGCGCCATCGATCACTGCCTGCCCGCGCGTTACTCCATCGCTGGAGCCCCGGTCAATTAACACCTTGTGCGAGAACGGGTCGAGGTCTACCCGGATCAATTCCGCGAAACGGTATTCAAACGACTGGCTGTTGGCGCCTTCAAAAAGTGAGCGCAGACGACTGTTTTCAGCAGTGAGCGTGTCCAACCGTTGAAGCGCTCCTTCCAGGCTGAGAATTTTCATACTCAGCCTTTCGTTTTCATGCCGTAAGGAGCGACGGGACTGGAACTGCCCTTGCAGATTGCGAACAGCCCTTACCGGCCACTCCACCACGTGATAAACGGGTTCAACGAGATACTCGGCTGCAGACCGAAGTCGCGGAACATAGTGCCCGCGTTGATCCATGGCCATTAGTACGACCGCCAAAAGACCGTAAAGCATGAGCCGGGCAGTCTGACCCGCTGGCCCGGTGAATCTGGATCCGGTTCCTGGGCTTCCTGTTACCAAGCCGGATCCTAGTTAGAGGCGAAGAAATCGCCGTTGTTCTGGTCCATCATCTCGAGCGCCTTGCCTCCACCACGGGCGACACAGGTCAAGGGATCGTCAGCAGGGAACACCGGCAAGCCGGTTTCTTCTGAAATCAGGCGATCGATTCCTCTCAGCAGCGCACCGCCGCCGGTGAGCACGATGCCCGTTTCTGCAACGTCCGCACATAATTCCGGCGGGGTCTGCTCGAGAGCAGTTTTGACAGCCTCGAGGATACTGGTCAGGTGTTCATTCATCGCCTCGAGCACCTCGTTGCTGGTGATCGTGATCATCCGGGGAACCCCTTCTGCCAGGTTGCGGCCGGATACTTCCATTGACTCGGGCTCTTCATCCGGCCAGGCGCAACCGATCTTGATTTTGATGCGCTCTGCGGTGGTTTCACCGATCAAGGTGCCGTAGTTCCTGCGAACGTAGTTGATGATGGCATCGTCGAATTGATCGCCACCCACACGAACAGAGTTGGAGTAAACCAGCCCGTTAAGTGAAAGAACCGCAACTTCGGAAGTACCGCCACCGATATCCAGGACCATCGCTCCACGCGCTTCGTGAACGGGAATGCCCGCCCCAATAGCAGCTGCCATCGGCTCTTCCACCAGGAAAACCTCGCGGGCGCCGGCGCCTTCGGCCGACTCCTTGATGGCTTTGCGCTCAACCTGGGTCGAGCTACAGGGAACACAGACCAGAACACGTGGACTTGGGCGCAGGAATCGGGAGGTGTGCACTTCCCTGATGAAGTGCTGAAGCAGCGCCTCTGTCATATTGAAATCTGCAATCACGCCATCTTTGAGCGGACGCACGGTACGGATGTTACCGGGCGTTCTGCCGAGCATCTGCTTGGCAGCCGAACCCACGGCCGCGACATGCTGCGGACCACCCGGTCCACGGTCCATCCGGACCGCTACCACGGAGGGCTGGTTGAGTACGATGCCCTGTCCGCGAACATAGATAAGGGTATTGGCTGTGCCCAGGTCGATCGACAGATCGTTGGAGAACAAGCCGCGAAGACTTTTAAAAACCATAATGATAAATAATCCGGTGAATCAAGCATTGATTGAGGAAGCTAATGTATCAGCAGAGACCAACTCCCGCAAGTTGAAAAAACGCTAAAAGCCAGTATTTATGCGGCATTCCGGCACTTCGGGCTAATCTGACCGGCAGCCATTGAAACACCAAACACATTATCTGATATATCAGGGGAAGTGGTCAGAAATAAAACAAAATCCCCCGTCTTATGCCAAATCCGTTAGAATGCGCGCGATTGTATATCAGCAGTGAGAAGAAGCATGTCCGCCCTGATTTGTGGCTCGTTGGCCTTCGATACCATCATGGTTTTCCCGGGTCAGTTCAAAGAACATATCCTTCCGGATAAAGTACATATTTTAAATGTCGCTTTCCTGGTTCCCCAAATGCGTCGCGAATTCGGTGGCGTCGCCGGAAATATTTCCTACAACCTCCGCCTTCTGGGTGAAACACCCTACCCCATGGCAACCGTTGGAGACGATTTCGGCCCCTATCGGAAACACCTGGATAACCTGGGCATTTCCTGTCGCTACGTACGGCATATGGAAGGTGAGTTCACGCCGCAGGCATTCATCACCACGGATGTCGATGACAACCAGATCACCGCCTTTCACCCGGGTGCGATGCAACACAGCTACCTCAACCGCGTGTCCGATACCGATAAGATCAAAGTGGGCATTGTCGCTCCCGACGGCAAACAGGCGATGATCCAGCACAGCAAGGATTTCGTCGAAGCCGGTATCCCGCATATTTTTGATCCGGGCCAGGGCATGACCCTGTTCAACGGGCAGGAACTGAGACAGTTCATAAAAGAGGCGAAGTACATCGTCGTCAATGATTATGAATTCCAGTTACTCAAGGAAAAAACCGGTCTTGATGGAGAGTCTATCGCAAGCCAGGTAGAGGCCATGATCGTTACCCGCGGCGCTGAAGGCTCTGTGCTGCGCACACGTGATGGCGAACAGGAAGTCGGACCTGTAAAACCGGACGATATACAAGATCCCACCGGGTGCGGTGACGCCTTCAGATCAGGCTTGCTCTATGGTCTTTTGAATGACCTGGACCTGATTACCTGCTGCCGGATCGGCTCCGTGATGGGCGCTATCAAGGTCGCCCAGCAAGGACCTCAGAACCACAATCCGACTTTTGATGATATCCAGGAAAGGTTCTTTGGCGCCTATGGTTATCGTTTTTGATCCTTTAGGTTGACTTTTTCGGGTTGTAGATAGAGAATTTGCGCCCCGATTGATCACCAGAGCACTCGGGATCAAACAATTTCCGGTGATGTAGCTCAGCTGGTTAGAGCGCGGCATTCATAATGCTGAGGTCGGTGGTTCAAGTCCACCCATCACCACCAAACAATAAGGCTCCCTTTTTGGGGGCCTTTTTGTTTGAAAGTGTCGGGGGGCTGACACCGTGTTGTTGGCTGCTCGGTTCTTCTTTGAGGACACATAGTTAACACTTTGTCCGGTGCGAACGGATTAGGACCGGGCTCTACCCGGTCCTGTTCTTTGTCAAAGGAGTCCAGGTTGACGTCAAAGACAGTGAAAACTAACCAAAGACGTATTTTCCGGGTGCGTCCTCCAGGGGTTTCAATCCCTTGCCGGAGGCCCCCATTCTCGGTGGTTTGACCAAACCGCTGGTTTTTTGATCCAGCCATTCATTCCAGGCCGGCCACCATGAGTTCGGGTTGACCTCGACGGTTTCCATCCAGGTATCCGGATCGATGTATTTATCGCCGGGGTAGCGGGTATGGATGCGATAACGGCGGTAGGGATGGACAGCTCCACTGATCACACCGGCATTGTGTCCGCCACTGGTCAAGGTAAAGGTCAGCTCATCCTGGGTCAGACGATGGAGTTTGTACACCGACTTCCAAGGCGCCACGTGATCGGTTTCCGTTCCCAATACGAACATGGGCACACGAATATCCTGCAGGGCGACGGGTGTGTCACCGACCATGAACTCGTTCTGGGCCAGTTCGTTGTGCAAAAACAGTTTGTGCAGGTAGTCGGTGTGCATGCGGTACGGCATACGGGTTCCGTCGGCATTCCAAGCCATCAATTCGCTCGGCGGCAGGTCCTTGCCTAATAGATAACGATCAACCGCACCGCCGTAAATCAGATCACTGGCGCGCAAGGCGCCGAAGGTTCCGCCCATTTTTTCACTGCTGAGCAAACCCTTTTTCCACATGTACTTGTCGACGAACTCCAGTTGGCTGTCACTGATGAAGCGCAGCATTTCACCCGCTTCCGAAAAATCACCCTGGGCGGCAAACAGCGAGACAGACTGCAATCGATCGTCGTCATCCCGCGCCATGGCGGCAGCTCCAACCAGCAACAATGTTCCACCAATGCAATAACCTACCGAGTGGATTTTCCGCCTGGGAACAATCTTGCCAATCGCATCCACGGCCGCAAACAGCCCCTTATCGAGATAGTCTTCAAAACCCACATCGCGATCCTTCGAGTCCGGGTTTTTCCAGGAAATCATGAAGACAGTTTTACCCTGTTCTACCAGGTACTTGACCATGGACTTTTTCGGCGACAGATCGAGAATATAATACTTCATGATCCAGGCCGGGCAGAACAGAACCGGCTCCGCCCCGACTTTCCCGGTGACGGGTGAGTACTGGATCAGTTCCATCAAATCATTTCTGAACACGACCTTTCCGGGTGTCACGGCGACATCCCGCCCCACCTGGAATTCCGATGGTACTGACGGTGGTGAATTGGTGATCTTGCGCGCGGTATCCTGCACGAAAAACCTCAGTCCTTTAGCCAGGTTGACGCCTTTCTCTTCGATGGTGGTTTTGATGACATCCGGATTAGTCAACGGGTAGTTGGCTGGTGACAACAGGTCCAGCACCTGGTTGGTAATGAATTTCACCAGTTCCTGGTGGTTTTCACTCACGCCCGCAACGCCACTTCCGGCTTCATCCCACCAGTCCTTGGTAGTTTGATGCGCCTGTGCCATCACGTTAAACGGCCAGCGGTTCCAGTTTTCGCTGCTCACGCGCCGCTCGAGTTGCGAGGCCGGGCCATTT
>Ga0316197_10003425_pt1 | contig 11284 bp, 8 predicted proteins | sample OudBiesiAoxic_MG_FD_204939 | JGI IMG/M metagenome (GOLD analysis project Ga0316197, IMG submission 204939) | Coastal sediment microbial communities from Oude Bieten Haven, Netherlands - site A oxic | ecosystem: Environmental > Aquatic > Marine > Coastal > Sediment | place: Netherlands...
GTGTCACGTTTGGTTAAATGGTAGGTAATTAAAACCCTATATCAAATAAATTAAAGTTAAGTTTTATAAAATATGATCGATCTCTTTATTTTGTTTTGCCTTATGAAATTGTTGTGAATTATTTGTTTTTTAGGGGGGACGGAGGAAAGTTTGGATGCCTGTCTTTTCCCTCTGTCTTTTCCTGCACAATTATCTGACTAATTACTTATCCAGATTGGTATTGCCCATGCGCAATTCATATACCATTGCTATTAAAAAATTAATTTAATTTCTATTGAAGATCACCTTCTTTGTTCGTAAAGCTTTTAGCTCCTTGATTGAATTTATCTGCAATACTGATAAAGCAATCTACTAACAACTTTTTCTAAAACCATTCATTTATAAGAATTCAAATTTTCTAATAATTAATTTTTCATGATTTTTGATCTATATTCAAATTAACTACGTATAACTTTCATAGCGGATATTTATATTGTTAAGAGGTGAACGATTAAGTGCAATGACATTGTTGTTCTGTTCTCGTTTGTTTCTATGTGAAGTGATTTTTTTTGTATATTTTTTGTTGCCAAGATTTTATCTTGTGAAATAAACATCTGACAACTTTGACTTAATAATGATTGTCACTTACATTTATATTTGCTTGGATTTTATCTGTATACATTAAAGTAATAACTACTTTTTTATGTAAAAAGCCTATTGTAAGAAAGAATATGGCAAAACAATGGATGGTTAAATATGAAAATTTTTAAGAAATGTATAATTGGTTTGGGGCTTGTAATTGCGCAGCAATCAGCATTTGCAACAACTGATCAAAGTAAGCCAAATATTTTAGCAATATGGGGTGATGATATTGGCCCGTTTAATATCAGTGCTTACAATCGTGGTGTAATGGGTTATAAAACACCGAATATAGACCGAATTGCAAGCGAAGGTATTTTATTTACTGATTCATATGGAGACCAAAGTTGTACTGCTGGTCGAGCTGGATTTATTCTTGGTCAACACCCTATGCGAACGGGTTTAACTAAAGTTGGCCTACCCGGTGCAGAGGAAGGAATTAATAAAGCTGATCCAACGATTGCTGAGTTATTAAAGCCGATGGGTTATATGACAGGACAATTTGGTAAAAACCACTTAGGCGACCAAGACGAACATTTACCCACAAATCATGGTTTTGATGAGTTCTTTGGTAACCTGTATCACCTTAACGCTGAAGACGAACCTGAACATCCAGACTATCCTAAAGATGCTGCATTCAAAAAACGTTTTGGCCCACGTGGTGCAATTCATTCCTTTGCAGATGGAAAAATCGAAGACACTGGCCCTGTGAGTAAAAAACGCATGGAAACCATTGATGAAGAATTTTTAGATGCTGCATTAACCTTTATCGATAAAGCACATGCGGCTAAAAAGCCATTTTTTGTTTGGTTTAATTCAACACGTATGCATGTATGGACTCGCTTAAAACCTGCATCAGAAGGTGTTACGGGACAAGGCTTGTACGCAGATGGCATGGCTGAGCATGATGGTCATGTCGGGCAGTTATTAGATAAAATTGATAAGTTGGGTATCGCTGAAAATACCATAATCATGTACACCACAGATAATGGAGCTGAATTAGCATTATGGCCAGATGGTGGTTACACGCCATTTAAAGGTGAGAAAAACACTAACTGGGAAGGTGGTTACCGTGTTCCTATGATGGTTAAATGGGAAGGTAAAATCAAACCGAACCAAGTTTCGAATGAGATTATTTCACTAATTGACTGGATGCCTACAATGGTAGCGGCAGCTGGGGATAGTGACATTAAAGCTAAGCTTAAAAAAGGTACTAATATTGGTGGTGCTAACTTTAAAGTACATCTTGATGGTTACAATTTCTTACCCCATTTCTTAGATACCTCTAAGCCAGGGCCTCGTAAAGATTTTATCTACTCTTCAGATACTGCTGATATTGTTGGATACCGCTACGAAGACTATAAATTTGTGTTTAAAGAGCAGCGTGCTCATGGTATTGAAGTTTGGCAAGATCCTTGGACAACTCTAAGAGCGCCTAAAATCTTCAATCTACGTATGGACCCATATGAACGTATGGATCAAGACGGTGCTGGTTATGCACAATGGTGGGCTGAACATATGTTCTTATTTGCTCCTGCGATGGCGAAAGTAGCTGAATTTAAAGCAACATTTGAAGAGTTCCCACAACGCCAAAAACCAGGCAGTTTTGTTCCATAGAAGTATTATTTTCTAAAATAATAGCTAGTTATCATTAAATAAGGCTACCGAGTGGTAGCCTTATTTTTAAACTAGGTGTTTTTAATTACTTTATTTTACAGCGTATTATTTTAAAACATCATTATCGTTAATGAGGGCATTCTTTGAAATTCATTTATCAACTCAGCAAGGTAAGTTTGTTTGGTTTACTAACGGCAATTTTTTTTTCAATCCCCTTATCTGCCGAATCTAAGGACTACAATCACCCCAGTTATGTGTCACTTGATAAAGATAACAAAGATTACCCCAAACAACTTAAAGCTTTAATTTTAAGCGAATTAGTACTTGTACAGGGGGGGGGATTCAAAATGGGGTCCGATGCCGAAGGGGCAAGAAAGCGAGAGAAACCGATTCATGACGTACAACTAGATGATTTTTATATTGGAAAAACAGAAGTTACTCAGCAACTTTTTGAACATATAATGGGATGGAATTATAGTTACTTTGCTTGTGATATCTGTGCAATAAATAATATTAGTTGGAAAAATGCTCATTTATTTATGAGCAAAATAAATAAAATTACAGGTTTACAGTTAACTTTTCCAAGTGAAGCACAGTGGGAGTTTGCAGCGAAAGGGGGTAATGCTTCCAAGGGATATATTTATAGTGGTTCAAATGATATTGATGACGTTGCTTGGAATGCCAATAACTCAAATCGTCGAAGCCATCCTACTGCACAATTGAAAGCTAATGAATTAGGCCTATATGACATGACTGGGAATTTATGGGAGTTCTGTTTAGATGATATGAGCCGAGTTGCCTATTCAAATAGCGATAAGCTTAATCCTGTTTATTTATTTACAACAGATGCTTCTAAAACAACCTTAAAGGTTTTACGTGGCAGTGGGTATGAATTTAGTTTCGATGAGTCAGAAATTTATAAACGCGATGGCGCAACCAGTAATGTGCGTATGCCAGATATTGGAATTCGCTTTGCAATGAATATCGATATTAGTAGTATCGAGTCTAATAATTAACTCTTTGAAATAAAATACATTAGTAAAGGAATACTATGAAAATGATTGTTTCATTATTACGTTATACATTGATGTTAGCCGTGATGTTATTTTCTTTTTGTGTCAATGCAGCAGACTATGTAGGCAGTGAAACTTGTGTTGATTGTCATCAAAATGCTTATCAATCTTGGCAAGGCTCTCAACATCAATTAGCGATGACCCATGTAAGTAACGAAACTGTGTATGCAGACTTTGATAATGCTACATTTGAATTTGACGGAAAAACAAATCGCTTTTTCCGCAAAGGAGAAGAGTTTTGGGTAAATATAGAAGGACCCGACGGGGCATTTCATGATTATCAAATAAAATATACTTTTGGTGTCAGCCCGTTACAGCAATATATGGTGGAATTTGAGGATGGACGTGTACAGTTGATTCCTTTTACATGGGACGCGAGAACTAAACAAGAAGGAGGGCAGCGTTGGTATCACCTTTACCCCGATATGGAAAAAACAGACGAATTTTATTGGACTAATACTGGGCAGAATTGGAATTACATGTGTGCTGATTGCCACTCAACAAATATTGAAAAAAACTTTGATGTACAAAATAATAAGTACAATACAACTTGGTCTGAGATAAGTGTTGGCTGTGAGGCTTGCCATGGCCCTGGCAGTGAGCATAATAATTGGGCTACTTTAAATAAAGATAAACCTGAAACACATATTGGTAACATGGGGTTCGATCGCGATCTTTCAAAAGCGGTTAAGCAATGGGTATATAAAGAAGGTAATACTACCCTTGTGCCTGAAAGTATTGAAAAAACACAGCAAGTTCAAGTTTGTGCACAATGCCACAGCCGACGTACTCAACTAACTGAAAAAAATGACCATGTTCAAGGGACATTTTCTGACCGCTATTTATTGAATCTCGTTAGTGCTGATCTTTATCATTTTGATGGACAGATATACGATGAAAACTATGTATATGGTTCATTCTTACAATCTAAAATGGCAGAAAAAGGTGTCGTTTGCAGTAATTGTCATGAGCCGCATAGTGCTAAATTACAAATTCCAGAAGAAGCGGTTTGTGCTCAATGTCATTTAGCAACAGAGTATTCACCAGATAAGCATGCCTTTCATGAAGCTGGAAGTGAAGCTGCAAAGTGTACGACTTGCCATATGCCTGAAACAACTTATATGCAGGTAGATCCTCGTCGAGATCATAGCTGGCAAATTCCTCGACCAGATCTCAGTAAAAATATTAATATACCTAATGTATGTACTAGCTGCCATGAAGATAAAACTAATACATGGGCCGATGATGCACTTGGGAAATGGTTTCCAAACTCTAAGTATCGCAATACACAGCACTTTTCAGTGGCCTTTTATGCAGACAGTATTAATCATTCTGAATCTGGAAAAGCCTTATCTTATGTCGCTCAAAATCATATAGAGAGTGACATTATTCGTGCCTCTGCATTACAACGTTTAGATAATTATCAAAGCCAAAATGCAATTGTAGCGCTTGCTAGAGCAGTCAAGAGTGACAATGAACTTATACGTCTAGGCGCGGTGCATGGTAGCACTGCACTGCCATTTTCAGAGCGCTGGTCATTACTTAAAATATTGTTAACAGATCCTGTATACGCTGTTCGTACTGAAGCTGCTGGTTCATTAGCGCAGAACTGGCAGTCGATGAGCGAGTCACAACGCAAGCAATTAATACCGGCGTTAACTGAATATATGGATATTCAAAGGTTTAATCATGATCGCGGGTTTGGACATACCAATTTAGGTAACGTTTATCGCGCTAAAGGGGAGTATGAAAATGCTATTGCTGCCTATCAAGGCGCAATGGTTGTTGAGCCAAATTATGAGGCTAGTTACATTAATCTTGCAGATCTACATCGTGATCGTGGAGATGAAGCCTTAGCACTTTCAATAATTCAAAAAGGCATAAAAGCTCAGCCTAATTCTGCTGCATTACAGTTTTCTGGTGGTTTGTCTTTATTGAGACAAAAGCAACATAACAAAGCACTTACTTATATGAAAAAATCCACGGAGCTGGCGCCCGAAAATGGACATTATTGGTTTGTTTATGGGCTATTGCTAGAAAGTGTCGATCTTAATAAAGCAGATGCTGCACTGGTTAAAGCATTTTCAGTAAGTAATAACCCTGAGCACCTTTATACTCGTTGCGATATGTTACTGAGAAATAAGTTACCCAGCGCCACACAATGTATTGAAATGTTAACCCCCTATGTTCCTGCTGCTGCAATTAAAAAGCTTCAGGCACAATATTGAATGATATTACTGAAATAGGCGTCTTTGTTAAGCGCCTCTTTTATAACAATCACAACCTTATTTTAACCTAGTAAATCGACGGAAATAGTTCTCTATCATCTTGTGTAGGATAAACCGAATGTAAAAACACCCATGATCAATAGAAGCAGCAGATTAAGGATTTTCAATGAACCTAGCTTATCAGAACATGACCGCATTAGAAGAGAAATTAAATCAATCAGTGATTGGACAGAAGCACGTTGTACGTGCCTTGATTCTATCCTTATTGAGTGGTGGGCATGTGTTACTCGAAGGATTGCCGGGTACGGCAAAAACACGTTCGGTGAAAGCATTAGCTGATAATTTACAGCTTGCTTTTGGCCGAGTTCAGTTTACACCAGACCTATTACCCTCTGATGTAACTGGCTCAGAAGTATACCGAGAGGTTAATGGTAAGCCCGATTTGTCATTTAAAGAAGGTCCTATTTTTAACTCAATTGTACTTGCTGATGAAATAAACCGTGCTCCCGCTAAGGTACAAGCTGCTTTATTAGAAGCAATGGCAGAAGAGACCGTAACTGTTGCCGGCGAAACTAAGTTTTTACCACAACCCTTCATGGTATTAGCCACGCAAAACCCTATCGAGCAAGAAGGAACATATCCTTTACCTGAAGCGCAGATGGACCGATTTTTAATGAAAGTCGACGTGTTCTACCCTACTGCTGATGCCGAGCTTGATATTATTAGGCTCGTACGTGCAGAGGAGCAGTTAAAAAAACAAACTGAATTAGATGAAAGTGAAAGGGACGTGTTTGATGTTAATGCGGTACTGGAAGGAAAAGAAGCCATAAAATTAATCCATATATCTGAGAATGTTGAGCAGTACATTATAGATATTGTGATGGCAACACGCGACCCTAAGCGCTGCCCTAACAGTGCGTTAGCACGTTGGATTGCTGTTGGAGCAAGTCCAAGGGCATCAATCGCATTAGATCGTTGTGCGCGATCTAGTGCTTGGCTTGCCGGTAGAGATTATGTAACACCCGATGATGTGCGCAGCATTGTTCATGCGATATTAGGTCATCGTATTACGCTAACGTTTGATGCTGCAGCAGAGGGAATATCAAGCGTTGAAGTCATAGATGAAATCTTAGATCACGTATTGTTAACATAGGGGCTTAATATGGTAACTCGCACCCAATCAAAGCCTGACGTAATTGATGCGCGTATTTATGCTGACTTTAGCCGTTTAATTCAATTTAAGTTTGTAAAAAATGATTTTGCTTTAACACCTTATGAAAAGGCGGGCGGGTTAATGTCTGGGAGGCATTTATCGCGTTTTAGAGGCCGAGGTTTGAATTTTGAAGAGTTTAGACATTACCATGAGGGGGACGATATTCGTGCAATGGATTGGCGAGTCACCCTGCGTACCGGTCAGCCATATATACGCGTTTATAGTGAAGAAAAAGATTTACCTGTCATTTTATTCGTAGACCAACGAAAAAGTATGTTTTTTTCTTCACAAGAAACGATGAAATCAGTGATTGCAGCTGAGTTAGGTGCTATTTGCGCATGGCAGGTATTAAAGGATAGCGATCGCGTAGGTTGTTTGACCTTTAATGACAAAGCACATTCTTGGGTTTCACCACAACGGAGTCAAAAAAACACGTTGCAAATAATTAAAAGCGTGGAGACATATAATCATAAATTATCCACATTAACGGAAGTACCTGAGCCACCCAGTCAATCATTAAACCGAGCTTTTAAAGCACTGCGACAAATGCAATTTAAAGGGGCCTTGATCATCATGTTCAGTGATTTTAAAGGACTTGATGAACAGGCTAACAAACAGTTGCAGCTATTAAAAAGTAATAACGATGTACTGGGTGTGATGATCACCGATCCGTTAGAGCATAAAATCCAACAATCGGTAGAATTTTATGCGACAGATGGAGAGCACCAAGTTGCTTTGTCAAAGCATGTGGGGGATATTGCGAACGAGTATGAGGAACACTCTAAATTCGAACTTGCTCGCCTTAAAAAAATATTTACCACTAAATCTGCTCCTTACATTCAAGTGACAACTGATGGCTCTCATCTTCGTGAATTTCAACTCGCAATGAGAGGCAAATAATATGTCTGGTAATAATATTTTACTGGCCTCTCTTGTTGAGACTGCACCGCCGCCTAATGTCTCTCTGTTTCCTCAAACGATTGGTTGGCAGGTTTTGTTGGTTATTTTTATCATTGTTGGTATTTATTATATTTATAAGAAAATCGATGAGTGGAAAAAAAATCGATACCGTCGAAATGCCTTAAAGCAGTTATCTGCTCTAGAATCTCAGGCAAACTTAAAAGCGATACAGCAACTAAACCGTATTTTAAAAGAAACCGCAAGTATTGCTTTTGGAGAGAAAAAAGTAGCGCGTTTATACGGTGATGAGTGGCTTGTTTTTTTAGATAAAACATCTGTAAATAACTTTAACTCTGAAGAAGTTAAACAATGGCAGTGTGCAATTTATAATCCTCACAGTAGTCTAGTTATTAATCAGGAAATGGTTAAGCAATTAATCACATTGAGCGGCTTGTGGATAAAGCAGCATGAGGTGCCCTTATGATCGAGTTCAGTTACCCTTGGTTATTTTTATTGATGCTATTACCACTTATAGTGCACCACTTTGTGCCTGCGTATCGAACTAAACAGTCTGCGTTACAGGTACCTTTTTTTGATGTGCTCGTTGATGTTCTCGGCCTTAAAGCAAGCAAAGGCGCAACAGAATTAAAATCCACTGTCTGGCAAAAAATATCATTGGTTTTGGGGTGGTTTTTATTAGTGTTCGCAATGGCTAAACCTGTGTGGTTAGGGGAACCACAAACACGAGAGGTGAGTGGTAGGGATTTGATGGTCGTTGTTGATCTATCTGGTTCAATGGAAACGAATGATTTTATTGACAGTAGTGGTGACAAAATGTCACGTCTTGATGCGGCTAAAAATGTATTAGTGGCGTTTAGTGAACAGCGCCAAGGAGATCGACTCGGGTTGATCTTATTTGGTGACTCCGCCTTTTTACAAGCGCCTTTTACAGCTGATCATGGCACTTGGAAGGATTTATTACTAGAAACTCGTGTCGCGATGGCTGGTCCAAGCACACATTTGGGGGACGCGATTGGGCTAGGTATAAAGGTATTTCGTGAAGAGGAGATAAACGTAATATCAGAAACCCAGGAAAGCTCTCCTGCAAAACAAAAAGTATTGATTGTATTAACAGATGGTAACGATACTGACAGCCTCGTTCCCCCCATCGAAGCAGCTAAAATTGCCGCTTTATACGATATTCGTATTCATATGGTGGCGATGGGAAACCCTGAAACAGTGGGGGAAAATGCAATGGATATGGACGTGGTTGATCAAGTGGCGAAATTAACGGGAGGCGAGTCTTTTGTCGCATTATCGCCTTCTGAACTTACGTTAATCTACAACACTATTTCTGAATTAGAGCCCGCACTATTTGAAAGCTTTACCTACCAACCTAAAATATCAGTACATTATGCTCCTGTTTTGTTATTGCTCTTAAATTATCTATTCATGATGATGTTTTACGCCTTTAAAAGGTATCGTAATAAAAGGCTGGTATTAGCTCATGGGGAAGTGAAATGAGTGTCGAGTCATTACAATATTTTCATTTTCTTCGAGCACAATGGTTATGGCTACTGGTGCCTTTTATCGCATACATTATATTTAATTGGCGTCGCAGTGAAAAACAGCAAGATTGGATGAAAATGATGCCCGCACATTTAGTTTTGGTATTGCGTGTTGGTGAAAAAGGTTGGTCAAAACAATTACCATTAAAACTCATGTTAATTGCAGGTGTACTCAGTATTTTAATTGTTGCCGGGCCTAGTTGGACAAAAGAGGCCTCCCCTTATGGTGAAGATGCTACTAATATGATTATCGTACTTGATGTCTCTGAATCTATGTTACAGAAAGATATTGCACCCAATAGATTGATGCGAGCAAAACATAAAATACTTGATGTACTGAGATTAAGAGAGGCCGGAAAAACAGGATTAATTGTATATTCAGGTAGTGCACACATCGCCATGCCGTTAACCAAAGACCAAAACGTGTTCAAACCATTACTGGAGTCGATCTCTGCCAAAATAATGCCGCGAGAGGGGAAGTTTGCAGAATATGCTGTGCCTTTAATTGATAAAATGCTACAGGAAGATAACTCGCCAAGTACTATCTTATTGGTAACCGATGGTGTGAATGAAAAAACGTTAACCACTTTCCGAAACTATTTTGAGGATTCATCTCTGCAGTTATTGATTTTAGGGATGGGTAATCGTGAATTTAAGTCTGAGATCGCTTATGAAGAGAAAAGCCTAACAAGTTTAGCTGCATTAACCCATGGAAATTTTTATAGCACAACGATAAATGATGATGATGTGTATTGGGTACTGAAAAAAACTAACCATAATCTATTAATTAGTGAAGATAATGCCATGCCTTGGGCTGACAATGGTTACCCACTTATATTTTTGGTCGCCGGTTTATATCTTTTATGGTTTAGAAAGGGGTTCTTAGTGAAGTGGTGTGCCATTATCAGCATTACATCATTGTCGATGTTATCAGAGCCTATTCAAGCTGCAGACTGGCAGTTTAAAGATATTTGGCTAACTGCTGATCAGCAAGGAAAATTACTTTTTGATAAAGCACAATACTTACAAGCAGCTAATGTTTTTGAATCAACACAGTGGAAGGCAAGCAGCTACTATTTAGCAGGAGAATATAAACTAGCACAAAACTATTATCTTCGAGAAGATTCACTGATCGCTAAATTGGGGGCGGCCAATGCGTTAGCCCACCAAAGAGAATATATTGCAGCACGCGGCATGTACGCAGATATAGTCAAACTCGACCCTGAATTTCCTGGCGCGCAACAGAATATGGTTTTGATGCAAAGCATTATTGATCAAATCAATCAGTTTTCTGATAGTCAAAATAATAATTTGGAAAACCAATCAAGTAGAGAACTTGGCGATAAACCGGAAACAAGCGATGGTGCAGAGGTCAAAATTGATAAAGCACAAATTGTTCAGGAGGAACTGTCTGCGGAGCAGATAATGAATAATACGGAAATGAGTGAGAAATGGATGAAACGTGTAGAAGGGCGTTTAGATAGCTTCCTTTCATCAAAATTTTATTACCAATTGGAAGATGGGATAGCAACGTTGGAGTATAACCAAGATGATTAGAGTAGGCCTTAAATATTTATTTATGTTGGTTATTTTATCTGTTTATTGTTCGTCATCTTCTGCGATAAGCCTTGCAGAGCTAGTGCGAGGTGAGCAAATCATCGCCACCAGTTATATTAATGTAAAAGAGCCGAGCCCTATTTCTGCCCAGATAATATTAACGATTGATATCTCTATTCCCCTTGACGCTCGATTTTCTCAGGCAACTAAAATAAATCACTTTGAAATAGCTGATGCAGTGGTATTAGCTCAAGGTCCCTTTGCATTGAATTCGGTATCCAACATTAATGGTAAAAAATATGTTAATCAACTTTGGGAAATCCCTATCTACCCACAAGCAGCAGGAGACTATCTCATTCCTCCTATTATTATTGAAATGGGTATTTTACACAAAGGTGAAACAATAACGGGCAAGTTACTCACTTCTCCCTTAACATTTTCGACATTCATTCCTTCTGCCTATATTACAGATGAATATCACTGGGTCGTGGCGAATAAAGCTACGCTAGA
>Ga0316197_10003426_pt1 | contig 11282 bp, 12 predicted proteins | sample OudBiesiAoxic_MG_FD_204939 | JGI IMG/M metagenome (GOLD analysis project Ga0316197, IMG submission 204939) | Coastal sediment microbial communities from Oude Bieten Haven, Netherlands - site A oxic | ecosystem: Environmental > Aquatic > Marine > Coastal > Sediment | place: Netherlands...
AGGAGCCGGTGGTGGCCTATGGGCCCTTCGTCATGAACACCCGAGAAGAAATCGGCCAAGCCTTCCGCGACTACCAGAGCGGCAGGATGGGCCACCTGTAAAGAGAAGGAAAGCACGACATGGGAAAGCTAGTTGAAGGCGTTTGGCACGATATTTGGTACGACACGAAGAGCACAGGGGGAAAGTTCGTCCGGACCAACGCCAAGTTCAGGAACTGGGTCACGGCGGACGGCAAGAACGCGCCGAGCGGCGAGGCCTTCAAAGCGGAGGGTGGCCGCTACCACCTCTATGTTTCCTATGCCTGCCCCTGGGCGCACCGGACGCTGATCGTGCGACGGCTCAAGGGCCTCGAAGATATGATCGGCGTCTCGGTCGTGAACCATTTCATGGGCGCGCAGGGCTGGACCTTTCATGAAGGGGACGGCGTCATTGCCGACCCCGTGCTGGACGCCGAGTTCCTGCACGAGCTCTACACGGCCGCCGACCTGCGTTTCAGCGGGCGTGTCACGGTGCCGGTGCTTTGGGACAAGAAGACCGGGACCATCGTCAGCAACGAGTCCTCGGAAATCATCCGCATGTTCAACTCGGCGTTTGATCATCTCGGTGCGACGCCCGGCGATTTCTACCCGGACGCCCTTCGCGACGAAATCGACGAAGTGAACGAGCGCGTCTATCACACGCTCAACAACGGCGTCTACAAGTGCGGCTTCGCGACCACGCAGGAAGCTTACGAAGAGGCACTGATCGAGCTATTCGATACACTCGATTGGCTCGAAGAGCGTCTTTCGAAGCAACGCTACCTCGTCGGGAATCAGATCACGGAAGCCGATTGGCGGCTCTTCACGACGCTGGTGCGCTTCGACGCCGTCTACGTGGGTCACTTCAAGACGAACCTGCGCCGGATCGCAGACTACCCGAACCTCTGGGCGTACACGCGCGACCTCTACCAGGTGCCGGGCGTGAGAGGCACCGTCAACATGCAGCACATCAAGCATCACTACTACGGCAGCCATGAAAGCATCAACCCGACGGGCGTCGTGCCAATGGGGCCCATCATCGATTTCCAAGAGCCCCACGGCCGCGACGCGATGAAGACCCGGTTGCTTGAAGCCGCAGAGTGAGCCGAACCAAGGTCACGGCGGAGCACGCAGCCGTCGAAGGGCCCACAAGCCCAAGAACGCGCTAATGAGCTCGTACGCGATCGCGGCGAGGTTGTAGCTATCGACCTCACCGCTGAGGAGAACGGCGACGACACGGGCGCTGGCGTAGCCGCCGAGCGCGGTGACCATCACGAGGAGACCGGTGCGGACTTGGATTTTCTGCATGGCGGCAGCCAAAAAGAAGAGGCCGAGCGCCATCGGAAGGCCGCCGTACTCGGCACGGACTTCGATGACCGAGCCGGGCGTCGGCATCGCGAGCCCGCTCTCGATACCAATGGTAGCCGGATGGATGAAGCAGACCAGCCCGTGGATGAAGAACATCAGGCCGGTGGCAGTGAGCACGATGCGAGCAAACAGCATGATGGGCGCCGATGTCTCGCTCAGGAATGCTCAACGGTGTCGGCGATCCTGTTGCGAAGCGCGTGAATCGTCTTGCCGGCGGCCTTTTCGTTCTCGCGGCTGAACACCGACGACGGCAAGGGCATGTTCGGGTCGACGTAGAGCTTGAAGTCGACCTCGGTGCGGGCCCCATCGTTCACCGGCGTCAGACGCCAGGTGGCGCTAAACGCATCCATGTTGCCCTCGAGAAGGCGCGCCTCGACGACCCGCGTCGCGCCCTCGGCTGGCGCCTCGGACAACTTGAACTGCCCCCAGAGCCTGAAGGTCCCGGCCGCGACGCTGACCTCCATGTAGACCATGGCTCGATTGCCGCGCTGTGAGAGCACTTTCGACTTCGTGAAGTTGGGCATGAAGTGGTGGTAGTTGGCGTAGTCGACCACCACCGGAAAGACCTGGCCGATCGGTTCGTCGATGACCCCGATCGCATGACCCCACGAAATGTTGGAACCCTCTTCCGCGATCTGCGCGGTACGAACCTCGGGCTCGCCCGCCGCGTGGACGGGGCTCGTCGCCAAGAACAGCGCCGCCAGGAATAAGACAAAGGAAGTAAGCCGATTCATCCGCGAAGTCTGCCTAGGGCGACCGGAAGAATCCATTTCTTGCTTCCGCTTGGACTGCAAGACCGCCCAGGCCGGTCAGAAATGTCCGACCGGCCACGGGGCTTGGCTACCTGTCGGCCTAGCGAACGGAGACCGAGACGCGGCACTCGGGGGGGATGGTGTTGCCGGTGCCACCAGTGGCGCCTGCGCCACCGCTGCCGCCATTGCCGCCGCTGCCGGCTTCACCGCTGCTGCCGGCCTCCCCGCCGCTGCCGCCATTGCCGCCGCTGCCTGCTTCACCGCCGCTGCCGGCCTCACCGCCGCTGCCGCCATTGCCGCCGCTGCCTGCTTCGCCGCCGCCGCCGGCCTCACCGCCGCTGCCGCCATTGCCGCCGCTGCCTGCTTCGCCGCCGCCGCCGGCCTCACCGCCGCTGCCGGCTCCACCGCCGTTGCCGCCGCTGCCCGCGCTGCCGCCTGCACCGCCATCACCACCCGTGCCACCGCTGCCGTCGTCCGGCACGCAGTTGATGCTGACCGTCCAGTCGTCGATGCAGTACTCGAAGCCGTCGTCCGAGACTTCGATCGTGATCTGTTCTTCGTCGGCGTCCGCACAAGTGTAGACGGTCGACGCTTCCGACGAATCTTCGAACGCGCCGCCTGTGGCCGACCAGCTGAACTCGATCGGATCGTCTTCTTCGTCGCCCGCAGCCGCACCAATGGAGAGGGAGTAACCGCTCCCGGTTTGAAGAGGTGCAACCACGACTTTCTCGAGCTCCGCGCAAATGTTGAGCTTGCCGTTCACGCGAACGCCACCGAACTGCTCTGCACCCTTGCAGTACAGAATGAGGTCGACCTCGGTGCTCACGCCGGCGGCCACGTCGAAGGTTGCCGAGCCACCGCACTTGAGCGAGCCGTCCACCGAGGTTGCCACCATCATCACGACGTAGCCCTCGCCCGGGGGAATACCGAAGGTCTCGACGGAAGCCGTCGCCCCCGGCGCGCTTGTATTGATCGTGCCACCCATGGCCGGCATGCCGTTGCCGGTGATCTCGTAGTCCACGGTGTCAATGACCGTGCCGTCGCTCACCTCGAGGTTGATGCGCAAGAACGCGGCGCAGGGATCGAACTCCTCGCCGCTGCTCGAGCAGCCAAACGCAGTGACGGCAAGCAGGACAGACCAAGCAATCGCCTTTAAGCAGCTCCGATTCATCATCATTTTCCTCGGTACAATCTCCAGCGGGAAAGGGGGGAAGACCGCCGGACTCTCTGCGGGCGCAGAGGCACGAGTCTACCCTCAACAAGGGCCCACTCGTCAATAGATCCCTTTCGCAGATGCCCAGAATTGTTGGGGCAATTGCGGAATTGGGATCGATTTGTGAGCTTGTTCACAGCTCGAAGAGCGGCTACCTGTTTGCGCGACATGCTCGACACCTCGCCCCTCGACGGAAGGCGCTGTCTGGTCACCGGCGGAGCCGGGTATCTCGGACGAAATCTCGTGGCCGCCCTTCTCGCCAAAGGGTGCCCGGTGAACGTGCTCGACAAGGCGCCCGAGTCTCGGGACGGCGTGCGCTGGTTTCAGGGCGATGTGAGGATTCATTCGGATGTGCTGGCTGCCTCAAGAGACGTGGACACGGTGTTCCATACGGCGGCGGTGATCGAAGCATTGACGCATGCGCGGCGCTCGGTCGCGAGGACCATCGAAGCGATCAACGTCGGTGGCACGCAGAACGTGATTCGCGCGGCGCGACAAAACGGCGTGCGGCGCTTGGTGCACACCAGCTCCATCGTCGCCTCGTTCTGCATGGACGCCGCTGGGAGCGATGAGTCGGCTCCCTACAGCACCGCTCGCGACCTGTACACGCGCACCAAGATCGCCGGCGAACGGGCGGTGCTCGGTGCGAACGGAAAAGACGGCCTTTTGACCTGTGCAATTCGTCCGGGCGGCATCTATGGCCCCGGCGAACGATTGACGTACGGCCGGCTCGTTCGGGCGCTCCGAATGGGGGTGCCGCTGGTGGTCTTTGGCGATGGCCGCGCGCGACTCGACTATGTCTATATCGACAACCTCGTCGATGCGGAGCTGCGGGCGGCCGAGCGTCTGGTCGAAGGCTCGCCGGTCTGCGGGGAGGCTTACTTCCTGAGCGATGAGACGCCGATCAACGCGGGTCAGTTCAGCATCGAGCTGGTGAAGAACATGGGCCTACAAACCCGCTTGGTGAGGGTGCCGGACCCCGTCGCCCGCGCGATGGGCGTCGCGATGGAACGGATCTATCAGGCGCTGGGCGTCGTGAAGCCGCTGTTCACCGAGGCCAACGTGAAGCTTTGCGACATCGACCACTACTTCTCGATCGACAAGGCTAAGCGGGACCTGGGCTACAGGCCCCTGGTCGACACCGAAGAAGGCCTGCGACGGACCGCCGAAGAAGCCCGCGTGTACTACGAGAGTCTTTGAGGGACTAGCGCGGCGACGGCGGCTGTTCTATCCCGGGAGTGCAGATGGTCCTCACCGAGCAGCAAGAGATGATTCGCGAGTCGGCGGCGCGCTTCGCCGAGGAGCGTCTGGCGCCGAACAGTCGAGCTTGGGAAGCCGCCGGAGCCGTCGAGCTCGAGGCGCTTCACGAGATGGGCGCGCTTGGTTTCATGGGGATGACCGTGCCCGAAGCCGACGGGGGCGCAGGGCTCGACTACGTGTCCTACGCATTGGCGCTGATCGAAATCGCAGCGGGCGACGGCGCGGTCTCCACGATCATGAGCGTCAACAACGCGCCGGTTTGCGCGATCCTACAGTCCGCGGCGAGCGAAGCCCTTCGGGCGCGGTACCTCAAGCCTCTGGCAGCCGGAGAGATGATCGGCGCCTTCGCCCTGACCGAGCCACAGGCCGGTTCCGATGCGTCCAACCTTCAGACGCGTGCGATTCGAACCAAGGATGGGTATTCGCTTACGGGGACCAAGCAGTTCATCACGTCGGGCCGGATCGCGGGCGCGGTGATCGTCTTCGCGGTGACCGACCCTTCGGCGGGCAAGCGGGGCATCTCGGCGTTTCTGGTGCCCGCGGGGACGCAAGGGATGAAGGTTGCGTCCTTGGAACACAAGATGGGGCAAGAAGCTTCGGACACCGCAGCGTTGAGCTTCGACGCTGCCCTCGTTCCAGCCGACCATTTGATTGGCAAAGAAGGAGACGGGTACCGAATCGCTCTGGCTAACTTGGAAGCCGGACGCATCGGGATCGCCGCCCAGTGCGTCGGCATGGCGCGGGCCGCGATGGACCAGGCGATCGGCTACGCCAAGGAGCGGACAGCGTTCGGCACGACGATTTCGAATCACCAAGCCGTCGCGTTTCGCCTCGCCGACATGGCGACCCAGCTCCACGCCGCCACGGCGATGGTGCTCGAGGCTGCGGCGCTGCGCGACGCGGGCCGTCCCTGTCTGAAGGAAGCCTGCATGGCAAAGCTCTTTGCCTCGGAGGCGGCCGAACGCATCTGCTCCGATGCGATTCAAATCTTTGGGGGGTACGGGTACTCTCGCGAGCTGCCCGTCGAAAAAATCTACCGCGACGTTCGCGTGGCCCAAATCTACGAGGGCACTTCCGACGTCCAGCGTATCATCATCAGCCGGCAGCTGCTGCAGGGGTCGTAGCCCCGCTTGACGGGACGAGCCTCGGGGTTAATGCACTTACATGTTCCGGCGCTTCGCCATTCGCGACCTGACGATTCTCCTCGGCACCGCCGGGCTCTGGTCCCTTAGTCTTTCGGCCGAAGCCGGCAGCTCGCTCGCGGCGGCGCTGTCAATCGGCGCAGGGGTTGGCGCGGCGGTTTGCGCTTACAACCTGCACGAGTGGGCGCACCTCATCGGTGCGCACCTGACCCAGAGCGTCTACGTTCCTGCTAAGCGGCTGATCTCGCCGTTCCTCTTCAGCTACGACGCCGAGCGGAACACGCGGGGCCAGTTTCTCGTCATGTCGCTCGCCGGCTTCGCTGCGACCGCCCTTTTCGTCGTGGGCTACCTCCTGTGGATGCCGCAGGACCAGCAGGCGGGTCGGATTGCGCTCCGAGGCGCGCTAATCTTGGCCGGGCTCACCGTCGTGATCGAGTTCCCGATTTTCTTCCGCGCGCTCTTCGGCAGGAAGGTGCCGCGCACGGGCATGTTCGAAGGGCCCACGGTCGGCGGTCGCGACTGAAGCCTGCAAAACGGCAGGCGTGTTCGGCGCAACTCTCCGCTGCAGGGCGCTGGCGTCCCATGGAGGCTCGGTCCATTCTCGGCGGAGATGGGCTCTACGACGCATGTGTTCGTGACGGGAGGAACGGGCTTGATCGGGCGCGCTCTGGTCGAACGACTTCTGAGGCGCGGCTTGAATGTGACTCTGATGCTCCGAAGCGGCTCGGCCGAGCGGCGCAAGGTCGAGCTGGAGGCCCTCGACCGAGTGGCCGGCGGTGCGAATGGGTCGCTGAACCACATGACCGGAGACCTTGGCGCGGTGAATTTGGGCTTGTCCGAAGCCGGTCTCGCCGCCCTGTCCAAAGCCCGGCACTGCTTTCACCTCGCCGCACTCTACGACATCGACGCGGACCCCGACGCCCCCGAAAAGGCCAATGTGGACGGCACCAAGCAGCTGCTGTCCGCGCTTCGCAAGGCGGGCTTCCAGGGTACGCTGCACCACGTGAGCTCGGTTGCGGTGGCCGGGGACTACTCCGAGACGTTCACGGAGGCCATGTTCGACGAGGGGCAAGGCTTCCCGCACGCCTATCACCGCAGCAAGCTCGGATCGGAGAAGCTCGTTCGCGAGTCGGGGCTCGACTACCGAATCTACCGGCCGAGCGGGGTCGTCGGTGATTCGAAGACAGGGGCGATGGACCGAATCGACGGTGTGTACTTCAGCTTCGGTGCGATCAAGAAGCTCGCGTACGCCCTTCCGCGCTGGGCGCGCGTGCCAGTGCCCCGGATTCGAGGCGGGTTCAATCTGGTCCCTGTGGACTACGTCGCCGATGCGATGGCTCATATCGCACTTGCCGACATCGACGCGCGCGTCTTTCACTTGGTGGATCCAACGCCGCCGTCCCTCGTGAAGATGACCGACATGTTCGTGGCGGCCGCGGGCGGTCCGCGACTCGGCCCCGCGGTCGACTTGGCCAAGTTGCCGGGCATGAAGAAGACCGGAGCGCTGCTATCGATGCTCCCAAGCGTGCGGGAGCTTCGGGATGCATTCCTCAGCGACCTCGGCCTACCGACCGGTGGCCTCCGCGCCATGAACACCAAGGTGCGCTTCGACGACAGCAACACGCAGGCGGCCTTGGCAGGCTCCGGCATCCAGTGTCCCCCGCTCAAGAGCTACGCCAAGACGCTGTACCGGTATTACGAAGATCATCTCGACCCGATGAAGCAGCGCCCGGCGCGATACCGGCGTGCTCTGGCCGGGAAGGTGGTGCTCGTCACCGGCGCGTCGCGCGGCATCGGCCTGGCCGTGGCGCAAACCGCCGCCGAGGCGGGTGCGAAGGTGCTGCTCGTGGCGCGAGACGTAGAGAAGCTCGAGGCGGCGGTAGAGGGAATTCGCGCCGCTGGTGGGCAAGCATACACGCATGCCGCCGACCTCTCATCGTTCGACGAAGTCGACGCGCTCGCCGAACAGGTGCTCGCGCAGCACGGTGGCGTGGATGTCCTCATCCACAACGCGGCGCGTTCGATTCGCCGCCCCATCGTCGCCTCCATGGATCGCTTCCACGACTACGAGCGCACGATGGCGCTGAACTATTTCGCGCCGGTTCGGCTGACGCTGCGGCTCTTGCCCTCGCTGATCGAACGGGGCGGCACGATTTCTCACGTGCTGACCATGGGTGTGCTGATCCCGGGCCCCTACTTTGCAGCGTACTTGGCGACGAAGGCCGCGCTCGACGCCTTTGGCGACTCGTTGATGTCCGAGCTGCAGCACGAAGGGATTCACGTCTCGTCGGTCTACCTTCCGCTCGTGAAGACCGAAATGATGGCGCCGGTCGAGGCGTACGCGGGACGCCGCGACGTCATGACGCCGAAGCGCGCGGCCATGATGATCCTCGACGGCGTAGTCGACAGGCGGCGTCGGGTCATGACCCCTGCAGGCGCCTACTTCGCGTTTAGCAACCGCGTGACGCCCGCGACTACCAGCCGAATCCTCAACCTGATCGAGCGAGCCTTTCCCGTGGGAGATGCGCCGAGCGAGTTCCCCATGGAAAGGGCGTTCATCACCAACGCCATTGGCGGCAGCCCGATCTAGCCCCCAAAGAGTTTCGAAAAGAACCCTTCGCCCCGAGATTTACGAAGCAGCCACTGGGCCTTCTTCGCAAGCGCCGGCCCTGGGAGTGCGCCGACGCGAACGTCGAGGATTTCGCCATTGTGGACGAATAAGAGGGTCGGGACGGAGTGGATCTTGAACGGCTGGGCGAGCTGGGCCTGAGCCGCGGTGTTGATCCGCACGAAGCGGATCGGCTCGTCGGCCAGCTCGTCGGAGAGGGCTTCGAAGGCAGGAGCCATCGCCTTACACGGGCCACAGCTGGGTGACCAGAAGTCGATGATCGCTGCACCGCCGTCCTCGCTCATCAGATCTTCGAGCTCGCTCAGATTCTTGAAATCCTCAGCCATGCATAGCTTTCTTGCATCGAATGACGTGCCTTGCCAGTGTTCCCACCGCCGACCGAGAGGCGGCCGTGCGACTTTGGCCGACAAACCCCTGCATTGCATCTATCATGACGAGGAGCGCATGCCTGAGTCCGCCGCCCATCCACCATCCGCCTACGTCGAAATCGTGCACCCATGGGTTTCACATCGGCACATGCCGATCTACGAGTGGACATTTCCCGAGGAGGCGAGCGATGAAGAGCTCTCCACTTTCATCCGCGCGCGCGAGGACTGGGCGAAGCAGGCCCGCTACCGAGTTGCATGGGTGGTCGAGCTGTCGAATCTCCGGAAGGCGAACGCCGGCCAGCGCAAGCTGTTCGCCGAGCACCTGAAGCGATTCGAGGAGCACGACGTCCGATGGAACGCCGGCTCGGCGCTCATCGTGCCCCGCGCCTGGCTTCGCGGCTTAGTCACGGCCGTGTTTTGGATTTCCCCGCCGAAGTTTCCGCATCAGGCGTTCGCGCGGCGCTCCGACGCCCTCGAATGGGCGCAACTTCAGCTCGATGCCAAGGTTGCCGAATCCAGGGGTTCGTCGCAGGCTCAAAAGGGCTGACCATGACCTGGTACACCGGGGACCCGACGTACGATACGGTGCTGACCCTCGCATACGGGCTGGTCGTCTTCGTGTTCATCGGCGCCGCATTCATGAAGAGCCCCTATGGGCGCTTCGCCTCCGATCGATGGGGGGTGAACCTCAGCCCGCGGCTCGGCTGGTTCCTGATGGAGCTGCCCGCGATGCTCAGCTTCCTGTTCTTTTACTTCCAGGGGCGGAATCGATTTGAAATCGTCCCGCTGTTTTTCTTATTCGTTTGGGTCGTGCACTACGGAAACCGGGGTTTCGTTTTTCCGTACCTCATCCGGAGCCCCAAGGGCGCGACCGCGTCGTTCAGCATCACGATCGTGGTGATGGGATGGCTGGTGACCACGCTCCACGGCTATTTGAATGCGGCCTTCATCAGCGACCTCGGTCGGCACTTCACTCTGGATTGGTTCTCGGACCCACGATTCATCTTCGGCATCGTCCTCTACTACGCTTCGTTCGCGTTCAACATCCATTCAGATGCCATCATTCGAAATCTCCGCAGCGCCGAGGAGATCGAGCGCGGGGACAAAGTGTATCGCGTTCCGCGAGGTGGGCTTTTCCGGTTCGTGACCAACCCTTCTTATCTCACCGAGATTACCGCATTCACCGGCTTTGCGATCGCTACCTGGTCGCTCGGAGCCACGTTCATTCTGCTCATCACCATCGCCAACCTCGTGCCCCGCGCCTTCCAGACGCATCGTTGGTACCGCGAGAAATTCCCTGACTATCCGCGCGAACGGCGGGTCTTGATCCCGTTCCTGCTGTGAGGCTCACGCACGCATGCGTCAATGCGCGTCGTGGTGCCGGACCTCGACGACCAGCCGATCGGTGGTCGTATCGATGCGAGCGTGTTTGATGAGTAGATTGCCCTCCGCGACTGCGTCTCGAATCGTGGGCCGTGCCATGAACTCTTGGACACGTTTCGCTCGCTCGTCCATCAAAGAGATCAACGCGGGGAACTTCTCTCGGAGCTCGGGGTCGGCCGCTGCGGCCTCGGCGGCGCAATCGGTATGCGTGGTGAGCACGATGACCTTCACCCCGTTGAGCACCGCGAGCTCGAGCATGTCTTGCTCGGCCGGCGAGAGGACGGAGCCCGCCGTGCGCACGACGTAGTAGTAGTGGCGTGTATCGCCCACGAGCTCGCTCACGTCGATTCGCCCATCCATACAGGCAAGGACCGCCACCACCGGATGCCTCGGGGTGCGGGGAAAGAGGCCGCGCATGCCTCCAGCAAGCTCGTTTTGGCGCTCGAGCTCCTCCCAGATTTGCTCGGGCGTGATCGACTCGTCGTGTACGAAATCGAAGCTGCTGAGCCGGTCTTGCAGGCGATACCCGAGGTTGACCAAACCGCCCCCAAGGATGAACTCGGCGCGCGGGTTCAGCACGACGAGCACGACGAGGGCGAGGAAGAGAAGCCCAATCCCCATGAGCGCGGCTTTGGTTTTCGTCATCGACGGCGACCGTACATGAAATCGGAAACGGTTCGCATCATTTCACCGGCTCCGGCTGGGCTGCCGCTGGGGTCACTGAAAACATCAGTCCAACATCGGTGAGGGGCTGCGTGATGTACAAGCGCCCTTGGTAGACCAACCTGGTTTCACTGGTGCCGATCGCGTCCGTGTACTCCTTCGGCAGAAAGACATCGGCACCGACACCGGCCACCAGCCCAAACATTTCGAGTCCTAGGAGCATTCGATCGAGGAGTTGGTTCATCGTGCCACCCATCGGCACGAGCATGTTCGCGCGCTCGATCTCGTCACCTTCCCCAATGACCTCGATCATGAACGCCGGGTGCGCCTTGCTGGAGCAGCGGGTTCGTGGACGCCCATCGACCACATCGCGGCTGGGGCCGCCGTCGCATCGTGCATAGAAAGCGTTGAGCTTGGAAGTCGCAAGGGGCGTTTGCTCTACTGCAGTAGAATCTCCGCCATCCCCGAGCCAGTACGCTGCGCCCAC
>Ga0316197_10003427_pt1 | contig 11282 bp, 9 predicted proteins | sample OudBiesiAoxic_MG_FD_204939 | JGI IMG/M metagenome (GOLD analysis project Ga0316197, IMG submission 204939) | Coastal sediment microbial communities from Oude Bieten Haven, Netherlands - site A oxic | ecosystem: Environmental > Aquatic > Marine > Coastal > Sediment | place: Netherlands...
GTAGGTGGTCTTCAGACCGCTCTTCCATGCGTGCAGGTACATCGACGAGAGCTTGCCGATCGTCGGCGTCTCCATGAACAGGTTCAGCGACTGGCTCTGGTCGATGTAGGCCCCGCGCTCGGCAGCCATGTCGATCAGCTGGCGTTGCGGAACCTCCCAGGCCGTGCGATAGATCTCCTGCAACTCGGCGGGGATCCGGTCGATCCCCTGGATCGATCCTTCGGCCTGCTTGATCTCCGAGATCATCCGCTCGTCCCAGAGCCCACGGGCCTGGAGCTCGCGGACCAGGTAGCGGTTGATCTGCATGAACTCGCCCGAGAGCGTCTCCCGCTTGAACAGGTTCGACACCTGCGGCTCGATGCACTCGTAGCAGCCGGCGATCGAGGCGATCGTCGCGGTGGGGGCGATGGCGATGAGCAGGCTGTTGCGCAGGCCGTGCTCGGCGATGCGACCCCGCAGGGTGTCCCAGTCGAGCTCGGCCGGAGGCGTGACGGTGTTGCCGTCAGGGGTGGTCCACAGGTCGAACTGCAATTTGCCCTGCGCCGCGCGAGTGCCGTCGAAGGCCTCGTGCGGACCGCTCGCCTCGGCCAACTCGGTCGATGCCCACAGGGCGTGGAAGTAGATGTGGGCGCTGATCCGGGCGCTGAGCTCTCTCGCCTCAGGCGAGTCGAAGGCAAACCCCTTCTTGAACAAGACGTCCTGCAGACCCATCAGGCCGAGGCCGACCGGGCGCCACTTCTCGTTGGAGAACTTCGCCTCCGGAGTCGGGTAGTAGTTGATGTCGATCACCCGATCCAGGAACGGGACGACCTGGCGAACGACCCGACCGAGACGGGCGAAGTCGAACTCCGCGGCATCCGCGCCGACGCCGGTGCCGACGTACGCGCCGAGGTTGAGTGATCCGAGGTTGCACACCGCGGTGTTGTCCTGGTCGGTGACCTCGAGGATCTCCGTGCACAGGTTCGACAGGTGGACGACGCGGGGCGAGCCGTCGTCGTTCGTCGCACCAGTCTGGTTGCACTTCTCGTTCGAGGCGTCCTTGAACGTCATCCAGCCGTTGCCGGTCTGGGCGAGCGTGCGCATCATCCGGCTGTACAGCTGACGGGCCGGGACCTGCTTCTCGAACAGGCCCTGCTCCTCGGCAGCGAGGTAGGCGCTCTCGAATTCCTTGCCGTACAGATCGGTGAGGTGCGGCGCCTTCTTCGGGTCGAACAGCGACCACTGCCAGTCCTTCTCGACGCGCTCCATGAACAGGTCGGGGACCCAGTTGGCGATGTTCAGGTTGTGCGTCCGGCGAGCGTGGTCACCGGTGTTGTCGCGCAGTTCGAGGAAGTCCTCGATGTCTGCGTGCCAGGACTCGAGATACACACACGCCGCGCCCTTGCGTCGACCACCCTGGTTCACCGCGGCGACCGAGGAGTCGAGTGTGCGCAGCCACGGGACGATGCCGTTGGAGAGACCGTTGGTTCCGGTGATCAGGCTGCCCTTGGCACGGATGCGATGCCACGCAACGCCGATGCCACCGGCGAACTTCGACAGCTTCGCGATGTCGGTGTAACGCTTGTAGATGCCTTCGAGGCTGTCTTCGGGCGAGTCGAGGAGGTAGCAGCTCGACATCTGGCTGTGGGTCGTTCCCGAGTTGAACAACGTCGGGCTCGACGGCAGGTACGCAAGCGACGACATCAGGTCGTAGAACTTGACCGCTTCGTCGATCCCCGTCGGCCCCTCGGTCGTGGTGGACAGGCCACAGGCGACGCGGAGGAAGAAGTACTGCGGCGTCTCGATGACGTCGCGACGCTCGGGGTGGCGGAGCAGATAACGGTCGTAGACCGTGCGGAGCCCGAAGAACTCGAACGACCGGTCGCGGTCGGAGTTGATGGCGGCGTTGAGCTCGGGGGCGTTGGCCTCGACGAAGTCGTACACCTCCTGGCTCACGATTCCCTGCTCGTAGCCGACCTTGATCGACTCGGAGAACCACGGAATGTTCTGGTTGCGCACTTCTTTGTCGATGATCGTGGCGAGGAGCCGCGAGGCGAGCTTGGAGTAGTTCGGTTCGTCGACGATCAGACCGGCGGCGGTCCGGATCGACAGTTCGTCGAGTTCACGGGTGGTCGCGCCGTCGGCGAGCGCCGAGATGGTTCGGGTCGCGACGCGCATCGGGTCGACACCGAGGAGACCTTCGGAGGCCCGGGCGATCGCGTTGACGATCTTGTTGAGGTCGACAGGTTCGACCGCGCCATTGCGCTTCGTGACACGCATCCCGGTCGGGCCGGCATCGGCGGCGTCACGCAGGGTGTCGCTCATCGTCGCGGTGTCCGTGAGGGTCGCAGTTCCCGCCGTTGTGTCGGTGGCATCGCGCTCGGTGCCATTTTCGATCAGTGTCACATTCGCTCCATCTTCAGTGTTTCCGTCGGTGATCCGGGTTGTTCTTCTGGGCTGTTCGCCCCGGATCGTGCTGTTGTTCGTGTTCGTGTTCGTGTTGATGGTGCGAATTCGGACGTGTGCCCCAACCACCACATCTGGTGTTCTTCGATGTCGATCCCCCTCGACAACCACCACATCTCGTGTGGTGGCGGAGGAGTAATTACAGCAGCGTCATTCGACGCGCGCAAGCCTTTGGCGAGAAAATCGCCACGGATCGCTCGGCGTGTCGCGAACGTGCTGGTCAGCGCCTCGCGAGCTCGACGCGGCGTCGATCGCCTCGGCTTCGACACGCAGCCGCCACCAGACCGCTGTGGGTGTCGGACCGACCGCGGAGAACACGATCACGTCGCCATCCGGGCCGAATCGTTCGGCATCACCTCGCCACCGCTGCTCTACCTCGGTCAGCACGCCGTCGAGACCACGGCGGTGATTCTCGCGGTAGTCGAGCGTGGTGCGCCATCCGGTGCGTTCGAGCAGGGACCGATCGTCCGGCTGGTCCGATCCGTGACGTCGCAGCTGCCGTGGCGGGCGGCCGCCGGAACGACGCGCGCCGGCCGAGAAGGAACGACGGAAGTCGATCGGGTGGGACATGTCTTCATCTTCACGGACGGACCCTGTGAGCTGCCAGAGGGTCAACGGTGTGAATTCAGCGCCGTTTCGTGTGGAATCGCCTGTGCACAACAACGCCAAGTTGTGGACTTCTGTGGATAACTCTCCGACCTGGGCGGAGGCCCCTCGGGCTGCCACCCAGTGCGAGTAGCGCTCGCCGCATGCCGGGCACACAGCGACCACCTGTGGATCGCCGCACCCGAAGGGTGTTCACTCCTCGCCGCTGCCGGCTTGAGCGTTCGGCGCACCGTCAACCCACTTCGCGATGAAGGCCGCCGGAGGTTGGGTGGCCATCGACACCGCCTCGGCGGCGGTGTCGGCTCGAAGCGCGAGCGCCTCATGGTCTCGTCGCATGAAACCGGCCGAGACAGCCCCTCCGATGAAGTCGAACAGTGGCTGGTAGAAGCCGTCCACGTCGAAGAAGACGACCGGAATCGCGACCAGCCCGAGCTGATTCCATGTCAGGATCTCGAAGGTCTCGTCGCATGTGCCGAAGCCGCCGGGCAGCACGATCACACCATCGGACAGCGCCGCCATCCGCGCCTTGCGGGCATGCATGTCGAGTTCGATCTCGAGCGAGGTCAGGCCGGTGTGCCCGACCTCGAGGGCATGGAGTTGCTCGGTGATCACCCCGGTCACCCCACCCCCTGCGGCGAGCGCCGCGTCGGCCACCGCACCCATCAGCCCGACGTGGCCACCCCCGTACACCAGCTGATGTCCGTGGCGGGCGATCTCGGCACCGAGCGCCTCCGCGGCGGCGCGGTACTTCGCGTCGAAGCCGGAACTGGAACCACAGAACACCACGATGCTTGCCACGTGTCACATGCTCGCAGGTCGCCGCAGAAATGGCTCCTTCGGTTACCGCTCGGTAATGTCGACTCCATGAGTGCCTCCATCGCTACACCGGACCTGCCCGCTGCCGCTGACGCGATCGACCTTGCGGATCGTGTGGTCGGCAAGGCGGTACGACGGCTGGCATCACTCGACGGGGGTGCCGACGAACACCAGGTCCTGGCCTACGAGATCGCCCACGCCGCCGCCGGCGTCGCCACTGCCAAGTCACTGATCGACTACGGCAACAAGGGCGACACCGAAGCGAAGATCACCTGTGCGTTCACCGCCGACATGATCCACGACCTCGCCTCGAAGATCCTCGGCCGCGAGGACGACTGGGGTGTCGAGCGCGACGCCCTCGCCAACGCACACGCGTTCATGGCGGCGTTCCGGGCACCCGAGTTCCTCGCGTCCCTCGCCGACCAGCCGGGACCGCTTCACCTGTCCAGCGACATGGAGATGGTCGCCGACACGTTCGACTCGTTTGCCCAGAACGTAATCGCGCCGCACGCCGAGCACGTGCACCGCACCAACGCCGATGTCCCTGAGGAGATCATCTCCGGGATGGCCGAACTGGGTGCGTTCGGATTGTCGGTCCCCGCCGAGTACGGCGGCTACTCCGAAGGTGGCGACGAGGAGTACATCGCAATGGTCGCCGCAACCGAGGCGCTGTCGAAGGCCAGCCTCGGCATCGGCGGGTCGCTCATCACCCGCCCCGAGATCCTCACCCGCGCCCTCGTCAAGGGTGGCACCGAGGAGCAGAAGCAGAAGTGGCTGCCGCTGCTCGCCACCGCCGAGGTGATGCCCGCCGTCGCCGTGACGGAGCCGGACTACGGCTCCGACGTCGCCGGTATCAAGGTCACCGCCACACCGGCGCCCGGACCGAACGGTGAAGATGGCTGGGTGATCAACGGCGTGAAGACCTGGTGCACGTTCGGCGCCCGCGCGGACGCACTCACGTTGCTTGCCCGCACCGATCCCGATCGCTCGAAGACACACCGTGGCTTGTCGCTGTTCATCGTACCGAAGCCGCGCGGCGAGGCCCACGGCTTCATGCTCGAGCAGGACGGCACCGCCGGAAAGATGGAAGGTCGCCCGATCGACACCATCGGCTACCGAGGCATGCACTCCTACGAGATCGCCCTCGAGGATTGGTGGGTCCCGGCGGAGAATCAGATCGGTATGGAGGACGGGCTCGGCAAGGGCTTCTACTACCAGATGGCCGGGTTCGAGAACGGCCGACTCCAGACTGCCGCCCGTGCCGTCGGCGTGATGCAAGCCGCGTACGAGCAGGCTCTCGACTACGCCGAGAACCGCAAGGTGTTCGGGCAGCCGATCAGCGAATACCAGTTGATCCGCGCCAAACTCGGCCGGATCGCCGTGCTCACCCAGGCCGGCCGCCAGTTCAGCTACGCGGTCGCCACGCTGATGGCGAAGGGCGCTGGGCAGATGGAGGCCTCGATGGTCAAGGCGTACGTCTGCAAGGCCGCCGAGTGGGTGACCCGCGAGGCGATGCAGATCCACGGCGGAATGGGCTACGCAGAGGAGTTCCCGGTCAGCCGGCTGTTCGTCGATGCCCGCGTGTTGTCGATCTTCGAGGGCGCAGATGAGACCCTCTGCCTCAAGGTCATCGCTCGCCAACTGGTGTCCGCCAGCAGCACCAGCTGACCGCGCGGCGCTCGTCGGCGCCTTCGGCGCTCAGCCGAAGTAGCCCTCACGAATCCGCGACAGGTCGTGACGGAGCGCCGAAGCTTGACCTTCCACGACTACGCGTCCGTTGGCGATGACCACCGCGCGGTCGGCGAGTTCGAGCGCGAGGTGGATGTGTTGTTCGACGATGACAACGGCGGCGCCCTCGTCGGCGACCCTGCGAACGACCGGCAGCATCTTCTCGACAGCGACGGGGGCGAGGCCAAGACTCATCTCGTCGACGAGCAGAAGATCCGGCTCGGTGATGACCGCTCGGGCCATCGCCAACATCTGTTGCTCACCACCCGACAACAGTCCCGCTTTTCGTGCCTGCAGCGGACGGAGCCCGGGGAAGAGGTCGAACACACGCTCGTAGGCCCGGTGACGGTCACGTCGTCGGATTCCACCGACCACCTGGAGGTTCTCCATCACGGTGAGCGAAAAGAAGAGCGACCGGTCTTCAGGGACATGTGCGACGCCGCGTCGGGCGACACGGAAGGGATGCTGCGAATCTGTCGGCCTGCCCATGATCTCGACCTCACCGGCGATGCCGGGGAGCAGCCCCGAAATCGTGCTCAGAATCGTCGTCTTGCCTGCCCCGTTGGGGCCCAGCAGAGCGACGACCTCCCCGGCCGCAACGGTGAAGTCCAGGCCCCGCACCACGGGCACACCTCCGTAGCCCGCGTGCAGCCCACGCAACGCGAGGACCGTCACAACGATGCTCTCGAGGAGGGCGCCCGGCTCACCGCATCGAACGTAGTCGACCCGCCCGCTGTGGAGGTCCGGCGACCTCGCCCTCGCACTCACCGATCGACTCGACACCCCGGACGCCGTCGGCATCGATTCGTCGCACGACATGTTGGCGCCCACTGCGACGCGTCAGACGAACTCGCCAACAAGCTCATCGAGGGAGCCGATCCGCTCAAAGTCGGCGCCCGCGTGATCGTCGTAGGGGTCGAGCAGGATCGGATGGAGGCCGGCAGCCGTCGCCGCGGCGATGTCCATCGTGACCGAATCGCCCACGTAGGCGATCCTCCTGATCTCGAACTCGCTGAACGCGGGCAGCGCATGGTCGAAGATCGCAGGATCGGGTTTGGCGACACCGACGACGTGACTGTCGACGATCACCCGCATCTCGACATGTTCCCCGGGACCAACCTGGGCGATGGAGCGACGCAGCATGGCCTCGATCTGGCCGCTCGCGTTCGACACGACGCCCATCGGAACCCCTGCGGACGCGAAGCTGTCGAGCGCCGCACGTGACTCGGGGATCGCCCATCGCCACGTGTGGTGGTAGCGCGTTCGGTCGAGGACGCCGGACGCTTCGTCCCGGTCGACCGGGTCAACGCCCACCGCCGCCACGTAGGCGTGGTTGTAGACGTCCCAGCTCGACTCGAACGCATCGGCATCCGACTTGGCCTTCATCCCGGCGTAGTGCGCCCGCCGGTGCCGGTCGATCTCATTCGACCCACCGAAGTAGGCGAGCAGCGGTGCGAGCACCGTGGGATCGGGGAGTACCAGCACCCCGCCGGCATCGAAGAGCACGGCATCGAATCGTCGTTGGTTCACTGCGGAAGTCTCGCGGACCGCAAGCCCGAATCACGAGATCTCGATGCCACACTCCTGCGTGGCATACTCGGCGACTGCGTCCGCCGCGCGTGCAGTCTCCGCGTCGTTGATCACCGCTGCCTGCTCCTCGGTGAGTTCCAACTGGTCCTCCTCGATACCGGCGAGAGTCGCGCTGGCTTCGGCGAACGTCTCCGCGTCAGCCTTGATCTCGTCCGGCGCCACCGCCACGACGTCCGCCAAGGCGTCAGCGAGATCCTGAAGCGCAGCGGCTACTTCCCCATCGGTCGTCGCTGCATCGCCGGCAACAGCGATCTCCGCGACCCGTTCGAGTTCTGCGCAGACGTCGCCATCGGACGAAGCGTCGTCGCTGCCACCGCAGGCGGCGAGCGCGAGAGTGCCGACCACCGCAGCGGCAAGGGACGTACGTGAACGTGAAGGCGTCATGCCGACGACGCTACAGACGCGCGGTCAACCGGCCGTCAACTCAGCCAAGCTTGTCGTGAAGGAATGTCGTCGCCTGCGGCCAGATCTTGTCGTACAGATCCTGGTCCTGGGTCCCGAGCGCATTGTGCGGCGCCATGAAGGCGTGGCCCGAACCCTCGTGGACGGTGATCGACACGTCCTTGCCGAGCGCCTTGAGTTCGGCGTCGAGGTGCATCGCCGCACTGGGTGGGAAGAAATCGTCGTGCTCGGCCATGTGCCCCTGGATCGCCGCGCTGATCTTCGAGTAGTCGGGCTGCGAGTCGCCGCTCGGGAACCCGTAGAACGGCACGGCCGCCTTCACCTTGTCGGGTCGGTTTGCGGCGAGCATGAACGTGAGCATCCCGCCCATGCAGAATCCCATCACCCCGATACCGCTGCCGGTCGTACTGTCGAGCCCGTCGAGGTAGTCGACGGCGCCACTCATGTCTTGTGCGGCGCGCTCCGGGGGCATCTCGGCCATCAACTGACCGGCCTTGTCCATCTCGTCGTGCGCCGCCAGTTCGCCGTGATACAAGTCCGGCGCGAGCGCCACGAATCCCGCCGCGGCGAGCCGGTCGGCCATCTCCTTGATGCCCGAGTCGAGCCCCCACCACTCCTGGACCACGATCACCCCGGGTCCGGAGCCGCTCCCGGGGACTGCGAGGTACCCCTGTGCGTCGATGTCATTACTGGTGAATTCGATCATGTCTCCCATGACCGCGACGTTACCGCTGGTGCCAGGCACCAGCGGTAACGCGACGACGGTTTGCGCGTCAGTTGCCGCCTTCGTTCAACGTGACCTCGATCGGGGTGTAGCCACTGCCGACGAGATCGACCCCGTCGAGCAGCGCCACCGCTTCGGTGACGATGTCGTTCGTGAACGCCCCGTCGCCCGGATCCTCTGTCAGCACGGTGGCCCCGTCAAGGTTCGGCGTGTTCTGGCTGATCTCGACGGTCTGGTCCCAGGCGGCCTGGTCGATCAGACCGATGCTCGCACCCGATGCCGGCCAGATCAGCCTGTTGACCTCGTTCATCATCCACTGCTGATGGCTCGCGCCGAGGGTGGATCCAGCATCGGTGACGATCGTCGCGCACTGCTCGACGTTGTCGCGGCAGAACGCCCAACCCTGCAGCGAAGCAGCAACGAATCGCACCGCTGCGTCGCGGTACTCGGCATCGTCGGCGAGTCGACCGGCGTCGGCCCAGATCGCGTCTTGGAGCATGCCGACGCCCTCCTCCTCATAGTTGATGACGTTGAAGTCCTCCGGCTGGTACAGCTCACCGGTGTCGGGATTGACCGCTTCGAGCACCTGGGCGTACTCGTTGTAGGTCATGGCCTCGGCAGCATCGATATCACCTTCGAGCAGTGCGACCATGTCGAACTGCTGGCCGACGAGTTCGACGTCGGTGGCGGGATCGAGACCGGCTTCGCCGATCGCCGCGAAGACCTCATATTCATTGCCGAAACCCCAGTTGCCGATGACCTTGCCTGCGAAGTCGGCGGGCGACGTGATCCCGCTGTCGGCAAAACTCACCTGGAGGGTGCCCGAGCGTTCGAAGACCTGCGCGATGTTCACGATGTCGGCGCCGGCCTCGCGGGTCTGGAGCGCCTTCGGAACCCAAGCGATGGCGAAGTCGGCGTTGCCATTTGCGAGTTCGGCCTGCGGCACGATCTCGACGGCGCCCTCCTTGATCTCCACGTCGAGACACTGGTCCTCGTAGTAGCCCTGATCCACTGCGGCGAAATAGCCACCGAACTGCGCTTGCGTGAACCACTGGAGCTGCAGGCTGACCGAGTCGGTCGTCTCGCAGTCGGTTGGGGCCGCGTCGCCACCGGCGTCCTCCGCGGTGTCGTCGCCACCGGCATCCTCCGCGGTGTCGTCGCCACCGGCATCCTCCGCGGTGTCGTCGCCACCGGCATCCTCCGCGGTGTCGTCGCCGCCGGCGTCAGCGGCGGTGTCCGCCGTCGTGTCGACGGTCGTGTCGTCGGATGCCTCGTCGTCGTCGCTTCCGCAGGCGCCGGCGACCAGCGCCAGCACGGCGAGCCCTGCCGTGATCTTGGTGATGGATCGGTTCATGTTGTTTCTCCCCTTCGGAGGTCGCCCTCCGTTGTCCGGTCCGGGGACCGGTGTTGTTGTGCTGATGGAATCTCGGATGTTCAGCCCGAGTTCTGCTTTCCCCCGTGGAGTCGTTCGAGACCACTGGAGACCATGTAGAACGTCAGGCCGAGTGCCGACGCTCCGATCACGTACGCCCAGGTGACGTCCTTGCTGCCGTTGAGGCTGTTGCGGACGCCGGTGGCGAGACCGTTCTGGACGCCGCCGAAGTATTCGGCGACGAATGCGGTGATCACGGCGAGCGGGGCGGCGATGCGCATTGCGGTGAAGAGGTAGCCGACTGCGTTCGGCACGCGAACCTTGAACAGGATCTCCGACGGCGAAGCAGCGTACGAACGCATCAACTCGAGGTGGGTCGCCGAGACCTGTCGCAGACCCTTCGAGACGTTGACGAAGACCACGAAGTAGACGATCAGCATCACCATCAGCCGCCGCGGGACTTGGCTCGTCGTGCCGAACAACATGTTGTTGAGGATCGGCACGATGACAACGATCGGGATCGCATTGACGGCAACGGCGAGCGGGGTGAGCAGCGACTCGACCAGTCCGAATCGGACCGTCAGCAGGCTCGTCAGCACACCGAGCACGATCCCGAGCAGAAAACCGATCAACGCGTTCGTCCCGGTGACCAGGGTCTCCTCGAGCACCTGGTCGAACCGCTCGGTGAACGCTGACCAGATCGCGCTCGGTGCGGGCAGGGTGAACGGGGCGATGTCGAAGACTGCCACGAGCAGTTCCCACAGGCCGAGGAAGACGCCGCCGAACAGGAGCGGCGGGCCGATGCTCTTGACCACGCTGGACAACTTCATCGATCCTCGATTCCGCGTGCGCCGGCTGTCATTTCGCTCCCGCGCAACGCTTCACGCACCTCGGTGATCTTCTTGTAGAACGCGTCGTCCTCACGGGTGTCCTCGTCGCGGGTGTGACCGAGCTCGACATCGATCGTGCCGGTGATGCGTCCCGGCCCGGCCGACATGACCACCACCCGGTCGGAAAGGTACACCGCCTCAGGGATGGAGTGGGTCACGAACACGACCGTCGTGTGTGTCGCAGCGCAGATCTGAAGCAACTCGGACTGCATGTGTTCGCGGGTCATCTCGTCGAGCGCGCCGAACGGTTCATCCATCAACAGCAGCGGCGGGTGGGCAGCCAGGGCGCGCGCGATCGCAATGCGCTGCTGCTGGCCACCCGACAGCTCCCACGGCATGTTCGCGCCCCGATCCGGCAGCTTCACCAGATCCAGCATCTCGCGGACTCGTTCGGCGCGGCGGCGCTTGTCCCATCCCTTCAGCTCGAGGGGGAGTTCGATGTTCTTCGCGACCGTCCGCCACTCGAACAGTCCCGACTTCTGGAATGCCATCCCGTAGTCCTGATCGAGCCGAGCCTGTGCCGCCGACTTCCCGTTCACCGACACCTCGCCCGACGTCGGGTCGAGCAGGTTCGCGATCAGCCGGAGCAGCGTCGACTTCCCACAACCGGACGGTCCGATCAGCGACACGAAGTCGCCGGGCTCGACGACGAGATCGACGTCGTCGAGCGCAGCGACCTGCCCGGGCCCACCGTCGTTGAACACCATCG
>Ga0316197_10003428_pt1 | contig 11280 bp, 17 predicted proteins | sample OudBiesiAoxic_MG_FD_204939 | JGI IMG/M metagenome (GOLD analysis project Ga0316197, IMG submission 204939) | Coastal sediment microbial communities from Oude Bieten Haven, Netherlands - site A oxic | ecosystem: Environmental > Aquatic > Marine > Coastal > Sediment | place: Netherlands...
AGAGTCCACCATCTCCCCCGGTCTACGCAAGAAAACCTGTTTTTCGCTCGACACAATAGCCTATAAATGATACAACTCAATTACCTAGGATTAGATCAGCTTAATAACCTGGAATTAGCACAACACAAGATCCTCTAAACACAAGATCCTCTAAAAGAGAGTGAAGAGCATGGCGGCTCCCTCAGAAAAACTGGCACGATCTCTTGCAGCATTGAAAGACCTCCAGGACCGCGACGTTGCTGCAATTCGTTCAAGCGACCTGGGACGCGTCGACCGGGAGCGCCTTGTCGCAAACGGTTTCCTGCAGGCAGTGATCAAAGGATGGTACATCCCGTCCCGTCCGGACGAAACTGCCGGCGAAAGTACCGCGTGGTATGCCTCTTTTTGGGATTTCTGCGCCTCGTATCTGAACGAGCGCTTTGGCACAGATTGGTGCCTTTCGCCGGAGCAGTCGATCTCCCTTCATGCCGGAAACCGGACGGTCCCTCCTCAGCTCCTGGTCCGATCACCGAAAGGCGATAACAAGATCACGGAACTTCCGCATGGCACGTCGCTTTTAAGCGTCCGGTATAACATGTAATGGTCAAGTAAAAACGGACACCCGGTTAAGCAACCTTGGCTAATTTTTCATATTCAACCGGACTTACATAGCCAAGGTACGAATGTAAGCGCCGGCTGTTGTAGAACATCTCGATATAGTTAATTACATCCTGCCTCGCAGCTTCCCGAGTCGGGTAGCGCCGATGGTTTGTGCGCTCACTCTTCAGGCTACGGAAGAACCGTTCGATCACGGCATTATCCCAACAGTCTCCCTTACGACTCATGCTCGGGATCATGCCATGCGCTTCCAGGATATCCTGGTACTCATGGCAAGCATACTGGCTGCCTCGATCCGAGTGATGGATCAGCCCCCGACTTGGCTTGCGGCGCCAGATCGCCATCAGCAGGGCGTCACGCACCAGATCGACCTTCATGCGGCTGGACAGTGACCAGCCCACCACACGACGTGAGAACAGATCAATGATCACCGCCAGATACAGCCAGCCTTCATCAGTCCACAAATAGGTGATGTCACCACCCCACGCCGTATTGGGCGTTTCAATATCAAACTGACGATCCAGCAGGTTCGGCGCCACAGGGTAGTTGTGTTTGCTGTCTGTCGTCACTCTGAAGCGCTTTTTCTGCTTGACCTCAACATTGGCCTTCTTCATCAGTGTGCCTGCCTGACAGCGCCCCACGTCCTCTCCATCGGCCCGCAAGGCCTTCGATATCCGACGGCTGCCGTAGGCTTCATCGTTTGCCTTGTGGATCGCTCGGACCTTGACGATTAATCGCTGCTCCCCGACATCGTCAGGCCGTTGCAGACGCTTCTGAAACGCATAGAAACCGCTGCGGCTGACTTCCATCACCTGGCACAATAACGTCACTGGATAATTGGCCTTCTCCACCATAATGAACCGATACCTCAGTTCCCTTCTTTGGCGAAGAAGGCCGTCGCTTTTTTTAATATCTCCTTTTCCATCCGCAGCCGCTTGTTTTCATCACGCAGCCTGCGAATCTCTTCCTGTTCCGGACTCAGGTTTCCTTTTCCGGGAAACGCCGCATCTGAACCCTCCCTGGCTTCCCGAACCCATCGTCCCAGCATGTTGGCATTGATACCCAGACTCCGAGCCGCCTCGGCTATCTTATAACCTTCATCGGTTACCAGACGCACAGCCTCTCGTCTAAATTCCGGCGTATAGTTCTTTCTCACCTGCTTTGTCATTTCTCACCTCGTTTCAAGTATTATTACTCTTTTCGAGGTGTCCGGTTCAATTAGACCACTTCATTATGGCTCTTATGTATATACTCACTCACACTGGAATATTACGCCGCAAGCGGCGGGGAATAGAACCCCAAGGGAATTCAATGTCCCATCTATATTGCCAAGCTCAACTGGAAACACACCAAAATGCTTGGTCAGCATTAAGGTGGCTCTACCTTGATCCTGATCGGGGCAAAACGCTGCCCCAAGCGATTGATTGCTTCGAGACAATCCAATGGAACAACATAAATTGTAGAGACGCGGGAAGAAGTCACCGTAATCCAGTGATACCCCTTCGGTTCGGAAAACGCCCAACGGATTTCGGGAAAAGGCGGACATCCTGATTACCTATATCTCCCTGGATCGTCTGTACCAGTCAACCAGGAACTTTCATTGCGTGGTGTAGCGCATCCAGACGTGACTGGTACATGTGACCCGTATTGAAGTGTTGCAGGATCTGTTGCTTCTCCAGCATCTTGCGAACAGAAGGCCTTACCCCGACCAGGACAATATGGCGACCAACCGATTTTGTGTCAATCATGATGTCTTCGATGGCGCGTGCCGTGGTGAAGTCGATGGTTCGCACTGATGTCAGATCCAGCAACATCGTGACCTGCCCCCCAATAACGAACCCATCTTTTCAGAATGACCGGCGTTGCGTCGAGCGCGGCTGGCCCAACACCTTGCAGATCCGTCGTTCCGAGGCCCCGAGCTGTCGCTGTACCTGCGTAACACAACGCCGGCGACGCTCAGGGCTTAGTAGTTTCCCTTTAAGGCCTCATTGAGAATGTCTTTGTCCAGCGACAGATCCGCGACCATCTTCTTATGTCCGAAACGTTCTTGGCAGATCATTCCAATAAGGAAACCGTCTGCGCGTATACAATACCTCTATGGCCGCCGAATTCCACTATAACCCGCTAAACAGAGCCTATACTGCTTGCCTGGATGGATTGCGCGCACCCGGTCAAATTTGAACAATGAGGTCTCTGAGGCATTTATTGGCGAGCCATCCCGTCGGGCAGGACAAGTGTGCGTGATTGAGTATAATCCGGAATAAAATTACGTGTTTTTTACGATTACCCTGGGGAAAACCCAATGCCAGAACTTGCTACGAACACGGTGGAGCACGCTGGAGGCTTCCCGATCCATGACATGATGATGCGTTACAATGTGTTTGTGCCCCGTCTCTACAACTGGTGCATATCGCTGGGTTTTACCCCCGGAAAAATCATGCCATCGCGTGCATTTTGTTCCGATGAAAGCCAGGGCTACCCCATCATAATGATCGCCAAACACTTCGGCACCTTTCCGTTCAATCATGGTGTGGTCGGTGGAATCGTCGCCACAGACAGGCATGTCCCCCACGCCGCCCACGGTCAGGATATGCTCATCATGCAAGCCAGTCACGTAGGCTACGACCCGGAAAACCAGGTGTTCGGCACCTATCGGCGCGCCCAGACCACGCACATGGAATGCAGCTCAAGTTGTGGAAAGATTCAGCAGGTCATTTCCTGGTACAAGAATGAATATGATTTCGCCCGCCATAACATTTTGTTGCATAACGAAGACGGCCAGAAAATAATCATCGTCGATAACCAGTTGTTGCGCCAGGACCGCGACAACAGCCTGTTATTGCGTCTCGATAAGCTTATCGCCACTAATGCGGGGGAACCGCCCGTTCCATTAAGGATTCTGAGTACGGCGAAGGTTTATTCACCGGCTCAGGAATTTGTCGACAGAATGGGCGAGATGGCTTTCAATGGCATCACACCGCAGCCGATTGGCGCCAACCTGACCGCTGACATGTTTTATTTTCGGCGCAATATTCCACAATTGGAGGAAGGTGCGCATCATCTCGAACACAATCTGATCGATTACATGCCGCAAATCGTCACCTCGAGTTCACCCCAACTGCTGGCCGCGCAGATTACCACGCAAATAGAGTTCGACCGCACCTTTCGCACGATCGTGAAAGAACAGGCCTATAAAGGCAAAAAGGTCCTGTTCATTGCCGGGCTGAACATCGATATTTCGCCACAGGCCGACCAGCTTTTTCCGCTCACAAAATTTGTTCCCTGGGCAGCCTATATCCAGGACAGCGACGGCTATTATTTCACCCTTGAGCAGGAGGAACTGGTACAAACACTGCAACAGCAAAACGACGATAATCCTGATCAGATCGATCTGGAGGATGCCATTCGCATGATGGCATCGGCCGAGGAGATAAAGATCGAACAATAAGGCGGTCGTGTATCCGCCAGTCCTGTCAGGTTATAACCTCTTCGAACGCAAGGAATGAGCCAAGCAACATACCTGTGACAGTGATAATACGCCAGAACCGGCTACGGGCCGCGATAGCGCCTGTGTCGAGGGGTTTCAACCAGGCACGGAAGCGGCTCACTTGCTGCGCCCATTTTCCGGGTAGTATCTGGGCGGAACCCGTGCTCGCTTGCGGGCGATATACCGGGTATATGAACCGTGTTCGGGGCGTGGCCTTTTCCGCGTAGAGTCGAACACTGTGCGTCGGATATTTTGCCCGGCATGCCTGAATGCTACGGATTACAGGGTTTGCGTCAGGCACGCAATAAAGCGAATCCCCCCACTGCTGCCATTGTATGTGCACAGGATTAACATCATCAGTATGCTCAACACGCAAAATCCAGTGATCCGACAGGGTATTTTCTATATGCCTCTCAAGCTCGCCAAGGTAAGGCAATTTCAGAACCGATGCGTGACTGTGAGCTGACTGCATGATCTCTATCCTCCTGTTATGGGACGTGTGGTTAACTTCCAGTACTTTCTTATATACTCTTTCGGTCAGAGTAAGACTCTATACTACCTCGACAACTTTTCTCGCCGATTTATCCAACACTGTGCCTGGCCTCTGCTGCGGTACCTGTCGCTTCAACCCGCGACCCGTCTCCAAACACCGCATGCTTCATCGCAGCCAGACGGTTTTCGACCACATTCTGCTTAGGCAGGCGTTGCAGGATACCCATTCTCTGCAGTCGCTGGCGAGGTTGCCCCTGTGCCGCGACCACGTAAACGGCACGCCCGGCATTAATCATGTCCAAAACCGCCTCCTCAATCGCCAGTGCCGCCGATACGCCCAGGTGTACCACATCGGCAACATCGACAATAAGGGTCGTGATGCCTTCAACCTCGGAGTTCTTGCGACTGATAACACGTGAGGTGCCGAAAATCATCGCGCCACGCAGGTGCAGCAACAAAACCCTGCCAGTGGCCGCAGACAGAGCTTTGCCCTCTTCCGTTGTCAACGCCAGATCTGTTTCCCGCGGGTCCGTGACCGCCCTCACATCGTCTGCCTGCAGCTCGGACAGCCGCGTGACCGTCATTATGTTAGCCACGAACAGACCTATACCAACAGCCGCTATAAGATCCACGAACACGGTTAGTACAATAACACCGTAGGTAATCAGCGCGCCCTTTCCGGACAAACGGTGGGCGCGTTTGAGAAAATCCCAATCGATAATATCGATACCGACTTTAAGTGCAATACCGGCGAGTACGGCCAGTGGTATCACCGCTGTAAGCCCGGCCGCCCACAGAACCACGACCAGCAGTATGCCGGCCCTTATTACGCCGGACAGCGCGGTGCGTGCGCCGGCCTGGATATTCACCACAGTTCCCATGGTTGCACCTGCACCGGGAAGCCCCCCGAACAGACCCGACATGACATTACCGACACCCTGACCAATCAACTCCTTGTTCGAGTTATGCTGGGTGTGGGTAAGGCTGTCTGCAATTACAGAGGTCAGTAGTGCATCAATGCAACCAAGCATGCCCAGCACAATGGCATCGAGCAGCATGATCTGCCACTGCTCCGCACTGAATACCGGCATTCTCAATTCCGGCAGCGTAGTCGAAATTTCGCCGATGCGGCGAATATCCGCACTACCCAGAACCGCGACCGATGCCAGTGTAACCACGACCAGGGCCAGCAATTGCGGCGGCAGATAACGTTTCAGCCGGGCGGGAACGAAAAACAGGATGGCAACCGTCAACAGGGCCAGCACCGTCTCCTGCACTCGCACACCGGCCAGTAACTCTGGCAGATTATTCAGCGTGGCAATGACACCCCCGGCCGGCGATGCATGGCCCAGCAGTGGCCCGATTTGCAGGATGATGAGTATGATACCGATACCCGACATGAAACCGGATACAACGGTATAGGGCATCAGGGTTACATACTTCCCAAGGCGCATAATGCCAAACAGGATCTGAAACAGACCGGCCATGACCACAACGGTAAATGCCATAGCCGTTCCATTAACCGGATCCGACGCAATAAGCTTTGCGATGACTGCTGTGAATACGACCGTCATCGGGCCGGTAGGTTCGGATATCAGCGTCGGTGATCCACCAAACAGCGCAGCAAACAGCCCGACCAGGATGGCGCCGTACAGTCCGGCTTCAGCGCCGGCACCGGAGGCTACCCCGAATGCCAGTGCCATCGGCAAGGCGATAACAGCAGCGGTTATTCCACCGAATATATCGCCGCGGGGATTGCGCAAACTTATTTCATTAAAGATTGTGTTTGTCCGCATTGCTTCCAATACCCGCCTTGTGAGCCGTGAATTACCACTCCATCTTCAGTCAGTATGGAAGCGGTCGGGTTCGGTGACTAATTGATTCTGGCAATGGGAGCTATAGCCTGGCATTGATAAGCCGGGCCGAATGGCGGTTATTTCGTCGCGGCTTTTTTCTTGCGGGCAGCCGGCTTTTTCCGGGCCTTGGGTTGCTGCATTAACAGCGGCCACATGGACACCATGCGTTCGCAGATTCGGGCTTCGCTGGCGATAGCGAATTCGAGGAAGGTACGCGCTACCAGGGACAACTCCTTGCCCTTGGGATGGACAATGTACCACTGCCGGTGGATCGGGAATTGTTCGACGTCAAGGATAGCTACAGGGCCATCAGGGCCTTCCAGTGCCAGGGTATGCAGTGAAAGCACCGACAGCCCCAGACCACCGACCACGGCGTGCTTGATGGCTTCGTTGCTGCCAAGTTCCATGCGCACCTTCGGCCGCAAACCATGGGCAGCGAACAAGCGCAACGTGGCATCGCGGATGCCTGATCCGGGCTCACGCATGATAAACGGCTGCTCGATAACCTCGGACAAGGAAATGTTTTTCTTTCCTACCAACTCGTGATCGCGCGGCGCCATGACGACTAATGGATTCGGCGCGAAAGGAAACGCCTCGACATCGAGTTCGTCGGCGGGTGCCTGACCCATGATATACAGGTCATCCTCATTACTGTGCATCCGTTCAATGATACGTTCGCGATTGGTGACTTTGAGCGCAAGATCGATTCCCGGATAAAGACGGCTGAACTCACCCAGAATTTCCGGAGTGAGATATTTCGCCGTGGTTATTACCCCCATGCGCAGGCGCCCGACTCTAAGACCTTTGAGGTCGGCAACCGTCATCTCCAGGTTTGCCAGCGTTTCGAAAATATCACGACTCGACTTATATAGCGCCAGACCGGCCTCGGTCGGTTCGACTTTGCGACCGACGTGTTCGAACAGGGGCAGGCCAAGGGCATCGGTCAGCTTTTTGATCTGCATGGACACGGTTGGCTGGGTCAGAAACAATTCCTGCGCTGCACGCGTGAAACTGCCGAGCCTGACGATCGCCTCAAATACCTGCAACTGACGCAAGGTGGCATGCCGTATCAGGTAATCCGGCATCGCCGCGGCCGGTGTGTACTCGTTGTCGTCAGAAGAACCCATTCAATCAGTCCTTGCTACCTGTAGTGAAGGATGCATCTTTCATCGAGTTGTGGTTCGGGTTGCTGCCGGTGTTTACTCAAATTTTTCCGACCCCAGAACAGCCACATCAGAAACGAATGCAGTGATATGGTGACCTTCCCGCAGCAGTCCCTCCAGATCGTCCAGCATGCCCGACATGCGGCCGGCGGGGACGATCACGTGGAATTTTATACTGGTAATCACATCCAGCTCGCCTGAAACTTCGCCACTGGAGCCGGCACCACGCGCCTGGACAATGGTGTAACCACTGGAACCACGGCGCCGGACCATCTCGGCCAGAGTCTCCTCGAGTGTATCCATGGTAATGATGGTAAGTAGTTTTTGCGGAAACAACCTTTGCATCGATTTTGCCTCCCATCCTTTTGTGACGGCCTCGCCGGCCGATAACGTGCCCCGCTTGATCAGCAGCCGGACGCGTGTTCAAACCGGCCTGCAATTCCGGTCACCAGAGTTGTGAAATATACACTTACCACTGCCCTGATCAGGCTGGTATAGCCGGTTGCACCAGCTTGATGATTCAGGTGCAGCTTGATTATGTTAATTCGATAACATTTATTATAATCGATCTTTTTTATCAATAATATCAATTATTATATATGGGTGGGTGGTAGTTCAATCCGGCCACACCCGCCGACCTGCCCGGTACGGGTCCCGCATTTCCGGCCGCGATCCTGCTGCAGTTTTAGCGGATCTTTTTGCCGCCGGGGTCGCAGCCGCCTTTTTAGTGGTCCTGGCAGTTTTTTTCACCGGTCGTGGCGAATTGCTTCCGGCGGCTGTTTTTCCAGCCGCGCCGGCCTTGGTTTTGCGCATAGAATCCACCAGCTGCTGGCGGGTTTTATCTGTAGTGCTCATGCTGTCGATATCTCCTCAATCAAGTGCTCGATCTCGTCCGTAGCATCCGCACCACGGCGCCCGATGTCAAATACGCTCTTGCCTTGCAGTGCACTGCTGCGATAAACGGCGCGACGCCTCACGGCGGTATCTGCCACCGGAAAGGCAATCTCTGACAAAGCATCACGGACCAGCCGCGAAAGTGTGGTACGGGGTTCCAGCTGGTTGATAACCATGAGTGTTCGCAGGGTGGGATTGAGTTTATGTGCTTCCTCAATCGACTGTTCGATGTGCACACTTGCCCAAAGATCCATCGGTGAAGGCTGCACGGGAATCAGGGCCAGGTCACCAAAACCCAGCACTGCGCCGGTCTGCGGTGCGTGCACCGAGGGCGGGCAGTCAATTACCACACAATGGTATTCCTGCAAAAGTTTATTCGCCTGGCGTTGCAGGTCCGCCTCGGCTGCAGACACCGGCGGAGCCGATGCATCCCCGGCAATGGCTCTCCACTGCAGCGCCGAACCCTGCGGGTCGGCGTCAATCACTGCCACACTGCCGCGCCGCGCCAGGCCTGCTGCAAGATTAACCGCCAGCGTGGTTTTGCCTGCACCGCCCTTGTTACCCACCAGAGCAATCACGGGCATTACACCAACCTCAGCAGGTTTTATTCATGGCGAGGTCGTCGAGCTCCTGCGCCAGGCGACGCTGCTGATCCCCCAGTGTGTTGTCCTCTTCGGAGCCGTGAATTGTCATATTGACATAATCACGGCCAAAACCCATGTCAGGATACAGCCCTTCACGTTCCGATAACGCGGCGGCCCGATCCAGAAAATCGCGTAAACTTTCATAATCCACAAACTGGTAACGCCGCTCCAACCGCTCGGGCCGGGCCCGTTCCTGCCACTGTTGACTCATTGCTGTACTCCTATACTAACCAGTGTTCAAGTGGAACCTTTAGCATCGACATCTTGCAGCTCCTGCAGCCAAGCCAGCATATGCCGGGCGTGCTCTTTTTCCTCGGCGTGCAAGGCCTCGAAAAACAGCCGGCTGTCATGATCGCCAACCCTGGCACTATGTCTGGTTGCAGCTTCGTACAGGCTGACGACTTCCGATTCGAATGCATGGTTTACCTGCAATAATTCCTGCAGGTTGCGGCCCAGCTGCACCGGTCGTAACAGTGATGCATTCGGGGCCGCGCCAAGTGCGAGCATGCGACTGATGATACGTTCGGCATGCGCCAGTTCCTCGCCTGCTTCAGCGCTCAGCTTCCCGGCCACCTCGGCCAGCCCCCAGGCTTCAACAAGTTTTGCCTGGGTGCTGTAGAGCTGCACGGCGGAGAGCTCCAGACTCAAAGCCCTGCCGAGGTAACCGAGAACGCGCTGATCAACGTTTACAGACAGCATGACGACATGTCAATCAATCAATCAGACTGTGCATTCAACCGCGTGACGGACGATTGCCGTTTGCATCGCTGAGTACCGGCTCCACTTCGCGATGAGGACGGGCAATGATATGTGCCGCCACCAGTCCATCGCCAACTCGCTCACAGGCATCCGCGCCGGCACGCACAGCTGCGTTTACAGCTCCGGTTTCACCGCGTACGAGTACGGTGACATAGCCACCACCCACGAACTCGCGTCCGATCAGCCGTACCTCCGCGGCCTTGGTCATCGCATCCGCCGCTTCAACGGCGGGTACCAGTCCGCGTGTCTCTATCATGCCCAAGGCAATACCATACTGTTCGTTGGCCATGGTCTGTATCTCCTGCTATCAGTTCAATTGTGTGCGCGGCCGCTACGATCAGGCAGCAGCTGCAGATTCGGAACTACCACCTGCTGGCAGTACCGGTTCCACCTCGCGGTGAGGACGGGCAATGATATGTGCCGCCACCAGTCCGTCACCGACACGTTCACACGCATCCGCGCCGGCACGCACGGCGGCATTGACGGCGCCGGTCTCACCACGAACCAGAACGGTTACGTAACCACCACCGACAAATTCACGACCTATCAGACGGACTTCCGCTGCCTTGGTCATCGCGTCCGCCGCTTCGATTGCCGGCACCAGTCCACGGGTTTCTATCATACCCAGAGCTATACCATAGTTATCGCTTGCCATCTTACCTTCTCCTGTATTGTTAATACGCCAGTGTTACTCAAACAATCGTTAAAACGAGTTACTGCTAAAACGAGTTACTGCTTTTTGCCTCTGTACCGGTCAGCCGTTCCTTGCCAGCATCCCAATAATCAATAATGCCGCCGATAGTCAGGTCGGTGAGAATACCGTAATCACCCACCGCATAGCGCGCGGCCGAACCACTCAAAGTGAATACCCAGTTTCCCGTCCGTGCGCCGACCGGGTCGACTGCAACGTGTCGGCGACCGACGGAATCACGTAATACACGCAGACTGATCTGTTTCAACCCATCGATGCGGCGCGTACAGACCAGCGCTGATTCGACCTGCAGGATATCCATCAGCCTTGCGCCTCTTCCGGCTCCCAGTGATCAATAATGCCGACGATAGTCAGATCACTCGGGTACTCCTTGCTGCCGGCAGCTTCGCGCGCAGCGGAACTGCCCACACAGATCACCCAGTCGCCTGGAATGCAGCCGACGGCGTCGACAGCGACCAGCAACGCACTACCATCGCGCACCACCTGCATGTGGCGGTGTTCCAGTCCCGGTATGCGGTTGGTTGCAACCAGTGGCTTTTCAACCTGACAGATTTTCATCAGTGTGCTCCTGCCGCTGCAGCTGTTTTCACGGAACAATCCAGAATCTCGATGCGCCCGGCGGCGTTAATATCGCGCACCACCTGCAGGGTGTGCAGCAATCCACGCTCGCTCAAAT
>Ga0316197_10003429_pt1 | contig 11279 bp, 14 predicted proteins | sample OudBiesiAoxic_MG_FD_204939 | JGI IMG/M metagenome (GOLD analysis project Ga0316197, IMG submission 204939) | Coastal sediment microbial communities from Oude Bieten Haven, Netherlands - site A oxic | ecosystem: Environmental > Aquatic > Marine > Coastal > Sediment | place: Netherlands...
GGAGGATCGAGGCGGCGAGGACCGCGTCCGCGCCGGCCAGCAGCGCCTGGGCCATGTGCTCGGCGCTTTCGGCCCCGCCGGAGGCGATCACCGGCACTCCGACCGCGCCGCAAACCGCCTGGAGGAGATCGAGGTCGTAGCCCGACCCGGTTCCGTCACGGTTCCAACTGGTGAGCAGAATTTCACCGGCGCCCGCCTCGACCGCAGCCTGTGCCCACTCGACAACATCGAGCTCCAATCGATCTCGCCCGGACCGAACGACAACCTGCCAACCATTGCCCGCCTGCGCGGCATCGAGAGCGAGGACTGTGCATTGGCACCCAAAGGCCGAGGCCATCTCGCTGAGCAGCTCGGGCCGCGACACCGCTGCGGTGTTGACGGCTACTTTGTCCGCCCCGGCTTCGAGCAACGCCGCAGCATCCTCGAGCTTTCGCACCCCGCCGCCAACGGTGAGAGGAATAGGAAGTTCTCGTCGCACCTCTCGGACGGTCTTCAACGCATGCTCGCGCCCGTCCGGTGTCGCGCTGACATCGAGTAGGACGAGCTCATCGGCCCCCTGTTGGGCGTAGATTATCGCCAGCTCCACCGGATCTCCGGCATCGCGAAGCGCCTGGAACTGGATTCCCTTGACGACCCGTCCGTCGTGCACATCGAGGCATGGGATGACCCTGCGCATCAACACGTCACACCTCCCTCGCACTGCAACCAGCGTTCGACAAGCTGTTCACCCCAGGATCCAGACAGCTCCGGATGGAACTGGCAGCCGAGGACGTTTCCGCGTTCCACGGCGGCAATATACGGTCCCCCGTGTTCGCTCCACGCCACCTGCCATCCCGGAGGTCGATCGGTGAGGCGATAGGAGTTGGCGAAATAGGCTGCGCCCTTCTCGAGCAGGCGGCACTCCTGGTCGACCTCGACCGTGTTCCAACCGAGTTGGGGCACGACAACCGATTTCGGATACCGCGATGCCCTCGCCTCGATCAACCCGAGGCCTTCGGCGTCTTCTCCTTCCTCACTCCCCTCAGCCATGAGATGGAGCCCGAGACAGACAGCGAGTGTCGGAAAGTCTCCTTCCACCCGGTGGCGGATGGCCTCACCAAGCCCGTTCTCGTCCAGCCGTCTCGCCACCGGGCCAAAGGCGCCAACTCCCGGCAACACCACTCGCTTCGCGTTCCTCACCGCAAACGAGTTGTCCGTGATCTTGACCGAGCGGCCGAGCCGTTCGAAGGCGGCGACCACCGAAGCCAGATTGGCTGCGCCTGTGCGAACGATCAGCACATCGGCGCTCATGACCCGTCGTCCGTGTTCAAGCTGCCTTTGGTGCTCGGCACGCCTGGGTCGCCTCCCTGCGCCGTCGCTTCTTTGAGGGCCAAGGCCAACGCTTTGAATGACGCCTCCACCCGGTGGTGATCGTTGTCGCCACGCAATACATCGACGTGTACCGCCGCTTTTAGACTCATTGTCAAAGAGACAAAGAAATGCGTAACGTTTTCGGTTGCGAAGGTCCCCAATTGCTCACGCTCAAGACCGAGATCGATCTCGGGCCACGGTCGGCCTGAGAGATCGACGACCGCTCGCGCCAACGCCTCATCAAGGGGTGCAAAGGCCCAACCGAAGCGAGCGATCTCGCTCCGTTTGCCGAGGGCGCGATTGAGGGCGCTGCCGAGGGCGAGGGCACAGTCCTCAGCCGTGTGATGGTCATCAACTTCGAGATCACCGCTGCACCGGAGTTCGAGGTCCCATCCAGCATGGAACGCAAGGCTGGTCAGCATATGGTCGAGGAACCCGATACCCGTGGCTACGGAGATCTGTTTTTCTCCGTCGAGCGCGAGACGACCGTGGATCGTGGTTTCCTGTGTCTGCCGGTCGATCGTGACTGTTCGTTCACTCATGACAATAACCTCTCGAGATCATTTGGTTCTTCGATCACTTTTGCCGCACCGGCGGCTTCCAATACCGATTGCGTCAACAACTGATCATCATCGACCGCAACCAGGCCAATCGGCAGCACCGAGGCGCCCCGGGCGGCGCGCATGTCGTCCGGCGTGTCACCCACCATCCAGGCGGTTTTCGCGCCAAGCCGCTCCAGGGCGAGCCGAACCGGTGCTGGGTCCGGTTTTGATGGTCCATCCTCCATGCAAACCGTCGTTGAGATCAGATTGGCAATGTCCTGTTCTTCCAAAAACCGTCGAGCATCCGATCTCGGTCGTCCCGTGACTACGGCAAGCAAGTACTTCGTCGAGAGCCGCTCGAGCGTTTCGCGGTCAAACCGGAGAGACTCGCAACGACGAAGACCGGGCGTCTCGTCGGTTCCCTGATAGAGGGCTTCGAACTGGTCGGTCACCTCTTCGAGATCGACCTCGACCTCACGCTCCAACAGCAGCTTGCGGGTCAGCTCCCAGTCGTTGGTGGCGCCACCGCCCGCCTTGGCGCGTGCGACGTCTTCGGACGTGAGCTCGACATTCCAGATCGCCGCCGTCTCGATGATGGCCCGCCGGTACGAATTAGAAACGTCGGCCAGCACTCCATCCATGTCGAATAACAGGGCTTCTGGTTCGCACGCCGTCCGCAGACCCTGCCGAAGCCGTTTGAAATTCTCTTCGTCTCCCGGAAGGGTCATTCTGAGCCAACCCTCCACATCCGCCCGACCCGGAAACCGTCTCACCGAGATGCCGAGCGCACCGAGGCCGCGCCACACGAAATCCGCATCCTTGAAGCGGGCAAAAACAAAGCTCGCTTCCGACGGCAGCACCTCGATGTCTCTCGCACGGAGGGTTTCGGTCAACAGCTCTCGCTGCGAGCGAATGGTCGAGATCCGCTTTGCGTCGGGGCCATCGGAGAGGGCCGTCAAGATGGCTTTGACCGACGGTGTCGATACCGGGAACGGCAGCCCGGCCCTTCGCAGCCAGTCAATGACCCGTGAATCGCCGATCGCACACCCGACACGGAGCCCCGCGCAGCCCCAGGCCTTGGAAAATGTCCGCACCACCACGGCGTTCGGGAAATCCAACGCAACCGGAGCGAGGTCGTAATCGGGGTCTGTAAAGTCGACATAGGCCTGATCGAGAAGAACCAATGATCGGGGCGACCGATCGAGGATCTCCTCGAAGGCTCTCCTCGAAGCGACCGCTCCGGTGGGGTTCGAGGGACTGACGACTGAGACCAGGCCACCATCGTCGCCGGCGGCACAACACACTTCTTCAACCGGATAGTCGCCGTCCCACCAGGGGACTTCGACAACCTCAGCCCCTGCGAGGACAGCAAAACGTTTGATCATTCCGTAACTGGGTTTGGTGAGCACGGCCCGGCGACCCGGAAATGCCGCGCACCGGACAATTCGTTCGAGGGCGTCGTCGGCGCCATTGGTAATGAGCACTCTCTCGGAGTCAACACCCAGGCGACCGGCGATGGCTGACTCGATCTCCCGGTAATCGGGGTACCGGTTGACCGGCGGTACACTGCCGGCAAGCGAACGTGGTGGCGCAAGGTTCTCGTTGAAGTCGAGAATCAAGTCCGGATCGATGCCGGGACGATCGATGACATATGGAAAGAGCCCGGTCACGACGGGATTCGGTTCGATCTGAAGCGGTTTGGTCTTCATCTCTTCCCCTATGCCACGATCTGCGCGAGACGGGTCACGACGATGTCGGAACCACCCGCAGCCTTGATCCGCGGCACCACAGCCGGCAGTTCCGAGCGGGGAACGGCCGCCTTGACTGCGAAGCCTTCGCCCCCCGCCAACGACGACACCGTTGGCTGCCGCATGCACGGCAACACGTCGAGCAGAGCCTCGAGCCGGTCCTCTGAGATATTGACCTCAACCATCACCCGCCGCCGGGCCTCGAGGACCGAGCCCACGAGCAGCACCAGGTCTTCGATCCGCGTTCGCAACCGAGCATCGTCGAGTGCGCGAGGACAGGCATAAAGGCGGGTTGATGATTTCATCAGCACATCGACAACCTGAAGATCGTTCGCCTCGAGAGTCGATCCGGTGGCGGCATTGTCGACGATCAGGTCCGCGTCCTCCGGCGGGAAGACTTCGGTCGCCCCGTACGACCTCACGAATTGTGCATCGAGCCCGCGCTCGTTGATCCATGACCGCGTTAACAACTCATACTCCGAGGCCACAACCAGTCTATGTTGGGGCAGCGCGCCGCCAACCAGCAAGGGTGCCGGTGCCGCGGCAACCACCCGTACCGGGTCGAGCCCGGTGTCGAGGAGCTCGACGAGCTCGCCGTCGAGCTCGGCCACCCAGTCGGCGCCGGCAAAGCCAAGATCCCGCGAACCCGCATGCAACATTTTGACAATGTTCTGCGGCTTGAGGATCTTGACCTCGAAACCATCAAGGCTGGCGTGTGGCCGGTAGCTTCGCGCAGTCTGGCTGATGTGAATGCCGGCATGATCCAACAGGGCCACCACCCCGTCGTACATCCTGCCTTTGGGTATCGCGAGCTTGAGAGCATCCTGGTTTTCGGTCGGGACCATGTTGTGTCCTTTCCCGACCTCGTCCGGCGCCAACAAAAAAGACGCCGGCGGGGCCGGCGTCGTGGTTGCAGTTGGGTTCGTACCTACACCATCACCGTGCCCCATCCGGGATATGGACGTGATGATGATGGTGGCGGTTCGATTTCATAAAGAGTCCAAACGCGAAACTAACTCGAATCCTTCCCAGTGTCAAATCTGGTCTCACGCCACCTCGATGCGAGATGCGAGATTCAAGATTCAAGATGCAAGATGCAAGATGCAAGATGCAAGATGCAGGATACTCGATGGTGGATGCTGGATGCGAGATGCAAAATTCAAAATTCAAAATTCAAAATTCAAAAATATGATCAATCCCCTCGTTGAATTGTAAAGGGGTCGGTAGATCGAGAATCCAGTATCGAGTATCGAGTATCCGGTGATTGGGCGGCCCTACATCTCGGTGGTCGAGACCTCAGGTTCGCCCGGAGGCGCTTCCACCCAGAACCAGCCGCGAAGATCTCCCTCGACAAATCCTAGCGCCTGGTCGTCGGGATAGACCTCCGAGATCGCCGCCATGACGCCCTCATCGATCCCTTCGACAGGCCCGTGGCACATCTGGCACTCGGCCCGCAGCTTGATCGGCAACAGCGCGCCGAGCTCATCATTCGGTCCAACCACGTAGGTGGGGTCTTCGGCGAGATCGGCAACATAGGGATCCGCCCATTCCGGAGCCACGTTGGACGCGTTGCGCAGTTTGTGCGACGTGCGGCCGATCTTGACACCATAGGTCTCGTGAATGTGCGCCGCCACGCCGGGCGCCTTCTCTTTGCATACAGCGATCGCCGCGCCCGCGTCACCCGAATCGAGGGCGGCAGTCAACTCACCCATCATCTCGGAGGCCAGCGCGTTGACCGCGGTCGCCACCAGCTCTGACTGTGCCTTCTGAGTGTCGGTCATCGAACCGGGGAGCACTTTCTCCCACTCGACGACTACCACCTCCTCAACCTCTACCGGCTCCTCCGCTGGCCCCGCGCAGCCTGCCACCATCAGTCCAAACGCCACAAGTAAGACGGCCGATCTTTTCATCCTGATCCCCCTCTCAATCAAAAATGCGGCGGCACCTACAGGGTTCGCCGCTCCCCCTCGCCTCCAAAAATCGAGACGCGCTCTCGTTTGAATTGAATAGAGAATTCACAAGATCATGATCGGTCGTCTACAGGCCGATGTCAAACCGCCCGCTTGCGTATTTCGGGCAATAACTGGTCGCGGATCGCGTCGCGCACCGTCCGAAAAAGTTCCAAAATCTCTTCCTGGGTCCCTTCGCCCTCGGCTGGATCGGCAAAAGAGATATGCAACGTTTCGACCGGGCGCGGAAAGACAGGACAGCTCTCCTGAGCCGCATCACAGACTGTGACCACAAGGTCCCAGGGTTCATCGAGATACGCGTCCACCTGCTGCGGCAGTCCGGCCGAAATATCGATATCGACCTCTGCCATCGCGACGACCGCCAGCGGATGAACACATTCCGCTGGTTTGGTGCCCGCCGACCGAGCCTCCCAGGTTTCTCCGAGCTCACTGTTGACCCAACCCTCCGCCATCTGCGAACGGCAGGAATTTCCTGTGCAAAGGATCAAGACTCGTTGCATCGCTCCTCCACGGTTGACAACGCACTTCAATATTATTATATTTCGCGATATAACGAAATGAAGGACTCGAGTCTTGATTCTTCCGTCGCCTCGGCCCGCGCACTCGGCCACCCGGCCCGTCTGCGGACCATCGCCATGCTCCGCTCTGGCGAACTCTGTGTTTGCCAGATCACCGAGGTCCTCAAGCTCGCACCCTCCACGGTTTCGGCTCATCTCAAGGAACTCAAACTGGCGGGTCTTGTCTCCGAGCGAAAGGACGGAAGGTGGGTCTACTTCGCCCTGATAGAAGACGAAAGCACCTGCGCGTGGACGGCGGCCGCTCTCTCCCCCCTTGCAGGTGACCCGCAGATCGAGGCCGATGGTCGACTGGTCGGCGAGCTCCGTCGGTTGCCGGTGGAAGAGCTCTGCCGGGTCGGTTTCGAAGCGGCCAAAAAGAAGACCAACCGGAAAAAGGAGCAGATGTGACCGCTCACGATAGCGTTTCCAGGCGCCTGTCCCTCCTCGACCGCTACCTCACCCTGTGGATATTTCTGGCGATGGCGGTCGGCGTCGGCGCTGGCTGGTTGTGGCCCGGAATCGCCACTTTCTGGAATCAATTTTCGGTCGGCACCACGAACGTCCCAATCGCCGTCGGGCTCATCCTGATGATGTACCCGCCTCTGGCCAAGGTGCGATACGAGGAAATGGGCCGGGTCTTCAGAGATTGGAAAGTGCTCGGACTGTCGCTGGTCCAGAACTGGATCGTCGGACCGGTGCTGATGTTCCTGCTTGCCATCGCCCTCCTCGCCGACAAGCCGGAGTACATGGTCGGTCTGATCCTCATTGGTCTCGCCCGCTGTATCGCCATGGTCATCGTATGGAACGAACTGGCCCACGGCGACAGCGAGTACTGCGCCGGTCTGGTCGCTTTCAACTCCATCTTCCAGGTGCTCTTCTTCTCGGTCTACGCCTGGTTCTTCATCACCGTACTGCCCCCGCTCTTCGGTCTCGAGGGCATCGAGGTCCACGTCACCATCGGTCAGATCGCCAAGAGCGTGTTCATCTACCTCGGCATTCCGTTCATTGCCGGGGTGATCACGCGCTTCTCACTGATCGCACTCAAAGGTAGGGAGTGGTACCACGACGTCTTCATCCCGAAGATCAGCCCCATCACCTTGATTGCGCTCCTCTTCACCATCATCGTCATGTTCTCGCTCAAGGGCGAGGTCATCGTTCAGCTGCCCTTCGACGTGGTGCGCATCGCGATGCCACTGCTGATCTATTTCGTCCTGATGTTCCTGGTGTCGTTTTTCATGTCAAAAAAGGTCGGAGCAGACTACGGTCGCTCAGCCACCCTTTCATTCACCGCAGCTTCAAACAACTTCGAGCTCGCGATTGCCGTCGCCATCGCCACCTTCGGCATCGACCACGGCGCTGCGTTTGCGGCGGTCATCGGTCCGCTGGTGGAGGTACCCGTGCTGATCGGATTGGTCAACGTTTCGCTTTGGTTTCGCACGAGGTTCTTCGCTCAACCCGGCACCAGGACGGTCGCTTGATCAATGCCCGATCAGATCAAAAAAAAGGTCGACCGCAGGGTTTCGTAGATCCCGACCCCGATAAAAACCACCGCCGTTACTCGCCTCGCCCAGCGCTCGAAGATTTGCACACGGTCGAGCGCCTCACCTAGGCGCCGCGCACCCGCAGCCATCAGTGCGGCAAACACGATCACTGGCAACGCGGTGCCGATGCCGTAGACCAGGGGCAGCAGCAGCGGCGAGTTTCTCTCCACGGCCAAGGGCACCAACCCACCGAAGAAGAGTCCAGCCGATACAGGGCAGAAAGCGAGGGCGAAAACAATACCCAGAATGCCGGCGCCCCACAGACCGGCGCGATCAACCGTCTTCTGCAGCTTGCTGCCGACACCGATGGCCGGCATGGTGAATTCAAAGACGCCGAAGAGGAGCAGCCCGAGCGCGATCAGCAGCGGGCCGAGGATGCGAGAGAAGGTTCCCTGGAGAAAGCTCGAAACCGAAACCATTGACATCAGCGACCACACCGATGCAGCTCCGAGAATCAGGTAGACAATGCTACGGCCTATTGTGTAGAGCACTCCGGAAAGCAGCACCGCACGTCCGCTGCCGACCCTCCTGCCGACGTACGATACGGCAGCGATGTTGGTGGCCAGCGGGCACGGACTGATCGAGGTCAGGATCCCGAGCCACAACGCCGTGCCCATAGCCAGCCACAACGAGCCCATCAACCCACTCCGAGAAACTCGCGAGTCTCGTTCTGTATGTAGTCGACAAATTGGTCCTTGCTACGCACCAGCTGCCAGACTTTGTCGAGGTTTTCCCAGCGGACCACTTTCCCTTCGCGGTATTCTGCCAACACGACCGACCTGGTCACGAGCTGGAAGTCCTGGATGAAGTGCTTGTTTTCCGTGTCGTCGACATTGATCACCCTCCAGGCCAGAGCACCATCCTCGAGCGCTTCCGCAAAGCCCGACTGGACGGCCTCATCCGCGTAGGATTCGATCTTCTTGCACGTCGCGCAGCGGACGTTGCCGTGGAAATAGATGGCGACAACACCATCCGCAACAACGCCGGACACCGCACGTTTGTCGGGCTCCTCTGCCGACACTCCGGGCGCGAGCGATGAAAACGCGAAGGCCGCCACTGCGACCAGCGTCACGATCACGAAAGGGGCAGTCCTGTGCATGTCTCCTCCTAAGCCAGCATGGCCTTGATGTCGTCGACCGATGGTACCTTTCCCTGAACTTTAAGCTCGCCATCTACGACCAGTCCCGGGGTCATCATCAGCCCGAAGTCAGAGAACTTCGATATGTCGGTGAGCTTCTCGAGGTGGTACTCGATGCCGAGTTCCTCAGCCGCCTGGCCGGTGAACCGAAGCAGTTGGTCACAACGTGGGCAACCGGGCCCAAGAACTATCAGCTTCTTCATGACAGACCTCCTACGCGATGAATGTTCCGTAAATCAAACCGGTGACGGTGGCCATCACCACCACCAGGGTGATGTAAACCGAAGTTTTCCTCCAGCCGATGACGCTGGCGATGACGATCATATTGGGCAGCGACAACGCCGGGCCGGCGAGCAGCAGCGCGAGAGAGGGACCCGGGCCCATGCCGGCCCCGATCAATCCTTGCAGAATCGGCACCTCGGTCAGCGTGGCGAAGTACATGAAGGCACCCGCCACCGATGCGAAGAGGGTTGCGCCGAGGCCGTTGCCTCCGACCGCACCCTCCACCCACCCTGAAGGAATCAAACCCTCTTGGCCAGGCCGGCCGAGCAGGAGACCGGCCACCAACACACCGCCGAGCAGCAAAGGCAGGATCTGCTTGGCATAACCCCAACTGGAGGCGAACCACTGTCCCAACTCACCCTGATCACGCGCAGTAACCAACGCCAGACCGACGACGCCTGCGGTGAACGCAAGCTCGGGATGCCCGGGCAGCGCGAACGCAAACCCGGCAGCCGGCGCGCCAATGGCTACCGCCTGCCACGGTCGAAGCCCGAACCAGCGAACCAGGACCACACCCAGGGCCACAGCACCAGCTGACGTCAGCCACCACTTGGCGCGCCAGATGGCAAACCACAACCCGGACGAATCGTCAGGCCGCGCCCAGTTCGCGAAAACCAGGATCGCAACTTGCGCCGCGAAGAATGCTGCCGTCTGGCCAAGCGGCCGCACGTCGTCCGGTTCGGGCATCGCCATCGCAGCTGCAACACGATCCTGTTCCGAACGCCGAAAAATGAAAGCCATCAAAACACCGATGACCACGGCGAAAATCACGGCCCCTATCGCTCGGGCAGCGCCCAGCTTGGCACCGAGAACACTCGAAGTAAGCACCACGGCGAGGACGTTGATGGCCGGGCCCGCGTATAAAAAAGCGGTCGCCGGGCCGAGTCCGGCGCCCATCTGGTGGATGCCCGCAAAGAGCGGCAGTACCGTGCAAGAGCACACTGCCAGGATGGTGCCGCTCACCGCCGCCACCCCGTAGGCCAGCGCCTTCGGCGCCCGTGGACCCAGGTATTTCATGACCGCCGCCTGGCTCACAAATGAAGCGATGCCACCAGCGATGAAAAAGGCCGGCACGAGACACAAAAGGACGTGCTCGCGGGCGTACCAACGGGTCAGAGCAAGAGCCTCGGTCACCGCGCCATCGAAGCGCGGCATCCCGATCGGCAACCAGAAGAGGACGGCGAAGATTCCTACACCCCACGCGAGAACCTTCCATTCGGTCTTCCAGTCGATCACTTCATGCCCCTGGAACAATTCTTTGGCAAATCCGCCAAATAAATTTCAAATCAAAAACAATCATTCACCAACTACGGTGCGTTGCCGAGCCGTCTCCGCGAGCACCGCCTCCACACAGCCGAAGAAATTGAGGATGCACGGCACCCGAAGCCGATAGAAGATCTGAACGCCCCTTCGCTCGTCGAGCACCAGTCCGGCCTCGCGCAGCACCGCCAGGTGCTTGGAGACCGTTGACACGTCGGCGCCGATCATCTCGGTGAGCTCACACACGCAACGCTCGCCGCGGGAAAGTTCTTCGACAATGAAGAGCCGACTTGGGTGAGCCAGCGCCTTCATGACCTGCGCCCGACGTTCCATATGAGCCTTGAATTCACCTTCGAGTCGTTGAGTCATCGCCATATTTGGCAATATAGCCAAATACGATCAGCTGTCAAGCAAAGTTGCCCCATTGTTGAATATTTTTGCCACAGCGCGCGTAGAATCAGATGAGCACATAGGAGGTCTCATGTCTCCCACAGGAAATAGGTTGCACCGCTCGACGACCAACCGCATCATCGCCGGCGTCTGCGGCGGCTTTGCCGAGTGGCTCGGCTGGAACCCGACCACCTTTCGGGTGCTCTACGTCATCATTTCGATTCTCTCCGCCGCGTTCCCCGGGCTGCTGGTCTATCTCGTGCTGTGGCTGGTAATGCCGAAAGACTGAGTTTCGGATTTCGGATTTCGAATTTCCGCACACACACCCGATGGCAATCGATGAAATCGCGACGTCGGCGAAGCCGACGCTGCAATTCGTGGATTGGCCGCCAAACCACGAATTGCCTGCGAACCTTTTCTCTTCCCCGCCGTTGTGACATGTGAGAACGGTCGTTAATGAAAGCAGCGATCGGACGTCTTAGAGACAACACGGAGGTGGCA
>Ga0316197_10003430_pt1 | contig 11279 bp, 9 predicted proteins | sample OudBiesiAoxic_MG_FD_204939 | JGI IMG/M metagenome (GOLD analysis project Ga0316197, IMG submission 204939) | Coastal sediment microbial communities from Oude Bieten Haven, Netherlands - site A oxic | ecosystem: Environmental > Aquatic > Marine > Coastal > Sediment | place: Netherlands...
CCGGCCGCATCGATTGAAATATTGACAGCCTGGCCAATGGCAATCTGGTTTGCCGCGTATTCCGGTACTTCGGCTTGCACGATCAGCTTGTCTTCATCAGCCAGCTCAACCACCACCATGCCGGGGTTGACCTGCTCATTGGTATCAAGCTTCTGCCCCTGGCGGTTGGTGCCCACGATAACCAGTCCGGCGCGCGGCGCCTTGATCGTAAATTCTTCCAATTCACGCTGCGCACCTGAGAGCTCACTTTCCAGGCGCCGGATATCGGCTTCCAGTTCCGCCTGCTTGGATTCACGCACCCGGGCTACCAGGACGGTCCGCTTTTGTTCCTTCTCGTACAAAGCCTGGGTGATGTCCCGGTCTTCAACCAGTTTCCTGTATTCGAGGCTGGCGAACAGGTCCGCGTCGGCCGCGGCCTTGCGGGCGGCCTTGTCGGCGGCACTGCGCGCAGCCGCCAGGCGGACCTTGCCATCTTCAATCTCCTGTGACTGGGTCTCTTTCAGGGAAGCCAGCTCGGACCGCTTGGCGTTCAGTTCAGCATCGAGTTGCCTGATGCGGTCATCGGTGACGCTGCCATCGAAGCGGGCCAGCACGGCGCCCGCTTCGACCCGCGAACCCTCCTGCGCCAACTCCGTGATCGAAATGCGCCAACGACGGTTGGGCGGTGGACCAAAACGGAGTGAATCGGCGGAAGCCACGATGCCACTGGCTGCCACGGTGACAGGTTGATCCTGGGCTTCCAGGCGTTCCCATTGCTGGGCCTGTAGCAGCCCTGAAAGGCCAAGCAATGCCAGTAACAACACCGGGCGCTTCATTCTGCGTCGTCCCCGCCTGCTACTTCGCCCAGCACGCTCATCCCTGGCATGATGTCATCGGGAACCGCCTCCACGGGCCGGGCATAGGCTTCGAAATATCCGCCGGCGCTCCAGTCCTCTTTCTCCTCCGCCTGGTTCGAAGTCCAGCTGATTTCTGCCTCAAAGGGTTGCGACCCCTGGGCGTCGGCCATGACCATCACGTGCTGGCCCAGCTGTACCCGCAGGAAATCCGCTTCGTGAACCCAGAATCTCAACTGCAAATCCTCGCGGCTTGCGACCGAGGCAATCTGGAAACCGCTGTACAGTGTCTCGCCGGGAAATACTTTTTTCCCGGTCCATGGATTTTCCCCGTAGATGACAAAGCCGGGTTTGCTGGCCCGCATTTCGACCGCTTCGAGGGCCCGGCTTATCCGGTTGTAAAGGGATTCCGCCTTTGCAATCTCGAGGTCTGTTTCGGCCTCAACATCACGCATCTCGGCCTGCCGGTTGAACAGGTCGGCCTGGGCCCGCACCTGCGCTTTCCTGGCTGTTTCCAGGGTCAACTGGTAGCGCTCGTAATCCAGGCGGGGAATCGTGGATTCCGGGATCACAGCATCCAGTTCCGCCAGCCTGACATCCGACTCGGCCTGTGCCAGCGTACTTTCAGCATCCAGGGTCAGTAACTTCAGCTCATCGATGCGGCGTGTCGCAGACAGCCGGGTTTTCTGCAAGTCGGTTCGTGTCTGCTCTTCCTGTGCGATCAGGTCACCGGGCTCGATCCGCACGACCAGGTCACCGACGGCCACTTCGCTGCCTTCTTTCGCCATCCATTCGACCTGGCGTTGCCAGGCGCCCGGCAGGGATGGCATTTCGATGGTCTGTGCATTGACGTCCTCGACAATCCCGGTCAGCAAGGGGCCAGCCTGCAGCGGGCCACACAGGGCTGCGGCCAGGATGATGCTAGTGACGGGTCGTATCATCTTCAATCCTCCCGTCGCGCATGCGGATCAGGCGCCGCGCATGGGCAGCGATCTCATCCTCGTGTGTGACCATCAGGATGGTCTGGCCACGGCTGTTCAGGTCGGTGAACAGCGCCATGATTTCCTCTGAGGTACGGCTGTCCAGGTTGCCGGTCGGTTCATCGGCCAGCAGCAGGGGGGGGTCGTTGATCATGGAACGGGCGATGGCCACTCGCTGGCGCTGCCCACCGGACAGCTGGTTGGGTTTATGACCAATGCGGTCGGAAAGGCTGAGCCGTTCAAGCAGGTCCTCGGCGCGCTGTTTTGCAACCGACAGGTCCGTATCGCTGTAGCGCAAGGGCAACATGACGTTTTCAAGCGCTGTCAGGCGCGGCAACAGGTGAAAACTCTGGAATACAAAGCCGATGTGCTGGTTGCGGATTTGCGACAGTTCGGCATCGTCGAGCTTGTCCACTTCCTGTTCCAGCAGGTGGTAGTGGCCATCATCCGGTGTATCAAGGCAACCAAGAATATTCATCAGCGTGGATTTGCCTGAACCCGACGGCCCCATCACCGCAACGAACTCCCCTTCGGCAATATGCAGGTCCACCTGGTCGAGTGCGTGCACCCAGGTGTCGCCCACGTGAAATTTTCGGCATAGCTGCTGCGTTCGGATCATCCCCCTACAGACCAGCGAGGTCGAGAACAGTTCCCGGCACGGGAACGTGCACCTCGGCGCCACAGCGCTCACTCAGGTAGTCGCGGAAGGCCAGTTGAGAATCCACTTCGCCGTGCACCAGGTAGACGGGTGGGCTGTTTTCCATGTGTTCGTACCAGCGGGCCATGTCGTCCTGGTCGCCGTGTGCCGACAGGCCGCCAACGGTGTGCACGGTGGCGTTGACCGGAATCTCCCGGCCATAGATTCGTACCGATTTCTCTCCCTCCACCAGGCGCCTTCCCAGGGAGCCACGGGCCTGGTAGCCGACGATCAGTACCTGGGTCTCTGCGCGGTCGAGGTTATGTTTCAGGTGATGAATAATGCGGCCGCCGTTGCACATGCCGCTGCCTGCGATAACCACGGCTCCGGAACGGATGCGGTTGATGGCCATCGACTCTTCGGTATCACGGCTCAGGACCAGGTTGGGCAACAGGGGCATGCCGCCATTTTCAATACGCAGGCGCGTGGCTTCCTCGTCGTACAGGTGGGTGTATTCCCAGTAGACCTTTGAAGCTTCAATGGCCATCGGGCTGTCGAGAAATACCTGGAAGCGGTCCATGCCCCACTCCTCGTGGTGTTTACCCATCTGGTACAGGATTTCCTGGCTGCGGCCAATTGAAAATGCCGGAATCAGGATATTTCCCACGTTGCTGCGGTCCGAGGTGAAAATCTCAGCCAGCTCATTGATGGTCTCCTCGCGGTCACGGTGGCGGCGGTTTCCGTAGGTGCTTTCCATCAGGACCACATCGGCACGGTCGATGGGATCCGGGTCACGCAGGATCGGTGTATCGTACTGGCCGAGGTCACCCGAAAATACGATTTTGCGCTCGAGGTCACCTTCCTTCACCCAGATTTCCACGGCACAGGAACCAAGGATGTGGCCGGCGTCCTTGAAACGCACCGTGACGCCCGCAATGACCTCGAATTTTTCGCGGTATTTCCGGCCACGAAGCTGACGCATGACTTCCTCGCCTTCCTTGAGGGTGTACAGCGGTTTGACCTTTTTCCCGGCCTTGCGGCTGCGGTATTCAGCATCGCGTTCGGCCAGGTGGGCCGCATCGGCCAGCAGGATGGCCGTCAGTTCGCAGGTCGCTTCCTGCGCAAAAACCGGCCCGTGATAGCCGCGTTTGACCAACAGGGGCAGGCGGCCGCAATGGTCCAGGTGCGCATGACTGAGCACCACGGCATCAATTTTTGACGCGTCGAAGGGAAACGGGTCGCGGTTGCGATCCTCATCTTTGCGGCTGCCCTGGATCATGCCGCAGTCGAGCAGTACTTTTCGCCCACCTATATGCAGGATGTGGCAGGAGCCGGTGACTTCGCCTGCAGCGCCAAAAAATTCAAGTTTCATGCTTTGTCTACCGTTGGGTGTATGCAAAAAAGTATACCGCATCGCTGCGACCAGACCGCCCTGGGAATACGTTGGGATAACAAAGATGGACGCAAAAAAAACCGCGGATTCCTGAGAACCCGCGACTTTTCAGTGACTCAGTTTGAGACTATTTCACGCCATGCATCAGCTTGTTTATCAGCGGCGCCACGACCAGGTAGAAAATGCCGAAGCCGAGGCCGACCAGGAACAGCATCCAGTAGGTATCGGCGTACTGGCCGATCGTTGCGCCAACGGCCGGACCGTGTTCTCCGCCGGCTGTGCCGCCGGAAGCGATCGCAGCGATGATGCCGGCCACGTACTGGGCCATTGCGATCGACAGGAACCAGCCGCCCATGGCCATGCCGGTTTCCTTTTCGGCGGCCAGCTTGGTCACCATGGAAAGCCCGATCGGTGACAGGCAGAGTTCGCCGGTGGTATGCAACAGGTAACAGAAAGCCAGGAAGAACCACGGCACCAGGCCGGCCGCGTTCTGGAAATTGTTGATGGCAAATACCAGCACCAGGAAGCCAAGTGCAACCTGGATCAGGCCCAGGGCAAACTTGCGCGGGATGGACGGGTTGATGTTCCGTTTGTCCAGCCAGGGCCAGATCATCGCGAACAAGGGTGCAAACAGCAGGATATACAAGGGATTTAGCGACTGGAATACGCCAAAACCGCCTGCTTGCCAGGCTTCCATGCTGCCCCACACCGGCGTTACGAACTCACGCGCGAAGAAATTCATGGAGCTGCCGGCCTGCTCGAACAGGGCCCAGAAACAGGCGTTGGCCACGAACAGGATCAACATCGCGATGTAACGCTGTAACTGGACCTTGTCGCCGCTCCTGATACCCGAGATCACGAAATAGGACATCAGCCCGATCATGATGCCGACCAGTAAAAAGCCGAGGATCGTGCTTTCAGAAAGCAGGAAGTAAACACCGACTGCCATCAGCAATGCGCCGATGCCCACGATGAAAAACCGGCCCCAGCCATCCTTGCCTTCTGCCGGCAGGCCGACGTGGCCCAGCGAGCGCTTGGCTACTTCGAGGAACAGGGTCGAAAGCACCATTCCGATGGCAGCGGCAAAGAAGCCCCACTTCATACCAAATTGCACACCGATCCATGTTGCCGTGATGAACGGTGCAATAAAGGCGCCCAGGTTGATACTCATGTAGAACACGGTGAAACCGGAATCACGGCGCACGTCACCGGGTGCATACAGCTTGCCGATCATGGTCGAAATATTCGGCTTGAACAGGCCGTTACCGGCAACGATCAGCGACAGGCCGACCAGGAACCAGGTCAGGTCCTCTATCAGCAGGACAAATAGCCCGGCCGCCATGATGATGGCGCCAAGCAGAATCGACCTTTGATAGCCCAGCACGTGATCGGCGATATAACCGCCGATAATGCCGGTGGCGTACACCATGGCCGCGTAGCCACCGTAGACCAGGCTGGCCTGTGCATTGGCTTCGGCACCGAGGTGGCTAAAAAATGTAGTTGCAACATAAACGGCCAGCAGTGCGCGCATGCCGTAGAAGGAAAAGCGCTCCCACATCTCGACATTGGAAAGCTGCCATAGCGCCGTGGGGTGTCCCATGAATTCGCCGGGCGGGATGTCCGGCTGCTTGATTGTTTCGCTTTGGGTATTCACTCGTTGTCTCCGAGTTCAGTTAAAAGTGGCAAAAGCATAACAGACCGGATAAGTCTTGTGGCTATAATGAAACGAAAGCGATTTTCACAAAGGAACACTATGAATCAACAATCCGTTCAAAAATTCATCGATGAAATGTGGGACGACTCCATCGTTCCCGAACTCGTGGAATACATCAAGATTCCCGCCAAGTCACCGGCGTTCGACCCGGACTGGGAGAAAAACGGCTATATCGAAGAAGCCACGCAACAGATTTACAAGTGGTGCAAGCAGCAGGATATTAAAGGAATGAGCTGTGAAATCATCCGGCTGCCAGGGCGCACACCGCTGATCTTCATGGATATACCGGGTGATAACGACGATACCATCCTGATGTACGGCCACCTCGACAAGCAGCCCGAGATGACGGGCTGGGCCGATGACCTTGGCCCGTGGAAACCGGTGATCAGGGATGGCAAGTTGTACGGCCGTGGCGGCGCCGATGACGGATATGCTGCCTATGCTTCGCTTACGGCGATCATGGCGCTGCAGCGCGAGGGGATTCCCCATGCACGTTGCGTCGTCATCATAGAGGCCTGCGAAGAGTCCGGCAGCTTCGACCTGCCGCACTACATCGATCACCTGAGAGAACGCATCGGAACGCCCTCCCTGGTCGTTTGCCTGGACTCGGGCGCCGGCAACTACGAGCAGATGTGGCTGACCGTTTCCCTGCGTGGTATGGCTGCCGGTACGCTGAGCGCAGACGTACTGCGCGAAGGCGTACATTCCGGCTACGCTTCCGGTGTCGTCCCCTCCAGTTTTCGCGTATTGAGACAGTTGCTCAGCCGCCTGGAAGATGAAAATACCGGTCGTGTCATGCCCGAATACCTGCAGGCAGACATACCGGCCCAACGTCTGCGCCAGAGCCAGCGCATGGCCGATGCACTCGGCGACGGTGTGTTCCAGGCCTATCCATTCTGCGAAGGTGTAGAACCCCAGGCGGACAACAACCTGGAACGCATCCTGAACCGGACCTGGCGGCCCGCACTTTCCGTGACCGGCGCCGAGGGTCTGCCTTCTCTGGAAGCGGCCGGAAACGTATTGCGTCCGCACACCGCGTTGAAACTGTCGATGCGTCTTCCGCCCACCGTGGATGGCGATGACGTAACGCGCCTGATGAAGGAAACCCTGGAATCCGACCCGCCTCAGAACGCCCAGGTCCGATTTGAAACCGACCACGCGGCTTCGGGCTGGAATGCACCGGATATCGCGCCCTGGCTCGAAGAGTCATTGCAGAAAGCGTCGCAGGCGGCCTACGGCCAGGACGTGATGTACATGGGTGAAGGCGGCACGATTCCGTTCATGGCCATGCTGGGTGAGTTCTTCCCCCAGGCGCAGTTTGTGATCACCGGCGTGCTCGGCCCGAATTCCAACGCCCACGGGCCAAACGAGTTTTTGCATATTCCCTTTGTACGCAAACTCAATACCTGCGTTGTGCAGGTCCTGGCCGACCATTTCCACCGCGGGGAATCCGGCGGATAAGCGCACTCTGACGAGCCCTGGCTTCAGTGGGATTCAGTCGGCGCAGTGCTCCGCCTGGTGGCATGGAATCCCGCTGCCGGCACGCTCCATCTGGATGGTGGGGTGCTTGATGGAGAACCGTTCATCCAGCACCCTGGCCACATCGGCCAGGAACTCATCACCGTCGGGAAACTTGTCCATCACCATGTGCGCGGTCAGCGCGGTATCGGTGGTGCTCAGGGGCCAGATATGCAGGTCATGAATCGTATTGACGCCCGGCAAGCCTGACAGGTACTCCCTCACCGCTTCGGGGTCCACGTTGCGCGGCACCGCGTCGACCGCGAGGTTAAGCGAGTCACGTAACAAACCCCAGGTGGAAAAGAATATGGCTGCCGCGATAAACAGGCTGATCACCGGATCGACCCAGTTCAGACCGTAAAACAGGATCAGTGCGCCCGATACGACCACGCCCAGCGAGATGCCGGCGTCGGCTGCCATGTGCAGGAATGCGCCACGGACGTTCAGGTCGTGGTCTTTCCCGGAAACAAAAAACAGCGCGGTTGCCGTGTTGATGACCACCCCGATACCGGCCACGATGATGATGGTCAGGCCGGCAGGCTGGGCCGGTGCAAACAGGCGATTGACTGCTTCCCATCCGATCGCACCGACTGCACCCATCAGGATCAGGCCGCTGAGTACGGAAGCGATGATCGTGGCGCGTGAATAACCATAGGTGCGTCGGGACGACGGCTTCTTCTTGGCCAGCGCAGCGGCGCCCCATGCCAGCAGCAGGCCCATTACGTCGCTCAGGTTGTGTCCGGCATCGGTCAGCAGGGCCAGCGAGTCCGACAGGAAACCGAACACTGCCTCGATAATGACAAAACCCAGGTTCAGCACCACGGCCGCGGCAAAGGCCCGGTTGTAATCCGGTGGCGCGTGGTGGTGGTGATGCTGGACTTCGCGGTTCATGGTTGTTGCAGTTTACTGCACCGTGGTCAAACCATGATAAAGCGTCCAGGCGCCGATCAGCATGAAACCGGCCCCGGCGATTACTGACATCACCTTGACGTTGATGAATTGCGCCAGCAGTGTTCCGGCCATAACGCCGATGGCGCTGGTGAGCACCAGGGCCGATGCGGAGCCCAGAAATACGGTCCACTTACTGACATCCTTGTCCGCGGCGAACAGCATGGTCACCAGCTGGGTCTTATCTGCCATTTCCGCTACAAAGACGGCAGCAAAGACCGTCAATAACAGTTTCCATTCCATCTATTGATATTCCGCAAATGAAAGTCGATTGATTGTATCAGTAGTTCTAAATCTTCTTTAGAATTGAACGGTAACCTTCCTTACACCCGGCAGTCAGGAGCGGCCTGAATCGCACACTCAGGGACTGTTTCAGGGTCGGCGCCATACCGGTGCGGCCCAGGCTGCAGACAATAAGCAGGTAAATACGAATGACTAAAAGAAATCGCATCTGGTTCAACGGTGAACTGCGTGAATCAGCGGATTGCACTGTTCATATCGCCAGCCACGCCTTGCACTACGGCTCCTCGGTGTTCGAAGGCATCCGCGCCTATGATACCCCTGCCGGCACGATGATTATGCGCGGCATGGATCACATCAAACGGTTGCAATATTCCGCCAATGTGTACCGTATGCCAATGAAATACAGCGTTGCTGAACTGCACGCCGCCATGTGTGAAACCGTGCGCGACAGCGGGCTGCCCAGCGCCTATATTCGCCCGATCATTTCCCGCGGTAACTGCGGGCTGGGGGTGATCCCCAACGACATGGATTGCGTGGATACCGCGATCATGGTTACCCCCTGGGGTGCCTACCTCGGTGAAGACGGCGTCAAAAACGGTATCAAGGCCTGCATTACCTCCTGGAGCCGGCTGGCGCCCAACACCATGCCCCCCGGCGTCAAGGCCGGCGGCAACTACCTTTCCAGCCAGCTGATCGGCATGGAAGCCAGGGAACGTGGCTTTACCGAGGGTATCGGCCTGGGTGTTGATGGTCTGCTCAGCGAGGGCGCTGGTGAAAATATCTTCCTGGTGCAGAAGGGCAGGCTGCTGACACCACCGGCGTCCTCCATGATCCTGAGCGGCATCACGCGGGACGCGGTGATCACGCTGGCGGCAGAGGCTGGCCTCGAGACCACGGAGACAACCATCTCACGCGAACAGATGTATGCCGCGGATGAAATCTTCATGACCGGAACGGCAGCCGAAGTCACGCCCGTACGCCAGGTGGATCATATGACCATCGGCAAAGGCGGCTGTGGCCCGGTTACCCGGCAACTCCAGGAGTCCTATTTCGGCCTGTTCAACGGCAAAACAGAAGACAAGTGGGGCTGGCTGGAACCGATCCGGTAACAACAACGCCTGAATTGTCACAAGTGGTGACAATTTTTGTCACCCGAGTGACGCAGAGTGGCAGGCGGGAGCCTGTCACTCTTTGTTCTTTCATACCGGGATTTTTCTATCTCATTGTTTTTCAACTGATATGCCGATCAACGCACACTTGGCATTATTATTGCTTTTTAAAGGTTGATAGACACTAACTGACTGGTAGCAGTTAGCGGGAAGAACCGGGGTCCTGCCCCTCTTTGCCCAATCAGGGCCCCGGATCTCCCACCTATCCCCAACCGTCAAAGGATTTGACGCAGACAGCGAGCTCACGGAAGGCATCATGCGCAATCTCCTCTCCATTCTGTCACCAAAGGTCTGGCCGCAGCTCTTGCGCCGCCCGATATCCACTTTTATGCCTGCAGCGACAGAATCCCAGCGATATGAAATCCGTCCGCACGCCAGTCTGAAAGCAAGAATGCTTGGGGGACAGGCAGAAACGATCATGCGCCAAAGGGGTTTGTCGCGCTGATCAATAAGGTCGTCCGCCGTGCATCGAGACCGGCACGAAAGCAGGACGCCACCAGTCGTTTGAAGCCCGGCCTGAGCCGGGTTTTTTTTGCGTACAATCTCTTACATGATTCGGGACTCACTGACTGCCAAAGACATTCTTTACCAGGATGACTACCTGCTGGTACTGAACAAACCCGCCGCGGTGCCGATACACGGAAGCCGGATGCTGGAGGGACGCCCGCAAACCCTGCTCGCCATGGCGCGAGAACAGACCGGTCGCATGGTCCACGCCGTGCACCGGCTGGACCGGCCGGTTTCGGGCGCCGTCATGCTGACGTTCGACAAAAACACATTGACTGAGATGAGTGCAGAATTCGAAAACCGCCATGTCGGTAAGAGCTACCTGGCCGTGGCCCGCGGCTGGACGAAGGAAGAAGGAATAATTGATTACCCTTTACTTCCACCGCGCGACGAGCGACGTGGTGACGAGCAGGCGCGGGAAGCCACTACGCGATTCAAGCGCCTGGCAAAAACGGAACTGCCGATCGAGATACCGCCCTACCAGACTGCCCGTTACAGCTTGCTGCAACTGGTCCCGGAGACTGGCAGACGGCACCAGCTCAGGCGCCATATGAAACACATCAGCCACCACCTGGTGGGCGATACGACCTATGGCAGGGGCGAACACAACCGCCTGTTTCGCGAACATTTCGCTTGCAAACGGTTACTCCTGCACAGCCATTCCTTAACGTTTCACCACCCCCGCAGTGGAGAAAAAATGAAGGCCATTGCCCCGCTGGATACGGCTTTTGATCGTGTGCTGGAAATTTTTGGCGGCACGAATGACACCGGGCCGCTCACGGACCCCACTGATCTGTCGGGGGCTTAGAGCGGACCGGCGTTAATGAAAGAAGGGTTCAGCTAACGCTCTTGATAATATAACCGCCGGACCTTTCGTCATGTTCGAGAACCAGCATGCCACGCGTTTCCATTTCTTCCAGCATTTTCCCGAAAGAACGGAAGCCGTGGTAACTCTCGTTGAAACCCGGTTTGCGGCGCTTGAGCGCCTGCTTGACCATGGAACCCCAGAGCACGTCTTCATCGCTGCGATCTGACCCCAGGTCGTCAATGGTTTCCAGGACTTGCTCAAACGCCTTCTCGGCACGATTCTCCTGCCGGGTTTTTCGCGATTGCTCTTCCGGTTCCTTGCGCCCGCCCGCTTTCTTTTTCTTTGGCTTACGCCGCTCGACCATTCGGATCAGGTCATCGTAATAAATGAACTCATCGCAATTGGCGATCAGCAGATCTGAAGTCGAATTCTTCACGCCGACACCGATCACGACCTTGTTGTTCTCGCGCAGCTTGGACACCAGCGGCGAGAAGTCGGAGTCACCGGAGATGATCACGAAAGTATCAAC
>Ga0316197_10003431_pt1 | contig 11278 bp, 10 predicted proteins | sample OudBiesiAoxic_MG_FD_204939 | JGI IMG/M metagenome (GOLD analysis project Ga0316197, IMG submission 204939) | Coastal sediment microbial communities from Oude Bieten Haven, Netherlands - site A oxic | ecosystem: Environmental > Aquatic > Marine > Coastal > Sediment | place: Netherlands...
GGATCCCATATGCTGCGTTGCCGATTGGATTTGCCCTGTACCTGTTGCAATTGATCGCTGATCTTGTGGCAATTCTCCTCAAGATCGAGACGCCGTTCGGCTTGGAGGAGGGCTGATGGATCCGCTTACACTTGGCGCGTTTGTCGCTGTCTGCACTATCTTGGTCCTATTTTCCGGCGTGTCGGTGGCCCTTGGGCTGTTGATGGTCTCGACCGGTTTCCTGATCGCTTTCGACGGGCTCCGCTCGCTGGAGCTTTTGCCGGAAATCCTGTTCGGAAAGCTTGATAATTTCGCGCTTTTGTCGATCCCGATGTTCATCATCATGGGCTCTTCTATCGCCTCTACCCGCGCAGGCGCCGATCTTTATGAGGCGTTGGAGCGCTGGTTGACGCGGGTGCCCGGTGGTCTGGTCATCTCGAACCTCGGGGCCTGCGCCCTTTTCGCGGCGATGTCGGGGTCAAGCCCGGCGACCTGTGCTGCCATCGGCAAGATGGGCATTCCCGAAATGCGCAAGCGTGGCTACCCTGACGGGGTCGCCGCAGGGTCCATCGCTGCGGGCGGCACGCTTGGAATCCTGATCCCGCCCTCTGTCACCATGATCGTCTATGGGATCGCGACTGAAACCTCCATCGGACGGCTTTTCCTTGCCGGTGTGATCCCCGGTTTGATGCTGGTTGGCCTGTTCATGGCATGGTCGCTGTATTCCACCTGGCGTTCCGGCGACCGGGCGTTGCTGGCCACAGGAAACTACACGTGGAAGCAAAAGCTGGAAATCCTGCCGCGGGTGCTGCCATTCCTGCTGATCATCATCGGCGTGCTTTATGCGATGTATGGGGGTGTCGCCACGCCGTCCGAGACTGCCGCCGTCGGTGCCTTGCTGTGCCTGCTTATTGCAATGATCATCTACAAGCTGTGGAACCCGAAAGACCTGTGGGTCGTGCTGCGCGACAGCACCAAGGAAAGCGTGATGATCCTGTTCATCATCGCGGCCGCCGGTGTGTTTTCCTATATGCTGTCCAGCCTGTTCATCACCCAGTCCATCGCCGCCTGGATCGGCACGCTTGACGTGAACCCCTGGGTTTTGATGGGCGCGGTGAACGTCTTTTTGCTGATCGCCGGTTTCTTCTTGCCGCCGGTCGCGGTGATCCTGATGGCGGCACCAATCCTGTTGCCCATCATCACGACCGCCGGTTTCGATCCGATCTGGTTTGCCGTTGTCCTCACGATCAACATGGAAATCGGTCTGATTTCGCCGCCGGTCGGTTTGAACCTTTACGTGATCAATGGAATCGCGCCAGACATCTCTTTGAAGACCATCCTGACCGGATCGCTACCGTTCGTGGCCTGCATGGTTCTTGCAATCGTTCTGCTGTGCATCTTCCCCGGTTTGGCAACTTGGCTTCCTGATGCAGTGATGGGTGCGGCAGTATGAGCTTTTTCGGTGATCTGGTTTCAACAGTATTTGAGCGCCGCTACAGTCGGGCGGTGCCGTCGGATGCTGCAGGGCGGACGATCACCGAACTTGCACAAGATTTGCTGGGCGCAAAGGGAGAAGTGTCAGGCAGCACTTTGGCGCGTCTCATTCTGGATCAATACGCCGCGATGGAGGCGCAGGAGAAAAATGCGTTCTTCATGTTTATGCTTCAGGAGCTTGAGATCGATCCCGTCGATGTGGTCGAGAAGCTGAAGACCTACAAAGAGGCGCCATCGAAAAGCAGCTACCGTGAATACGCCGCAGCAAGTGAGCCAAAACGGCAGGAACTGTTGCGGCGATTGAACCAAGTTCCCGGCGCCACTGGACTGTTGGTGTCAATGCGCAAAGACCTTTTGAGGATGATGCGTGACAACCGCGAGATTGAACCGCTTGATGTGGATTTCCAGCACCTGTTCGCCTCCTGGTTTAACCGGGGGTTTCTGGTGTTGCGGCCAATCAACTGGTCCAGCCCGGCGGAAATTCTGGAAAAGATCATCGCCTATGAAGCCGTTCACGCCATCGACAGCTGGGATGATCTGCGTCGGCGGCTGCAACCGCAAGACCGGCGGTGCTTTGGATTTTTTCACCCGGCAATGCCGGATGAGCCGCTGATCTTTGTCGAGGTGGCGCTGACGAAGGGCATCCCGAATTCCATCCAGTCCCTGCTGGCCGACATGCGTGACCCCATCGAGGCGGATCAGGCCGATACGGCTGTTTTCTATTCCATTTCAAACTGTCAGGCTGGCCTTGCGGGGATTTCCTTTGGCAACTCCCTGATCAAGCAGGTCGCAGCGGACCTGTCCCGCGATCTTCCATCGCTTAAGACGTTTGTGACACTCTCGCCCATTCCCGGCCTGAATGGCTGGCTGGATCAATCAGGATTGGCAGTGACACAAGATACTCCTGAGCACGCGCTTGCCGCGCATTACCTGCTTGAGGCAAAACTTCCCAATGGGCTGCCTGTTGATCCTGTTGCGAGGTTCCACCTTGGCAACGGCGCCGCCGTGCACGCGGTCCACGCCAAGGCGGACCTGTCGGACAATGGGCTGCGCCAGTCGGGCGGGGTCATGGTCAACTATTTGTATGACCTGTCGCAAATCACAACAAACCACGAACAATTCGTCACCGAGAAAACCGTCGCCGCATCAGCAGAGGTGCGCACGCTGAGTGCGACGGTTTCGTCCGCCAATTAAGGAATCGGGCCATGGCCAATCCGCTTTTTGACACCCTGTTTGGACAGCATATCGGCAGCGATGCCGTGTTCCTGCATTTGCCGGGCAATGAGACGCTGACATATAGCCGCTTCTTGCAGATGACCGCACAATACGCAGGGCTGCTGACCGACTTCGGGCTTGCGCCCGGTGACCGTGTCGCGGTTCAGATCGAAAAATCCCCACAGGCGCTGGCAGTCTATGCCGCCTGCGCACAAGCGGGTCTGGTGTTTCTTCCTTTGAATACCGCTTACACGGCGGATGAAGTTGCATATTTCATTGAGAATAGTGGCGCCGGTGTGGTGTTGGCGGATGACGCGAAGCGGGATGCGCTGGCCCCGATTGCGGAGCGTTGCAATGCGCGCCTTGAGACCTTGAACGCCGATGGCTCTGGCTCATTTTCGGACAAGGCCGCTGCGTTCCCTGACACGTTCGAAACCGTGCCTCGTGATGAGGACGACCTTGCAGCGTTCCTTTACACATCAGGAACGACGGGTCGGTCAAAAGGTGCCATGCTGAGCCAGGCCAACCTTTTGTCGAATGCCCAAGTCCTGCTGAAAGAATGGCGGTTCACATCCGAAGACGTTCTGCTGCACGCCCTTCCGATATTCCACACGCACGGGCTTTTTGTAGCGACGAACATTATTCTACTGTGTGGCGGGCAGATGATCTTTTTGCCGAAATTCGACCTTGATCAGGTGATTGACGCGTTGCCACGCGCAACAACGATGATGGGCGTCCCTACATTCTACACACGCCTGCTCGGTGATGCGCGTTTTACCAAGGATCTTGCGCAACATATGCGCCTGTTCGTGTCGGGCAGCGCGCCTCTTTTGGCCGAAACACACATCCAGTTCGAAGCGCGTACCGGGCACCGCATTCTGGAACGCTACGGCATGACGGAAACCAACATGAACACCTCAAACCCTTATGACGGGGAACGGCGGGCGGGCACTGTCGGCTTTCCGCTGCCCGGTGTGGAACTGAAAATAACGGACAGCAAGACGGGCGAAACGCTTGAGCAAGGTGAGATCGGAGAGATCGAAGTCCGGGGACCGAATGTGTTTCAGGGGTATTGGCAGATGCCGGAGAAGACGGCCGAGGAACTGCGCCCGGACGGATTTTTCATCACTGGCGACCTCGGTCAAATTGATGCGGACGGGTATGTCAGTATCGTTGGGCGCAACAAAGACCTTATCATTTCCGGTGGATATAACATCTATCCGAAAGAGATCGAACTGCTTCTGGATGAACAAGATGGTGTTCTGGAAAGCGCTGTTATCGGTGTTCCACATCCGGATTTCGGGGAATCTGTCGTCGGGATATTGGTAGCGATGCCTGACCAGGACCCTGATCTGGAAGCCATCCGGAAAAACATTGGTTCGTCCCTGGCACGCTTCAAGCAACCACAAAAGCTGGTTGTTCTGCCAGAACTGCCCCGCAACACGATGGGTAAGGTCCAAAAGAAAGCACTGCGGGACATGTTCGCTTCCACCTTCACCACAAAAAACTGAGCTTTGCCTGCTGCCGGCCGATTGCGGCGGTCAATCATCAGGATCGACTTTGGGCGGATTAATGACGCGCCTGTTGGGGTGCGGCAGCCAAACGTGGTGCGGCGGGCATCGCCGCGTCGATATATCATCGCGCGCATGTGACCGAAGATTGCCCACCCTCACATCCTTTGAATGCCTCTTGATCCAGATCATTCCTGCGCTCAAAAATCAATATATTCTGAGAATCGAATATGACATGGCATTGCCGCAATGAGGACCGGTACAGGAGACGACGATGGATAATTCCGTGATAGAGCAGGTCGAACTGATCGCAGCAAGCGAGGTTACAGGCCTAGAAATCCTTGGCACCTCTGGAGATGACAACCTCGTCGGAACATCAGGCAGCGACTTGATCGACGGCGGTTTTGGACTCGACACCATTTCAGCAGGTGCTGGTGCGGACACGATTTCGGGCGGATCAAATTATGATGAAGGTGCCCCTGCCCTGCCGGGCGCTTTGGGATTTGGTGACAGTGGAGAAGTCATCGTGCTCCCGGGTCAGCCGGTAGAATTGATCGACGGCGGTGGTGGCACTGACACGGTCCTGCTGTCGGGTCCGCAGTCAAGCTATACGCTATTGCTTGGCACAAATGGCATGACAATCGTGGATCGCCGTGCGGGAGGCGATGGCGTGGACAGATTGACCAACGTCGAGTTTCTGGATTTTGCAACGGAACTGGATGTGTTCGCCGCGCTGCCGATGGACTTGGATTTGTTTGGACGTCAGCCCACAGTGGGGGCCGATGATCTGGAAAGCATCATTGAGCTGTATATCGCGTATTTTAATCGGGCCCCGGATGCCATCGGCCTGTCGTTCTGGGCCGACGCCTTTTCAAATGGCACCACGTTGGAAGAAATGGCCAGCCTGTTCATGCAGCAGGATGAAACGTCAGCCATTTTTTCGAGTAGCCTTTCGAACGGTGAACTGGTCGATATCGTTTATCAGAACGTGCTGGGCCGTGCACCAGACGAAGACGGGCGTACGTTCTGGGTAGACCTGCTTGAAGCGAGTGTCGTCAGCCAAGATCAACTGATCCTTGAAGTCATCGCAGGTGCGCAGGCTGAACCCTACGATGGTGCATCTCAGGGCTTCATGGATCAGCAACAGATCGACCGCTTCTATCTGTCCAACAAAACCGACATCGGTGCATATTTCGCGGTGCACCGTGGGATGTCAGATATCGGCAATGCCTCTGCTGTGATGGGTCTGTTTGATGGCAGCCTGACCAGCCAGTATGCGGCTGTCGCCGAGATTGATGATCTCTATGCAAGCGCCCTGGATGCGTTAGACGGGGAGTTCCTGATGCCCTTGGTCGGAGTGTTGGACAACCCGTTCGATTTTGGTTGATCGCCATGGTTGGCCCACACATACGCGCAGCTATTTGGCGACGCTTGTCGGCCGGTTGAATTGTGACTTAAGGCTCAGGACCCATTGATTTCCGGGAAGCCGCATGATTCACCGCTGAAAAAACGAGCGGTGACATGTCTGATCTTTTCTGGTTGAGCGATGCGCAGATGGCGCGCTTGAAGCCCTATTTTCCGAAGCCGCACGGCAAACCACGCGTTGATGATCGACGCGTATTGAGCGGGATTATCTTCATCAATCGCAATGGCTTACGGTGGCGTGATGCGCCGAGGGAGTACGGCCCTCACAAGGCGCTCTATAACCGTTGGAAGCGTCGGAGCGACAAGGGCATTGTTGCGCAGATGATGGTCGGTCTGGCAGCCAACCACGGCGAAGAGAAAACCGTGATGATCGACGCAACGTATCTCAAGGCACACCGGAGAGCGACCAGCATGGGCGTAAAAAAGGGGGGCGTGGACGCCTGATTGGTCGGACCAAGGGCGGCATGAACACAAAGCTGCACGCCATCTGCGACAGTCAGGGGCGGCGGCCACTCAACTTGTTCGTCACCGCCGGGCAGGTCAGCGACTACATCGGGGCACGGGCCTTGCTGAGCAGCTTGCCCAAGGTCGAGTGGTTGCTTGGGGATCGAGGCTATGACGCCGACTGGTTCAGAGAAGCGTTGAAAGACAAAGGGATACTACCCTGCATCCCAGGTCGGAAACAGCGCAAGAAAGCCTTAAAATACGACTAGCGACGCTACAAACGCCACAACCGCCCCTCTCGTGACATCACTACGTGATGCACTGCCGGGCAGTGATCGAGATCATGTTCGGCAGACTCAAAGATTGGCGACGCGTGGCCACACGATACGACAGATGCCCCAAGGTCTTCCTCTCCGCAATCGCACTCGCCGCCGTGGTCATCTATTGGCTATGAGTCCTGACCCTAAGGTTTTCGGCCTTGGGCACGTTGGTTTCGGTGAGCAGGATGATGCGTTCGGATGCGTAGTCACACAGCAGGCGCATCAGCTGGATGATCGCATGGGTCTGCGGCAAATGAATGGACGGGGTGCCGACCTCTTTCCACAGGAAAGCCACCGCATCCAGCCGGACGATCTGCACCCCGTTATCGACGTGCAAGCGGATGATGCGCAGGAATTCAAGCAGCACTTCGGGGTTGCGGAAATCCAGATCAATCTGGTCATGGCTGAAGGTGCACCAGATATGGCGCGGCCCATTTGCCGTCTCAACCTTTTGGAGCAGTGGTGTCGTGCGGGAGCGGACCACTTGCGACAGGTCGTCATCCGGCGACGCCTCAAAGAAAAACCGGTCATAGGGGGCTGCCCCTGCAGGTAGGCGTTGAACCAGCCGTTCTGGCTGGACACATGGTTCAAAACGAGGTCGGACATCAGCGTAAATTCACCCACGATCCGGTTGATATCGGGCCAATCGCCAAGCTGAGAATGAACCGACCGGAAATCGGACACCGCGAACCCATCGTCGGATGTGTAGGGAAAGAACGGCAGAATATGGACGCTGTTCAGTGTTCCGCTGAGGTAAGAGCACAGGAAGTCATACAACAGGTCCAGCGGCTTGTGCGCACCGTCAATGATCGAATTGCCATAGGTGATCAGCAGTGCGTCCTGTTCGGACCACAGCTTGTTTCCGGAGACACGTGCGCGCTTGCGGCGGGTTGTCCCCTCGGGCCAGAAGGCGTCAATGACCATGCTTGAAAGGATGTCAGCGTCCACATCGGGATAGATTTCGCGCAATAGGCGGGCGATCCTTTGGCCAAGAAATCGCGAACGTTCTGTCATGTTTAGAAAGCCTTGGCTGCAAGAGATCACTGAAAGGCACTTAAACACGTCCGTTTGCACAAGGCGAGATAGGCTGCCGCGCAAAACCGCCCGCGTCAGAACCCTCGGCTTGTGACAGGCAAGGAACAGGCAAATTGTCTAAGGATTAAACGCCGGACAAATTCGTCAGCCCCCGTCCGCGACAAAACCCGCCTTTTCAATCGCGGCAATCGCGCAGGCCTCATCATTGTTGGAGTTATCACCGGTGATGCCCACGGCCCCAAGGATCACACCGTCTTTCTTGATCAGGACACCGCCCGCTACGGGAACAAGCGATCCATCCGACAGGGCATTCATGGCCTGAATGAAGAACGGCTCAACCTTTGCCCTTTCGTACAAGGCCCGCGACCCAAGACCCATCGATACCGCGCCGCGTGCCTTGCCTTGTGCAATTTCCGGTCTGAGCAAGCTCGTATTGTCCTCACGCGCTAAGGCCACAAGGGCGCCCGCGTTGTCCAGCACGGCGACTGTCAAAGGTTTCAGGCCATTTTCCTGACGCCATTCAAGGCATGCGCTGATGATGGACTGGGCTTGCTGCAGGGTGAGGGTCATGGGCGGCTCCTTTTCTTCGATCGTTCAGGGATGACCTTTGTGCAGGCGAAATAACGGACGGGTGAGCGCCCGTTTGGTCAACAACTCAGGACGCGATAACGGCTTGAGAGGCGATCAGATCGTCGATCTGCCCGGCGTCATAGCCGATCTCGGCCAAAACCTCGCGGCTGTGCTGCCCCAGCAGCGGGGCCGCCTGAGCTACTTTCGCAGGCGTGCGGCTGAATTTGACCGGATGGCCGATTGTCTCAACCTTGCCTGCGGTCGCATGATCCACCTCGACGATCATTTCGCGGGCACGGGCCTGAGGATCGGCATGCATCTCGAGGATATCATTGACCGGCCCGGCAGGAAGATGGGCCTTTTCCATACGATCAAGCCAGTTTTCGGTCGTATCCTTGGCAAGGTACCCATTCAGGATTTCAATCAGCGCAGGCAGGTTGCGCATCCGGTCGGCGTTCGAGCAAAACCGTGGATCATCGTTCAACTCTGGTGCTCCGATGACATCCAGAAAGCGCAGCCAGTTCGCCTGATTGGCAGCACCGACATTGATCCAGCCGTCGCTGGTTTGAAACGCCTGATACGGCGCATTGAGCGGGTGGGCCGAGCCAAGGGGTTCCGGCTTGTCGCCCGTCGCCAAGGCGATTGCGGATTGCCAGTAGGTTTGCACGATCGCGGCCTCGAACAGGGAGGTATCGACCTTTTGTCCGCGCCCGGTTTGTAGCGCGTTGGCATAGGCCGCCGACACGCCCATCGCCCCAAGTATACCGGCGTTGATGTCGGAAATCGGAGCGGCGACTTTGACGGGCGGGCGGCCCGGCCCCTCTCCGGTGATCGACATCAGGCCGGACATGCCCTGCGCAATCAGGTCAAACCCGCCCCGGTCGGCATAGGGGCCGGTGCGACCAAATCCAGAGATTTCGCAGTAGACGAGGCGTGGATTGACCGCAGCCAAATCCTCGTAGGACAGGCCGAGTTTCTCCATCGTGCCCTTACGGTAATTCTCGATCACGACATCAGCGTCGGCAAGAAGCTTGCGCAGGATCTCTACCGCAACGGGGTCCTTGAGGTTGAGCGAAATACCGCGCTTGTTGCGGTTCATCATCATGTAGGCAGCGGCCTCACCGCCGATTTCGGGTGGCACGAACCGTCTGCTGTCGTCGCCTGTGGGCTTTTCCACCTTGATGACGTCCGCCCCCATGTCCGCCAGCATCAGGCCGCAGACTGGTCCCGCCATGATGTGGGCCAGCTCAATCACGCGCATCCCGCTGAGAGGGCCGGACTTCGCGCTCACTTGCCTGTCCATTCGGGTTTTGTCTTGCCCAGGAACGCTTCCATGCCGATGCGGAAATCATCGCTCATATAGCAAGAAATGATCAGATCATCGTCATCCACCTTTGCGGCAGCGCGGTTGCGGCGCAGTGCCTCTTTCGTGGCCCGCAAGGTCAGCGGTGCCATGGCTCCTACTTTGGCGGCAAGCTCGGCGGCGCGGGCTATCAAGGTGTCTTCGTCAGGCAAGATTTCACTGACCAATCCGACCGACAGCGCCTCGTCCGCTTCGATCAGGCGGGCGGTAAAGATGATCTCGCGGACACGTCCGGCCCCGATCAGTTCGGACAATCGCGCAAGGTTGCCTGCGGCCAGACAGTTGCCCAACGTGCGTGCAATCGGGAAACCGAACTTGAGGCTGGCCGACGCGATCCGTATGTCGCAGGCTGCGGCGATGGAGCCCCCTCCCCCCGTGCAGGCCCCGTTGATTGCGGCGATGGTCGGCACCGGACAACGTTCGACAGCTTCAAGAACGGCATCGATCTGATTCTCATAATCCAACGCATCCTGCGGGGTCTCGAAAGCGCGGAACTGGGTCATGTCGGTACCGGCCGCAAAGGCCTTGCCGCCTGCGCCAGAAATGACCACGGCACGAACGGAGCCGTCCGTCGGCATTTCCCGACACAGTTGAGCCAGACGTTCGTACATTCCGAAGGTCAGCGCATTGCGGGCCTGTGGCCGCTGAAAGGTGATCCAGAGGACACCATCGCGAAGCTCATCGGTGATCTCGATTGATGGGTCAGTCATCGGTAGAAATACTCCACTAGGAACATCGGTACTGACGGCACGTAGGTACACAGCATCAGCACCGCCAGCAGCACACCAACGAACCAGATATTGACCTTGGACACTTCCCAGATGTTGGCGCGCGCGACCGAACAGGCGGTGATCAGAACCGATGCTACGGGCGGCGTCTGTTGCCCGATGGCAAGGTTCAGGGTGACGACAAGGCCGAAATGCACCGGGTCAATCCCTGCCGCCGTGATCAGCGGAATCACGATTGGAATGACCAGAATGATCGCCGCAGCGGAGTGAAGGAAGAATCCGATGATCAAAAAGAAGAAATTGAGGATCAACAGGATTGCCCATTGCTGGGTCGTGATGGACAGGATGCCTTCGGCCAGTTGCTGTGGAATTTGCGCCCGGGTCAGGAACCCGCCCATCAGCACCGAGGCCGCGACCAGCAGCATGACAACCGCCGTCTGGATACCCCCGTCCAGCATCGCCCGGCGCAGGTGCGAAAAGTCGAGGTTTCCGTACCACGCCGAGACAACAAGAGACGCCAGCACGGCCAGACCTGCCGCTTCGGTTGCCGTCACATAGCCGCCAAAGATGCCGCCCAGAATGATCACGGGCAATGTGAAGGCGGGCAAGGCATCCATGAACGTTTCGCGCAGGCGGGCAAGGCGGAAGGCGTCTTCGGTGGGGAAATTGTACCGCTTGGCAAAGAGGAATGCGACCAACATGAGGCCCCCTGCCCCCAAGAGCCCCGGCACGACGCCCGCGACGAACAATTGCTCAACAGAAGTGTTGGCCGAGGCTGCATAAAGGATCATCGGAATCGACGGGGGAATGATGATGGCAAGCGACGCAGAGGATGATGTGACAGCGGCGGAGAATTCCTTGGAATAGCCGCGCTTTTTCATCTGCGGGATGAGGATGGACCCCATTGCCGCTACATCGGCCACCGCAGAGCCAGAGATTTCAGCAAAAAACAGCGAAACCCCGATGTTGACCATCGCCAGTCCACCACGGATGAACCCAATGATTGCACTGACGAAGTTGATAAGCCGGTCGGTGATGCCGCCTGCGTTCATGATCGCACCTGCCAGCACGAACATCGGAATAGCGATCAGGGAAAACTTGGTCGATCCGTCGTACATGTCCAGCGCGATGGTCACCAGACTGTCCGTGCCTTCAGTGAACAAAAGGCCCAGCACGCCGCACATGGCCAGCGCG
>Ga0316197_10003432_pt1 | contig 11277 bp, 10 predicted proteins | sample OudBiesiAoxic_MG_FD_204939 | JGI IMG/M metagenome (GOLD analysis project Ga0316197, IMG submission 204939) | Coastal sediment microbial communities from Oude Bieten Haven, Netherlands - site A oxic | ecosystem: Environmental > Aquatic > Marine > Coastal > Sediment | place: Netherlands...
TGTAGATGAAGAATTTACCAATGCGGCAATTGATTTTATTGAACGTGCCCATAAAGCGAAAAAGCCATTCTTTGTCTGGTTAAGCGCTACACGTATGCACGTTTGGACACATCTAAAAGACGAGAGTATAGGAGTTACCGGAATTGGATTGTACCCTGATGGCATGGTTGAACATGATAAAGCCGTAGGAACAGTACTGGCCAAATTAGAAGAGCTGGGAATTATTGACAATACAATTATCATGTATTCTACAGATAATGGGGCTGAAAAATTTACCTGGCCCGATGGAGGAACAACCCCTTTTGCTGGTGAAAAAGGAACTACCTGGGAAGGCGGTTTTCGAGCACCCTGTGTTATACGTTGGCCCAGTGTAATTGAGCCCGGAACAAAGTATAATGGCATATTTTCACATGAAGACATGATGCCAACCTTATTGGCTGCGGCCGGTGTACCGGATATCAAAGAGAAGTTATTGAAGGGATATGAAGCCAACGGCAAAAAATTTAAATCGCATTTAGATGGATACAATATGTTACCCTTTTTTAAGGGTGAAGTTGAAGAATCTCCCAGACATGAAATATTTTATTTTGATCAAGGAGGTAATCTAAATGCTGTTCGATACAACAACTGGAAGCTTCATTTTACATATATGGAAGGAGCCATAAACGAAGCCTATAGAAAAACACCGGCTTGGCCATTAGTCATAAATTTAAGAGCAGATCCATTTGAAGTATCATGGAAAGCTTCTCTTTATACCAGATGGTATGCAGAGAATATGTGGTTGTTTGTACCAGCACAGACCTATGTCAGTGATTTCTTACAAACTTTTAAAGAATTTCCACCTGTCGCAGGAAGTTCCTTAAGTATTGATGGTGTTTTAAAAACCTTGAAAAGCAAACCACAAAATTAGTATTCTGATAAGATATGTTTACACTTTTAGAAAGCTTATAACGCTGACATTTTGTTCTTTGATTTCTTTAATTGCAGATGCTCAGGAGTTAGAACCGAGGGCAATAAACAATTTACCCTTAGGGACAAATTTTGCGTTTGGAGGCTATAATTATGCTCAGGGTAATTTGATGTTAGACCCGGCCTTACCCATTGAAGACCTGAATTCAAATGTCCATAGTGTTGTATTGGGCTATGTTAGATCGATTAGTTTTTTTAATTTATCTGCCAAAGTTGACGCTGTTGTTCCCTATGTATTAGGTGATTGGGAAGGCAATGTCGATGGGAATAGTGGTTTTCGAACCATAAATGGTTTAGGCGATTTAAGACTTAGGTTTTCTTTTAATTTTTTGGGATCCAAGGCAATGAATATTACTGAATTTCAAAATTATAAGCCAAAAGATGTGTCAGGGATCAGTATACAGCTTATTGCGCCAACGGGTAATTATGATCCGGGAGAACTTATCAATTTAGGGTCAAACCGTTGGGTGATAAAGCCCCAATGGGGATTTGCTCGGAATTTTGAAAAATGGATTATCGAATCGTATATCGGCGTTTGGATGTTTACAAAAAACTCAAATTTTTTAAATGGAAATGAATTGACGCAAAAACCGCTTTATACATTGAAAGTGCACGTTATAAGAGAATTACCAAAAAAAATGTGGCTGGCCTTTAATATGGGATATGGGATTGGTGGTCAAACAGAATTGAACGGCATACTACGAGATACAGAGATCTCAACAGCAAGGATAGGTTTAATTTATGCTTTGCCCCTTGCGAAAAAACATACACTCAAGTTCGCCTATAACTCGAGTATTCGTTTTAAAAGAGGACCCGATTTTGATGCAATATCGATAGGTTATCAATACCGATGGAACAAATCGGTTAAAAAATATCTAAAGAATAAAACGCAATAAATATAAATTATTAATAAAACGTAAGAAATGAAAAACAAAATACTACTATCTCTACTACTTTTTTGTTCGATATCTATTATTCAGGCCCAGGAAGAAACGAAAGAAAAGCAAGAAACAGAAATAGAGACTGAAGGGGAGGATCAAAACAGTACTTCAAAAGCTATGGATGCCACCGCTACACAATGGAGCTTTCAGGTGGCCTATCAATTAATGCCCGACTATTATGACGATATTGTGAATGGAAGTCCTCGTCCTGCAGGTCTGGATAATTACCTTCAGGTGAGGATAGTTGCTCCTATTCCGTTAAAGTCACTTACAATTCTTCCCCGCTTAACGGTTCGTCATTACGAAGATGTCAATACAGGGAAATCAGGTTTTGGAAATACGGAACTTTTTGCGCTCATTATTCCTAAAGCTACAGATTGGGGGTCCGGGAGAGCAGGTATTGGGCCATTAGTTACAGCTCCTGGGAGTGAAGGGGTATCAAAAGACGAATGGGGTTATGGGTTCGCGGCAGCTATAGTGAATAATTCGGGTCAGTGGTTTTATGGATTGTTATTTTCGCAGTCTTGGCGTAGTATAGATCCACGAACCTTACCTGCGGGACAGTCTGATATAAACCCACTGGGTATTGCTCCATTTTTGAATTATCGCTTTGGGACTACAGGAATGTATTTAGGAACTGCTGATTTGGTGGCACTATATGACTGGAACACCGGAGGGTTTTATCTGCCGGTTGGTTTGCGTTTTGGTAAGGTTTTTGTCAGACCAAAAGGCTCCTGGAACGCCTATGTGGAATATAAAACCAGCGCCATTTATGATTCCTGGGAAGGTTCTGCCGTGCAGAATTCTTTTCGTATAAACCTTACGTATGTTATGCCTGTTGGGAAAAAACAGTAGTATATCTTCCGTAATTGATAAGAATTTATATAGTTAAAATTAATATATAATGATAAAACCGAGCCAAATAATGAAGGGTAAGATAGATGAATTGCTTACAGAAAAACAACATTCCTCTGCTGAGCTGGAACGAAATGTAGGAATTTTATTTAGCCTCAAAATAGTTGTTAACGTGCTCTATGCCTTAATGTACTTTCAGCTATTCTTGATTTTGCCTAGAATGGATGATCCGGAATTGAAGATCCATTCTTTATCCGAAATTTTTAACATGAATACTGAAGGTTTGATCGTGATTATTGTCGGATTGTTGATGCTTACCATTTACTGGATTCAGTTTAATAAGCAACTAGGAAATCTCGTAAGGAGCTCTCCTTTGCACGGTGCTTTGGCAATCCTGCAAATGATTTCCTTGATGATGTACTTGTATTTCGTCCGGATTGATATTGAGAGTGATGGAATGGTCCTTGCCTTGCAAATGGAGAGCGTGTTTTTGGCCTTAGCGGGATTTATAGGGGCTGTTAATTGGTACTACGCGAAAAAAAATAAATTGACTTCCAAGAATATTAATGAGGACGAGAAGAAAACTATTTTGTTTAGTATTCTGCCCGAACCTTTGGCCGCTTCCTTTTCGTTTCTATTTGCTACAGTAAGTCAGCTGGCTTGGACCTTATCATTTCTTATTATTATCCCATTGTCATATGTTCTCAAAAGAATGGCTAAGAAAAATTTTAGTAATTAATCAGCTTCCTTTACTATGCTTAAAAATAAAGAAGTGAAATATTAATAACTATGAAAACAAAACATAACAGATTTTTGGTACAATCGCTTATGGCAGTTGTTCTTGCCATTGCATTTGGCCTGAACGCTGCAGCACAAGATGACAAGACGTCCGTGGCTGACGGTGTCTGGTTAAAAGATCTTATTACAGGTTGCGGCATTTGGAATTCAGCTCCAAAAGGGAATGAAAGCATTAGCTGGTCTGGTGATTGTCAGGATGGTAAGGCCTCCGGATATGGAGTTCTGGTTTGGCTGGAAGATGGCAACATCGTAGGTCGCTTTACAGGAACTATGAACAAAGGAAAAGTAGAGGGTAAAGGCACACTTCTTTTTAAGGTGGAAGATGGGTTTGCTACCTACAGAGGTGATTTTTCCGATAGCGAAATGCATGGCCTTGGCCTAATGGTCTTTCCCGATAAAAGCCGGGTTGAAGGAGGCTTCAAACACGATCAGATGAATGGCTATATCAAGGCCACTATTACCGATGGAGGAAGTTATGAAGGAGAAGTCAAGAACAATATCCCTCATGGGGAAGGACATCAAGTCACTGCTGATGGGGAAGAGTATTATGGAGCTTTCGCAGATGGTATCAAAGAAGGCAATGGAACGCTGCTCTTACCCAATGGAGACATCTACAAGGGTGTATTTAAAAATGATCTTCCGGAAGGTACGGGCATGCTTACCACTGTAGATGGTGATTCCTACAAAGGTGAATTTAAAACCGGGAAACCTAACGGGAAAGGCACATACACAACTCCCGATGGTGAAATTGCAATGGGACAATTTATCAATGGAGAACCTGAAGGTGAAATTGTTTTCACCTCAAAGGACGGAAGTTCACGCAAGGAGATTTGGAAAAACGGTAAAAAAGTAACACAATGAAAATAGCACAGAGACAACTCATATTCACTATCGCATTTTTAATTGTCGGATTTGCATTTCAATCATCAATCCAGGCCCAGATATTAGGCAGGGGATTTGGTGGTGCCTTAGGTGGTGCTGCACTCGGATCTTTGGTCGGAGGACGCGATGGTGCCCAGGCAGGTGCTATTATTGGAGGTGTAGTGGGCGTTGCTCAAGGTACGAAAGAGAAAAAACAAAAGAAAGCACGGCGCGAAGCTTACGAAAAGCAACAGGCCGAACGTGAGATGATGGAAAAAGAGCAGCGGCAAGCAGAGATAAAATATCTAAAGAAACAAGAGACCGCAAAGGAAAATTTTGAATCCGGAACTATTCTCGAGATTCAGAAATCCTTGATAAGAATAGGCTTTGATCCCGGAGATGTTAATGGAAAAATGCAACCCGCAACAGAGAACGCGATTCGCCTATATGAACAAAAATACAATTTGCTGGAAACCGGCAGACCCTCTCAGGAATTGTTGAAACATATGCTTAAGAACGGTGGTTAGTATAATCAGCATAGGTAAGATGGCCATTTAACAGATTTTAAGATGAAAAATAAACAATTGGAAACTTCCCTTACTAAGAATGAAAGATTAAAACTCAATATTGGGGCTTTGATCTTGATCATTGGATTTCTGAGTCCTCTTTTAATTCCGTTTGTTGTGGCTTCGGACTTATCTGCTTCGCTTAAAAGTGTTGTTAGTGGATTACTAGCCTTTGGTATTCCAGAGGTGTTTATGCTTATAGCAATTGGGATTATGGGCAAAAGTGGATATCAATACTTAAAAAATAAAACATTGAAATTCATCACTATAGTATCACCGGACAGGGTGAGCCCTTTACGCCATAGAATTGGGGTTGTTTTATTTTGTATCCCAATAATCTTTGGTTTTTTACAACCCTATCTGGCCAATTTTTTCCCAATGTTAAACCAGTTACCATTAAGCGCCACCATTGGCATGGATCTTATGCTCCTACTGAGTTTATTCGTACTTGGAGGAGGTTTTTGGGATAAAATTCGTAGTTTATTTGTGTACGATCAGATCAACCAATGATTTGCACTATGGAAACAGGAAAATCGATTTTATTAATAGTATTGAGGTTGAGGAAACTTTTGATGTAGGAGAAGACACAGGATCACTCGTTATTGAAGATGTTTATGCTGTGCCATTTAAATGTGCATCATTACAAAAATTAACTGTTTTGGTAGGTGAGTAAAATAGTGGGAGGGCCAAGGCCCTCCTTTTTTAAATTATGATATTCATTTTAATCCACTATTTTTAAGAAAAAAAATATGTTTGTGTTAAAAAGGTATCCATTTCAAAAATTGCTGGTATGGACAAAACATAGTTTGAGACTAAAATTTTGGGCAATAAAAATGGCCACGCTTTTCGCGTGGCTTTTCTTTTTGTTTGTAAGGACACCCCTCTTGGGATCACCGCAGGTAATCCCTTCCACCTGACACGTAATTACCTGGATATTTCGAGAAAATTGACCCCAAAATGGTACTTCGACCAGAAACCCTTACTTTTAAATTAAAAATTAAGGATGTACATTCAAAGAAGATATCCATTTAAAAAATTGCTGGTATGGACAAAACGAGAACTCATTTTCTTTATCGTTTTAGCAACCGCCTATACTGTGTTATACGAACTCATAGGAATTAAATGGTTGCAAGTGCCTTTTACGCCCGTTGCCCTGATAGGTACGGCTGTGGCTTTCATGATTGGATTCCAAAACAATGCGGCCTATGACAGGATATGGGAAGCCAGAAAGATTTGGGGAGGCATTGTCAATACGTCAAGATCTCTTGTGATTACGGTCAAGGAAAGCTTTTATATGCATCGCGTTGATTCCAACAGAGATGAAACAGAAGTCCTAAGGATAATAACCCACAGGCATATTGCATGGCTGACGGCCTTACGCTATGCCATGAGGACCAAAAAGTCCTGGGAAGCCACATATGAATCTCTTCACAAAAAAGAAATTTTCAAGTACAACGTGCCTGAGTTCGACTCTTCACTGGAAGAAGAGATAAAACCTCATCTCTCAACAGAAGAGTTTGACTACGTGATGTCGTTTGACAACAAGCCGAATGCCCTGATCAACCTTCAGTCCAAACACTTCAGGTCTTTGACGGATGAAAAAAAACTTTGGGATTTCTCTTTGCTCAACTTACAACAAATACTTCAAGAATTAACTGCTCTTCAGGGAAAGTCGGAACGTATCAAGAACTTTCCTTATCCAAAGCAATACGCGAGCATCGGCTATCACTTCGTTCATATCTTTATGTGGTTATTGCCCATGGCGATAATTCCCGCCTTTGCAAAAATGGGACTCGAAATTGCCAAGACAAATCCGTTTATTGGAACCTATTTCGTTTGGCTCAACATCCCATTTACGGTAATCGTCATTTGGGTTTTCAACACAATGCTTCGAATAGGTTTGGCAGGAGAGAATCCTTTTGAGGGCTCGCCCAATGATGTTCCCATTTCAAACATTTCAAGAGGAATAACACGTGATATTCTCCAAATCATCGAGGAGGATCCGACAAACATTCCGGACTCCTTCAAGAACATCAATTACATAGACATGTAACTGGAAAGTCAAAAAATATGTCCCAAAATAAGCCCCCTTCACCCGGCACTGGAATACTATCGGATATACTGAATTTCTTTCTGAAAAAACCAACGTATCCTACCGTTGTTCGGTTTGATACCCCGGAAGAACGACACGATTACACCCAGCGGATCATTCAGCGCCTTGGAATCGATTCTTCGGAATATTCAGTTTTGAACATCAATAAAATTGGAATTGATGCCCCCGTCAATCAGATTTTCGATGAATTGATGAATTTCAGGAATAATCCTTCCTGTTGGCCCAACCACATAGCAAAACTGGACCGGGTAGACAATGATATGAGGCATATCCGCATTCTTCCCTTCGGATGGAAACGCTATCCTTTCAAGTTCATGAAGAGTTTTTTTGGCTTGCCTTTGATTCCTTTGTTCCTTCTGGATGCCATACGTATTAAAAATGTCCCTGACAGCTATGATTTTGACAATGCTCGATATTTCCTGTACGAATGCTCAGGAGGCTATCCGATTGGGATACTCGCCATTTATGTTCGTTCGTCCATTCCTGAATTGGGCGAGACCAGCACATCACAACTTGTATTCGGGGTAGGTTTCAACTTCTTCGGCAACCGTAAATGGCAGGAAAAACGAAAGCTGGTGGGTAGATTCTGGGAGTCGGTCCACAACCGCGTAACGGCTAATGTGCTCAACCGACTGAAACAGTTGACGGAATGGCGACTTGAATCGATTCAGGGAAACTAAAAAAGGGTGCGATATCGCACCCTTTTTAGTTCTTTCATTCCTTTACAGAAAGGAACCGAATACTTTTACATTCCTGCTAGTTTCATCACCTTGTTGAGCATTTCCGGATTGTTGGCAATCCAGTCAACCGCAGCGGAAGTCAATGCGCTATCTCCAAGAACAGACTTCATAACTCCATCAATGGAATCTTTGTTGTCTGCGATGATTTTTGAAATCGCATTGGTCGTTTCCGGATTGTTCTTCAAATAGTCAATTGTCTCTTTTTGAACACCTTCATCCGTCTTGAGCACATCCATGATTTGGTTGGTAACGTCCGGACTCTGCTCGGCAGCTACCTCCATCCCTGCGGATTTCACATCATCAGTACTTACAGAAGGCATTGTTTGCGCCGAGACCGAATAGGTCAAGGTCATCATGATCATTAGAATAAAAAATCGTTTCATAGTTTTTAGTTTAGGGGTTAATATTGTGCAAAATACCTGTCAATCCTGTTGAAAAACTGAAGATTGCCTTATCGACCCTCGAGTACCAGCAAATATGAACCGTTTTTATTCCTCGGATTTTCAAAAAATTCGTAGTTTTGAACTCTCAAAATTGGGGTCATTAACTCAGTTGGTTTAGAGTGTTACCTTGACAGGGTAGAAGTCACTGGTTCGAATCCAGTATGACCCACATCAAATACAATCCCGGTGCCGAAGGCACTGGGATTTTTGTTTTCAAGGCGTTGAGCGTTCACGCTCGTAAGGCTTGGAAACAAAAATCCCAAATGTCCTGGCTCTGCCAGGGCATCGGGATTGTATTTGCAGGAGTGGGTCACATCTGGATCATGCAAATAATCCAGAAAAGCGGAGCTCCCGGGATTGTACCCTCCTGTCGGCGGGCAGGTTTGCAGGAGTGGGTCACATCTGGATCACGCCAGTAATCCGGCATCTTTCTCGTCCAAAATATTTCATCCCCGATCAATCCCAAACGGTCAAAAACTCTCGAGCATATTTGTACCTTTGGAAGCACTAATCACCACAATTATGTTCAACTACGGTATCGACCGGCTCAACTCGGGCAAGGCTCTTGCCATCCTAAGGGGAGATCTCAAAGCACAGATCTCTGTGGAGGCACGTCAAAGGATCGAAGCTTCTCACAAGATCGTTCTAGAAACCTCAAAAGGAAATCAGGCCGTTTACGGCATCAATACCGGTTTCGGTCCGCTGTGCGACACGATCATTTCGAAGGAAAACACCTCGGAACTTCAAAGAAAGTTACTGCTAAGCCACGCCGTGGGAGTGGGTGACCCCATTGACCGGGAACTTGCAAAACTTATGTTGATCCTGAAGGTTCATTCCCTGTCAAAAGGGTATTCGGGTATCTCCATGCAGGTCCTTGACCGTATCCTTTGGCATATCGACCAGGATGTTATTCCCTTAGTTCCAGAACAAGGTTCTGTAGGAGCCTCAGGTGATCTGGCTCCCCTGGCCCACCTCTTCCTCCCTTTGATCGGTGAAGGAGAAGTTTTCGTCGAAGGAAAAACAGTAAAGACCTCCTCAGCTTTGGCAAGCAAGGACATGAAGCCCATCGATTTACACCCTAAAGCAGGACTCGCCCTGATCAACGGAACCCAGTTCATCCTAGCGCACGCCGCTCGCGCAGTGGATCAGCTGCACAACTGTTTGGCTCATGCTGACATCATCGGCAGTCTTATGATCGAAGGGCTTATGGGGTCTCAGATGCCGTTTCGCAAAGAATTGCACGAAACACGACCCCATTCAGGAAATGTTCATGTTGCCGCCAGGTTGAGAACTTTCCTAAAGGATTCTGAGATTGGAAAATCCCACGAATTTTGCGGTAAGGTTCAAGACCCCTACTCACTGCGGTGCATGCCCCAGGTGCATGGAAGCTCTCGAGCTGCCTGGCTTCATTTGAGAGAAAGCGTTGAGACCGAACTCAATTCTGTAACTGACAACCCGGTAATCATTGATGAAAACCTGATTATCAGTGGCGGAAGCTTCCACGGGCAACCTTTGGCTCTTCCATTGGATTATGCCTGCCTCGCAGCCGCCGAACTGGGCAGTATCTCTGACCGGAGAACCTATCTGTCACTGGAAGGAAAATACGAGGGAACTCCACGTTTATTGATGGAAGATACCGGCCTCAATTCAGGCTTCATGATCCTTCAATATACGGCAGCGGCATTGGTGAGCGAGAACAAAGGACTCTGTTTTCCTTCGAGCGCTGACAGCATTCCAACCTCCCTGGGTCAGGAAGACCATGTGAGCATGGGCTCTATTGGGGGCAGGAAAGCCTTGAGAGTCATCAAAAATCTTGAACGCATTCTTGCCATAGAGCTATTATGCGCGGCCCAGGCCTTTGACTTCAGAAAGCCTTTGAGATCCAGTCGCTTCCTGGATCGCGTCCATGATCTTGTCCGTAAGCAAATTCCATACGCCCGAGAAGACCGAATCTTCAGTAAGGACGTTAAACTCGCCCATCAGATTCTTGAAGAAAGGTCACTGCCTGAATTGTCGCAATCTTTTCACTCTTCCTTCAGTGAATACGACACGCATTTCGAATCGTATTGAACCCTATCAAAACATAAATTGAGCTCCATGACTACTGTATCCAAAAAAGAATTCAGAAAAGCCATAGAACAGGGAATTCCAAAAGAGCTTCCTGCAAGAAAAATCCCTTCTGCTGATGCAAACCGCGCACCCAAAAGAAAGGACATCCTGTCCCACGAGGAGAAGAAACTCGCCTTGAGAAATGCGCTTCGCTATTTTCCCAAATCCTGGCATAAAGAGCTGGCAATTGAATTTTTGCAGGAATTAAATGCCTACGGGAGAATCTACATGCATCGGTTCAAACCTGATTACGACCTCTATGCCCGACCCATTGAAGACTATCCGGCAAAAAGTCGCAAGGCTGCTGCGATCATGCTCATGATTCAAAACAATCTCGACCCGGCGGTTGCCCAGCATCCGGAAGAACTCATCACCTACGGAGGAAACGGTGCCGTTTTTCAAAATTGGGCCCAGTATCTGCTGACCATGCAATACCTTTCAAAAATGTCGGACGAGCAGACGCTTCATATGTATTCAGGTCATCCGATGGGTTTATTCCCATCGTCCCAGGAAGCTCCGCGAGTCATCGTCACCAATGGCATGATGGTTCCGAACTATTCTCAACCCGATGATTTGGAACGATTCAACGCTCTGGGTGTCACCCAATACGGACAGATGACCGCAGGTTCCTACATGTACATCGGGCCCCAGGGAATCGTTCACGGCACTACCATTACGCTTATGAATGCCTTTCGCAAAATCCTGGACAAAGGAGATACGTCACGCGGAAAAGTCTTTCTAACCTCAGGCCTGGGAGGCATGAGTGGGGCGCAACCCAAAGCCGGCAATATCTCCGGATGCATCACCGTCTGCGCCGAGGTGAACCTCAATGCCGCTCAAAAGAGATACGACCAGGGCTGGGCGGATCTTCTCATCACTGAC
>Ga0316197_10003433_pt1 | contig 11275 bp, 11 predicted proteins | sample OudBiesiAoxic_MG_FD_204939 | JGI IMG/M metagenome (GOLD analysis project Ga0316197, IMG submission 204939) | Coastal sediment microbial communities from Oude Bieten Haven, Netherlands - site A oxic | ecosystem: Environmental > Aquatic > Marine > Coastal > Sediment | place: Netherlands...
TCTTCCATTAAACGTAATCTATTCATCATGTATTCGAAAACCAGCTCCTCTTTGGGCACTGTATTATAATCATCCATATAAGCACGTTGCGGATCTAAATATCCTTTAGGATGCTTGATCTTAGTGGTGCGTAGTACCTTATTTTCAAGGGGTAATGATATCTTGCCGTGTGCACCACAACCAATTCCCAAATAATCACCAAAACGCCAATAATTTAAATTATGCTGACATTGCCAATTATCTTGGCTGTAGCCCGATATTTCATATTGGTTGTAGCCGTGCTCTGCTAAAAGTTTCACTCCCTCTTCTTGAATTTCCCACAATGTTTCATCATCGGGTAAAGTAGGAGGATGAGAAAAGTATTGTGTATTAGGTTCAATAGTCAGTTGATACCAAGATAGATGAGTTGGCTTTAATGCAATCGCTGTTGCTAAGTCACTCATGGCATCCTCTAACGTCTGGTTAGGTAGACCATGCATTAAATCTAGGTTGAATGTTTTCATTCCTACATTATGTGCTTGTTTAGCAGCTGTTTTTGCTTCTTCTACACCATGAATTCGACCAAGTTTAGTGAGCTTATCTTGTTGGAAGCTTTGTACTCCAAAGGAAAATCGATTAATACCCGCTGTTTTAAAGTCAGCAATTTTTTGGTTTTCAATGGCGCCTGGATTAGCTTCTAGGGTGATCTCTATGTTTTCACTAAAGGGTATAAGGTGCTGGATATTTTCTAATAACCATTGAATACCCGGTGCTGAAATTAAACTCGGTGTACCACCTCCAATAAAAATACTGAATAAGTGACGCCCTTGCACAAAACTTAAGTCTTGCTTGAGATCATCAATAAGCGCAGTTAAATACTCATGTTCTGGGATCTCTCCTTTTAACTTATGAGAGTTAAAGTCGCAGTAAGGGCATTTTTCAATACACCAAGGAATATGCACATATAGGCTGAGCGGGGGAAGTTGTAACATTCATTTTTCCAAGCTAAAAAAAGCGACTGAATTAGTCGCTTTAAAAGTGAGTTTAAACGGCAATGATAAAGCGATTGTTTTATTGGCCATATCAATGGTCATGTAAATCTAAATAGCGATTAAGCAGATAATTGCGCTTGTAATAATGCGACTAATTGCGTCAGTGCTTTACCGCGATGGCTTAATTCACTTTTACGTTGTTTGCTTAATTGTGCTGAAGTTGATTGTTCACTTTCAACCCAGAATACTGGATCATAACCAAATCCATTTTCACCTTCTACGGTTTCTGTAATGCTACCTTCCCAAGTACCTTGGCATATAATCGGCGTCGGGTCTAATTCATGGCGTAGATAGACTAAAACACACTGAAAGCGCGCTTTACGTTGTTCAGGGTTAATGCCTTCCAGCTTATTTAATAGCTTATCAATGTTATCTTGATCGGTAGCTGATTCACCGGCATATCGAGCGGAATAAATGCCCGGTTGGCCATTTAGAAAATCAACTTCTAAACCTGAATCATCGGCAATAGCGGGTAAACCGGTTAATTTCGCTGCATGTCTTGCTTTGATAATAGCGTTTTCAACGAAGGTAGTACCTGTTTCAGGAACATCGGGCACATTGAACTTGCTTTGTGGTAATACCTCAATAGAAAAGCTATTCAATAACTCGCTCATCTCTTTTACTTTGCCTTGATTGCCGGTGGCAAGTACCCATTTTTGCTTCATGTTTTGTCCTTAATCAACATAGAATTTATGCTGAAACTTAAGAGTATTCGATTTCTTTTCTGTTTTAACATTAATTTCAAAATTAACAATTTCTTCATTAATAAAAGGATATTCAGCGAGATAATAAATCGCTTTACCTTCTTTTATTTGTCTAAACTCAAGCTGATGAGTTTGCCCAATTAAGTTTTTCCCAGTCCCTGTTAAGATCGCTTCAACGCTTTGTTTATTCTGTTTGCTATTAAGAATAGAAATATTTAATAAACCATTATTCTTACTACGTTTGATATTATATTGAGTAGCGATACTTGGCTCAATAAAAGTACTCGGTAGGGCGATGTAGTGTACTTCTAGGTTAGCAAATTGTTTAAACTGATCTGCTGTTACCTGTAAGCTTGTAAATAATAATGTAGTGAGTAATAACGTGTTAAATACGAAGGCTTTACACATAGAGCCTTTGGTTTTCATCTTTTTAGATAATGCTATTGAGTTAAACATATAATCCCTTATTGTGAAAAAATAGAAGGTAGGTTTTTAGGCTGTTTAATACGCACTAATTTATGTCGACTTTGTAAGCCTTTTTCTACATTAATTGCACTTTTTGCTACCTTAAATTGTTTACTTAAAAACTTCACCAAATGTGCATTTGCTTTGCCATCAACGGGCGGTGCAGTAATGGCTATTTTTAACTCTTCACCATGCTGTCCAACAAATTGATCGCGGCTCGCTTTAGGTTGTAAGTAAAGGCGAAGCATTAAGTCCTCGCCTTGATATGAGTAATAACTTGGTATTTGGCTCATTTATTACTACACCATTTTTTGATCTGTAAATTAACCCAATATTTGGGCTAATAGATCGGTGAATAATTTTTCTAAAAATTGCAAACCTAATAATACCACAAGCATTGATAAATCTAAGCCGCCTATTGCAGGAATAACACGACGTACTGGGCTTAAAAGTGGCTCTGTTAATTGAATCATCACTGCCTCAATTGGATTTTGCCCTTTACTTACCCAGCTTAAAATTGCACGTATCACTAGGATCCAGAAAAGTAGTTTGAATGCTGTGGTGATAACAATTGCCAGAGCTGAAATCAACATTGCTACAATGGTAATATTAAAGTTTAACACTAGACTCAATACAAAAATTTTGGTCACGGCAACTACAAATGCAAAGATAATTGTCGCAATGTCTAAACCACCCAATCCTGGAATAAAACGGCGTAGAGGAGCAACAATCGGTTGTGTTGCTTTTACAATAAATTGGCTAAATGGATTATAAAAATCTGCGCGTGCGAGTTGTAACCAGACACGCAATAAAACCACCATAAGATACAGGTCAAATAGAGTATCGATTAAAAAATTAACTGCATTCATTTACTTACTACCTCGTTATAGAACTATTAAAATAGTTTTTCCATTTCTTCACCACGGTCGGATGCTGCTTGCATTGCTTTGGCAACAATCTCAGGCAAACCCAACTCATTAAAAGTACGTACCGCTTCAGCCGTTGTACCACCTTTAGATATTACGTTGTTTCTTAAAGTTGTTAAATCCAAGTGTTGATTTTGTTTCACCATCTCTGCACTACCAATCGCAGATTGTTGTACTAACAGACGAGCATCGGCTTCACTAAATCCCATTTCGATTGCTTTCTTCTGCATTGATTCCATAAATAGGAAAAAATAAGCAGGGGCTGAACCCGCTGCTGCAATCACTGCGTTAATTTGTGATTCTTGTGCAACCCATACAATTTCACCGACAGCGCTCATTAATTCACCCGCGAAGTGTTTATCTTGTTCTGTTGCTTGTTGTGAAGCAAATAACCCTGTCATACCTTTTTGCAAAAGAGACGGCGTATTAGGCATCGTACGGATCACGGCAGTTTCTTTACCCAAAATAGATTGAAAACGTGATACTGAAACACCGGCTGCAATAGAGATGATTAATTTATTAGTGAGATCAACACCATCATCAACAAGCGCTTGACAAACATCCGCCATCATTTGCGGTTTAACACCTAATACGATCACATCCGCCCATTGTGCTGATTGTTTATTATCTTGGCTGCTTGTAATTGAGAGTTCTGTTACCAATTTTTTGGTGTTGGTTAAGCTTGGTGCTGATGCACAGATTAATTCTGCTGGGTAACCGCCTTTTACTAAGCCGTTAATAATACTACCTGCCATATTACCTGCACCAATGAAGGTGATTTTTTTATGTTGCATTATTTTTCCTTATTGTTAATTTATCTTGCGCCAAATATATCTGTGCCAATTCTCACCATAGTACTACCACAGGCAATCGCACTTTCCAAGTCACCACTCATGCCCATCGATAATGTATCAATGTCCGGGTATTGTTGTTGTAATGATTGATAAATATCATGTAGCGCAGTGAATTGTTGTTCTATTATTTTGGGGTCATCGCTATTTTGTGGAATTGCCATAATGCCCCGCAGTTTTAAACGCGGTAGGCTCTGAACTTGTTCTGCTAATTCCATGACCTGTGATAGCGTGGTGCCGGATTTACTTTCTTCACCACTGATATTTACTTGTAAACAAATATTAAGTCTTGGCAGTTCAGCTGGGCGTTGTTGATTCAAGCGCTCGGCTATTTTTAAGCGATCTACACTTTGCACCCAATCAAAATTCTCCGCAACTGGTCGAGTTTTATTCGATTGTAGTGGGCCAATAAAATACCAAAAAATAGGTCTGTTAAATTCGCTATCTTGTTTAATTTGTTGAATTTTCTCTATGCTTTCTTGCACATAATTTTCTCCAAAGTGAGATAATCCCTGTGCAAAAGCTTGTTTGATCAACGAAACCGGCTTGGTTTTGCTGACAGCAAGTAACTGAACTTCGCCTTCGCGCATTGCTTTTATGCTAGCTTGAGCTATTTTTTGTTCTACTGCTTCGATATTGTTAGATATATTAGTCATATTATTAGGATTTTAAATTATGGATATAACGGAATTATTAGCCTTTAGTGTAAAGCATAAAGCTTCAGATCTACACCTTTCTGCAGGTGTTCCTCCAATGATTCGAGTTGATGGAGAAGTACGCAAAATAAATGTCCCTGCATTAGAGCATAAAGAAGTAAATAGTTTAATCTACGACATTATGGATGATAAGCAGCGTAAGGACTTTGAAGAACAGCTAGAAACTGACTTTTCCTTTGAAATTCCAGACCTTGCTCGTTTTCGTGTTAATGCTTTTAATCAAAATCGTGGCGCTGGTGCAGTATTTCGTACGATTCCAAGTAAAGTGTTAACGTTAGATGAAATTAATGCGCCCCCTATTTTTAAGAAAATTTCTGATTTGTCACGTGGTTTAGTCCTAGTGACAGGGGCAACAGGGTCAGGTAAGTCAACGACGTTAGCTGCCATGATTGATTATATTAATGATCATCGCCATGAGCATATTCTGACCATCGAAGACCCTATTGAGTTTGTGCATGAATCTAAAAAAGCACTGATCAATCAACGTGAAGTTCATAAAGATACCCTCAGTTTTGAAAGTGCATTACGCAGTGCATTACGTGAAGATCCCGATGTTATTTTGGTGGGGGAAATGCGTGATTTAGAAACCATTCGTTTAGCTTTAACAGCAGCAGAAACGGGACACTTAGTGTTTGGCACATTACATACCACGTCAGCAGCCAAAACCGTTGACCGTATTGTGGATGTATTTCCTGCTGCAGAGAAAAGTATGGTTCGTTCAATGTTATCTGAATCTCTACGTGCGGTAATTTCACAAACCTTATTAAAAAGGCATGGTGGCGGTCGTGTTGCTGCACATGAAATTATGATGGGGATCCCTGCAATTCGTAATTTAATTCGTGAAGATAAAGTGGCGCAAATGTATTCGGTTATTCAAACAGGTATGGTGCACGGTATGCAAACACTGGATCAAAGCTTGCGTGATTTAGTTAGTCAAGGCACTGTTTCTTATGAAGATGCTGCGACTAAAGCCATGGATCCAAAATCTCTCTAGGAAATGCTAATGCTCGAACAGTTATTAAGTGAGTTGGTCAATAAAAAAGCTTCTGATTTATATATAGCGGTAGGGTTGCCGCCTACAATTAAGGTCAATGGTAAGCTGAAATCGTTAACCGATCAGAATCTGACTGAGGGTGGAATATATAATTTGCTGGCCGAAGCATTCGAAACAGAACGTATTGCTGAGTTTAAAAAGAAAAAAGAAGCGAACTTTGCGCTTAATTTACCGGATACCGGCCGTTTTCGAGTCAGCGCTTTTATGCAAAAAGATACGCCGAGTATGGTTATTCGGCATTTGAAAAGTAAGATCCCAACCTTCGAAGAGTTATATTTACCTGAGCAATTAAAAAAAACCTGCATGGCAAAGCGAGGCTTGATTTTATTTGTGGGGGCGACGGGAGCCGGTAAATCAACAACTCAAGCCGCCATGATTGGTTATCGTAATCAGCATGCTTCAGGCCATATTTTAACCGTTGAAGACCCGATCGAATTTGTACATGAACATGGCCGTTCAGTAGTCACGCAACGTGAAGTTGGGCTTGATACCGATTCTTTTGAAGAGGCATTACGTAATTCATTACGCCAAGCTGCTGATGTAATTGTACAAGGTGAAATTCGTACGTATGAGACCTTGCACCACGCTATTACGTTTGCTGAAACGGGGCATTTATGCATGGGGACTTTACATGCTAATAACGCAAATCAAGCACTAGATCGAATGTTGCGCATGGTACCAGAAGAAACACAACGTCAATTTTTGTTTGATCTATCGATCAATTTAACAGCGGTGATCGCACAGCACTTAATTCCCACTTCGGATGGTAAAGGTAGTATTGCCGCTTTTGAAATTATGCTTAATACGCCTACATTAGAAGAAGCGATTCGTAATGGCGACTTGCATTTATTAAAAGATATTATGAAGGTTTCGGGCACCTATGGAATGCAAACTTTTGATCAGGCATTATTACATTTATATTTAGAGGGAAAAATTGGTTATAATGAAGCACTAGCTCATGCTGATTCTGCCAATGATCTACGCTTGAGAATTAAGTTAAAAGCAAAAGAGAATGGAATAACTTCTAATTCTGAGATGTTAAGTGATCTCCATATCGTCTGATATCCGTTGATTAAATGATAGCCCAAACAAAGCGCTTATTGAGCGCTTTGTTTTTATAGATTAGGAAAAAACATGATAGTTGTAATATCTCCAGCCAAAACCTTAGACTTTGAAACTCCTGCTACAACGCCGGAGTTCACGACTGCAAATTTATTAGAGCAGAGTCAGTTATTAATAAATCGTTGCCAACAATTATCAATGCAAGATATTGCTTCATTAATGAAAGTGAGTGATAAAATTGCAGGATTAAATGTTGCTCGTTTTGCTGAGTGGAAAAAACCTTTGCAGTTAGAAAATAATACCAAACAATGCTTATTTGCTTTTAAAGGCGATGTTTATACTGGTTTAGAGGCGGAAACATTAAGCGATCATACGTTACAATATGCGCAACAAAATTTGCGAATATTATCAGGCTTATACGGCTTATTGCGTCCGTTAGACTTAATGTTAGCTTACCGACTTGAAATGGGAACACGTTTAGATAATGAACGTGGTACTAACCTTTATCAGTTTTGGGGGGATTTAATCACTGAGCAGCTAAACCTTAATTTAACGGCACAAGATTCGCCATATCTGGTTAACCTAGCGTCTAATGAATATTTTAAAGCGGTAAAAACAAAGGCATTAAAAGCCACTGTGATCACGCCTATTTTTAAAGATCAAAAAAATGGTCAATATAAAGTCATTAGTTTTTATGCAAAAAAAGCGCGTGGATTAATGGCCCGTTATATTATGGAAAATGAAATTACTGATATTAAACAATTAAAAGAGTTTACTGTCGGCGGATATTATTTTGTAGCGGCAGCATCCACTGAGACTGATTTAGTCTTTCAACGTGATGAGCAATAAGATTTATTGTGTTGTTATTAGTTAACCTAATTGTAACTACTCAGGCCGTCGCTATTTAAGCCTATTTCTTCGTTGAAAAATGCTCATTTAAACCACTAAACTGCGCTTTTTCGCCTTGAACTAAGCATAAATAGCTTAGCCCTGAGCATTTACGTTTTTATTTTGGTAAAAAGCACTCAGTTTTAATGAGTGCTGAGTAGTTACACCTAATTTAAGCACTTTAATTAAGTAATAGTAAAAAGCCCAAGCGTTAAATCATTTAACACTTGGGCTTTTTGGTTTTTGGTTAAACCTGATGCTTCTAGTATCTCGTTTTTTAAGTCATTAACTATCTTGCTTTGAGGCGCTTAGTTGATATTTAGCTTACTAAGCCTCAGGGTTTAGTTGCAGTGATTAAGCGTTATTTAATATTGCATTCAGTTTAACTGCTACACCATGTTCTTTAGATGAGGTGGTTATTTCCGCATCTGGCAACGCTTTTATTAAATCCTTTTGAGCATTGGCCATCAATACCGCTTTTCCTGCCCCGCGTAACATTTCGACATCATTCATACCATCACCAAAAGCAATGCTTTGTTGGGCATTTAAATTCATTGTTTTTAAGACTGCTTCAACTGCTGCACCTTTATTGGTAGTTGCTTCCATGACTTCTAAACATTTATCTAGTGAGAAAGTAAGGTTAACTCGGCCTGCAAATTGTTGCTGCAACTGTTGGTAAATAACATCTAATTTATCCCTTTCTCCCCAGAAGAATATTTTTATGGCATTCGATTTATCTATTGTATTTAAATCGACCGCTTGGCAATAGAAGGCAGTATCTATTGTCATTCCCACTAATTCTTGAATAGAAAAATTAGCGTACCACTGTTGGTCTGTAAATAAGTTGATTTGAACAGATGGATCAAAGTCTTGCTCGCATATGGCGGTTGCAATATCGGTAGGCAAATTTTGCTTTAAAATAATTTCCCCTTCTTTGTTATGTACACGAGCGCCATTTGAGGTGATTAGATAAATCGGGTCTCCTAAGTCATCTTGTATTTTCTTCGCTTCTATATAATGGCGACCTGTTGCAATAACAAATTTTCTATCGTCTTGTAACCAACGATGAACACTTTCTTTAGTTTGTGTTGATACTTTATGATCTGGACCGAGTAATGTGCCATCAAGATCTGAAATAGCTATTTTGTACATGTCAGCTTACCTTGTTGAGATTGTTTAAAAAAATCAAGTACTGCGGTGATAGCAGGTATCCTGTATTTATCTTGTTCTAATAATAATTCATGTTGTGCGTTGGCTATTGTTATAAATTGGTTGTGTTGACAGCGAGTGTTATTTGCAAAGAATGCTTGTTGTCCTTCAGCCGTCACAATCGAATCTGCACCTGCTTGAATAACGATCATAGGAATATCTATTTGAGCAGCATCAGTAATCGCTTTTTCACTGGCATATAAACTTTCATTTACCCAGCGCATGCTTGGTCCACCCAGTTGAGTTTTAGTGTTTATTTCAAAGGTGCTCAATGCAGAGCGATAGCGTTTTTCACTGCTGGTTAAACTATTACCTTCAAAAGGATTACTAAAGTAAGGACCTGAACCCGGGGCATAACATGCTAAATCACTAAACCAAGCGCAGATTAAATCACTTATATAACTGATCAACTTGGCAAGAAAAGCAGGCAGAGCACCTAGGTTGATAGAAAACATGGGACTAAAAAATGCACTTGCTTGAAAAGGGTGTGCTTGTTGTTGCAGATATAACGCACTAATAGTGCCACCCATTGAATGAGATAATAAAAAACGTGAATGGTATTTTGTGTCTAATTGTAATGTTTCAACAAAAGTCGTTAAATCCACGACATAATCTTGAAATTCTTGTACATGGCCACGATGTGCATCCCCACCAAGGCGACTAGATAACCCTTGGCCTCGATGGTCAATTAAAAAAATATCATACCCTTGCTGATTTAATTCAAAGACGAGCTCTTTATATTTGAGGGTAGACTCATTTCTACCTTGGCTGATCACTATTGCGTTAGCTTGACCAGTTGCAATATGAATGGTATGGATAGTGCCACCATTGATACTTTCAAAGGTGTTTACTTTGGCATTCTCATTCCAAAAACGATTAATCACGGGTGAGAATTGATCATCAAGTAGGGCTTCTGTATTAAGATGGTATTTATTATCAAGAAAATTTTCAGTTTTACTTTCTGGCTGTGCTTTATTTTCTAATTGTGTCTTATCTTCTAACTGTATCTTATCTTCTAACATAGTAGGGCTGGCCTGCATTGTTGGATGAAACAATATGGACAGAATAGGTAATAACCTTAAAATACGAATCAAGCACACCATATAACATCCATTTCTAGTCCAATAATTTTTAATCTTAATGTAATTTAGCACAATCATGAACGTATATTTTAGGCATAAAAAAACCACACTTCAAAAGTGTGGTTTATCAATCAGAGTTGAATAGGGTTTATTTTGCTAATTTTGCTTTAATAAACGCAATCACTTCTTCAATCTTAACTTCTTGTTTTTCGCCTGAAGCACGATCTTTATATTCTATAACACCGTTATCAATACTACGGTCACCAATGACCAGTGTATGTGGGATACCAATCAATTCAGCATCGGCAAACATAATACCAGGGCGTTCTTTTCGGTCATCTAAGAGTACTTCAATACCTGCTGCTTGTAACTCTGCGTAATATTGCTCTGCTAAATCAGCAACACGATGTGATTTTTTCATGTTCATTGGCACAATCACAACGGAGAAAGGAGCGAGTACATCATTCCAGATAATGCCATTCTCATCGTTGTTTTGCTCAATCGCTGCTGCCACAATACGTGAAATACCTACACCGTAACAACCCATGGTCATTACTTGGTTTTTTCCTTGTTGATTTAAGACTGCTGCATTCATTGCCTGCGCATAAGTATCGCCTAATTGGAAAATATGGCCCACTTCAATACCGCGTGCAATCGATAGCGTGCCTTGACCACATGGGCTTGGATCGCCTTCAACCACATCACGTAAATCTGCGACTTCATAATCAGTAATATCACGATCCCAGTTAACACCTGTTAAATGTTTACCTGTTTCATTAGCACCACAAACAAAGTCAGCTAGTTTTTCAGCTGCACGGTCAACAATAGTACGGATAGTTAAGCCTTTAGGTCCAATTGAACCCGCCTCACAATTTGCCGTTTCTAGAATTTGTTGAGCATTGGCAAAACACAGCGGGCTTGCAATACCTTCAATATGTTCAACTTTGATTTCATTTAAGTTGTGATCACCACGTAACACTAATGCAATCACAGGGATAGTTTTGCCTTCTTCTGCTTCACCTTGCACTAATAATGTTTTAATAACTTGCGAAGGAGCAATGTTAAGTGATTGACTAACATCTTCAATAGTATGTGCATTAGGCGTGTCGATTACGTTAATATCTGCGGCTGCTGCTGGGCGATCAAATGCAGGTGCAATGGCCTCTGCTTTTTCAATGTTTGCTGCATAATCACTTTGATCTGAAAATACGATAGCATCTTCACCACTCTGTGCTAACACGTGGAATTCATGTGACGCACTACCACCTATACTGCCTGTATCTGCAA
>Ga0316197_10003434_pt1 | contig 11275 bp, 8 predicted proteins | sample OudBiesiAoxic_MG_FD_204939 | JGI IMG/M metagenome (GOLD analysis project Ga0316197, IMG submission 204939) | Coastal sediment microbial communities from Oude Bieten Haven, Netherlands - site A oxic | ecosystem: Environmental > Aquatic > Marine > Coastal > Sediment | place: Netherlands...
TTGCTCCTCCCGGCGGAGGGGTTCGAGATCACGCCGGCGATCGATGTCGGGCCTGGGGGAACCGCGGAGGTGATGCTGACTTTCGACCCATCCGACGCGGGACACCGTGACCAGCGGGTGAGGATCTCGGGCGATCCCGCGGGGCCGGAGCTGAGCTTCGTTTTCCTGGTGCGTGGCCTTGGCCTCGGGGCGGAGATCGAGCTATCAGGGATGCCAGATGGCGACCGCGACGGTATCCCGATCCAGGATGGCGACCGCGACCCGAGCGCGGGGGCGGGAACAGATTTCGGCCCGGTCACGGTCGGTGATGAGAAGGTGCACCGCTTCCGCATCCGCAACCTCGGCACCAGCCCGCTGAACGTCGATGACCGGACCTCCAACGACCAATTCACCATCACCGGCCTGCCGGCCAGCATCATCCCGGGGGCCTACTCTGATTTCGAGATCACCTTCGCGCCGACCCTGCTCGGCGACCCGGACACCGCGGAGGTCGAGCTTACGACCAATGACTCGAACGAGGGGCTGTTCTCCTTCACCATCCGCGGGCAGGCGCAGACCGAGCCCAATATCCTGGTGACGCACGGGCAGATCCCGATCCCCAGCGGCAGCAGCGAAATCAGCCTCGGGCTCAACACCAACTTCGGAATGGTAGGGCTTGGCGGTGGATTCACTCGCCGTTTCACGATCCGCAACTCTGGTTCCAGAGCGATGCACCTGAGCGCGGTCGCCACCGATCATCCTGACTATACCGTGCAGCCGATCGGGAGCTTCATCGGAGCGGGAGCGAGCGGCGTGCTGGACATCCGATTCCAGCCTGCGCTAGCCGGGACGACCGAGTCGACGGTGCGCCTTTCCTCCGACGATCCGGACACTCCGGAGTACACGTTCCGGATTGGTGGCGGCGCCTTCGAGGCAACCCCATTCCGGATCGAGAAGCAGGAGCTGGTCGGCGCTGGCGAGGAGGCGCGCCACCTTGTCCACTTGCGTGGAGACCGCGGCTACCAATACCAACTTGAGTACAGCCTCGACATGGTGCACTGGTCCCGCCATCAGGTATTGATCGCAAACATCCCCTACGGGATCGTCCGCAACGGCGAAAACCAAGGCTTGGTCCTCGACATCGCCCCGGCCAGGATCCGCGACGACCCCGATGCCGGCGGGGGCAGGGCAGAGCTCGATCGATACTTCCTCCGGGTGCTCCGCAGGCCCGTGTTCCCCTACTGAGAGGCTAGGAACTAGACCGTGCCCCACTCACCGGGCACTCTCGACCAGCTTCGCCTCGATGATGTAGAGGTAGCTGGTGCGCCCCTGCAGCGCCTGCGGCGAGTGCCTCTGCGGGGCGGGCTGTGAAGCTGGCTCGCCCTCGCGCACCTCCTCGACAGCCTCGAGTTCCCCGATGATTGACTTGTCGGAGCGGCGGGCGAGAGCCGTCAGCGCGACCACCTTACCAGGCGTAATGATGAAGTTCGTGCTCATCTTGGAGACGGCGAAAATCGGCTGCAGGATGCGATTGTCAGTCAGGGGCACCGACTTCTCAATGTCCCCGTCTTTGATGATGCCATTGATGGCGCTGCCGTAGTTGATAAAGCCACTGAACTGGACGTCCTCGATGGTCGTATTGAGTTCGATCGAGCCATCTGCCCGCACGATCGGTTCCGCCTCCCAGGTCATACCAACGTTCCTCACATCGAACGCGGTCGGGTTGGCCGGCGTGACCGCGATGTTTCGAGGCACATCGCTGGCTGGATCGCCTTTCGCTGAAACCGGAATTTCTGGGGGATCGTATTCGGTCGGGTAGATGAACTCCCTAATACTCTCGACCTTGGCGCGCTGTCCGCTCCTAGTCACGACGCTCGGCATCGACTTGGACCTACCGCTCTCGCCGATCGCCTTCCCGAGCTTGAGGAATGCCTCCTGGTCGATCAGTTGACCGCTCGCCGGTTCAGCCGTGCCGCCCAGTTGCTTTTCGAGCCATGCGGGATCTGTGATCTCGAAGACGTGCAGCTTCAGGCGCACCTGCTTGGTCCCCATCAGGCTGTCGAGCACCTGAGCGATTGATTTCTGGATGCGTGGCGGTGCGGTGACCACCATCTTGAAGCGGCTCTCGAATTCGATCTGAACCTCATCGTCAACAGCGATCGGAACGCCAAACCTCGAGACCAGCTCGTAGCGTGCCGAAGCAGCCGCCGTCTCCAGATCGACCGGCTGCGGCTTGGCGGGGACCGGTCCACCGAATGGATCCCGCGCAAAGGGATCCTGCTGCGCGGCGCTTGGCATGAGTGCGTCCAGCTGAGACTGCACGAGCGGATAGCTCTTCTCAACCGGGTCCGCCACGGGACCGCCGGCCGGCTGGGGCTCGACCTGAGCCCCAGCCCGGGGGAGAGCCGTCAGGCTTCCGATGCCCAGCGCAGCCGCACCCAAAAGTGGCGTGCCCCACCAGAGAGCCCGTTTTGGAGCCGCTCGGCGGTCGCGGTTCTCATCCAGAATCGCTGCTAGCCGACGTTTGATCGCGCGCTTGCGTCCTGAACCCATCGCCAGCGCAATCGCCATCCCCAGGTGGCGGCGCGCCCGCTGTTGCGTCCCGATAATCTCGATCAGATCCCGCACGTAGGCGTCCCGCTCATGGCGCAGAGAACCATCGAGCGCCAGGTCGTCACAGGCGCCCTCACGGGTGCGCACGAGGGCCGATTTCAGGCACCAGGCCAGGGGGTGGAACCAAAGCAATGTGATACAAGCCGATGCCAGAAATCCGCTCGCAAAATCCCGGCGCGCGACGTGCGCCAACTCGTGGCGGAGAACCCTCCGCCGCCTGGCGGCCGGCCACTCCCCCGCGCCACTCGGAAGGGCCACGACATGCTGGCGCAAACCCCAGGTCATCGGCATCGTCCCCTCCCCCAAACACAATAGAGCCGGACGCCGAGAAACCCCCATCGCACGCGCCTCGATGCTCAGCTGTTCCTCCAGAGACGCCGCACACTCCCCACCATCAATGCGCCGCAGCGCGAACGCCCCTGCCGCGAGTCTCGCGATCAGCAACCCGACGCCGGCAAGCCAGATCCAAGTCAGCGGAAGCGATCGCGAATGCGGTTCGAAATCCTGACTGGACGGCGGCGGAGCACCGCCGATCGCTCCACCGTCACCAACGGCAGTCCCCACGACCAGACTCCGCTCGAAATCGACCTCGATCACCGGCGCTACCGAGAGCGGCGCATGCATCTCCGACGCATGGAACGGCCGCCAGCGCGGAGCCAGAATCGAGGAGCCCAACAGCAGCGGGAGACTCACCGCAGCGGCCAGCAACAAGAGGTGGCGCCGCGCCGCCGACTGGCGGCGCAGCAGAACAACCGCCAACAGGGCAAGGGCGAGCACCAGGGTCGATTGGATCGAGAAGTCAACGAGCCAGCGATTGGCAGGGGACAGTGACAGGGTATCTAGTAGATGGTTCATAGGTTCGTTCCAGGTTCTCTATCATTCGGGCGCAGAGCCCCGGTTCTTGCAGCGCCTCGCCTCGACCAGCGCCAGCAACTCCTCGAGCTCCTCGTCCGATAGGTCGCCGGCCGGATCACTCAGGTGCGACGCGACCGCCTCACCGAGCGAACCCGAAAAAAAAGTATCGAGGACCCGCCTGAGTGCCGAGCGCCCGACACGCTGGCGCGCCGCCGTTGGGCGATAGACAAACTCACGGCCACGCTTGCCGTGCTTCAGATGCCCCTTCGACTCCAGGATCCCGAGGATCGAACGCAGCGCCGGTCGGGTCGGAGGATCTTGCACCCGCCCGAGGATCTCCGTCAGCGTCGCGCTCCCAGTCTCATACACGATCTCCATGATCTCACGCTCGCGGCGACTCATTTGAGATAGTTCCGACATAGAATGATTTTTCAGCCTTCCGCAGCCCAAGTCAAGCACGGAAAGACTGATTTTTCATTCTTTAATGCGTGGATGCTCGGCTCGGCTCGGGGGCGCTCGACGATTGGGGGACGCTCGAATGAGAAAGCGGCGGCAGCGCATTGCTACGCTACCGCCGCCTGGCTGGGTTTGGGGTTGAATGGTGTTTCGTCGGCAGCCTACGGGATCTCGATGAAGGTTCCGGAATCGGTATCGACTAGGGAGCCGCCGCGGATCTCGCGCCGTGAGAAAGTCAGGTCGGTGTGATTGAGATGGTATCGGTCGAACTCACCAGAGCCGAAGCGGACCGTGATGATCGAGGTCGCGTTGCAGTTGACGATGTAGTCGTAGCGGACTTCGTCGACCAGCTTTCCCTGGATGCACTTCCCGGACTCGTGGGTCAGGAATTGGAGTCGGCAAGGCGTGCCGCCATCGCTCATCACATAGGTGCGGCCAGTGAGTTCGCCGGCTGGCAGGGTCACGTCGGTCGATTCGGCACCCGCGGCGTGGTAGATGCTCCTCGCGAAGCTGAAGATGCCATCGCTACGGCTCTCGAGTTCGCCAGCGACGAGTTCGCGCCGCTCGAAGGTGCCACCGAAGCCGCTGCCGAACCGCATCACGAGCTCGACCGAGAGGTCTCCAGGGAGGCCGATCGTCGCCGTGGCCGAGCCGTCCGCCGGGGAATAGCCATAGCTGAAATGGGTGATCTCAGCGCGATCGACTCGCCGGCCGCTGTCGGTGGTCACGAAGTCGAATCGCTCATCGGTGTCGCCATCGCTGAACAGGTAGGTGTGTCCGCGCAGCGAAATCGGGATCGTGTCGCCGGGCTGACCGTCGGAACCGGGCGGTGACTGGTGGAAGGTAAACGTCCCGGCATCGATGTCGGTCACCCGACCATCGAGGTGCCTACCGCAGGTGTAGCGGCCGACGAGGTCTGCGCTGAAGTCTAGCTCGATGTGCTGGCTCCAGCCGTCGCCCCGCTCGATATCGAGCCGTGCGAGCGTATCGCCGAGCTTGCGGTAGTGGTAGGCGAAATCCTCGCCACCGGCGCTACCCGTCGCCCGCGAATGGAAGGAGTAGACGAGCGCATCGCCCTCGTCGTTGAATTCGATCTGCTTGCCGTAGAGGGATTGCGGCGCGAAGCCGAACTCCTTCGAGGGGGAGATTTTCACCCGGTAGAACGGGTAGGCGGATGCGGGCTCAGCGGTCGCTACGAACTCGCTGACAGATTCGCCCTCGCCGAAGATCACATCGCCGAAATTGCGCCATGCGGTGAGGTCTTGACTCCCCTGCAACTCGAAGACCTGGCCAGCCCCAGCGGTGAAATTGAGTTCCGCCACGGCAGTCGTCCGCAGCTCTTGGCCAGGCAGAGGCGCCGCCAGGAGGGACGCAAGGAGCAGGGCTGCCACCGCGATGGCGCGGTTTCCGCCAATGGCTCCCGATCGTCCGAACGGGAACCTTTCGGTTCTAGATTGTCGCCTGTTACTCATCATCGCCACCTCCGTTGTAAATGTCGCCAGCCGCCCCGTCGTCTGCACTCAGGGTGAAACTCCCGCTCCCGGTATCATCCAGATCGCCATCTTCGTAGCGCCTGCGCACGCAGTCGCCCGACCTGCGGCTGGTGAAGTCGAGCTCGAAGACTTGGACCTCGTCCTCCCCTCCACCTGATGGCAGTGTTAGGGTCAATAGTCCCTCGCGGTCTCCCTCCTTCGAGTAGGTGTATTCGAACGGCTGTAGCGCGACGCGCCCGTTCTCCCTGCGCTTGAGGATGCTGCCGGTGCCAGCCCCATCGAGGAGGATGGTCACTACTTTGCCGTCGATCGTGGCCTGCAAGGTGCGCCCGCGGAGCGATTCCGGCGCGATGCAATCGGACTCGGTATTTCCGCCACCCTTGCCGTCATCGTCTTCATCCTCGTCGCCCTTGCCACTGAATCTTCCCCGGTCGGTATCTCTGAGCTCTCCCCCCCGGATCACCCGCCGCGTGAACCCTCCAGAGTTGCGCGCACGGAACTCCATCGCATACTGCTGGACCTCGCTCGATTCTGCGAACGCGACATCAACTGAAGCCGACGACCCCGCCGAGGGATCATAGTTGTAGGTGATGATCTCAGGCGCCCCTCCAGCCTGCACCAGGAAGCCCGAAAAGTCGGTCGTGAAGCTGATCACCGTGTTCATCCCGCGATCGCGGAAGACGAACTTCGAGCCCTCGAGCGACCGCGGTGCAATGGCGTTCGCCGGATCGACATCCGCGCCCGCGCGGAAGGTTCCAGACGAGCGGCGCTCGCGCCCGCTCGTGCTCGTCGAGACCCCCTGGAAAATCCCGATTCGCCCGTGCCAGAATCGCAGCTCCAGCTCTTCGCGGGCGCCATCGGAAAAATCGATCGCCAGCCGGGCGAGGTCTGGCTCGATCTTCTGGTAGAAGAATGAAAACCCGAGCCGCAGCCCATCTTGGCCGCTTGCAACACCGCCATCGTTGGTTGCGAAATGGAGACCGATCACCTTGCTGCCAAAATTCAGTGAATAGGCATGCCCCTCTAGCGATAGCGGTGCCTGCCCGAGACCGGCGAGCCCCCCTGACTTGAGCCGGTATGCGACCGCCCCCTCGACGCCAGCTAGGGTGGCTACGACATCCTCATCCCTGCCGAAAACCGGTCCGTGGACCACGCGCCATGCGCCCTCCCCTGATTGGGCTTCGACCGAATAGACGCTGCCTCGCGCTGCGAAAAATTCGATCTGCAGGGCGCCGCGGATGTCGAGTTTGGTGCGCAGTCCAGCGTCGTCCTCCTTGCCATCCTCGGCGAAGCTGGAACCCGGAAACACAAGGAAGATCAGTAGAAAGAGAGAGAGAACTGCCGGAATACCTGCCCAGCCGAGCCGGGTTCCGGCAGTTCTCTCATTGCTCCACATCATTGGATTATGGCTCTACTTTTGGGGAGATGAGGGGATGGGGGGATGAAGGTTGGGTGCCCTTCGGCGGATCCTCATACGCCTTAGGGCACCCAATGTTTGGGGGTATGCGTTCACCTTAGCGGCCCAAGATTAAGGGAATATTAAAACTTCATCATTAATCGCTCGGATTCCGCCTTTTCTCTTCGGAATGAGTCACATCCCGCATAAAATCTGAGCTTGTGAGGATCCTGATCATCGAAGACTACGGCCCGTTGCGCCTGTCCATCGCCCAGCGCCTGAAAGAGGAGGGCTACAATGTCGACGATACGGCCGACGGCTCAGAAGGCCTGTGGATGGCGACTGAGAACACCTATTCGCTGGTGCTCCTCGACCTCAACCTCCCGTCCACCCACGGTCTCGATGTGTTGCGGAAACTACGGGAGAAAAAGCCCGAGCTCAGCGTCCTCATCGCCACCGCCAAGGATGCCATCCAGGACCGCGTCGCCGGGCTCGACGCCGGGGCAGACGACTACCTCGTCAAACCGTTCTCGCTGGATGAGCTGAGCGCCCGGGTGCGCGCCCTGGTGCGGCGCACGCATGGCCAGCACGACCCGATCATCCGCGTCGGCGACCTGGAAATCGATACTCGCAGCCGCAATGCCAAGCGCGGCAGCGACGCGATCGACCTCACCGCGAAGGAGTACGCCCTGCTGGAACTTCTCGCCCACCGCGTCGGCGAGGTCGTCGCGCGTGGCGACATCTGGGAGCAGCTCTACGACTTCAACCAGGACGTCGAGAGCAATGTCGTCGATGTCTTCATCGCCTACCTGAGAAAGAAAACCGAAGCCGGAGGCAAGCCGCGGCTGATTCACACGCGCCGTGGCCAGGGCTATGTCCTCTCGGATTCGAACTAGATTAGAAACCTGTAGCCAGTGAAGATCACGCCACCTAGATCGCTCAACGCGCGCCTGCTGCTGGCCATCGTCACCAGCATCCTCGTCGCGCTGGCGATCGGCGGCGCCACGATCCACGAGCTGTTCAAGAAGCGCCTCCTCGACGATTTCGACAACTCTCTGTCGGCCGACCTCGACTTCCACATCCTGGCCTGCGACCAGGGGGACGGCATCGTCCACATCGCCTACGACACCTACCAGGAGCTGCGGCGCCAACGCGATCCGAAGAACCCGGTCTTCGCCCAGTACCGGATCGCGAATGGTACGCGCGACCACTACCGCTCGCCCAATCTCGATGAGCACGACCTGCCACCGGTGGGTCTCGGGTCGAAGACGCCAGCCTATGAGAACATCGTTCTCTTCAACGGCAGGCCAGCGCGCGCGCTGGGGGTCATGTTCGACCCGGTCAACCATGACGACCCGCCGACGATCCGCATGCACGTCGTCATCGCGAAAGATCTGACCGAAGTCTTGGACTACCTCGGCAAGCTCCGCTCACTCATGTATTGGGTCGCGGCTGGTCTCACCGTCCTGCTGCTCGTATCGACCAGCCTGATTGTCAGGAAGAACCTCCGCCCGCTCAAGCTGCTCTCGCAGCAGATCGGTGCCACCCCGGTCACCGGCGGTGCCTCCCATTTTGAACTGAGCGGCGCGCCGGCGGAGCTCGACCCAGTCCTCGAGCGCCTCAACACCCTGATGGACCGTGTCGAGGGGGCCCTCGAACGCGAGCGGCAGTTCACTGCCAACGCCGCCCACGAACTGCGCAACCCGCTGGCCGGCATGCGCTCCCAGATCGAGCTCGCGCTCGGATCGGAGCGCTCGCCAGAGGACTACCGAGAGACGCTAGACGGCCTCTACGACATCCAGCAGGGCATGGAGCGTGTCGTCGAGAACCTCTTGATCCTCGCCCGCCTCGAGTCGGGTGAACAGTCGGCGCAGAAGGAGATCGTGCCGCTCACCGAAGTGCTGCGCCGGGGCTGGCGGAAAGTCTATGACGTCGCCGAGCAGAAGGAGCTCCAGGTGCGCTGGGACATCCAGAACCCGATGCCGGCGCTGAAGACCTCGCGCAACCTGATCTCGATCATCGTGCGCAACCTGCTCGACAACGCGGTCGACTACTCGCCGCGCCGCGGCGTGATCAATATCTCCGCCCACTACGACCGGCTCATCTCCAGCGCCACCATCCGCGTCTCCAACCAGAATACCACCCTCAGCAGCGAGGACTGCGAAAGGATGTTCGAGTTGTTCTGGCGCGGCCACTCCGGCGACAAGGCCCACCGCCATGCCGGGCTCGGGCTCGGGCTCTGCCGCCGCATTGTCCACATCCTCAACGGCGAGCTCAAGGCGCGCCTGATCGAGGGCGGGCAGATCGTCGAGTTCATCTGCACCTTCCCCTGCGAGACGCTTGGGGACTAGTGCCGCCCGAGCTTCTTCGCGGTCGCATTCACGATGACCAGGCAAGTCGTATCCGATTCGGTGTGGCTCGGATTGAAGGTCGCGAGCAGGCGCGCCTCGCCACTCAGCAATCGGATCTTCGTCCTGATCTGTGCCTGATCGACCAGCACGCGTTGGATCGGAAGCTCCTTGCCGGAGATCGGAGCCAGCACCACCGAGTCGGTGATTTCGGCACCGCCGAAAGTCCTGCTCAGCGCCACATCGATCTGCAGCCCTCCGCCGTGCTTCTCGAGGCGCGCCAAGGCATCCAGGCGGCTGCCGAGAAAGACCGTCTCCTCCATTGCGATGTCCTTGCGATCTTTCACGCTGTAGCCGCTGACGAACTTGATCTCACGCCCCGAACTGGTGATCAAGCGTTCGCCATCCGAAGCGGCGACACGAATCTGATCCACCAGGTCCGCCTCGCCTGCGCCAGCCATCTCCCGCAGGCGATCACCCAGAGCGGCACCGGTATCGACCAGACCGGGTGCCAGCAGTTTTGGCACGGCATAGATCTCGACGCCCAGCTCAATCACCGTCGGCACCTGATCCCAGATCGAATCGACAAAGATCTGCACCAGCTCGAGGTTCGCCCCGGTGTTGCGCACGCGCAGAAGGCTCAATTCCCCATCAAGGGTCGCGCTTGCGCCCTCGGGAAACGCCACTCCAACCGCCAGACAGATCTCCCGGGGATCGAACCTGATGAATCGGTCGCCGATGACACCTCCGCTCCCTCCACCAAACGGATCCTCCTCGGCCGGCGGCTCCGGCGCATTCGCCAGATTGATGAAATTGCGCGGCACCTCGAAATCCCTGGTGATCATCCGATCGGTGGCCTCCAGCGACACGGCTGCGACGGACTCATCCTGGAAATAGACCGAAACGATCTCCATACACGATTCGATCTCGACTCCAGGGGGAGCGATTGCAACGACGCAACCGCCGAGGCCAGCACAGAATTCGAGCGCTTCGTCGAGAGGAACGTTCTGTAGCGAGAGCGTGATCGGCGCTCGCTCCCCGCCGGCGGCGCCAGACGATCCAAACCCGTCCACCAACATGTGGCGGCGGACCCTCATCTCGAGATCCCGGCGCTGCCCCGCCTCTTTGTCGGTGTCAAATTCCGCAGCCGCCCCGTTCAAGAATTCCACGACCTCTTCGAGGCTCGCGTCTTCAAACTCGAGCTTGGGAATGATGATCGAGCGCATCTGCTGTCGGATCTGCTGTCGGATCTGCTTGCGCTCGCCATCGGAAATCTCCTGCGCGACCGCGCATCCGAGCAGGGCAAGAGTCGCAGCAGCCAGCGCCATTCCCTCGGAGATTACTCGGCATGTGGCAGCATTCATCGGAGGGCAAACCTACCCGCTAGGGCTTGAAAGATCCAGCGACAACTGCCCAATCCTCGATGCCGACGGGCGAGTCCACTAGCGCCCCTCTGGGAGCACCTGCTTCCCAACGGAGCTGATCCAAGCTTTCACAAACACGACGAGTGTCTGATCAGATTCGGTCTGGGTCGGGCTGAGGGTTCCGATCAGGCGCGTCTGACCGCTGAGCATGGCGATTGAGGTCTGGATGACCCCCTGGTCTACCTGCACCGTCTCCACCGGCATCTCCTTGCCTGACACTGGCGCCTTCACGGTCGCGCGCCTGATGACCGGTTCGCCGAAAGTCTTTGTCACCGCGAGGTTGATCTCGAGCGTCTGCCCATCCTTGGAAACATTTGGCTCCACTTCGAAGCTCGTGCCAAAGAAGGCGTATCTCGTTTGCGGGTCGTCAGCCCCATCGTGCTCCGTGTATCCGTGAACGTAGCGGTACTCTTCCCCAGAGCCAATCTTCGCCCGCTGCCCGGTTCGGGTCACTAGACTCGGTGAGGCGATCAGGCGCGCCTTCTTCGCCGCCACTAGCTTGCGGATCTCGATCACCGCCTGATCAGTGTTGACCAGATCGTCGAATCGTTCCACCAGCTCCAGGGCATCGAGCTTGGGCAGAGAATAGATTTCGACGCGCAAGTTGACGACCTTGGGCAACTGCGCCTGATCCCTCAACGAATCGACAAAGACCTGGACGAGATCCATGTTGTTCGCGGTGTTGCGGACGACTAGGTGGGAGGTGGCAGG
>Ga0316197_10003435_pt1 | contig 11274 bp, 12 predicted proteins | sample OudBiesiAoxic_MG_FD_204939 | JGI IMG/M metagenome (GOLD analysis project Ga0316197, IMG submission 204939) | Coastal sediment microbial communities from Oude Bieten Haven, Netherlands - site A oxic | ecosystem: Environmental > Aquatic > Marine > Coastal > Sediment | place: Netherlands...
TTTTCGTCGTGGGTGTGGGGATGCTCATGCTCAACTAACTGACCACTTGTTTGAGCATGAGCAGGTATGAAGATGGATTCAATTATGGGTGTTTCCCACTTGGCGGGAAGTACATGGTAGGCCGCCACCACGTGGACCATCGCCCCGGGGACCGCCACCGCGCGGTCCGTCACCACTTGGTTCTTCCGGCGCAGCAGTTGGCCCTTCGACAGCATTTATACTGCCATCGCCGTCTGTATCGAGATTATCGAAATGACCTTCTGGCCCGGTGAACTCTTCTTGAGTTACAACGCCGTTGCCATCTGAATCAAAATCTTGAAAAAAATCACCACTTGAGTCAAATTCCGCGTGGGCTGAAACCAATAACAAACTTGTTAATAGCATTGCTGCTAAACCCATAAAGGGTACTATTTCTTTTTTCATTTTATTCTCTTTTTGTTTTGCCTGCTGTGGTCATGACTCTTCTATCTCCCGCCCGTCACATTTTTGCTCACCATCCCTCTGCTTCCAGCAAGCGTAAAAACATGCAAATGACCGAGAAGCGCGTGATCAATTTTTTAGTTGCATTCATTTTCATAAATTCTCCTTCGTTGAATAATTTCGAGAGCTTTGCCCTCGGTTATGGCTTCATCATAGGAGGAAAATTGGGAAGAATTATGAACCAATTAAGGAAGTAGCGATTTACAGGAAAAATGTGTTCTTGATTTCATACTGGCCAACTGCCGAACGGTTGTTTTTCAAGCTGCATGGTGCCGTCATCTCCCTTGTAGATATTTATCCAGGCCCGCCAGTTTTTATCGTCAAGATCCGGGTAATCCAGTCGGTAATGACTGCATCTGCTCTCTTTGCGCATGAGCGAGGCTCTCAGTTTCATTTCGGCGCTGATAATCATGTTCTTCGTTTCATGAGCTAGCCTAAGTTCATGTATATCGGCGGCTCTGAGCATTCCCATATGGTGGTCTCTCAATTCCTCGATATATGCGAGCGCCGCCCGAAGCAGCTGCTCTTTTTTGATATAAAGAATAAAGTTTGGAATCATGATTCCCTGCAGAGTCTGGGTTAACCAGGCGGGGCTATAACCGGCATCTCTTTGCAATGGTGCCAGAATCTCTTGCTTTATATTTGTGAGTCTTTCTCTGGGCACGGCCTGAGCAGAAACGTTTTCGCAATATTTAGCGGCAGCCTCTGCTGCGACAGCTCCCTGTACTGCTGATCCCGCAAGAGAAGAACCTATCTGAGTATATATACCTCCCGCCATATATGACCCAAGAGCATCTCCTGCAGCATATAGTCCGGGGATGTCGGATTCGCATTTGTCGTTTATCGGGACCAGCCCTTCAGATTTGTGAATTGCCATTCCTGCAGAAGATCCCCCTACAGATATGCCGCCCATGCCCGGAGGTGGTCCATCATGCTTCCTTCCTCCTGGGCCTCCATCGGGAGGACCGCCTTCCGGACGTCGATTCTTTGCAAACTCTGCCGGCCTGTAAGGACCGCCGTCAGTTTGCTTTACCCCGCCTCTCTCAGGGGGACCACCGGGGCCTCCAGTAAGAGGGCCGCCGTCCATATACGCCCGATAATTGAGATCCATCCCTAAATCGTGCCGGATACCGACACCGGTGACATTCGGTTTTCGTTCAAACATATTGCCCCAGCCGTCAAAACAGGCCGCTGGATTTTCGGCTTTGCCGAGATGCCCATCGTTCCATTCCTTGCCTGTCACTCTGGCACCAATTTCATAGGCCATGACCGTACCGTCGTGCGTGAGATCGCAGATCGGAAATCCATTGGGCTTGAACCCTCCGGCACCGGTACAGAGAATGACACTTTTGGCCATGAATATTTGTATTTCGCCGGTATCCAGAGTAAATCCCGCCGCACCTGCAATCCGGCCGTCTTCTTTAATCAAATGCGTGATGGTTACTCGTTCATGCAGTGGGATTTTACGCTTTTTGATCTGATTGGAAAAACAATCGTTATAGAGGGGCGAATCGAAAAATCCCCACTGACGGAGTTCATTGACTCGAGCAAGGGAATGTTCAGCCATTTGCCTGGTGTAGGTGCGATTATTTGTTCCTAAAGCGGAGCGGGACACACTATCGACAAATTCGTCGAGAGTAGTGCCCGCAGTTCCAGCGTCATAGGCGAAAATACCCTTCGCGAACGGTGTCTGGCCCGATGAACCAAGCCTTCCTTTGGAGATGAGTCTGACAGCAGTCCCTGCATCATGAGCCTTGACCGCGGCGAAAATACCTGCCATACCGCCGCCGATAACCAGAACATCAGTCCAGCACTCATTTGAAATAATGTTCTTCACATTCACTTTGGGCTTGTTTTCAGCCCAGCCTGACGGCACACCCATAGCGGCAAGTGTGGCGATTCCAGCCATGCCGCCGGCCAATGTTATAAAGTTTCGTCGGGACATAGTATTGCCCGTTCGGTGGTTATCCATTTGTTTTTCTCTCTTTGGTTAAAGAACTCGTAAATATATTGTTGCAGCAGCAGACTTATCGCGGCGATGACCAGAATGACGATATAACCGGCGAAAACCTGATAGATATGCCTGCCAAGATAGATTGAATGGTAGGCGGCAAGGATGATGAACATTATGGACATCAGGCCGTGGAGCTTTCTCCAATCCCGGTAACTCATGGGAATCCATTTACGCAGTAACGACAATACCAATATCAGAAGCAACAGAACCCACGCAGCCATTCCGGTCGTAATCCCCGGTGTACCTACGGAAATCATCTTAACAAACGCCTGGTGGGGTGATATTCCCGCCTCGAAAAAACGCGGTACGACAATCAGCAGAGGGTGGGACAGCAGCACGGCCGCGGCAACATATCCGACGATCTTGTGAAGTTTTATCACATTCCCCCTTGTTGGCATCTGAAGCGGCAGGGAAACCAGCCCCGACAGAAAAAACTGGCCGAGCATCAGGACAAAGGCACTGATGGTTGCAATTGATATTCCATCCTTCAGAAGTGTTCGCCCGGCAGCATCACCGGTATAATAGAGATAAAAGGACGGTATCAGAAAAAGTAGGCCTGCTGTTACTAACTTATAAGTGTTTGATTTTTCTCTCATGATTATCCCCACGATACAATGACCGGAATGGATTTTTCCGGCGTTATGGTAATGGCATCAACCGGGCAGTACATTCTACACAGATGGCAGATCTGACAGTCCTGCGGATACGTAATTACCGCCTTTTTTCTTTTCTCATCCAAACGAAACACATCGGTGGGACATGTCTGCACGCATGTGCCGCAGCCGATACATCCGCTGATTTCCTGAACAGTCATCGAGTAGCTCCTTCTACTTGTTATGTGAGTTGAGATTGTATGGGGCATGCGGTCTGTATTGAAACACCAGGCCGCCTTGCCCCGAACAGCTTCATCATTGCAGTTTGTGCCCTTCTGGGACAGCTACGAGTTGATCATTGACCATTGTGCACTTTGCAGCGACTGAATCACCGCGCCTTCCTTCAAAAGTCACGCTGTCTCCCTCGGATTTGCCTTCGCAGGCTTCAATTGCTTCAGGCGGTGGCCCCTGCATGCCGCCACGGCCTCCGCCACCTCCTCTGTTGCTGCTTGCACAAGCGGGTACGGCGGATAGCGTGGCGAGAATCATCATGGTGTTTATCGCTTTGAACAGTTTGGAATTTTTCATTGTTGTGTCTCCTCTCAGGATTATCCCGAATCAGTTTTGTGTTAAGACCTCGGAACAGCTCCGTGGCCGTTTCAGTTGCTTAGGAAAATATCTATTGAATGTGCAGCAAATATGGAGGAATTGTGGAAATAGAAAAAAAGTTGATTTTCTGTTGAAGATGATCGCAACTACTCATTTTGACACCCAAAAAATTAAAAGCCAATGTCTATGATCACGTGCATATTTCTTTCACATTTATGTGGTAAAGTAGGCCTGCGCATCTAGTGAAATGATGGGACACACTTCGTGTTAAATGAAAATAATCAACAATTTACATAACGGTGTTCATTTGAAATTCAGTATCAGGCATAAGCTTTTTCTCACTATCCTCCTGTCAAGCTCCATAGTTGCATTAAGCTTCTATTTCGTGCTGCAGTGGAATTTTGACCGGGGATTTGTAAATTATGTGAATAACCAGACCCTCTCCGATATGGAGACCCTGGCACACCGCTTAGAAGATTTCTACAGTGAAGCCACCGGCTGGGACAGCCTAAAAAACGCCCCCCACCTCTGGGTCGATCTTCATAGGGAAATGATCGACAGAAAAACCGGAGGCAGACCTGTGCCCGACGATCCTCATCTGAGACCACCACCGCCACCACCACATATGGATGCTGAGTTACTTAGTGCCCGATCCATTCTAATGGACAGGGATAAATTGCAGGTCATAGGTGGGCCGCCACATGGTGAAGACGCGCCAATTCTTCGCCCGATCATCCTTGATTCTAAAACCATCGGTTATCTGGGACTATTTCCTTCCAAGGAACTTATGGATGCGCGGGATCTGCTTTTTGTCGAACAGCAGACAAAATCATTCGGGATTATCGCAATCATTATGCTCGGCATTTCGATACTGCTTACCTTTCCCATAACAATACATCTGTTACGCCCGATTAAGAATCTCACGCACGGCACGAGAGACCTTATCAGAGGTAGATACGCGACCCGCATACCAATCGTCACAGAGGACGAGCTTGGACGGCTGAGCAAAGATTTTAATATCCTGGCCATGACACTTGAAAAAAACGAGACAGCCCGCCGGCAGTGGATAGCCGATATTTCCCATGAACTGCGCACACCACTCGCGGTTTTAAGAGGGGAGGTCGAGGCGCTTCAGGACGGGATCAGGGAGGTGAAATTAGACACCCTCGACCCGGTACACGGGGAAATCCTGCACCTGCAACGGCTGGTTAATGATCTCTATGAACTTACCATGTCTGATATCGGGGCACTTACCTACAAAAAGGTACCAATGGATCCACTTGGTATACTTGAAGGGGCTGTCGAGCTTTTTGAAAAAAAGTTTTCTGAAAAAGGGGTAGCGTTAAACTATGAACCCCCAACTGGCAATCAGGTTCCAATTCTGGGCGATCCGGACAGACTGCATCAGCTTTATACTAATATCATGGAGAATAGTCTCCGCTATACGGATGAACCGGGGAATGTGACAATTTCTACTGAAATATCGCATGAAAACCTAACGCTTATCTTCGCAGATTCGTCTCCCGGTGTTGCCGAAGATCAGCTGCCCCATCTGTTTGACCGCCTTTATCGGACCGATTCATCCAGGAAAAGAACTGGAAGTGGTGCCGGGCTTGGACTGGCGATCTGTACCAATATCATCGAGGCACATCAAGGTACAATTACCGCATCGAGATCTGACCTGGGTGGCCTGAGGATAGATATCACCTTGCCGCTAAATTCATAATAAACGGGATTTTAAAAAACATGTGTGCTGATACAATACTGGTAGTTGAAGACGAAGAGCGGCTGAACACACTGCTCTGCGAATACCTTAAGCAGGCAGGCTTCGAGACGGAATCATTATTCGTTGGCGATGAAGTCTCGTCCTGGACAAAGGAAAGCAACCCGGACCTGATTCTTCTTGATGTGATGCTTCCGGGCAAAGACGGGCTGGAAATATGTAAAGAGATACGCCTCTTTTCAAATGTGCCGATCATTTTAGTCACTGCCCGGGTCGAGGAGATAGACCGGTTGTTGGGGCTGGAACTCGGTGCCGACGACTATATCTGCAAGCCTTTTAGTCCGCGTGAGGTTGTTGCCCGGGTTAAGGCAGTTCTCAGGCGCGGTTCCGGTAAGATGCAGTCCAAGCAGGTTGTCGAACTGGATCCGGAACGGTATGCGGCAACGGTGTGCGGGAAAAAACTTGATTTAACGGCGGTGGAATTCCAGCTACTGAAAATACTCTATGAGAAGGAGGGCAGGATTTATTCCCGGGACCAACTCATGGATCGTATATACACCGACCAGCGTATCGTGTGTGACAGGACCGTTGACAGCCACATCAAAAAGTTGAGGAAAAAGATACACGCTGTCGCTCCAGGCCTTGAAATCATCAGGTCAGTCTACGGTGTGGGGTACAAGTATGAGGCTCCGGTTTGATTCACCACTTCGCTGTATCCTTCATCTACGAAGTTACCAAACAGTAAGGCGACGACTAATATCAGCGTAAACATCCAGATCGGCGCACGAAAATTTATCTTCCATTGCGATAACCGTTTTTTTGTTGAATGATCAATATCAGATCCCATGACCAGTTAACCTCCATTTACCCGTATTTATCTTTTAGACAGCAACACCATCTGTAATTCATATTCTGCCGGAAACGTTAAGACTCTGAACTTCATAACCTGAATCGACCGGCCACAGATTCCCAAGAACCTGTATGTCTTCCCTCATCATTTTGTTGTCACCACCGGTATCTTGTTTCTTGATCCAAACCGTCGATTCTTCTTCAGAAATACTTTCGAACGAAAGCGGCTGAACAAATGCACTCAAATTATATTTCAGTACAACAATCGAGAATATGATCACTAAAGACATCTGAACTTTGTTCATTTTGAACCTCCAACAAAATGCTCATCAGCTATTGTAAGATAATGATTCTCCCAGGCGCAGCCCGGGAGAATCGTCTAGACACTGTTGTATTAGAAGTGCAGGATCGGTATCAGAAAACCAACCTGCGGCTGTTCCAAATCATCATCCCATGGCAATATCCGGTCTTCATCATTGAATAACGGGTGATCCATTGAGTCTGTGTCGTACATATCAAGAGAACCATCGCCATTATTATCCATGGTAGTAATTTGGAACGTGTAGCAAGGTGAGAATAACGAATAGATTCCGGTGCAGTCAGATTGTGTTGGAATATTTATCGGATAGCCAACACTCGTTGCTGCTGTGATAAAATCATCAGCGGCCTCTGAAGCTTTTGCTTCTGATTCCGGTAAACGCAAAAACATGCAGATGATCAATATACTCGCGGTCAGTTTTTTAATTGTGCTCATTTTCTTCAATTCTCCTTTTTGAAATCCGTGAGAGCATTTGCTCTCGTTTATGAATTTCACTCTAAAGTGACAATTGGGAAGAATTATGAAGCAAATAAGGAAGTATCAGAGATGTTGAATGTGATCCCGATTTGCTGATCAGGTTTGGCCGATGAACATTCTCTTATCAATGACCTTATGAGTAATGGGATTCAGCGGATTGGCCGCTTAGAAACTTTTGTTGAGGAAATACTTGTCGTCTTTTAGGGCAATTTATTGTTGAAATTGCAAATCATGACTTAGTGCATGACCAGAACTAAAGATTCGTATCTCCAATATCATCTATGCACTGAAATAGTCACATTGAGCTGTTTTCCTGATCACCCTCGCGGTCCAATTATTCTGAAAATCTAACCTTGCCGGCGGAACCCTCTCGTTAGGAGTATTTGTATCGATTCTCAAATGATCAGGAAATGGCTTAACCTAAAGATTTTCAGAATCGACAAGATTATCAAGATTTGTATTTCAGTGCTGAACTGTTTATCGGAGCGAAGTTGTCTCTATTGCATTCGCTCATCGGCAAGACTCAGCGAAGACAGGACTGGCAAGTAGGTAAACAGGCAGTATTTATAAAGCATAAATGGAAATGTGTTTGGCAGATAGGGATGCTTTTTCTATTCTCCTCACGATCAATGGGGTATAAATGTATGAGTCTGCAACTAGCTAGAGCAGCAGGAAATTATTAAGTTCAAATGTAAAGGAGCAGAGATCATGCCACAACATAAAGAAGGTGAACCCGAATTCATAGCCCCGCATTTGTCCTGCGACAGCCATTTTCATGTATTCTGTCCCGCCGGTGATTATCCTTACGGTGATGAATTACGTTATAAGCCGCCCTATGCACCCCTCGACGAATTCCTGACGTTCTCTCGAGGACTCGGGTTCGAGCGCTGGGTCCTGGTTCAACCGAGTGCTTACGGACGTGACAACGCCTGCATGCTCGATGCTATGGCGACCTTACCCGGATGTCGGGGGATCGTCGATGTTCACGAAGATGCACCCGATGCAGAGCTGGAGAAACTCGACGCTGCGGGAGTGTGCGGAGTGCGCATCAACGTCAAGCCGATCAAGCCCCCCGAATCTGGCTTCGCAGCCACCCTCCTGCCCCGCATTCTCAGGCTTGACGCACGCTGCGCTGAGCTGGGTTGGACCCTCGATTTCTTGCTGCCGGGATGGCTGACCCAGGAATTGATGCCCACCCTGCGGCAACTCAAATCTCAGTTCATGCTTGCCCACATGGGGTTGTTCCTGGCGCGCGATGGAGTCAACCAGCAGGGGTTCCAGCAATTATTGGATTTACTGCGCAACGGTGAGGGACGCTGCTGGGTGAAGCTGACTGCCCTCTATCGGATGTCCGTAGCTCCAGGATTCAGTGACGCTGGTCCGATGATGCAGGCTTTGGTAGAAACAGCGGCCGATCGACTCATCTGGGGGAGCGATCATCCCCACCTCTCGTTTGCGGACAAGACAAGTACCCTCGAGCTTTTCAACTTCTTTGGGCGCTGGGTGCCCGATGCTGACGACCGGCACAAAATCCTGGTCGACAACCCCCAGAAGCTCTTCAAATTCTAGACCCATTCAACAAGGAAGCAACGGTATGGAACTGAAAAAAAATCCGATCAAACAGGCGCTCAGAGAAGGACGGACGGTGCTCGGGATAAATATCGGTGTCCCCTCTCCGGTAATAGTGGAGTTGGCCGCCTACGCGGGATTCGATTTCGTTCGGATTGACACCTCACATAACGGTTATGACCTCCCGACAGTCGTCAATCTGATCAGGGCCGCCGAAGCGGCAGGTATCACGCCCATGGCCCGTGTTGACAATGATCCCCACCTGATAACGAACATTCTGGAGGCAGGGGCAATGGGATTGTTTATCCCCGATGTCTCGACGGTTGAGTTGGCCAAAGAAGTTGTGGACGCTGTGCATTTCTCTCCGCTGGGCGACCGGGGAACCTACAGCGCAGCCAGGGTAATGCGCTACGGGGAAATCAGCGGTGCCGAATACAAACGCTGGTCCAACGAAGAACTGCTCCTTGGCGTACAGATCGAATCGAAGGCTGCAACTGACAACCTCGAAGCTATTTTGAACGTTGAGGGGATCGATATGATCGGCAGCGGCCGGGGTGATCTTTCCAACTCACTGGGATTAACCGGACAGAAGGACCACCCGGCAGTCCTGGCCCTTGAAGAGAAGATCTTCGAGAGCGCGAAGAGCCGTGGAAAGTTCACATCCGTGAACCTCGATCCAACCGGCCAGAATTTCGCCGAGGTCGTTGGAGAGTGGAAAAAAAAGGCCCAGGTCATTACCCTGGGACACGACATCCCATTCATCCGTAAAATGTTTGCAGAAGCTGTCAAGACGGCACGCATGAACTAACTCGGAATTGTTTGCAAGATAATCAGGTAGTGGTCCATCTGGAGAGGACTATGAAAAAAATCCTTGTCGCTCACCGATTTGAACCGGGGGAGGAAGCCCTGGCCATAATGCGCGAGGTCGCCCGGGTTGTTATTCTCGAAAGCGACTCCGAGGAACTTCTTTTAGATGAGATCAAAGATGCGGATGCGCTGCTCGTCGGCATAAGCCCCCAGGTCACCCGGGCTCTCATCGGTTCGGCCCCTCGCCTGAAACACGTCGCCAGGCAGGGTGTGGGGGTGGATATCGTGGATTTGGCCGCGGCGACCGAACGCGGTATCCTGGTCACCAACGTCCCGGATGTAACCTCCGATTCCGTGGCCGAGTTCGCCATGACCCTACTGCTGTCTCTGGCCAAGAACATCATCCACTGCAACGAGACCGTAAAAGGGGGCCAATGGGGCCGGCGGCGCGAACTGATTCGGACTAATCTGGAACTCAACAACAAGACACACGGAATCGTCGGCCTGGGACGCATCGGCAGGAGGGTTGCCGCCCGATGCCGGGCATTCGGCATGCGGGTGCTCTATTACAAGCGTAACAGGGACCATGATTTCGAGCAATCCACCGATATTACCTATGTACCATTCGAGACCCTGCTGCAAGAGTCCGACAGCATCAGCCTGCACCTCCCCCTGACCCCCGAAACAAAGAACATGATCGACACACCCCAGTTCGACATGATGAAACGGGCGGTCCTGATGGTCAATCACTCTCGCGGCAGCGTTGTAAACGAGCGGGCCCTGGTCCAAGCACTTGAGGATGGAACCATCGGCGGTTACGCCACGGATGTCTATGAGCAGGAGCCGCCGGATCCGGCAGGCAAACTCCTGAGTTTCTCGAACGTGATCGCTTCACCGCACCTGGGCGGCGGGACCATTGAGGCCCGTGGACGGGCCAACAGGATGGTGGCCGAGGAGGTTGTCAGGGTCATACGCGGTTTGCAGCCGAGAAATCTGGTGAACAAGGAGGTTCTAGAAACGAAACCATAGAATACTGGAGAACGTTAAGGCACGCCGACGGACGTTTGATCCCATCTATGAAAACCCTTCGAATGGTTGGAAACGAAGATCAAGACAGGAGCATTCCACCGCGGGCAGATATACGGAGAGCCCGGTGGCTGGTTGACAAGTATTTCCCGCCTTCATATCTTTTTTGCTCAAATGGCGGGTGGCCCGGGCAACTTGACATATGCGGTACATGGCTGGGGTGCACTGCATAGCCTAATTACCGGTCATATGCGACCCAAGAGTACGTGATGTTGCATCTATTCAATCTGGAACCAGGAGACAACCCATGGCTGACAACGAACTGAAAATCCTAAGTGCCGGCGCCCCCAAAACAGGGGTTGCACGATGTGCGGAAACTTTTACCAGAAAAACCGGTATCCCCGTCTCTGTTCAATTTGCCACGGCACCGGTATTACGGGACATGATAAACTCAGGATCCAGCGATGCCGACATCGTCGTCGCACCTATCCCGGCCGCGAGAGCATTTGCCGAAAGCGAACACACGGTTGATAGCACCGGCTCCATCATCGGTTCGGTGAAAGCTGCGGTTACCGTGAGAAATGGCGCCACAGAACCCGACTTGTCATCGGCAGAAACTTTGAAACAGGCCATCCTGGAGACTGATTCACTGGTCTATAACGAGGCCTCCAGCGGTCAGTACATCGCAACCATGATTGAGAATTTCGGCATAGCGGATGAAGTTGCCGGCAAGACGACTCGGACCAAAACCGGCGCTGCGGTCATGGAACACCTTCACGCCAGTTCTCTCACGAACGAAATCGGTTTT
>Ga0316197_10003436_pt1 | contig 11274 bp, 11 predicted proteins | sample OudBiesiAoxic_MG_FD_204939 | JGI IMG/M metagenome (GOLD analysis project Ga0316197, IMG submission 204939) | Coastal sediment microbial communities from Oude Bieten Haven, Netherlands - site A oxic | ecosystem: Environmental > Aquatic > Marine > Coastal > Sediment | place: Netherlands...
GATAGACGGGTCAGACAGGTTCAGGGTGTGGCTGAATAGAGTTAACGAAGGTTAAACAAATCGCGGATCGGAACAGAGCGCGTCAGCTACTTGCTGCACCTGCCGCCCACCGCGTGGGTATAGAGACCAAAGCAGATGGGCGGGCGAATGGTTTGTTTCTCTAGGTCAGAGGATTTTCTGACCGGTCTTTTGCCAATCCTTCATGAACTGATCGAGCCCTTTGTCGGTCAGCGGATGGGTGGCCAGTTTCTTGATAACTTCCGGTGGCGCTGTCATGACATCGGCGCCGATAAGGGCCGCATCCTGCACATGGTTGACTGATCGGATCGACGCCGCGAGGATCTGAGTCTCAAACCCATAATTGTCATAGATTGTCCGAATATCCTGAATGAGATCCATGCCATCGATATTGATATCGTCCAGGCGACCGATGAAGGGCGAGATAAAAGTTGCCCCGGCCTTGGCCGCCAGCAGTGCCTGATTTGCAGAGAAACACAAGGTGACATTGACCATTTTGCCTTCGCCAGACAGCACCTTACAGGCCTTAAGGCCGTCCCACGTCAGGGGTAGTTTAACGGTGATATTGTCAGCGATTTCAGCAAGCTTGCGTCCTTCTGCGATCATCGCATCGGCCTCAAGTGCCACCACTTCAGCACTTACAGGGCCGGACACAAGGTCACAGATTTCCTTGGTCACCTCAAGGATGTCGCGGCCCGATTTCAGGATCAGCGACGGGTTGGTGGTGACCCCGTCGACCATCCCCAGATCGTTCAGTTCAGCGATGGCGTCTATCTCGGCGGTATCAACAAAGAATTTCATAATCCGTCCTTTTGGTTGGCATTGGGCGCAGTGCCGCATATATCCGTTGCCTTGGATTTAGCGCATGATCAGCGATGCTAAAACCCATGAAATCTCGATAACCCCTCCGGAGTGCTTGGTGCAGCCCCCAGAATTTTATCATCAAGGCGAATTGGTGGCGGTTTTGACCACCCAGCCACTTGACCGCGCATTGGACTACAAAGCGCCAGAAGGCGGCTGCCATCTGGGCGCATTTGTGGAGGTGCCTTTGGGGCCACGCAAGGTGCTTGGCGTGGTCTGGGGGCCCGGCAAAGGCGACTATGATCTGAGCAAGATCAGGTCCGTCATCCGGGTTCTTGATGTCGCCCCCATGCGTTCTGAGATGCGGGAGTTTCTGACCCGTGCCGCCGCTTATACGTTGACCCCGATGCCCGCGATGTTGCGGCTGGCGACCCGTGCGCCGGGTCTGGGCGACCCGCCTTCAATGCGTAAAGTGTATCGGCGTTCGGAAGCCGAACCAGACCGCATGACAGAGGCGCGGCGGCGGGTGCTGGCGGCTTTAGCAGAGTATGGGGATCTTGCATTTACGCTGAAGGAGCTGGCCGAAATGGCCGGGGTGACATCGTCGGTCGTGAAAGGTTTGGTGGCGCAAGGCGCTGTAATGGAAGAGGATTCGCCGCGTGATCTGCCCTTTGCGCGGCTTGATCCGTCGCTGCCCGGCAAGGCTTTGACCCCCGAACAAGCTATGGGCGCGGAGGCCTTGGCAGAGGCCGTGCGCTCAGAGCAATACGGCACGACGCTACTGAGGGGGGTCACGGGATCGGGTAAGACAGAAGTCTATCTTGAGGCGGTGGCCGCAGCCCTTTCAGCAGGCCGTCAGGCGCTGGTGCTCCTGCCTGAGATCGCCCTAACTGAGCAATTTCTGCATCGGGTCGAAGAGCGTTTTGGCACCAAACCAGCGGAGTGGCACTCCGGAGCAACCATGACCGAGCGGCGGCGCATCTGGCGTATGGTCGGGCAGGGGCAGGCGCAGCTTGTGATTGGGGCGCGGTCAGCGCTCTTTCTGCCGTTCCAGAACCTCGGCCTGATCGTTGTGGATGAGGAACATGATACCTCTTACAAGCAGGAGGATGGCGTTCTTTACAATGCGCGGGACATGGCGGTCTTGCGGGCTTCGATTTGCTCGGCGCAAGTGGTGCTGGCCTCCGCCACACCTTCGCTTGAGACATGGTCGAACGCCGAATCCGGTAAATATCGCCGGTTGGAACTGACCTCGCGCTTTGGTCCGGCGATTCTACCCGAGATGCGGGCGATTGATATGCGTACCGAAGGTTTGCCAAGTGATCGCTGGGTATCGCCAACCCTTCAGGCGGAAGTGGCCAAGCGACTTAAATCGGGAGAGCAGTCGATGCTCTTTATCAATCGGCGCGGCTACGCGCCGATCACTCTTTGTCGCGCGTGCGGGCACCAGATTGGCTGTGACCAGTGCGACGCCCGCATGGTCGAGCACCGGTTTCTCAAGCGGCTGGTCTGTCACCAATGTGGTGAAAGCAAACCAATGCCCTCAGCCTGTCCTTCCTGTGAAGCAGAGGATCGGCTGGCGCCAGTGGGGCCGGGGGTGGAGCGGCTGGGTGAAGAAGCGACTGATCTTTTCCCGGATGCACGTATCGCCACATTGAGTTCGGACATGTACGGGTCCGCGCGGGCCCTCAAGGCCGAGATCGCCCAGATTGCAGCAGGTGGCGCGGATATCATCATCGGAACACAATTGGTTGCGAAAGGGCATAATTTTCCAAATCTGACGCTGGTGGGGGTGATCGACGCTGACCTTGGCCTGATGGGGTCAGACCTCCGCGCGGCGGAGCGGACCTTCCAACTGATGCGGCAGGTGGCCGGGCGGGCAGGGCGGGCCGCGGCACCCGGAACGGCCTTGCTCCAAACCTACCAGCCAGAGCATCCGGTGATCCGAGCCATTCTGGCCGGGGATGAAGAGGCGTTCTGGTCGGCGGAGGCTAAAGAGCGGCAACAGGCCGGGGTGCCGCCTTTTGGGCGGATGGCGGGGATTATCCTCAGCGGACCCGATATTGCGGCAACATTCGACGCAGGGAACTTGCTGGCACGGCAGGATGCGGCTTTGCGGGCGGTTGGCGCACAGGTTTTTGGGCCCGCGCCCGCGCCCATTGCACGGGTGCGCGGCCGGCACCGGGTGCGGCTGTTGGTCAAAGCCGACAAGTCAGTGCATCTGCAGGAAGCCCTTGCCAAGTGGGTGGGTCAGCTCCGACTTAAAGGAGACTTGCGGCTTGCGGTCGATATTGATCCGCAGAGCTTTTACTGAGCGGGCTTTTTCGAATTCAAAGCAGCCTGTTCGGGTGTTTGCGCCACTAAGAATTTGCTTGTGCATTGTGTGCAGATGCGAAGGGGAGTGTGGTGATTTACCCTCGTCAACTCTGGGCGAGAAGCGTAAAGACATCGCATGACCCAATACGTGACCTTACAGGATGCCAAGCGGCTGCCGCTCTGGCGACGGCCCATTGCGCTACTGTTCCTGATGGCCTTGGCGATGCCCATTGCCTTCAACACGTGGTCGGCACTTCTGAACAACTTTGTCATTGAGGCTGCGAATTTTGATGGCGCGGATATCGGTCTATTGCACACGGTGCGCGAAATTCCGGGGTTTCTGGCGGTGGGCGTCATCGCCATTATCATCTTTGTCCGCGAACAGGTGCTCGCGATGATTTCGTTGGTGCTGCTTGGCGTGGCAACGGCGGTTACCGCGTGGTTCCCGTCGATGGGCGGGATCCTCACGATCACGATGCTAAGCTCAATCGGGTTTCACTACTACGAGACGGTCAACCAATCCCTTCAGTTACAGTGGCTTAGAATCGAGGATGCGCCGCGTATGATCGGTTGGCTGATGGCAGCAGGCTCAGCCGCCACGCTGGTGGCTTATTTGGCGATTATGGCGCTTTGGGAGACGCTGAACCTGTCATTCAACATCGTCTACATGTTCGGCGGCGGCGTCACGGTCGCGATTGCGGTTTTTGCGATGCTCGCCTATCCGCAATTCGAAGCACCACACCCACAGGTCAAAAAAATGGTGCTGCGTAAGCGCTATTGGCTCTATTACGCTTTGCAGTTCATGTCGGGTGCACGGCGGCAGATTTTTGTCGTGTTTGCAGGCTTCATGATGGTCGAACGTTTTGGTTTCGAAGTGCACGAGATCACAACGCTGTACCTGATCAACTTAATTGCCAATATGATCTTTGCGCCGCTGATGGGGCGTGCGGTGGCCTATTTCGGTGAGCGCCGTGCGCTTGGATTTGAGTATATTGGCCTGATCCTCGTGTTCCTGAGTTACGGCGGCGTCTACTATCTTGGCTGGGGGGTCATGGTGGCGGCAACGCTTTATGTGCTCGATCACATGTTCTTTGCGCTAGCGCTTGCCCTGAAAACCTATTTCCAGAAAATTGCGGACCCCGGTGATATTGCCCCAACCGCCGCTGTCGCGTTCACCATCAACCATATCGCGGCGGTCTTCCTGCCCGTGGGCCTCGGGTTCCTTTGGCTTGTCTCTCCTGCCGCTGTGTTCTTTCTGGCAGCGGGCATGGCCGGGGTGTCGCTGGCGCTTGCACTGCTGATCCCGCGTCACCCTGCACCGGGCAATGAGACGATTTTTTCAAACGCTGCATCTGCCGTCGCCACCTGATCGTGGAAAAGGGGCGTTTCCTGACCGGCTCGACCATGGGGCATGTGGTCCGCATGACCATGACAGGTGCGGTCGGTATCACTTTTGTATTTCTCGTGGATGCAGCAAACCTTCTGTGGATTTCCCAGCTTGGGGAGCCGCAACTGGTGGCGGCGATGGGGTTTGCCTACGCGATTCAGTTTTTCTCCGTCTCCATCGGTGTCGGGCTGATGATCGCGGCGACCGCGTTGATTTCTAAGAGCATTGGTCAGGGCGAGCGGGCGCTGGCACGCCGGCAGGCGGGGGCCAGCATTGTCATTGCGGCGAGCGTACAGGCCGTTGTGGCGCTGCTTGTTATTTGGCAGCGTCACGGCTTGATCGAACTTGCTGGTGCGACGGGCGAGACAGCCCGACTTGCGGCGCGATATCTGACCATGACGATGCCGTCCCTTGTGTTGATGGCTGTTGGCCTTGTGTGTTCGGGCACCCTGAGGGCCGAAGGGTACGGCGCCAAGGCGATGTATGTGACCATGCTCTCCGGAGTATTGCTGTTGGTGCTTGATCCGATCACGATTGTCTGGCTCGGATGGGGGCTCGACGGGGCTGCGATCAATCTCTTTCTGTTTCGCATCTGCCTGATGGTGCTGGCCCTTTATTTCGCGGCCTATCAAACGCGGCTCGTAGCGCGCCCACGTCTGCGCACCTTGCGAAATATCGCGCGACCTTACCTGATTGTTGCGATTCCGGCGATTGCGACACAGATGTCGACGCCTGTGGGAAACTATTTTCTCACTATCGTTATGGCGCGGTTCGGTGATGATGCGGTTGCAGCATGGGCCGTCGTGGCGCGGCTGACGGTTGTTGTCTTTGGCGGAATCTTTGCACTCTCGGGGGCGATTGGCGGAATTTTTGGGCAGAATTATGGGGCCGGACAATATGACCGCTTGCGCAGCACCTACCGCGATGCGCTGGTTTTCTGCTTTGGATACACACTTGTCGCCTGGGCGCTCCTGTCGCTTTCGACACCCTATGTAATCGCAGCGTTTGCGCTCAGCGGGCAGGGCGAAGCGGTCCTGCGGGCCTTCACCTTTATCGGTGTAGGCGGCTTTGTCTTCATCGGTGCGCTGTTTGTCTCGAATGCCGCGTTCAACAATCTGGGCAAGGCAGGGCGGTCAACTCTGCTCAACTGGCTTAAGGATGGCGCGCTCAGCTGGCCCGCTGCGGCGTATCTTGCCGGGGTTTTTGGTGCACCGGGAGTGATCTATGGGCAGGCGGCCGCAGGCGCAGTAATGGGTGTGGTCGGCGCGGTCTGGGGATGGCGCTATGTCAATGGACTGAATGCCACCAATGATGTCTCTCTTGACCCTCCACCGCCACGGCCATACCCGAACCCCGACAGATATCGGAGAAGATGATGCCAACCTACACCGCTCTAACGACCCTTGATGGTCGTGATGCCGCATACGCGTTGGGAGATGCGATGGAAGCGCTGGTGCCAGAGCCGACCGGGGTGGGTGTTTTCGAGATGGAAGACGGGTCGGGGTTGTGGGAAGTGGGCGGCTATTTTGAGGAGGCACCAGACGAGACAGCGCTGGCCGTGCTTGCGGCGGCCATGGGGGCAAAACCATTTGCAGTTTCCGAATTGCCGGAAACGGATTGGGTTGCGCATGTGCGTCGCGAATTGGCGCCGGTCGCGGCGGGGCGCTTTTTTGTCTATGGCAGTCACGACGCAGGCAAAGTGCCGGAAGACGCTGAGCCACTGCTGATTGAGGCGGCAATGGCCTTCGGGACAGGGCATCACGGCACGACTTTGGGCTGTCTGCAGGCGCTGGATCGTTTGGCTGGTGAGGGCTTTGTCGGAAAGCGGGTTGCGGATATCGGTTGCGGCACCGCCGTATTGGCCATGGCAGCGGCTCGGATTTGGCCCGAACCCGTTCTGGCCAGCGATATTGACGAAGTTGCTGTTGATGTGGCGCGGGCCAATGTGGCGGCCAACGGACTCAACGACCGGGTCCTGTGCGTGGAAGCAGCGGGCTTTGATCATCCGAAGCTCGCAGCGGCGGCTCCCTTTGACCTGGTAATTGCGAACATCCTCAAAGGTCCGTTGGTCGCGCTGGCGCCAGATATGGCGGACGCATTGCGACCTCGGGGATGGGCGATTCTATCCGGGATTCTCAATGAGCAAGCGGGCGACGTGATTTCTGTTTATGCACGCTCTGGCATCAATCTGGTGCACCATGATGTCATTGGTGAATGGACGACACTGACTCTTCGAAGAAAGACATAATTTGGTACTGATTTAAGGTGCAATTGACGCAATTGCCCAGAAATTGCCACAATTCGGCATTATTCACGATTAGAGCAAACGGTGGGGGCCGGTTGTTTATTTTTAGAGGTTATCAGCCATGGTTGAGACCAAAGACCATTTTACAAAACGCCTGAATTTTCTTGGGCAAAAACACGCGTCTATGACGCAAGGCTATACGACACACATGCGTAAAGATGGACTAATTGTAGTGCAACCTGTGCGCCACCGCCGGAACTATCCGGTCCGGGCGCTGGTCATGGTGCTCGCGGGGTTCTTCGTTCTCAAGGCGTTCATGCTCGCGGCTGTTGGGCCAATCACTTACAACGAGCGTCTGGCGACGCTGCAAAAGGGCACCTTTATCGAAAGAGGCGGTGCTTGGCTAATGGGGATCGACCCCATAACCGGGGGACTTGCATCAATGGCCGGACCAGTTCTGCGATAGCACGCGAGCGCATGCGCGTTGGGGGTTACGTGTGTGGTGGGTGATGCGCCGTTTGAATTATCTCAGAACAAAGAAAGCCGCTTCTCTCTTGTTGAGAGAAGCGGCTTTTTCTCGTGAATGAGGGGCGCACTCGTATGGCGCGCCGGTATCGCTGGGTTCAGCGGATGAGGTTACCATGGGCAACGTAGTCGATGTTGCCGCGGATCAGACCAATATCTTCCAATTCGCGATCACTGAGTTCAGTCAGCGCTTTGCGGGTTACGCGGGCGTCATTCCAAGCAATAACATTCGCGGTCATGTCGCCGAAGCGAGCGAAGAAACGATTTACGGCTGATGCGGTGCCGAAAGTAGTGCGGGTTGTGTCGAAAGCAGCCATAAGAGCCGTCCTTGTCTATAGGGTTATGCCAGTTTCTCCGGCGGTATGAAGCGCAGATAGGCGTAAAGCGGCTGCGCGACAATGGTACGCTGTGCATGTTTGATCTGCGTTTTTTGCATAGCTCTAAATCATGCTTAACCTGCGGTAAACATAAGGCAATTTCGTATTTTTGAGGGGTCGTTTTTGGACTCGGAAAGGGCGAAATTCGCCCGCCTGATGTCAAAGCGACACGGGCTATGTCGTTTTGAGGCATTCTTGCAAAACACTTGGTGGATGTTCGCGTTTCGTGCTAGTGCATCAAAAAAACAACAAAGCAGGATATCGGGCAGGTGATAAGAGTAATTGGGATAGATCCCGGGCTGCGGAACCTTGGTTGGGGCGTCATTGACATAGCGGGCAGCCGGCTCAGCCATGTCGCAAATGGGGTATGCGTTTCTGAGGGGGCTGATCTGGCCGCGCGTTTGCTGTCGCTGCACGTACAGTTGACACGGATCATGGTGACCTATCGCCCGCAATCGGCAGCGGTCGAACAAACATTTGTAAACAAGGACGGGGCTGGCACGCTCAAGCTTGGTCAGGCCCGCGGCATTGCAATGCTGGTGCCTGCGCAGGCAGGACTAAAGGTTGGTGAATATGCTCCCAACACGGTGAAAAAGACCGTCGTGGGTGTCGGCCATGCCGACAAGGGGCAGGTGGCACATATGGTCCGTATCCAACTGCCTGGTGTTACAATTGAAGGGCCGGATGCGGCGGATGCTCTGGCGATCGCGATATGTCATGCACACCATGGTGCCGGGCCGGGACTGGCCGCAGCGATCTCGAAGGTTGGCGCATGATCGGCAAGATTACTGGTCGGATCGACTATCGCGCCATAGATCATGTGCTCATTGACGTGCGCGGGGTCGGATATCTCGTCTACTGCTCTGATCGCACGATGGCGGCGCTGCCGGCTGTTGGCGAGGTCACAGCGCTGTTCACTGATCTGGTGGTGCGCGAAGACCTGCTGCAATTGTTTGGCTTTCAGACCTTGGTGGAAAAGGAATGGCACCGCCTGCTGACAAGCGTGCAGGGAGTGGGTGCCAAGGCGTCTTTGGCCATTCTGGGCACGCTGGGTCCGGACGGTGTGAGCCGCGCCATTGCGCTGGGCGACTGGAACGCGGTCAAAGCGGCCAAGGGCATCGGCCCGAAAATCGCGCAACGCGTCGTACTCGACCTCAAGGATAAGGCACCGGGTGTCATGGCGATGACCGGAACTTTGGCCGAGGCGCATGGCGCTGCCGAAGCTGAGGTGATCGAGGCAATCGTTCCGCGCAAGCCTGTAGCGCAACCTGCCGCTGCATCAGCACAGGCTGATGCGCTCTCGGCTTTGGGCAATTTGGGCTACGCGCCCGGAGATGCTGCCGGGGCCATTGCTCAAGCGGCGGGCGAGACGCCGGATGCGGATATGGCAACCTTGGTGCGGGCGGCGTTGAAACTACTTGCGCCGAAAGGCTAGGGTGCGGGTGCTGTGCCCGCTCGAGCTTTCTTTTCTGTGGATAAACCATGACAGATATTGACCCGGCGATGCGACCCGAACCGCTGCCTGAAGATACGGACCGCGCCCTTCGGCCTCAGATGCTCGACGAATTTGTCGGGCAGGCAGAAGCGCGCGCGAACCTCCGTGTCTTCATCCAGTCAGCCCGCCAACGCGGCGAAGCGATGGATCACACGCTGTTTCACGGCCCTCCAGGACTGGGCAAAACCACCTTGGCACAAATCATGGCCCGCGAGCTTGGCGTCGGGTTCAGGATGACATCTGGCCCGGTTCTCGCCAAAGCGGGGGACCTGGCGGCGATCCTGACCAATCTCGAGCCGCGAGATGTTCTGTTCATCGATGAAATCCACCGTCTGAACCCGGCTGTCGAAGAAGTTCTCTACCCGGCACTTGAAGATTTTGAGCTGGATTTGGTCATTGGCGAAGGACCCGCCGCTCGGACAGTCCGCATTGAGTTGCAACCTTTCACCCTAGTTGGCGCGACCACACGCATGGGGCTGCTGACCACACCGCTGCGCGACCGTTTTGGCATTCCGACCCGGCTTCAGTTTTACACGGAGGATGAACTGTTCATCATCGTCGAGCGGAATGCCCAAAAGCTTGGGGCTCCCGCAGATGAAGGTGGCGCACGCGAGATCGCACGGCGGGCGAGGGGCACACCGCGCATTGCCGGACGGCTGTTGCGCCGGGTTGTCGATTTTGCCGTTGTTGAAGGCGACGGGCGGGTAACGCGTGAATTGGCCGATATGGCACTCACTCGGCTCAGTGTCGATCATTTGGGCCTTGATGGGGCTGACCGTCGCTACCTGACACTGATCGCAGAGAATTACCAAGGCGGGCCAGTTGGGATCGAAACACTCTCTGCTGCGCTTAGCGAAAGCCGCGATGCGCTGGAAGAAGTGATCGAACCGTTCTTGCTACAGCAGGGCCTGATCCAACGCACGCCGCGGGGGCGCATGTTGGCCCAAAAGGCGTGGACCCATTTGGGCATGCAGCCGCCAAAAAGCCGGAACGATCTGTTCGGGTGAAGGAAACGCCAGCCCGGATGGGACTTCAAATCATTTGGAAGACAAGATGACGCCTGACGAAATCGAGACCCTGTTTACCCGCAGCGATGGCAGTTTCTCATTTGCGCGCTGGGGCCGGCCCATAGCACCAATTGTGTTCGGCGTTGATGATAAGACGCTGCCCGTCATCAAGGGTGCTGTTGAGGCGGTGACCGCGCTGGCCTGCCATGAGATGGCCGAGACCGATCCGGAGTTGGGCAGTAATCTGATGCTGTTCTTCTTTAAGGAGTGGGCGGAGTTGCCGGAGGTGCCGGGCATGGACAGGCTGGTCCCAGACCTTGAGCCGCTGGTCGTGCAGCTTCAGCGGGCGGATGCGAACCAATACCGGCTGTTCCGATTTGATGAGGCAGGGGCCATCAAGGCCTGCTGTGTGTTTCTGCGTATGGATAAACACCTCATCAACGTCCCCGCCCAGACCCTTGCGCTGAGCCAGATCGTGCAATCGATGCTTCTGTGGTCAGATCGGGCCTTCACCGAGCAGTCGCCGCTTGCGGTTGCCGCAGAAACGACGATCTTGCGACCAGACATCGCCGAATTGATCCGGGCCTGCTATGATCCGGTGCTGCCGGGGGCTGCGAGTGATGCCTCGCACGCCTTGCGGCTCTATGCCCGCGTGACAAAGGGTTCTGTGCAATAACACACAACTTTTTCGCACGTGTTTACCGCGAAGATACGAATATCGTTCGCCATTTTCTGCCTGCCCCACACAAAGTCAGTATTGTTTTGGTTCGTACTCAACGCTTGTTCGCGGCTAACCGCGAAGATACCTAGCATTTCGTCCGATATTGAAGAAGCAGGAGAGCAGCTCTCGGCGATTTGGGAAGGTCATCTAGCTGGGACGGTCGCAACAGTCATGTCTATGCGAACCAAAATTCTAACATCGTCGATTTATCCCGCTGGTGATTGTCCTGCGTTCTTTTGCGCTCATCTGACTGGAGGGAGAAATACGTTTCACACCATGCGCATGTGGAGAGTCCGCGACAGCAGAATCAAGCGCTGAAGCCGGTGTTTCTCAGAAGCGTGAGATTAGATGAAGAGGTCAAGTGCATGTTAAGACTAATGGG
>Ga0316197_10003437_pt1 | contig 11274 bp, 5 predicted proteins | sample OudBiesiAoxic_MG_FD_204939 | JGI IMG/M metagenome (GOLD analysis project Ga0316197, IMG submission 204939) | Coastal sediment microbial communities from Oude Bieten Haven, Netherlands - site A oxic | ecosystem: Environmental > Aquatic > Marine > Coastal > Sediment | place: Netherlands...
GATTACGATGGCCTTCAAACTCTGTCAGTGTGCACAGAAACGGTGGATCCGATTACATCACCCTCAGCGCTTGGCAGAAGTAATTCGAGGAGTAAAATTCGTCAATGGTGTTGAAGAAAAAAGGATCGCCGCCTAATTTCTCCATACACAACTATTGACTATATATCGATCGCGGATGGGCACTAACTAAGGTTCGTCTTACCCGAAATCATTGGAAAATCTGGTACCAGCTATGATCCATTAGCTAGCATGAGGTCATTTTATTGAGATAGCCGGACAGCATCTTCATCGGTGGTGTGATTTTTTATAATTGAATCTTTGGAAAAACATGCTCAGCAATGTGCCACAATGTGTATTGACATGATCGTTAATATTTGATTATGCTTAAATTTAGGGGATCTCAATCGATATTATTTCGACGCTACTAATTGACCAACGCAGTCATTATTATATTGAACTAATTCCCAGCGCCCTCTCACCAATCGTTGTTACACTCTTTAACTGTTCCCCTCTTTATCTTGAGTAATAACCTTGGGATTCTATGTTTCCGCTCTAATTAAGGATCTATCGGTAAGTCTCAGTAATGAAAGGAGGTAACAGGTGAAAAGAATCATATTTATCAATATCGTTCTTTCCTTCATCTTAAGGTTCAATTTTTGACATCTTCTTAAATGAATACAAACCTAAAAAAGAAGGCGAAAAAATGATTAATGCACCTCCCCGCTGCAAACATCGAGGTATCTGCCGATCGGTTATTATCAGTTTAGCTCAGCAAGCTGAGGGAACTAGAACCTAAATAGATTTAATTTAATACGCCGCTGTGCGGACACTTAAAAGCGCCTTGAAAAGATCGCGGATGGGCACTAATTAAAGTCTGCCAACGAAATTGTTCAAACCGGTGCATTCTTCAATCGTCTATATTTCTTATTAGAGGGTAAAAGCCATGAGGAAAATTGACGAAGCACTATTAAGAGCATAAAAGGAATATGGCCGCAAATCATCATGGCATTTGAAGTTAGAGCCGGTAGAAAAGACACCTCCACCCATCCCTGTGCAAGCATTCGAAAAAAGAACGGGAATTCAAAGGAGTCTTGTTATGAAACAGGTTCCTGCAATTTTCATTGTGGATGATGAACAAAGAATGTGCCAAAGCTTGACGGCTATTCTACGGAATTACGGCTATCAGGCAGCATATGCCACCTCCGGTGACTCTGTCCTCGAGAACATAGGACGTAGAAATATCGACCTGGTTCTATCGGATATTCACATGCCCGGCCTCGATGGCTTTGAACTTCTGGAACAGATTCTTTCCAAAATACCAGGGACTCCTGTTATTATGATGACGGGTGACGCAACGGTCGATACGGCTGTCAAGGCATTGCGTAAAGGGGCTTATGATTATCTGAAGAAACCCTTTGAACCGGAAGAGTTGCTCAAAACCGTCGAAAATGCTTTGCAACAAAAACTGCTTCTCAATCGGACCCGCATACTGGACAATCGTCTGAAGCTTTCGGAACGTCGCTTTCGATTTATGCTCCAAAATATACCCGATATGATCTATACACTCGATCCTGCCGGCCGGTTTAAGTACATCAATGACCCGGTAGCCCAAACATTCGGTTATCGTTCGGCTGATTTGGTCGGCAAGAATTATGAATCGATTCTGTGGGATGAAGATCTTCCTTATGCCCGCTGGCGTTTCAATGAAAGACGTACCGGACCAAGAGCCACTTCGGGCATGACATTGCGATTGAAACCGGGACCTCGCCAAACCGACGACGGCAACGCTAACGGACATTTTTCTGTTATTGAACTGCATGCAACCGGCGTCTACCGCAAGGAAAAGACCACTGGAAAGGCATGCCATATCGGCACTTATGGGGTCATCCGAAATATGTCCCAGTACAATAATGTGCATGAAAATCCGTCAGATGCAAAAAAATTTGAGAAGGAAAGAAGCAAGGTGCTGAGTGTGATTGGTCAGGATTTGAACGATATGCTGTCCTCGACGCAGGGTATTACCTCTGCCTTGAAGAATAAAATGCAATCCAGTAATCCCTATCTGCAACTATTCGGGCTTGTTGAAAACTATATTAAAAATAGTCGATACCAGGTACGTCGGTTGTTATGGCTGGCAAATGGGGGGAAACTGGATGATCAGCGCCTGGGCGTCAAGCGGGAAAACCACAAGGTTACCTTTAGGCTGAAATCACCGAAGGCAAGCCAAGTTTCGTTGGCTGGGGATTTCAACGGATGGGACGCCGAGAAAAATCCCTTGAGAAAAGATAAAGATGGCCTGTGGGTAACAACGCTGGTGCTTCCGGCCGGCAGATATGAGTTTAAATTTATGGTGGATGGTAAATGGCGAGAGAGCCTGGAGGATGAGCTTACCGCTCCCAATAGTTACGGATCATTTAATAATGTCGTTAACGTTGGTGAGACATAGTATATCGCCGCTCAAGATTTACGAATGAGCCAAAATCCTAATTCATGGGGGCCACCAAGATTAAGCGTGAAAAAGCCCGGTTCAAGCCTTTGGCATTCTCTACAATGCATATCAACCGTATGGGTGAACAAACATTTTCTACTATCTAACAAAAGCCTTTTCAACCATTGAGCACCTGTATTAGGCATTTAGTACGCCAACATCCCTATGAATAAATGCCCTTCAAGCCTAACAGAAATCAACCCCTATAGTCTGCTTGGTTCCAATACCCAAAAATAAAAAAGGCGAACCCACAATTTTATGGTTTGCCTTTTTATATTCAAATACTCTTGCTTGTTAGAAATTCAACCCCCGCTATTTATACCGCCTTTCAAAAATAAATTCCGAAATACGGTAGGGGGCGGTATAAGTGGTTGTAGATAAAAACGTTCGAATAACGGAACTTTTTTTGGGATAACCACTTTATACTAATGATTAAAAAGTTTTCACGTTTTTCTTACCCCCGCGTACTATGACTATGGTTCGATCTTCGTGCCCAAAACTTCCAGGAAGGCTGCCAACCATTGCGGGTGGGCCGGCCAAGCCGGTGCGGTAACCAAGTTGCCATCCCGATAGGCGCTGTCGACAGCGATGTCGATGAACTCGCCCCCGGCCTCTTTGACGTCCGGGCCCACAGCCGGGTATGCCGAACAACTGCGACCCTTGAGGACGCCGGCGGCGGCGAGGACCTGGGCGCCGTGACAGACGGCGGCAATCGGTTTGGCAGCTTCGGCGAAATGGCGCACGATCCGTATGACGCGTTGATTGAGCCGAATATACTCGGGTGCCCGACCCCCGGGAATAACCAGGGCATCGTAAACTTCAGCCTGAATTTCGTCAAAAGTGGCATTTAGCGCAAAATTGTGTCCCGGTTTTTCGGTGTAGGTCTGGTCGCCTTCGAAATCGTGTACCGCCGTTCGAACTGTGTCACCGGCTTTCTTATCGGGACACACCGCGTGCACCGTGTGACCGACCATTTGCAATGCCTGAAACGGCACCATCACCTCGTAATCCTCCACAAAATCACCAACCAGCATGAGAATTTTCTTGGCGCTCATCTAAACCTCCTTTAATTTTGATGATTTACTGACCGGGCTTTCACTGAGAGAATAGATATATGAAACCTCTCCGGGTATGGTGGTTCTGATGAATAAATAGTAACCACCGCCATTGGAGAAGTCAATCGGCGGAGCGTATCGGATTTATAAGATTTTTTGTGTCGGAAGGATTTTGAATGGTCATATACTGAATGTCAGAATTATATACCGATTGGCTCTTTTTTAAATCCCCCTGTCCCCCTTTGTCAAAGGGGGAACTGGTAAAGGTCTGAAGTGGCTCCAAAACAGCTCTTGCGTCAAGAAGGGATGCCGGAGTGTCAGCGTTCCCCCCTTTCAAAAAAGGGGGGCCAGGGGGGATTTTTTACTGTCGCACACACCCTCACATCGGAACATATTTATGTCAACAGCTATAACACATCCGCGTCAGCCTCAATCGTCGGCCACCGTTTCTGTATTCGCTTCAGTTTTCGTTGCTCCCTTTTCCGCCGGCGTCATCCAGCCCCCGCCCAACGCCTTATACAGATCCACATAGGCATTCAAGTACCTCTGCTTCAATTCGGAATACTGCAACTGCACATTGAACAGGGATCGTTCTGTTTCCAATACCTCCAGATAGCTGCTGAAGCCCTTATCGTAGCGTTCATTTGACAACATATTGGCATTCTTGGCAGCTTTGAGCTGGCTTCCCACCGCCGCGATTTGCCTTTTATACGTCTCGATTCCCACCAGAGCGTCCTCGACCTCGCGGAAAGCATTCAGGACTGTGTTTTCGTATTGGTAGCGTACCTGCTTGGTGAGGGCTTTTTCGATGTCGACCCGCCGGATATTCTTGTCGAAATTGTAGATCGGGCCCAACAGGCCGGCACCGACCGACCAAAAGCCTCCGGATGACGTCAATCCCGCCAGATCCGTGCTGGCAGCACCCAGCGTGCCTGTCAACGTAATGGCCGGAAAACGGAGCGCCTCGGCGATGCCGATATTTTCGGTCTGGGCCTTCAGTAAGTACATGGTCTCGAGGAGATCGGGTCGGCGTTGGAGAAGTGTAGAGGGCAGACCGGTCGGTATATCCGGAGGCAGGGTTTGACTGATCAGATCTGCCCCGGTCTCTATGGCTTCGGGAAGTTGGCCAATCAAAATGCTCAAGGCATTTTCGGTTTGGGCAATCGATCGCTGGAAGGCCGGTATTGCCGCTGCGGCAATTTCTTTCTGGATTTGGGCCTGATTCAAGTCGAGTTCGGGAATGATGCCCTTGTCAAAGCGCTGCTGGATAATGTCCAGGCTCTTCAGCCGGGATTTGAGCGTATTTCGAGAAATGGCCAGCCGTTGATGAAAATCGAGCAGCACATAATAGGTGTTGACGACATCGGCCACGAGGCTGAGTTGGACCGTTCTGAGACCGTACTCGGAAGCAAAAAGCTCAGCCCGGGCCGATGCTGAAGCCCGGCGAAATTTGCCCCATATATCGATTTCCCAGCTCAACGGTGCGGCGATAAAATAGGTCGTGTCGGTGGAGGTCGTTCGATCCGGTCCGATAAAATTACCAGCGCTGGCCCCGCCTTGGATATCCAGCCTCGGATACTGGTCGGCCCGTGTAAAGCCCACAAAAGCACGGGCCTGCTCAATACGGGCTACAGCGATTTTAAGGTCGCGGTTGTTTTCAAGGGCCGTGGTCACAAGGGTGTAGAGAACCGGATCTTCGAAAATCTCCCACCACTTGAGGTCCTCGGTGGTCTCGACCGGCATGGTATCCAACCGATAGCTCTCGGGCGTTTCGACGATCGGCTCTTTAAAGTCAGGCCCCACGGCACAACCCGAAAGAAGAATTGATACCCATACGACCGCTATCTTAATCGCTGTCTTTGGTTGAACAAAATTCATCGCGTCCTCTACACTGCCTTATTTTGCGCATCCCTTTTCTGCTCGTAACGGGCAATCTTACCGATAAAGACAAACAGCATCGGGTAAAAGAAAACACCCAGCACTGTCGCCAGGGTCATTCCCCCCAATAAGGCCATTCCCATAACCACGCGGGCTTCGGCCCCGGCACCGGAAGCGACGACCAGCGGCATCACACCCAGAATGAAAGAAAATGCGGTCATCAGGATCGGTCGAAATCTCAACTTGGCTGCTTTGGTGGCGGCCTCAAACAGCGTGAGCCCTTTGTTGAATTCCAGGTTGGCAAATTCAACGATCAAAATGGCATTCTTGGCCGCCATAGCGATCAACATGACAAGGGCGATCTGGGCAAATATGTTGAGCTCAAAACTCTGGCTGTACATCCGGGCCAGATACAACGCCACAAAGGCCCCGAAGATCGCAAACGGTGTTCCCAACAGGATGCTGAGCGGCAACGACCAGCTTTCGTACTGAGCGGCGAGGATCAGATAAACAAACACCAGGGAAAAGACAAACACAATCGCGCCTGTGCCGGAGGCCTTTTTCTCCTGAAAGGACATATTGCTCCAGGCATAGCCCATATCCCCGGGCAGTACCTCGGCCGCCACCTGCTCCAAGGCGCTTAGCGCCTGGGCGGATGTGAAACCGGGGGCCGGTCCGCCGGTGAGTTCGACCGATCGGTATAGATTGAACCGGTTGGTAAAGTCGGGGCCGGAAATGTCTCTGATCCTGACAAAGGCCGCCAGGGGCACACTGTCCCCTTTGCTGTTGTTAACAAAAAACTGGTTGACCATCTCCTCGCTCAACCGGTACTCCGGTTCGGCCTGGATATAGGCCTTGTAGAGTCTGCCGAAACGGTTGAAGTCGTTCACGTACGAACCGCCCAGAAAAGCACCGATGGACGTGTAGATGTCGTTCAAAGAAATGCCGGCCTTGAGAACCTTGTCGATATTGATATCCATATAACGTTGAGGGACGGTGGCCCGAAAGGTCGTAAACACGGACCCAATCTCCGGTCGTTCCATCGCAGCTTGAACGAATCTGGCAGTCTCGCCGGCAAGGTATTCGGTCGTATTTCCCCTCCGGTCCTGAACCAGGATGGTAAATCCTGAACCGCTGCCCAACCCGGGTATGGCCGGTGGACCGAAGGCAAACACCTGGGCCTGGTTGATACCCGCGCGAAAATCCTTGTTTAGCAGGGCAACCACCTCATTAGCTGTCTTTTTCCGGTCTTTCCAGTCTTTGAGGGCAATAAACAGAAAACCAGCATTAGACGAATAGCTGTTCGAAATCATACTGAACCCGGTTGCCGCGGTGATAAATTCCACCTCTTCATATTGCCCAATGATTTTTTCGACCTTTTTGGTCACTGCATCAGAACGTTGCATGGAAGCGGCATCCGGCAATTGAATATTGACCATGAAATAACCCTGGTCTTCTTCGGGCATGAAACCACCGGGAAGAACCTTTCCCAAATAACCCAACCCGACCACGATAACGACGATGAAGATGAGACCCCGGACAATCTTACGGGTAACGATGTTGGTCACCTTCATATAGCCATCGGTCGACTTGTCAAAGACCTTGTTGAAACCTTTAAAAAACAGGCCCAGCGGACCGCGGGACTCTTTTCGTTTTCTGAGCAGAAGAGAACAGAGCGCCGGGCTGAGAGTCAGCGCATTGACCGAGGAGAAGACCACCGACACCGCCACAGTGATGGCAAACTGCTGGTAGAGCCTTCCGGTGATGCCCCCCATGACGGCCACCGGGATAAAGACGGCCACTAAAACCAGGGTGGTGGCGATAACCGGTGCGGTGACCTCCTTCATGGCTTCCTCTGTGGCCGTTCGGGGATCCATTCCCTCTTCGATTTTAACCTGCACGGCCTCCACAACGACGATGGCATCGTCAACCACGATACCGATCGCCAGAACCAGGCCGAGTAGGGACAGAACGTTGATGGTAAAACCGATCATCGGAAATACGATGAAAGCACCCACCAGTGAAACCGGTATCGCAATGGTGGGAATAAGCGCCGCGCGCCAGTCCTGGATGAAAATGAACACCACCAGAATCACCAACGCCAGGGCGATAAACAGCGTTTCAATGATTTCATCGATTCCGGCGGTAATCGCCAAGGTCGTGTCAAGAGAGATATCGTACCTTATACTTTGCGGGAAAGAGGCAGCCAGTTCCTCCATGGTCTGCCGGACCTGTTCGGCCAACTCCACCGCGTTGGAACCTGGCGCCTGGTAAAGGGAGATCATACCGCATTCTTTGTCGTTGAGCCGTGTGAAAGCGTTGTAGGTTTCCACGCCCAGCTCAACTTTGGCGATATGTTTAATTCTAACCTGGGAGCCGTCCTCAGCTGTTCTGATGACAATCTCGCCAAACTCATTTTCGGTTTGTAGCCGTTCGGGAAGCCTTACCGTGTAGGTAAATTCGGTGCCTGGCGGGGCCGGTTCGGCACCGAATTTACCCCCCGGCACGATAACGCTCTGAGACCGGATCGCCTCAACGATTTCCGGCACCGAGATCCCCAGAGTGGCCAGCCGGTCTGGCTTGATCCAGATGCGCATGGAATAGTCGCTGGCGCCGATAACATTGACCCGCCCGATGCCTCTGATACGTGCCAAGGTGTCCTTGATGTTGATGAGGGCATAATTCCCCAGGAACTGCTGGTCGTAGCGTCCGTCTTCGGAGGTCAAAGAAATCAGCATCAGAATGTTGGGTAACGACTTCTGGGTGGTTACCCCGAACCGCTTGACCTCCTCGGGCAATTTGGCGGTGGCTGCAGCCACCCGGTTCTGGGTGAACACGGTGTTCATGTCCGGATCAGTGCCGACCTCGAACGACACCTGGATCGTCATGGTCCCATCGTTGGCATTGATTGACTTCATGTAGATCATGTTGTCGACGCCGTTGATTTCCTGCTCCAGCGGTGTCGCCACCGACTGTTCTACACTGATGGCATCGGCACCGGTGTAGGTGGTACGCACCTCAACGATGGGTGGGGTAATATTCGGGTACTGCTCAGTGGGAAGACTACCCAAAAATACGACACCCACGATGACCGTGAAGATCGCTATAACCATGGCCACGATGGGCCGTCTGACAAAAAAATTACCCATGTCTGATCACTCTCGCTATTGTTCCGCCTTTTCAATCTCTTTGACTGTCGGCTCCACAACCACCCCGTCCCTGGCCAGCTGCAATCCTTCGTACACGACCTTCTCTCCGGGCTTCAAACCCTCCGTGATCAGCCAGAGATCTCTGACCTTCGGGCCGACCTTTACGTCCCTGCGCTCTATTTTATTACCCTCATCGACGACATAAACGCTGAAAGTGCCCTGAAGCTCGGCAACACACCGCTGCGGAATCAATATCGCATCTTTAACCACCTCGACCTCGATCTTCACTTTGGCAAACTGTCCCGGCCGAAGCAGTTTATCCGGGTTGGGAAAAGACGCTTGGACCAGCATGGCACCGGTGGTGGGATCCACCTCACGGCCGACAAAATCGGCTTTACCCTTTTGATCGTAGACCGATCCGTCCACCAGAATCAGCTCGAAGGTAGACTCTCCCGCCCTTCTGGTCTCCGCTTTGTTCTGGGCTCTGAAGCGGGCCACCGCCAGGTATTGTGACTCGGTGATGAAAAAGTTGACCAGAATCGTATCGATTTGCGACACCGTGTTCAGGATGACCGGATTGGGTTCGCGCCCGACAAAATCCCCGACTTTGGCCTGGGTTCGGCCGATAATCCCATTAATGGGAGAGTATATCTTCGTGTAGCCGAGCTGAATTTTAGCGGCCCTCAGATTCGCTCGCGCCGCATCCAGGGAAGAAATGGCCGCCTCGTGCATGGCAACGGCCGTGTCCAGGTCGCTTTCACTGACTGCTTTGACCTTGGCAAGCGGTTCTATCCGGTCCAAATCGCCCTTGGTCTTGGCCAGCATCGTCTTTGCCTCGGCAACACGGCTCTGTTGGGCGGCCACCTTCTCCTCAAAGGGTTGACTCTCCAACGTGTAGAGCGATGTGCCCTTTTCGATTTCCGAGCCCTCCTGAAAATGGATCCCTTCCAGGAAGCCTTCCACCCGCGCCCGTATGGCGATATCCTTCAGCCCGAAAATCTGGCCGACAAACTCCTGGTAGATGGGAACCTCCTGCGCTTCAGTAACGATGACCGTCACCTTGGGCAGCGGGGCCTCCTTGGGGGGTTCTTTTTTCTCACAGGCGACAAGGGTCAACAGCAGGCAAGCGGTGATACACAGAATCTTTTGTCTCATTATGAAGTCTTTTCGTTAATTGGTTTTTTCTTACGATATCATCGAGTTTCTTTGTATATGTAGATGAGTGTCCATCCATAATCGAAAAAAAATATTTCGCTGATCAAGGCCGCACAAAGGTCTACGATGAGGCGCACGATCTATAGCCGCAGCCGAAAACCCGCGGAGAACAAATCTCAGCGAAATAAAAACCGTTTAGAAATGGACACTACAGTTGGGATTCGATCGGTAATATCCCCATAAATCCAACGCCAAAACGCTGCCAGAAACCAGTGTAGGGATCCGTGTTGAATTCGACCGGATTGCCCTCCTCAAAACCGTGCCAAACAATCCGCTCGCTTTTATCCTTCCCTTTTTTCAGCTCCAGTCTGAAAGCGATTTTCTCGATGTTGTCATCGAACCACTCCCCCATCCCATCGCCAATTTCTGTCGTTTCCAGCACAACGCCGATCTCGGTATTGTGGAGGGTGGCACGCGGGTCGAGATTGAGCGAACCGATAAAGACTCTTTGACGGTCGAAAACAAACGATTTTGCGTGCAGGCTGGCCTTTGAAGATCCGTACGGGCCCTTTTTCTCTTTGCGCTGCTGCCGCGTCAGTCGTTTGTTCATTTCGTAGAGTTCAACCCCGTCACGCAGCAGTGCCTTACGGTACTTGGCATAGCCCGAGTGCACGATACCGACATCGTTGGAAGCCAGAGAATTGGTCAGTATCCGGACTCTTACACCCCGTCGGCTGAGTTGGGTCAGAAACGCCGTGCCTTTTTTCCCGGGGACAAAATAGGGCGAAAAGATGATCAGCTCCTCCTGGACACCAGCAAAATAGAGTCCCAACTGCGGCGCTAAATGATAGTCGGTCGCGTCGAAATCTTTTTGAATTTTTTGCGGCAAATCGTACACGACCTCGGCCTTGCCCCAGGAATAGCGAACCGCTTTGTGCCTGATATTATTGGCAAGATCCGAATCCCGCAAAGCCGTGAGGTAGGGAGAGTCCGCTTGCTGGGCGACAAATTCATTCAATTTTTGTCGCTGCTGTTCAATCTCCCCGGCGGTCGGCGGCTGGCCCTTGAGCACAAGCGCCGGGTAGGCGAGTTCGTTGTTCCAGTAAAGGTCGAACGCGTCTGAAACCTCATCGACCACCGGGCCGATGACGAGCACGTCCAGATCGGCAAAAGCCAGATCCGGATCGGCCTCGAAATATTCGTTGCCGATGTTGCGTCCCCCAAGAATGGTGACCTGGTTGTCCACCGTAAACGATTTGTTGTGCATGCGGCGGGTCACCGATCCCATGCGGGTGATAAATTGTGAGATGCGGCTCGTCTTGCGGCTGAACGGATTAAAAATACGCACTTCCATGTTGGGGTGGCTGTCAAGGACGGCTGCACCCAAGTCGCGTCCCCCCAGATCCATGTCGTCGACCAACAGACGCACCCGGACGCCCCGATCGGCCGCTTTGAGCAGTTGATCGATAAACAGTCTTCCGACCATATCGTTGTGGAGAAGGTAGTACTGGGCATCGATGCTGCGTTCAGCTACATGAGCCAACACACC
>Ga0316197_10003438_pt1 | contig 11267 bp, 9 predicted proteins | sample OudBiesiAoxic_MG_FD_204939 | JGI IMG/M metagenome (GOLD analysis project Ga0316197, IMG submission 204939) | Coastal sediment microbial communities from Oude Bieten Haven, Netherlands - site A oxic | ecosystem: Environmental > Aquatic > Marine > Coastal > Sediment | place: Netherlands...
CTCACCGCCCCAGTCCAGCTTGAAAACAAGGGGAGAATTTAGGCGGCCCCAGGAGGGTCGCTTCTTGAAACCCTGGTGAAAAGAATCGACATTCAAAAATATTTCAGATGCCGGATGGGCAATATTGAATTCCCGGAAAAACTTTATCTGACCCAATTTCCCTGGATATTTAAACCGGATGTTATAATCGGGAAATATATGGGGGCAATTTGCGTGGGCCATTTCAAATAACGACTGGTAGCAGCCCTGGGAAAGAATGACGGCGTCCGCAGCTTTAATCGCTTTCAAATCCGCCTCACCGGGTTCCCGTCCGGCACAGGTGATATTCTTATCAGCTTCAAATAAGGGATGAAAAGATAGGATCATTTCAAAAAATTAGGGGGCCGGGATTGTTTTCTGTATTTCTGTTATTTTTAGGACGGTTTAAAAGAGTTCACGCCAGTTTCTCATGGTGAATTGAGCACTCCCCCCCATGATCGTTGGATTGTTATAGGGGCCCCCTCCGAAAGATCGTAAACCCATTGATTGGGATTTTACGTAAATATGTTCATCTACCACTAGCGGGGATGCAGTGACATTGCCGATCTCTTGATCCAAAACCAAATCCCCTTCAAATGATAAGGCGTAAAATCCTCCGCCGTTAATCGTACTCTGGTTGTCAACGTTTCCTGCGCAGGGGTCTTCGGTTTCGGCCGTTGACGTACCGAAATAGATGTTACCGGCTGCGGCAAATGCTGTTGTAAAAATTCGTTCCCCCGCCTCAAGCTCTTGAAACCATTCCAAATAAACGGAGTTTTGATCACACTGGCCCTTCTGATCTTGATCACGGTAAGCAAAAAAGTGGTAACGCGTATTTCCCTCGTCGATATTCTCATCATAGTAGGGGCTGTCGCCGGTTCCAAAGAATATCCTGATGTTGTAGAGAATATTGCCCTGGGCGTTTAAACCGTTTTCGACGATTGCCACCGGCGAACCATAGATAGGGTGCCAGCGGTGGTCCGGGTCAATTTCGTTAGATTCATCGTCGGTAAAGTCATCATTGATGACGCATTGGTTGATGTCATACCGTTTTATATTGGGATCATCGGGAATGTTGACTTTGTAAAGGCGCCCTTTATCCGACCCGATGTAAATCCGGTCAATATATCCGTTGCCGTCCGAATCAATGATTGTCGACTGTCCACTGGGTACCCCTCCGATACCACCGGCATCGGCATTTAGAAAAACTCGGCGGACGACACTGCCATCGGCGATATTGATCATAAAAATGGACGGGTATCGGGTTGCATCGGAGGTCTTGCCCGATACAAAAAAGGCGACCCACTTGGTAGTACTCTTATCCACGATTCTGCCGATCTGGGCCACCGATGGCGATGAGCGGCTGCGAAACAGGTTGGGGTCGGCAAATTCCCACCGATATTTCGGCTCAGAGGGATCGGTGACATCCAGACAGAACACGGTATCCCCGCCGTTGCCCTCGGCTGAGAGCAATACGGTTTTCCATCGGCCACCGATAAATACATCCGCCAGGGCCGGGGAAGCGTCCACATAGGCCTGATCGTCCGCTTTGCGCAGATTGTTTTTGAGCCGCGGGATGAGATTGGCCGGGATGAAGGCCCAGAGTTCATCCCCGGTGCCGTAATCCGGGCATTCGTTACAATTGTTACTGCAATAATCGGGGCAATCCTCTGTTCGATCCTCCCATTCGAAATATCCTCTCATTTCTTTAACCGAAATGGATTTCGTATTATTGCCATGACGGAATCTGCCAGCATCAAAGGCGTGGAGCATGCCGTCTCGGGCACCCACATACATAACTGTTTGCCGCTTAGCCTTTGAATTTTGAAAGGCCTCGTAACTGTCACGTTCCGCCGAGGGTATGGCTGTGCCGAACAACCATGCCGGTCGTCCGGGTGGTGTGGCGCCGGCCGGGACGGAATGATCAACGGGTCCCAAAAGCCACTCCTTGGCGGTACTGGATCCGTCTTTATAGCCGCGCACCCAGTTGACCAGCCAGTTTCCATCGGCCGCATTTAATGCACCGTCTTCATTGAAGTCGTGAATATAGCCGTCGGGGATAATGTAGGTATTGTCCAGTCCCAGCATGGCGTTGGTTACGTTACCGGTTTTGAAATCCAATAGCTGTGGTTGCGTCGTGTAGTAATCGTAACTTGCCGTTATGGGCTGATTATTGTTGGGGGCCGTATTAAACCTTACCTTGAATTCTCCCGTAAAGCGGTTGATGGTTCCGTTTCCCCCTAGATTACCTTCCAGCACATCGGCATGGTTATCGTAAAAAGTCTCGGTCTGGTCGGTAATGATGATTGACGTCGCCACCAGGGGATGGTTGTTCAGTGTTCCTGAAAACGTACTTTTTATGTTATCCCCTCTGTCTTTTTCTTCACCGGTGACCCGGGAGACCGTAATATTTGGAAATTTAATATTTCTAGCATCTGGTGATCTTTGATTTAATTGCTCGCCGGCATCCCAGATTTTAGCGGTTGCGGTGGCGTTTGGATTGCGAGGGTCATAGAGCTGGGTGGCCTCCAGGTGACCCCGCATGACTTTGTCTGTCCAGCTTGCCGCCGGTGTTTCATTGCTGCCCGAATAAATCATGTTGGCAATGACCACGGGTGAACTGCGCGAAAAAATGGCATTGGTGGCCACGCTGACATCCAGGGAAAGATCAATTATCCTGGGCTCACAGGCCTCCTGCTGGCTGGTAAATTCGGCTTTCCAGATGAGTTTGCTGCCTGAAAGCCCGCGGCCGGCAATGTCCACCCGCCTTGTACGATACGTAAATTCAGAGGCACCCGGTGTCCAATTGCTTATTTCATCACCTAATATTTTAGTTCCATCCGCTTCCAGGGTATAATTGTAAACTGCATCCCAGCCGGTGATTTCCACCCAGTTTTCGCCGTTGTCAATGGATAGAAAATAGGTGATGTTGGTTTTACCCCTGCAGGGCATCTGGTCATAAAGCCCTACGGTGATTCCGGTAAAATAGGCTTCGCTCTGTTCGGGGGCAATGGCCCTGTTGGATTTGAGCTGAGCCAATCCGCCGGTTTGCCGTTCAATTTGAAAGATTACGTCATTGTGGTCGGCGTCACCTCCACCCTGGAGGTCTTCCCAGCCCAACACCCATTCGTTGGGTTTATTGCCCGGCGCACTGATAATCGCGTGGGCAAATGATTTATCTCTTGTTAGTATCAGTGAAGTCTCATCGTCATCGTCAAAATCCAAACCGAAAAGACTGCTCATCCGATCGTAAGCGGAGGTGGGCATCCAATTGCTATCCAGGGTACATGGAGTTTCGGCGAGCAGCGGTCGGCCTAAATGAAATGTTTTGGTGAAAGTATTGCCGCCGCATTCACCGCTGGTTGAGGTGTAGATATCCGTATTCCATTCCTCTTTGGTAAAATAGAGATGATTTTGATTGTCCACCTTCAGGTAAAAGACCAGTTCGCTACCTCCTGCAAAGGTTCCCAGCACCTGTCTGTTATCCCGGGCATCGATGCGGCCGTCACCATTGGTATCGCCATAGGCGGCGGATTGATCATCGGTGCTGAGGTCCAGCACACCGTCTGCATTGTTATCGTTTACATTATGATAAACTTCTGATTTTGGGCCATCGGCGCCCTTTTCCGCCAGCATCCACCCGAAATCAGATAATCTATATTCTGCGCCCTCATAAAAGAAGGTGACCGAAACTTCCTGGGTGAAGGGGATGACGATATTATCGGGATCGATGGCCTGTTGCCCGGTATTTAGAACCAGATAGCCGTTTTCATCGATATCCATATTCACCAGATTAAAGTCATCGCTCTTAAATTCTCCTTCGTAATCATGATATACATTACTGACACAACCGGCCACGGCGGCAACCGCATCCGCCCAAGTGGCACTGAGGAAGGAAAACAAAACCGCCCCGAATAAGACAATCCTGGGCAGCTTTCGGAGTCGCATATTCTCTCCTTCGCCTGTAAAGAGCATTGGTATTAAAAGATAAATTGTAAGCTGCTAACCGGTCGGAGCCTTGCTAATTGGCTGCCAAACGGGTCATTGTAAAATCCGTCATCACATCAGCGTCGCTGGAAACAAAGTTGTTGCCCGGTCCGGCCCCTTCCTGGGCGCTGTAGCCCGCAACCGCTGGTCCGTTCATAGAACCCTCCAAAAGCATTTCGATACGGCACAGGGCCCCGCGAGGTCCTTTGGCTACTGAACGAGCATAAATCAGTCCATCTCTGTCAGTGATAGGACCCCCGCCTGGGTCGTCGTTATTCCAAATCCTGACCAGAATGTCGATGTCGTCTAATTTTTTGTTGATCACCGCGACACTTCCGGCAAAATCACCGATGCGGTCTCCATCGCTGTCAACCGCTCCCTGGAGTGCAAAACTCCAGTTGGGGGCACCCCCCGAGGCAAGAATTGCGCTGTTACCGGCAACATACTGAATTATTAAGAGCTCGGTTACATGCTGTAAACCGGATTCGGCAGCATAAAAGGCTTTTTCATAGAGCAGTTCATTTGTTGAAATTTGCAATTCCGTCCTACTCATATTGATTGCAGAGACAGATATTATGGTCAAAAGGCCAAGGAGCAATAGTGCGGCAATGATGATATAGCCGTTTTGATTTTTTTTAAGAATATTTATTTGCGGCACGGATAAGGTCCTTTCGGTCCGGGTCTTCTTTCAAGAACTCTGCCCTTTAACAAAACTGATGGTAATTGGTTTCGCATATGGATTCACACCGGTCACATTGATCACGATGGTTTTGGCGGCCGTGACCGGCACATCATCCTGGATATTCCACTCAATGGTGTACCCTCCTATCTTCACGCGATGGGGATTGTTGCCCTGATCCAAATCCGTATGGTTATAAGGCAGGTAGATTAATCTTTCCAACGACTCCACGGCCATTGTGGTTGCATCCGTGCGCATCCTGGAGCTGGCATTTAGAGATATGGACTTAATTTGTAAAGTTGCCAAGGCAAGAAAGCCCAGTGCAAAAATGGCCATAGCAATTAAAACTTCAATGAGCGTGTAACCCCGGATTTTCTTCATTTGCCGAAAATTTCCGAAAAGGAGAGTCTGGTTTTTGAAATCAACGCCAATGGGATCTTTGCCGGCTTACAACTGCGCATTTCTGCAATACACGGTGGACCTGGTCAGTCGGCGCGGATGCTTGTCTGAACTTTTAATTGCTCGGTCCCCCACAATATATGTCCGGTTATCAAAATGACCTTGAACCGGTGCCCTTGTTCGAGCCAGGATCCATATCCTGACTGCGCGAATATCGGATAACGACACCGGGACTGCCAAAGGCAACCCGGTATCCAGGTCCGCGGTCAGTTGGTCATTTTCATCGGTTAGGTCCGCGTCGAAGGCCCAAATAATATTGCCGGTGACCGTACCATCATCGGTATCAAGATTCCCGTCATTGTTATGGTCGAAGGCGTATGCAAATCCGATGGCCTGGATGCTTTCTGCCACCGGGATCAACGTTCCAGCACCGGTCTGTCTGCCCAGCGGCGCTGCTCCCGCATCGGCGATGCCGTCCTTGTTGCCATCGTATTTGTTTGCAAAGCTGTAGGTGACTCTTTCATTGCTGTCGATAGTCATGTCAGCATCATTGTCAAAAGTAAATTGAATCATGTTCCGGCCGGCAATGTGGATTCCGGTGTTCGCTGATTCCTCATCATCATCGATAGCGGTGTTTCCGTCATTATCCCGACCATCGTTTGAAGCGGGGTCATAACCAGCCATTCTGATTTCTCTTTTCATCAGAGAAACAGCAGCCCGGATGTTTTGCTGCATTTCAACCGCCAGCTGCTGTTTGGCATGGGATTTTAGGCGGACCGCATGAATTTGATAAATTGCGGTTATTAATATGGCTGCCAAGGCCATTGCAATTACAAGCTCGACAAGGGTGTGCCCACCAGAATCATTCCGCATAGTCGTATTATTTTTCCCCGTCCCCGAGTAATCTAGAGTTGCCCGTTCTGTTAATTCGAATTTTCGTTAGATCATTCAGATTATTTGTGATGGATATGGTGCCCCCCGAGCCGGCGGCAAGTCCTCTGCTGTTGAATTTAAGCAAATCGCTTGCGAAATTAGTACCGGTGATGTAAATGCCACCAGGCATCTCGCCCCTTCTAATGGTCGGTTCACCAGCATCTTGATCATTATCACTATTATAATCAGCAAATACCCGGTAATTGTTGTTGCCGGGATCAAAATTCACAAGGATATTGACATTTTCCTTAACGGCCATCAATCTTGCGTGCTGCATTGCCGACAGCAAATTTCTTACCGCACTCCCCAGTCGATATTTGGGAAGCCAATTGATAAAATTCGGTATTGCAATGGCCGAAATAACAGCGATGATCGCAATGACAGTCAGCAGTTCAAACAGGGTGAATCCTGATTTTTTTCGCATGCCACACCTTTTTTTTCAGGATCGGATTGATCCAATTCCTGTCGCATGACAACCCGAATTAATACATCTGCGGGGTGAGTATTTGTTTAAATCTAAAAACCAAAAAGCCGGCTTGCCTTTTTCCTTTGGCAACCCGGCTATCTTGTTGTTATTTAGATGGTTGACTAGTTGATTAGTTAATAGGATTATTCCTTTGTCATGTTTAACTTTTTTTCTATTCGACTAATCAACTAAATTCGAACAAGACTCCTGGCTTTCCGTTTCCCGATGAATCGGGACTTGGCTTTTTCATGGAAAAGACTCAAAAAGCCCCTTTAAGAAATTGGGATTTCCTGCCCGGGGCTATATTTTAACTCTATGAGGCTAACACTTTTCATGGCGATTATCACTAGTTAATTATAGTCAGTTCAACACATTAACAATCTAAATCACTTCCATTTGCGAGTCAATAGAATATATTCTCAAAAGTAAGACAAGAATTGAAGTTTGCTCGGTGTGTTGATTTCCCAATGGCGGCTTGTTCCGTCACCGTAAATATGGTAAGCAAATACCTTTAATCCGCCTGCAGCGGACGATGGTTTAATTCCCCGCTCCTTGGGGTGTTTAAAATTTCCCGCTTATACCCCATCGCTTGTCGTAGCGAAGCGGAGATCCCGCTACTCGGGGCGGCGGGATTGTTCATTATCAGGAGGCGTATGTTTTCAGGGATTCAGGAAATCTTGGTGCTGGTGGCCATTATTCTGGGGATTTTATTTTTGCCAAGAATATTGAGCCGGGGGCAGGAAAAAGAGGCGGTGTCTCTCAAACCGGCTGTGGAGCTTTCCGGAAAAATGCGGATGGCTATCGCAGCCTCTATCATCTGGCCCGCTGCGATGGCAGCTTTTATGCAGCCCTGGAAAAATGATCTTTTCTTATTTCTATATTTCGGTCCCGGTCCGGTAGTTTTAGGCTGGATTCTTTTCTGGGTGTATGCCGGTTTCATTAGAAAATGACCGGCTTCTGGTTGCCCGTCTTCCACCTTCCCAATTTCTAGCCGTTTCCCTTCAATCCGATTTCTTCAGCGACCTCCCGCATTCCGGCTATCGTATCTGTAATCAACGCCGGGATTTCCACGCCCAGCATCCCGGCACCGTTTTCTATGATGGACCGGTCCACGCCGGCGGCAAAGCGTTTGTCCTTCCATTTCTTTTTAACCGATTTGGTTTTGACATCCATCACGCTTTTGGAAGGGCGCACCAGGGCGGTCGTCACCACCAATCCGGTCAACTCGTCGATGGCATACAGCACTTTTTCCATTTCGGTTTCGGGCTTCACATCTGTACAAATTCCCCAGCCGTGGCTGACCACCGCCCGGATGTATTCTTCCGGCCAGTTATTTTCCCGCAATATTTCCTCGGTCTTTTGGCAATGCTGATCGGGAAACTGCTCGTAGTCAAGATCATGAATCAGTCCGACAACGCCCCATTTTTCTTCGTCGGCCTTGAACTTGCGGGCCATATAACGCATGACCCCTTCTACCGCCAGGGCGTGTTTGAGCAGGCTTTCGGTTTTGTTATATTTTTTCAAGAGCTCAAATGCTTCGGCACGGGTCGGAATATTTTCACCCATTTGTTTGCCTCCAGATTCCATCTGTTAAACGATTTCGGACGAATATAGCTTCTACTAACTTACTGTAAATAAATGAAAAATTACACTAAATGGTAGGGCATGAACCCCGTCTTGTCAAGATAAGATCCAGAACAGGTTTGGTTTTTTCTTGATCCTTTGGTTCATGGCGGTTATGGTCATTATGTAATTATCTTCCCAATTCATCTAGACTGAGATTTCAAACAATGATGAATAGACCGCCCTCCAAATCAACCCGTTTAACCAGCCTCTATGTGCGCAATTTTTTGGCTAATTTCACCGGAAATTGTATTATCGTACTGCTGAATATGTTTACACCCCTTGCGGTTTATGAAAACTGGAAGGCCTTTTTATGGCAGGGTGGTTGGATCGGTGGGTGGATCCTTATCCCGATCACCCTCGTGGTTGTCGTAACGATGGTTCTAGGAATACAGTACCTTATTCAACGTCCGATATCGATCGGTCTTCAGCAACTCCGATCCGGCAAGGAACACCCTGCGGACCTGCTGGGAAAAGCCAAACGCCGTCTGATTAACTTGCCATCTATTCTTGGAATGACCAACCTGATCACGTGGATTGTTTTGACCTGCATATTCATGCCGATGATGTATTTTTTAATCGAGATGACGGTTCCCAGCTTTTTTTATGGTTTTTTCAGATTCGCTATGATCGGATTAATTTCTTCTTTTATTTCCTTTTTTTTGATTGATGAATATTGCCGTGGCAAATTGATACCCATTTTTTTCCCCGAAGGGAGGTTAGCTGCTGTACCGGGAACGAGAAAAATTTCTATTTTGCGAAGGATTCGGGTGTTGTTTGGCGCAGGGACCAATGCGCCTTTGATTTTGCTTGTGGGAACCATCGGGTTTGCAGTGTGGGAAGTTCAGGACTACGCCATTTCGGCCGGGCAGTTCGGCAAACTGGTGTTTACCTTCGCTGTTGCCGTTTATTTTCTTTTTGTAACGATTTCGTTTATTTTTAATTATCTGGCTGGAAGATCCATTTTACTACCTGTTAAAGAAATGATGCGTGTGGTCGACAAACTGGGTGACGGAGATTTTCACCAAAAAGTCAAAGTGCTCTCCAATGACGAACTGGGCGTTCTCGGGGATGGCATGAACGAAATGACGGCGGGCCTTATTGAACGCGATCAAATGCGCCACTCCCTCTATCTGGCCAAGGAAGTTCAGCAGGCCCTCCTGCCCCGTTCAACCCCAAATATCAACGGTCTGGATATCGCGTCTACCAGTGTCTACTGTGACGAAACCGGCGGTGATTATTATGATTTTTTTACTCCCGAAAATCCGGATGGCGGCCGGATCAGTATTGTGGTCGGGGATGTCTCCGGCCATGGTATTTCTTCAGCCCTGTTAATGACGACGGCCCGGGCATTTTTTCGTCAGCGGTCTGCCTTACCCGGAAAAATATCCGCTGTGGTTACCGATGTGAATCGTTTACTGGCCCATGATGTGGCCGATTCCGGCGGATTCATGACCCTGTTTTATTTAAATATCGATCGTCTAAATCTTAGATTAAACTGGGTCCGTGCCGGACATGATCCGGCAGTGTTTTACGATCCCCGGACCGTTATTGTTGAGGAATTACGCGGATCCGGAATGGCGATGGGCATTGATGGAGATCATGTCTACGAGCAATTCACCAAGGAAAACCTGGCCGCGGGGCAAATTATTTTAATGGGAACGGATGGTATCTGGGAGGCGCAAAATTCAAAGGGTGAAATGTTCGGCAAAGACACCCTTTATCGGATTATCCAGCAATATCCGGATATGGACGCCAAAGGACTGTTGACCGCCTGCCTTTATGCCCTTGATAAATTTCGGGATGGCGTCAAGCCGGAAGATGATGTGACCCTGGTGGTCATAAAAGTAACCGATAATTAGTGCCGGTCCAGAAATATACTTTTATATTTTGGGTATTTCGTGTAATCAAATGCCAGGCATTAAGGGAATATTCCACTGGATACGTAACTGCAAATAACACCAATTTTGGGTAAAATCATACCCTGGCCAATTAGGCCGTGAATCTTAAGATCAAGGAGGATATATGGGTACCAAAGGTCATGGGATCGAAGAATTAAGCGGATTTGCCATGGAATTCATCAAAGAGGCCGGCAAAAAGGCCCTGCCGTTTTTTGGTAAAGGCAGGCCCCAGGTTAAATTTGATCAGGGAATGGTTACTGAAGCGGATCTGCGCATCACCGAATTTTTTCAGGAAAGACTGAGCGATCGGTTTCCTGACCATCATGTGTTTCGCAATGATGAAATGAAGGAAAACTACTCCCATGAAGGCCAGCGGTACGTGTGGATTTTTGATCCGGTGGAAGGCGTGGCCAATTATCAGGCCGGGATTCCCATTTGGGGCATGTCATTAGCACTGCTTGATAATTTCTGGCCCATCTTTGGCGTATTTTATATGCCGGCCACCGGCGACATATTTCATGCCCGGGCCGGCAAGGAAGCCTTCTGGGGCAAGAAGAAAATGCAAATTGCGGATTCACATATCAATGATGAAAGCGTGATGTTCACATTCTCCCGGTTTCACCAGCATTATCATTCGAACTTTCCGGGCAAGATCCGTAACCTGGGGTGTGCCTCCGCGCATATATGTTATGTGGCCATGGGGCGGGCCGACGCTGCGGTGATTGCCAACGAATCCTTTCAGGGTATGGCGGCGGCACGGGTGATAATTGAGGCGGCCGGGGGAAAAGTCTGCACCTTTGACGGCTGCGATTTTCATTTGAATGAATACCTGGACGGACAGAGAATTGACGACCATTTGCTGGTGGCAGCCACCGGTAATTTTATGCAGGTTAGAAATAGCTTAAAGCCGATTTCCTGATCCGGGTGCGCGCACGAACCTGTTTTGGTTTCTTTTTGAGCCATCCGTCCAATTCTGGACATATACACGCTGGTTTATTACTTATCTGGGAAGCGTTCCAGGCTTCATTTTAGCAGAACAGTTTTCCGGCAGGGGCTGGTATTCATCGATTCGTCGACTCTGGCAAATTGCCATCGTCTCCATTGGGATCGGGATATATAATGTTGAACTGAGCCCTAGAAACGGCGACCGCTTTGTTCTCTATACCGATGGCCTTGTTGAGGCCTTAAATCCGGCCGGCGAAATTTTCGGCTGGGATCGCTTTAAATCATTTATCAAGTCAAATGGCGGCCTTGATGCCGA
>Ga0316197_10003439_pt1 | contig 11265 bp, 11 predicted proteins | sample OudBiesiAoxic_MG_FD_204939 | JGI IMG/M metagenome (GOLD analysis project Ga0316197, IMG submission 204939) | Coastal sediment microbial communities from Oude Bieten Haven, Netherlands - site A oxic | ecosystem: Environmental > Aquatic > Marine > Coastal > Sediment | place: Netherlands...
CTCGGCCCCATCGCATGTGCGAGAGCTTGTACTGAGCTTGGAAAGTCGGCGCGACGTGACCGCTCGCGACATCCATGCGGCCCCACCGGGCGCCTTCGTTGAGCTCGATTACCGAATCACGCATGCGTGTTTCGGGGCTCAAGTTCTGTATCAAACAGCCGCTGAGCCCAATCAGCACGGCCGCCCACCATAATCGTCTCGCCATGGCCCGACGCTAGGCACGAGGCTCTATCCAGGGCAACTAATTGGCGACGCGCTTGCCGGTCTCGGCAAGACGGACTTTGGCAGCCCGGTTGTTCGGGTCGATCGACAGCGCTTTTCGCCAGGCTTTGCGAGCAGCGTCGATGTCGTCCTCCAGCCGAAGCGCATCGCCGTAGAGCACGTGATATTCGACCCGGCGGGGCCGCTTTCGGACGGCTTTCCTGGCCCATTTGGTCGCACGGCCGGGGTCCTTCTTGGCGATGAACAGAGCCGCGTAACCCGCCATCGCCTGCGGGTTCTTCGGATCGAGCTCCCACGCGCGATCCAGGGTGGCTTCGGCGAGGGAAAGCCGACCGCTCCGAATCATGGGCATTGCGCGATGGACGAGTACGTCCGACGCCTTGGCCGGATCGCGCGGCAAATTCTGGCTGGGCACCCTGGCGTTGGCCGATGCGACCGCGGGCGAGCTCTTTGCGGGCTTGGGCTTGGCTTTTTGGACCGTTTTCACGGGAGCTTTCGAGGCGGCTTTCGGTTCAGCCTTCGCGGTGGCGACCTTCGCCTCGGCCGGCTCCTCCTGCTCGACCTCGCCCACCTCGAACGCCATGGCCACTTCTTCGTCCTCGAGATCCGCTTCCTCGGTCGCCTGGACTGGGTTGAGCGGCCCGGTGATGGGTCCCGTCTTGCCCGCGGCGTCCGCGGTCGCTTCCGCTGACTCCGGCGCCTCCGAGCTGCTGCGCATCCAGAGCTGCCAGCCCAGCACACCAACTCCCGCGATCAACGCCGTGAGGAGCAAAGCTTGGATGGAAGCTGGCATGCCCTGGGAGGTCGGCCCGGGTGCAAGCATCGTCGCGCCCTCCAATTTTCGAGCCAGCTGAGGTTCGAAGATGGAGTCCGACTTGTCGACGGGTTCGGCAGTGGGTGTTCGGCTTTCGACCGGCGGCGGCGGTGGAGTCGGCTGCCGCGGCACAGGAACCGTTTTCTGCTCTTCGAGCACTTCCTGCGGCAGCACCTCGAAGACCGGGGCCAAACCGAATTCGGTCGTTTTCGCCTTCCGCGGACCCGCATGTGCATGATCGACGTGCCCGCTGTGGTCGTGCATCTCCTCCACTCCCCGGGGCACGGGAACGGTCCGCTGCTTCGTCGCTACGCGACCCAGCATCCGCCCGAGCTTGTTGGTTGGGGTTTCTTCGTCTGCAAACGTGCCGGCCGGAGCTCCGCCAACGGCGGCTTGTAAATGTGCAAAGCGCGCGGGCGCCATCGTCTTCGATTCTTCGAAGGCGTGGGGCGTTCCAGACTCCGGAGGTTCCGTCGGATACTCCTCGGAGTCGGGCACGTCGGGCGGAATCGTTGCGGCGTTGACTTCGACGCGCGCGTCTCCGTCTGCAAAGCCCAGCTCATGCGAGACTACACCCAGCGCCTCGTCCACCGGCATCATGATGTTCGCTACCGAGGGTAAGTCCTGTTCCCGCACCGATACGCGGCCTGCGTTCAGGCCCCACAGAGACAGGAGCGCAGGGATGCCCTGCAGGGTCTGCTTCGTCCCCTCGTCCAGCGTGGCGTAGGCGCCCAGGATCGAGTTGTCCGCGATGTCGACGTCGATGTTTCGCCGACTTCCGCTGATCGACACGCGGCGAACACCTGGAACAGAGCCGAGCGCGCGGAGCAGACGTCCTGGCCCAATCAGCTCCAGCCTGGTGTCGAAATCGACTTCGCGCTCGGCGCGGCGAGCTTGCTCGGCGTCCTGATCGATCATCGGAAGAAGCCGGCTTGCGAGCTGGGGGAGGTCGGGTTCCGCATCCGATTCGGAGGTGGGCCAGAAGTCTTCCCAACGCACGACCAGCATCGAGGCCCAACGCAGCTGAGGGTCCTTTCGCATCGCGCGCACGAAGTCGACGCCTTGCCCACCGACGGCGCTGGAATCCAACACGACCACCTGCGGATCGACCTCCCGAATCCTAGGAATCACCGCGGTTGAGAAGTCCGCCGCTGCGATCTGAACGCCGCGCGAGCTGAGCACGGTCGCGAGCTTTTCGGCGCGGAGCTCGTTGGAGTCGAGGACGACGACCCGCGATCCATACAGTGCCTTCAAATCGACGTTCCGCGGCGGCGCAGCGGATGGCAAGGTGGAGAGCCGTCCGCCGGTCGTTTCGTGGAATTCGTACTCGAGGGTCTCGTCGTTCGCAACGGCCTCGCGCAAGCGGTCGAGGATTTGCTCCATCTGTTGCTCGGAGCTGCGCTCGGTCTCGATGACCAAGGGCATGCCATCGAGCACGCCGTTCGGAGAGCGAACACTCAGAATACCGGTCTTGGTTTCGTCGCAGACCAAATCGAGCAGCTCTTGTAGATTGCTGTCGTCCAACGCGCCGGTCACGAAACCGGGCCGACGCGGAACCTCGTCGGCGAGCTCGGCCAGCTGGCGCGCGATGCTGTCCGCGCCCGCACCGCGTGGAACCACGGCCACGGCACCCGATCGAAAGTCCCGAGCTTCGTCTTTGAGGACTGCGTCGTTCGAGACCACGGCAACGGGCAGCACGTCGGTCGCCCGGTTTACCGCCATGCGTCGCACGACGTTCTCGCCACCGCGGATGGCCGCATCGCCGATGAGTACGACCATGTCCGGCGCATACACGCGAACTGCTTGTTCGAGCTCCGCAGTTGCAGACACAGCGACGGAAATCCCATGGCGCCGAAGCGATTCCCCCAACGCGGTCTGCATCGGCTCGCCCTGGCCCACCATCAAGACAGTAGGCCGGTGCTCCTGATCCGGCATCATCGAGATGGTGGCCGATTCTGGAGGATTTCGCCAGCTTGAGGTGATCCGATCGTTCGCTATGCTGCGCCCCGCATGACCACTTCAGCTATCGAGTTCCTTCGGGAGAGCTTTCCCAAACTTTTCGACCGAGGGGTGACAGTCCTTCAGAGCCGTGCCGCGAGCGGGGACGAGCGCGCACAGCGTATCTTGGCTGACGTGACGGGGATCACCGGCGCCGCGAGCCTCCAGATCGACGACGAGCCGCCCGTCGTGCTTTCGGCGAGGGAAGGAGCACTCAGCGCGGGCGGCGCTCCGGCCGAGGGAGTTCCGATCAAGATCGCGGCGGCGCTTCCGGGTCGCGCGGCGAGCCTTCTCCTCGGAGAGGCCGCAAAATCAGGCGCTCTCGAAGATGATGAGGTGGCCATTGGGGCCGCTCAGACGGCTTCCAAGCGGTTCGAGGAGGCGCTCGCCGGGAAGCCACTCACCTGCCACGTGACGCTTCGCGGGGTGCCGGAGCTCGGCGACATCACGGTCCGCCTGGGCTTCAACGTGCTCGAGCCCCCTGTGGAACCCGGTTTCACGACGGAGCTGCAGTTTTCGGATTTGGAGCTGGTTCAGCGCGGAGAGCTGACGGCTCAGGAGCTATTTTTGGGCGGTAAGCTCAAGATGGAGGGGGATTATTCCCTTGCGCTTCAGATCGCGATGCAGCTGCTCACCAACCCCCTCTGAACGGACGATCCCTAGTCGAGCGGTCGGCTGGACGGGGGAACTTGCCGGTCACTCCCCGGGTTCGATACTCTGAACGTTGGTATCGGGGGGTTATGTTTCGGGCAATCGCCAAGAGTCGCTATCTAGTGCCGGGCTTCATGTGCTTTGCGCTCGCGTTCGTCGCGGGTCCGGTCGGGGTCTCCCTGGGCTTCCTGGCTGGGCCGCACGCAGCCTCGATCGCCGGCGTGGTCGCTGCAGTTCTTGGTTTGGTCGGATTCATGATCATCGTGTCCGGCCTGCCCGCTTCGATCGAGGTCGACGCTGTCGACGCCCAAATTCGCGCGATCCACGGCGAAATCGAAGAGGTTGAAAGCATCATCGGCGAAAACGTCAAGGAGCTCTCGCGCGGCCTCGGAGAACAAATGGTAGCCGTCGGGGAGACCGCGCGGGCGATCAAGTCGATGGCGATCTCCTTGCAGTCGATCAGCGACCGCGTCGAAGCCCTTTCATCGTGCACCGAAGAGAGCGCATCGAGCATCCTGCAAATGAACGCGACCAATCACGAGGTCGCCGAAAACATGGGCAACCTCGGCTCGAGCGTTCGAGAGACGGCCTCGTCAATCGAGGAAATGACCTACAGCATCAAGGAAGTCGCGCGGAACGTGGACGCGCTCGCGCAGACCGCCGACGAGACCTCGTCGTCGATGAACGAGATGGACGTGTCGATCGACCAGGTGCAGTCGAATGCCAACGAGACGGCGCGCCTCTCGGCCGAGGTCGCCACCGACGCGGAAACCGGGGCCGAGTCCATTCTCAAGATCACCGACGAGATCAACCGCATCAAGTCGTCCTCGCTCGAGGCGGTGAGCACAATTTCCAACCTCGGCGATCGCATCGAGGCGATCGGCGACATTCTGAACGTCATCGACGAGGTCGCCGAACAGACGAACCTGCTCGCGCTGAACGCTGCAATCATCGCCGCGCAGGCCGGCGAGCACGGCAAGGGCTTCGCCGTCGTGGCGGACGAAATCAAGGACCTCGCCGAGCGGGCCGGAGCGTCCACGAAGGAGATCGCCGAGCTGATCAAGACGATTCAGGAAGAAACCAAGAACGCGATCGAAGCCGTCGAGCGCGGCGCGAGCACAGTCGACCGAGGCGTGACCGTGAGTGCAGAGGCTGAGCGCGCTCTCAAGAAGATTCTCGAATCTTCCAAGCAGTCGACGACGATGGTGCGCGGTATTGCGCAGGCGACCGTCGAGCAGGCCAGAGGCTCGAAGCAGGTGACCGATGCGATCGGGCGCATCGCAGAGACGGTTCAGCAAATCGCCGCAGCCACCGCGGAGCAGGCTCGAGGTTCCGAGCAGATCATGAAAAGCGCGGACAACATGCGCCTCATCACACAGCAGATGGAGCGAAGCAGCCAGGAGCAGGCCGAAGGCGGCCGCCAAATGAGCGGCTCCATCGAAAACATCTCCGACATGGTCCTACAGCTCCACCAGTCCCATCGGAAGCACACGGATAGCTCCGAGCAAACCTTGGTGGCGGCGAATCGCATTCAGGAGCTGACGCGCGACTATGAGAATCGGGTCCGAATCATGCACCGGGCGGTCGATCGCCTCCGCCAGATACGATTGGAGTCGTGACTCCCGCCGTGACGGGCCGGTGGTTCCTCGGACTACCGGCAGCTTGCATCTGGTTGCCTTCCGGGGGGGCAAGGATTCATCTTAGGAGCGCATGTTTGGCATCGGCCCGACGGAGCTAGCCTTCTTCCTCGTGATCGTCCTGCTGGCGGTCGGGCCGGACAGGTTGCCCACGTTCATGCGCGCCGTCGGCAAGGGTCTCCGCCAGGTGCGCAATGCCAGCCGCGAGTTCAAAGAAGCGATCGGGCTCGATGAGTTGATGCGCGAAGGCGATCCGTTCCGCGCTCCTCCGGTTCGCCCGCCCAGAGCCCGACCCGTGCCGGTTGACGGCGAGACGGCGGAGTCGCAAGAGCCTCCTGCGACGGAAGCGCCAAGCCGGCTCCCGCCGCCGCCACCAGCCGCTGCGCTCGCCGATGAGGCCGAGCCCGCCGCCGAGGCGAACGTATCGGTCGAGGCAAAGCGTCCATGACCTCTGCGGAGATCCAAATCCCGGAGCCCGAACGGGCAACGGTTCCAGAAGACGACCGGGAGATGACTTTCTTCCAGCATCTCAACGAGCTTCGGTCTCGCTTGCTGCGGGCCATCCTCGGTTTGATCCCTGCCGTCGCCGTTGGTTGGATCTTCAAGAAAGAGATCAAAGACTTCCTCATCGCGCCGCTTCAGCCCGCCTGGGAAAAGTTGAATCTACCCGGTGAGGCCGTGCTTCGATTCGCTGGGCCTGCCGACGCCTTCATGATGTACATGAAGAACTCGCTCATCGCTGGGGTGCTCCTCGCGTCACCCTGGATCTTCTGGCAACTCTGGATGTTCATCGCGCCGGGCCTGTACAAGAAGGAAAGAGCGTTGGCGGTTCCGTTCATCATCGCATCGACCCTCTGTTTCACAGGAGGCGCGATTTTCGGCTACATGCTGGTCTTTCCGGAGGCGTTCACCGTCTTGCTCGGCTTCAGCGACGACACCCTGGTCGCCACCCTCTTCGTCAAAGACTACATGCCGTTCTTCCGCCGGATGCTGCTGGCCTTCGGCATCGTCTTCGAAGTTCCGGTCATCGTGACCTTCCTCGCGGGTGCGGGCATCGTGACCTGGCAGCAGCTTTTGAAGTTCTCGCGCTGGTGGATTGTCTGCGCGGCATTCATCTCGATGCTGCTGACACCGCAGGATGTCTACACGATGGTGATGATGCTGATCCCGCTCGTTCTGCTCTACTTCGTCGGGGTGGGCTGCGCCTATCTGATCAGTGTTTTTCAGAGAAAGCCGGGCCCCTAGCTTCGCTCGGGCACCGGGTAAGGCGGATACTTCGGCACGTCATCGGGCAGGAACCATTGATCACCCCAGATGCTCGCGCCTCCGTCGATGTAGAAGGTCTGGCCTGCAACGAAGTCCGCATAGCGCGATGCCAGATAGGTGATGAGGTGAGAGACTTCCTCTGCGGTGCCAAGCCGCTTCAAGGGGTTCGCCTTCTCGGCGGTGTCTAGGAGCTCGGGCGGATACTGCTTGGTGCCGCTGGTGACGATCACGCCCGGTGCAACCGCGTTGACCCGAATCCCGTGAAGCGCCCACTCGACCGCAAGCGTCTTCGTCATGTTGTCCACACCCGCGCGCGCCGCTCCGGTGTGGACCATGCCCGGAAAGCCACGGATGATTTGCGCGATGACGTTGACGATTCGTCCTCTCTTTTGAGGTATCATGGCTTTGTTGGCCACGGCGTGCGTCATGGCCCAGGTGCCGATCAGGTTGTTGCGGACGACCGCCGCAAACCCTTTTGGCGATAGCGTTTCAGCGGTCGTGGGGAACTGGCCGCCAGCATTGTTGATCAGCACGTCGACGCGACCAAAGCGGTCGATGACCGCGTCCACATACGAGGCAATGGCCTCGGGTTCGCGGATGTCGCAGGGCGCGCCAAACGCCTCGATTCCTTTCGACTCGAGCTCGGTCACCGCGTTCTTCAAGGGCTCTGGGCGCCTCCCGCAGATCGCAACCTTAGCTCCCAGAAGGCCCATTTCCGTAGCCGCAACGAGCCCGATGCCCGTTCCACCGCCGGTGATCAGAACGACTTCGTCAGAGAACAATCCATCGACGTACAGCTGGTCCATCTCGCGGCTCATACCATGCGAGGCGAGATCGGACGATTCGAGGTTCAGCTTACCGCGACGGACTCGCGATCCTCGGTCAGCGAGGCGACCAGCTCGCGTAGGTCTTCGGCGAAAAAGGGCTTTGCAAGGGTTGCTTCGACGTCGAGGCGGCGAGCGATGTCGTTTCGAGCGGTGCTGGCGCTCAGCAGAACGACGGGCACCTCGCGATGTCTCCAGCGGCGCCGAAACTCACGCAGAAACATCTCGCCGTCTTCGATGGGCAGCATCAGGTCGACCACCATCAAGTCCGGCAACTGCACCGCGCACTGTGCGAGCGCCGAGCGGACGTCGCCGGCCGCGACCACCTTGTGCCCATCCTGCTCCAGCAGGACCTCGAGCATGCGCCGCACCGAAGGGTCGTCGTCGAGAACGAGGATCGTCTTCTTCTCGGCCACAGCTCCATCCTACCAGGCCCGTCGCGCATCGCGAATATGCGCGCACCGCACACATTGGAGCTGCTAGGCTCACCTGTATGACGCCAGCCGTTCGTCTTGGTGCTGCAGCCGCCCTCGTCATGGCTGCCTGCGCCTCGACGATGCGCCCTGCGGCACCGAAACCCATCGAACCGCGCGACCTCTACCCTTTGGAAACCGGCAACGCATGGTCCTACGACGTCGATACGGGGGAGTCTTCGACCACCCTGGCTGTGTCGCGGGTGGAAACGTTCGACGGACGGATTGCTGAAGTCCGCACAGCGCAGACCCTCCTGCGCTACGAAGTCCTCCCCGAAGGGATTCGGGTGCCGCCCGGAGATGAGTGGGTTCTGCGCGCGCCATTCGAACGAGGCGCGACCTGGCCGGGCCGCGGCGGCCGCACGGCCCGTTTGGTCTCCATGGGACTGCGTGTCGAGACGCGCGCGGGCGCGTTCGAAGATTGCGTGCTGGTCTCCGAAACCGGCGGCGAGCTCGAGCTTGAGGTGCGCACTGTGTACTGCCCGAGGGTGGGTCCGGTGTCGGTCGAGTCGACCATGCGCTCGAACCTGAGTGATCGCACGCTGACCGTGTCGGCCGAGCTGCGAGGCTACGAAATCAGTCCGACTTCTTCGTCGGGCCCTTAGGCGAGACCTCGACTTCGACGAAGTGCGTTCGAAGCTCTACGATCAGCGAGAGCGAACCTTCGGCCAGGAATACCTGCCGCCACGTCTGGCCCTGCGCGTCGTTGACCTCCAATGCGTGTCTCGTGCCCGGCGTGACCCCGAACAAGCTATTGTCGATCTTCCGCCCATCGAGAAGAACCTCGGCCTCGGGCGGAACGCCCAGCAGCTCGACGGTGGCCATGGGCCGTACCGAACCCGGTCCAGCGACCGGCGGCGCGCTCGGGTCGCTCTCCGATAGAGCCCAGGCGATCGCCACCAGCACGGCGAGGACGGCAAAGGCCATCATCCAGCGGCTGTCCAACACCCGCCCCACGGTGTTCAGAGGAGTCGCATTCTCTTGGTTGTCCGGCTTCACCATTGCTGCTTCGCAACGCCACGGATTTGCACCGTGCGCGATCCGGTTCCCATTGTAGGATGCCCACCCGGGCCCCGTCACGTTCTGGGTTGGATTCCGCATGACGACCGCAATTCTCGAAGCGCGCGATCTGACCAAGAGCTACGGGGACCGCGTGGTTGTCGACCATCTCGACTTGAGCTGCCGTCGGGGCACGGTCCTCGGCCTCCTCGGTCCCAATGGCGCCGGAAAAACGACCACCCTGCGGATGCTCTACGGCTTCGTTCCTCCCGATGAAGGCACGATCTACTACGGCGGAAAGCGCTTTTCCGAGAACCGGGCCGAGGCGAAACGCATGATCGGCGTGAGTACCCAGGACGATTCGCTCGACTACGATTTCACGGTCGCGCAAAACCTTCTGATCTACGCGAGCTATTTCCGCCCGAGAGTCGAAAACCTCGAAGGCCGAGTTGCGGAGCTTCTCGAACGTTTCGACCTGACGCCCTATGCGAACGAGTCTCCGCACGTCCTCTCGGGCGGATACGTCCGGCGGCTTCTCATTGCCCGTTCGATCGTGCATCGGCCGAGCGTCTTGTTCCTCGACGAACCGACTACCGGCCTCGATCCGAGCGCGCGCCTCGACGTCTGGGAGCTGATCGACGGAATGCGCGCCGATGGCTTGGGGATCGTGCTCACGACCCACTACATGGACGAAGCCGAGCGCCTGAGCGACGAGCTGCTCGTGATTCACGAAGGCCGCAACGTCGTCCATGGCGAGCCGCATCGCGTCATCGACAGCGTTCTCGGTGACCACGTCATCATCGTGCCGCGCGCTGAACCGGCACGTGAGGACATCGCTGCCTGGTTGCGAGACCGAGGGGCGGAGCAAGTGGCGACGGTGCTCGGAGAGCTCCGGGTCCCGGTGAGCAAAGAAGATCTGGCTGCGCTCACCGCACGGTTCGGAGAGGCGACTTGGCAGGTGCGCCCACCCAACCTCGACGACCTCTTCATCGCTCTGGCGCGACGAAATGGGCGGTCCAGGTGAGCGCCGTGGGCAGCCTGACAGCGGTGGCGAACTGGCGCTCCTGGGCCGTTTTTCGCCGAAACGCCCTGGTTTATCTGCGGAACTGGCGTACGGCCGTCATCCCTCCAGCCATGGAGCCGGTGATCTTCTTCCTGGCCTTCGGCATTGGATTCGGCGGCTTCATCGAAGACCTCGACTACCGTGGCACGATGATCAACTACGCGACCTACGTCGCGCCAGGGCTGATCGCATATACGGGTTTTGGGACGCCATACTACGAAGCGCTCTACTCGGCGTACGTCCGGATGTTCTACCAGAAGACTTGGGACGGCATCCTGGCCACGCAGGTCGAGCTGCCCAGCGTGGTTTGGGGCGAGATCCTCTGGGGCGCGGTGCGCGGGATGGTAAACATTTCAATCGTAGCGGTCGTCATCACGGTGTTCGATCTGCTCGGCGTCGTTGACGTGAAGTTGGAGTTCCTCGTCTTCATGCCAATGCTCGGGTTCGTCGCGGGCTGCGCGTTTGCGTCGTTTGCGCTGATCTTCACCGCGACCGTTCCAGCGATCGATCACATGAACTATCCGGTCTTTCTGATCGGCTGGCCGGTGAGCTTGGTCAGCAACACTTTCTTTCCAGTCGAACCGCAGAGCGCCGCGTTGCGGGCACTGATGCAGCTCAATCCGGTCTATCAACTCGCGGAGTGCGCGCGCGGCCTTTTGGTGCTGGGGAACCCCGGCTCACACCTCCTCGGCCTGCTCGGATCGACGGCTCTTTTCCTCGTTCCGTGCACCCTTCTTTCGGTCCGATTGACCCGCCGGCGAGTGCTCGGAGACTGAGCTTCCTGTACCCAGAAATTCATTTGTCAGATCAACGAGTTAGACTCTGCATCAGTCCTTGCGTTGGTCCCCCTTCGAGGCTAGAAACGCAGTCATGGTTGAACCTCCGATCGCCGAACCGAGCCCGGCTGCGCCAGGCTACGATCAAAGCGCAATTCAGGTGCTCGAAGGCCTCGAGGCGGTGCGGAAGCGGCCGGGTATGTACATCGGCGATCCGCACGACGGCACGGGGCTTCACCACCTCGTATGGGAAGCGGTCGACAACGCGGTCGACGAGCACTTGGCGGGCCACTGCGACGCAGTCCAAGTCATCGTTCACTCTGGAGGCTCGGTGACCGTCATCGACAACGGTAGAGGCATTCCCGTGGGCATGCACGACAAGGGCGTCAGCGCAGCCGAGGTCGTCATGACACAGCTTCACGCCGGCGGGAAGTTCAACAGCGAGAGCTATTCGGTCTCCGCCGGCTTGCACGGCGTCGGCGTCAGCGCAGTCAACGCGGTGAGCGAGTGGCTCAAGATGGAGATCCGTCGCGAGGGCCGGC
>Ga0316197_10003440_pt1 | contig 11265 bp, 7 predicted proteins | sample OudBiesiAoxic_MG_FD_204939 | JGI IMG/M metagenome (GOLD analysis project Ga0316197, IMG submission 204939) | Coastal sediment microbial communities from Oude Bieten Haven, Netherlands - site A oxic | ecosystem: Environmental > Aquatic > Marine > Coastal > Sediment | place: Netherlands...
GTTAAGCATTCTGTCAGCGTTCATCCTGAGCCAGGATCAAACTCTACATTCAAATTTATATCCTAACTTCATAAATGAAGTTTAGCTTTCCATCTAGTATTAGTATAAAACTAATAAAAAATATCAAAATATTTTTTATAGTGGTTCTTTCCACTGTACACCTTAATCGATTGTTTAAAACAATGTTTTAAACGACAATTGAGTTTTTAATTTACAATTTCTTTCTCTATTTAACTTTCAATGTCCTTCTACGTCTTTGTTTGGTTTCCCTTACAGACAAGAAGAAGTATACCGCAATTATTATTTTGCGTCAAGATTTTTTTTCTTTTTTTTTCAAAAATAAGGTTATAAAATTGATAATAAGACCTATATAAACTTTTTTTTTAATAAAAATAAATTTTATTCATTATAAAATCTACCTTATATATATATAACAGAAAAAACATAATTTTATTTGAAATATTTATTTTTAATATATCTAAAAAAACTTATATTTATCTTAATTTTTTTTATATCATTTTCTATATTTTAAATTTTTTCAGATAAATTATAGATTTATTTATTTATTATGATATACTATATAATCTAAATATAATTATAAAAAGGATGTACTATATGAAAACATATGAATATATAGTTGTAGGTGGAGGTCCCGCTGGTATATTTTCTGCAATATATGCAGGGAGCTACGGGATAAAAACTGCAATTTTAGAAAAAAAAAAGAGAATGGGGAAAAAAATTCTAGTTGCTGGTTCAGGACAGTGTAATATCACACACGCTGGAGAAATTAATGAATTTTTAACCAAATATGGATCCCACGGTAAATTTTTACGAACAGCAATCTATAAATATTCTCCCAAAGACTTACAAAACTTCTTTAAAAATAATGGATTGGAATTGGTTTCCAGGGAAGATGGAAAGATATTTCCTATAACTAAACGATCTACAGATGTTTTGGAACTACTCTATCACTTGTGTAAAAAATATAGTGTTGATATTATAGAAGAGTGTGAAGTATTATCTATAATTTATAAAAAAAAATTTACTTTAAAAACTAATTTAGGAGATTTCAATTCTAAAACCATTTTACTTTCTACTGGTGGAATTACATATCCTCAAACAGGTAGTAATGGCCAAGGGTATAGATTTTCTAAAATTTTAGGTCATAAAATAGTAGAACCTAAACCATGTCTTACTCCTATATTTATAAAAAATTATCCCTTTACTGAATTAGCCGGAATTTCTTTCAAAGATATTTCCATTAGTATTTTTGATGGGAGTAAAAAAATTAACAATTCTAAAGGAGATATCTTATTTACCCATAAAAATCTAAGCGGTCCAGGAATTTTAGATAACTCCAGATATATGAAAAAAGGAAATAAAATTTCATTTAATTTTATAAACATAACTCCAGAAGAATTCAAAGAAAATTTTATAGAATATACTAATATTTATGGCAAAAACTTAATTAAAACTTTTTTAAATACCTATAATCTACCTGAAAGATTTATAAAGAATATACTTTTTAAGGCTGAAATATGTGAATGTTTAAAAATATCTAGTTTAAATAAAAAAATGAGAGATGTTCTCGGAAAACTACTTATTGATTATCAATATGAGATAACTAAATTAGGTGGTATAGATATAGCAATGGCTACTAATGGCGGCATAAGCTTAAAAGAAATCAATCCTAAAACTATGGAATCAAAATTAATTACTGGTCTTTATTTTGCAGGTGAGATCATGGATATTGATGGTGATACTGGAGGATATAATATTCAAGCTGCAATATCAACAGGTGTCTTAGCAGCAAGAAGTATAGCAACGGCTAAGTAACAGATAAAATACTCAAACAAAAATTAATAACTAATATAGATATTTTAAAGTTTTAACGCTGACTAAAAAGATATTCTATACAAGTAGGATCCAATAATAAAATTTAGGAGGAACATTTAAATATGAAATTAGAAAAAATTAAAGAATTTAAAAAATTTGCCAGCGAGGTAATGTTAAATGTTTTGATGGAAATGGATAAAAACTTTCAAAATTTTCAAAATTTAGATGACTATGACGGTATGCAAAAAATTAAATTAGAATTTATTCCCAAATATGAAAAACTATATCTTGAATTTTCTAGCGATATTTCAGAAAATCTAGAACATCTAAATGACAAAAAAATAGAATCTTTAATGATTATTGTAAATGACATTATGAAAGTTCATAACATCAGTATTGATTATATTTTAAATGAAATTGAAAAAAGAGAAAATTTAAATGGAAAATCTGGTGCACAAGCTGTAAAAAAATTATTTATATACCAGATTAAAGAATTAGAATTGAAAATGAAAAAATTATTAGAACAAGCTAATACTATCTTAGATAGCGAAACAAAATTAGAAATTGAACTAAGGGAAGCTATCCAAGAAGATGAACAAATGAAGATTATAGATCAACTAATTGTAATAAGAAGTAAGCGAAGTATCTTGGAGAAAAAAAACATCCAGTGTAAAACAGCACTTGATGAATTAAAATTATCTTTAGAAAAAAAGTGGACCTATAATATCTATGGAACTATATCACAAGAGGAACTAAAAAAAATTTTTAACACAGAAATAAAAAATAAATAAATTCTAAACTTATGTGTTCCTATCTTTAAGGTAGTAACAATAGTCGCCTATGTAACCAATAAAAAAATATAGATCAATCTAGTTTTTACTAGATATTGCGCAAGTCAAATTACTATGTTAAAATGGAGGTATATTTCAGTATGAATACAGGAATTAAAATAATAATAAATGTGGTAGTCATATTAGTTATCATATTTTTTGTCATGAAAAGAAGAACAAATAATATAAAAAATGTAACTACAATACAAAAGGAGGCAACAATCGTGTCAAATACAAATTTAATTGCAAAAATCAAAACTAATAAGGGAGATATTAACATAACATTATTTCCAAATGAAACACCGTTCACAGTACTTAACTTCGTAAACTTATCTAAAAAAGGTTACTATAACAACTTAAAATTTCATAGAGTTATTGCTGATTTTATGATTCAAGGTGGATGCCCACTAGGTACAGGTACAGGTGGTCCTGGATATAACTTCAAAGATGAATTCGTAAAAGAATTAGTATTTGATAAACCTGGAATCTTAGCCATGGCTAACTCTGGTCCTAATACAAATGGTTCTCAATTTTTTATTACTCATACCGCGACTTCTTGGTTAAACTATAAACATACTATCTTCGGGGAAGTTGTATCTTCTGAAGATCAAAATGTAGTTAATAAAATAACTCAAAATGATGTCATTGAAACTATTGAAATTAATGGAGAGGTCGAAGCATTTTTAGAAGCAAACAAGGAATTATTAGCTGAATTAAACAAATAATTAATTCTAAAATTCGGAGGTATACACATGAAAAAAATATCACTTATCTCTGCACTCCTTCTTCTCTTCATTTTAGGAGGATGCTCATCTATCAAAAAAGCCCAAAAAGCAGGAGAGGTTGCAAGAATAAATAATATTAAAGCAACAGTAGTTACTACTCAAGGGGATATCAATTTTTACCTCTATCCAGAAGCTGCACCTGTTACAGTAGCAAACTTTATAAACTTATCTAAGAGAGGCTTTTATGATAACCTAAAATTTCATAGAGTTGTGGAAAATTTTATGGTTCAAGGAGGAGACCCTTTAGAAACTGGTTTAGGTGGTCCTGGTTATAAGATTGAAGATGAGTTTGTGGAATGGTTAGATTTCTACCAAATAGGAATATTAGCTATGGCAAATGCCGGTTCTAATACTGGTGGTTCTCAATTTTTCATGACAATGTATGCTGCTGATTGGTTAAACCAAAAACATACGGTCTTTGGAGAAGTTATTTCTGATACCGATCTAGGAGTTATTAGAAAATTAGAAGTTGGAGACAAAATCAAGGAAATACAATTTGAAGGAGATATCGATTTTTTCTTAGCACTTGAAAAAGACAGAGTTGATTTTTGGAATGAAACTTTAGATAAAAATTTTCCAGATTTAAAAAGTTATCCTATAAAAGATATTACTGATCCTATTTTTACTGAGACTTATGTTAACTACAAAGATGAATTAAAAAGAATTCAAGAAACAAAATTAAAAACAACTAAACCTTATGACCCAAAATTTATCCCTGCTTGGATAAGGTATATTGATAATAAATATACTGGAACAAAAAATATAAAGAAAATAAATTCTGATATTGATAATAAATTAAAAAATTTAAAAACAAAATAATAAATTAAAAAAAGCTAACGCTTCTTCAACCCCCTGCCCCCATCTTGGGGGTTTTTTGGTATAATAACTATTATGACTACTATTACACTTAAAGATATTCTTACCAACGACAACTTAAAAGCTTTTTTTAAGCATCATTTTAAATTTTTTAAATTTCCCGAAGGCTTTTATTCATTTTATCAAATCAACTCTCGTTGCTGCACAAAATTGCAGAGAATTTGCTTTTGCTAAATCTGTGTTTTCTTGTCCTAATTGCCCACATTATACTTTTAGACCTATTACTTGTAAATCTAAATTTTGTTCTTCTTGCGGAAAAATTTATGCAGAAAAATGGGTTCTTAAATTGTCGTCTCAATTAATTGATAAAAAATATAAGCACATAATCTTTACTCTTCCTAAGGAAATTTGGACTTACCCTATTGTTAAAAGAGATTTATAATTTCCTTTTTCTTTTTATTCTTTGACACTGTCATCCCCCTAATATATAATATATTTAATAATTACAATAAAATTGTACCCATACAATTAAGGAGGGATAAGATGAATGAACATAGCCAACAAACACTATATCTTCAAATATATGAATCAATTAAACAGGATATTATTGAAAATAAATATGCAGAAAATGAAAAACTTCCATCTATTCGAAATTTAGCAAAAAAATTATCAGTCAATAATATAACTATAGTTAAAGCTTATGATACACTAGAAAAAGATCTATATGTTTATAAAAAAAGAGGGAGCGGAGTCTACGTAAATAAACATAATATCAAAAAGAATTTTTTAGAAGAAGAGATCCTTATGGAAACTTTTAAATATGGAAAATTAGAAGTAAATTGTGAAATTAATTTTGCTAATAGTAATCCCAATGGAAGTTATTTTCCTATAACAAAGTTTAAGGACTGTATAAATTATGTAATAGACAGAGATCAAGAAAAAATATTTGCCTACGAAGATCCAAAGGGTTATATAGAATTACGAAATACTATTTCAAAAAATTTAAAAACTGAAAAAATAATAACCAACCCTGAAGATATACAAATAATCTCAGGAGCCCAACAAGGAATTGATCTCATAACAAAATCTTTAATTCATTTTGGAGACAAAGTTATCATTGAAAACCCAAGTTATTCTGGAGCTATCACTTCTTTTAAAAGAGGAGGTGCCAAAGTTATAGATATTCCATTATTAAAAGATGGTATTGATTTAAAAATATTAAAAAAAATTTTAACTAAAGAGAAAATATCATATCTATATCTCATGACAAATTTCCATAATCCTACAGGAATTTCCTATTCTAAAAAAAATAAAATAGAAATTTTAGAATTAGCTAAAAAATATAATTTTTATATAATTGAAGATGATTCTAGTTCAGATCTTTATTATAAAAATAAACCTTTTTCCCTTAAATCTATGGATGTAAATGAGAAGGTAATATATATTAAAAGTTATTCCAGGATATTTATGCCAGGTCTCAGATTGGGATTTTTGATTGCTCCTAAAGATAAGTTGAAATATATTTCTTTTACTAAATATCATACAGATATCTCTACACCAGGTTTAATACAAAGAGCTTTTGAACACTATCTCAATTCAAATTCATGGGAAGTGCACACTAAAAAACTAAGAGTTATCTATAAGAAAAAATTTAAAGTAGCTTATAATCTACTAAAAAAAATAGAATATCTTGAATTATTTGCAGTTCCTCAAGGTGGTTTATATTTTTGGCTAAAATTGGATAAAGTCAGTAGTGAGGCTCTTTTTTTAAAAGCACTACAAAAAAAAATAGGGATTCTACCTGGATCAATATTTAAGCTTAATGAAAAAAGTGAAGGATGGATAAGACTTTGCTTTGCCGATGTAGAGATAGAAGAAATAAAAAAAGGATTAAAAATTTTAAAAGAATCTGTAGAAGAACTTTATAAATTATAAGGTCTCAAAGATTAATATTTTTTTCATCTAGATACTATACTATTTAGATATTTTTATTAACACTATCTTTTTAGTATAATATGATCACACTTAATTAAACTATAAGTAAACATAATTTATTATATAATTCATTTTGGAGGAAATCATATTGAAAAAACTATTAATGACACCTGGACCTACCAATGTACCTAAAGATATCAGAAATAAAATGGCTGAAGATGTTCTCCATCATAGGATGGCAGACTACAAAAAATTATTTAGTGAAGTTAGTGAAAATTTAAAAAAAATTTTTAAAACTAAACAGGATGTTATAACATTAACATGTTCTGGAACTGGAGTTATGGAAGCAGCTGTTGTAAATTTATTTTCAAGAAAAGAAAAAGTACTAGTAATAAATACAGGATATTTTGGACAGCGATTTATAGAACTCACAACCACATATGGTCTTGATGTTATTGAACTAAAATATACCTGGGGTTCTACCTATAATTTAGAAGATATAAAGGAAGTAATCCTAGCTAATCCAGATTTAAAAGGAATCTTTTTAACTCACAGTGAAACTTCTACTGGAGTTTTAAATAATCTTCAAAATATTGGAGCTCTCACAAAGGATACAGAAATTCTTTTAGTTGTAGACTCTGTCAGTGGTATGGTTGTAAACCCCTTGGAATTTGACAATTGGTCTATTGATTGTGTTATTGCAGGAAGTCAAAAAGGTTTTTTACTTCCTCCAGGTATAGCATTTGTAGCCCTCAGTGAAAAAGCAAAAAAAGCTATGGATAAATCAAACTTACCTAAATTTTATTTTGATTTAAAAAAATATATTAAATTTTTAAAAGAAAAACAGGAAAGTCCTTATACACCAGCTATTACATTAGTAGTTGGTCTTAGGTTTGCCTGTGAGCTTCTTTTAAAAGAGGGTTTAGACACTATACAAGCAAAGCATACAGAACTAATTAACTATTTAGAAAAAGAACTTTTAAAACTTGGATTTAAATATTTTGTAATAGATAAAAAAGCAAGAGGTAATACTTTAGTTGCAGTAACCCATCCAGAAATTCAAGATATGGATAAATTTCGAAAAGCAATTGATAAAAATGGAGTAACTATTGCAGGAGGTCAAGGAGATTTTGCTAATAAACTTCTTAGAATAGGTTGCCTTGGAAAAATAACCAAAACAGATATAGATAAAACTATCGAAATAATCAAGAACAGTTTAATATAAAAGTTACTTTAGAATAAAAAAAAAGACAGTATATATTCTATTATTATGCTAATTTTTTATACCATAATACTTTGCCAATGATTTATTAAGATATATAAATCATTTTTATTTTTAGAGGGAGGTTAGAATGATCAGAAAATTTAAAAGGGTTTTAATTGCAAATCGTGGAGAAATTGCAATAAGAGTTATAAGAGCCTGTAAAGAACTTGGAATAAGAACGGTTGCGATCTATTCTGAAGAGGATAAAACAGCACTTTTTAGAACAAAAGCAGATGAATCTTATCAAATTGGTAAAGGTAAAGGCCCTATTGAGGCATACCTTGATATTGATACAATAATTAAACTTGCTCTAAAAAAAGGAGTCGATGCAATCCATCCTGGCTATGGATTTCTTTCTGAAAATCCTGAATTTTCAAGAAAATGTGCTATGGCAGGAATAGAATTTATAGGTCCAACTGCTGAAATGATGGAAAGTTTAGGGGATAAGATTCAGTCCAAACTAGTTTCTATAAAAGCTGGAGTTCCTACAATTCCTGGTATGGATAGACCTGTATATTCTGAAGAGGAAGCGATTAAATTTGCAAAAATCTGTGGATATCCTATAATGCTTAAAGCAGCAGCCGGTGGCGGCGGACGCGGAATGCGTATAGTAAGAGAAGAGTCTAAACTTCTTTCCTCTTATAGGAGTGCTAAAAATGAATCTAAAAAAGCTTTCGGTATAGACGATACATTTATAGAAAAATATGTTGAACAACCCAAACATATTGAGGTTCAGATTCTTGGAGATAAACATGGAAATATATTTCATCTTTTCGAAAGAGATTGTTCTATACAAAGAAGGCATCAAAAAGTTATAGAAATAACTCCTGCACTTACATTAAGCGAAAAAAAAAGACAAGAAATATGCAATGATGCATTAAAAATAGCAAGAGAAGTTGGATATGTAAACGCCGGTACTTTAGAATTCTTAGTTGATAAACATGGAAATCATTATTTTATCGAAATGAATCCTAGAATACAAGTTGAGCATACTATTACTGAAATGATAACTGGTATCGACATCGTTCAAAGCCAAATACTTATTGCTGAAGGATATGCATTAACTTCAGAAGAAATAGGTATTTCTTCTCAAGATGCTATTCAAACTAGAGGATATTCTATCCAGTGTAGAGTCACTACTGAAGATCCTGTAAATAACTTTGCACCTGACACAGGTAAAATAGATATTTATAGAACTGGGTCTGGGATAGGAATTCGTCTTGATGGTGGAAATGGTTATGCTGGTGCTGTTATAAGTCCTTATTACGACAGTTTACTTGTAAAAGTTATCTCTCATGGGAGTTCATTTAAAGATGCAATAAGAAAAGCTCTTCGTTCCATAAAAGAAGCTAAAATTACTGGTGTAAAAACAAATATTGCCTTTTTAGTAAATGTTTTAAACCATCCCGACTTTGAAAGTGGTGACTTTACCACAGACTTTATTCCTAAACATCCAGAACTTTTCGATATCTCTGTTAAAAGAGATTATGAAGGAAATTTTCTTAATTTTATAGCTGAAAAAGTTGTAAACGAAACTCGTGGTATTAAAACAGAGTTTGACGTTCCACATATTCCTAATGCTCCTAGACCTAAAAAACTTTTTGGTACAAAACAAATTCTTGAAGAAAAAGGCCCAGAGGGTGTAGTTGAATGGATTAAAAATCAAAACAAACTTCTCCTCACAGATACAACAATGAGAGATGCCCACCAATCATTGATGGCTACCCGTGTAAGAACAACTGATATGTTAAAGATAGCTAGAGATACTTCTATCCTTGGAAAAGATCTTTTCTCAATCGATATGTGGGGAGGAGCTACTTTTGATGTTTCATACAGATTTTTAAAAGAATCTCCTTGGGAAAGATTAAAAGAGATTAGAAAAAGAGTCCCAAATTTACTTCTTCAAATGCTTATCAGAGGATCTAATGCCGTTGGATATAAAAATTATCCTGATAATGTCATTGAAGAATTCATAAAAGAAGCTTCTGATAATGGAATTGATATTTTCAGAATATTTGATTCTCTAAATTGGACTAAAGGGATGGAAGTTCCTGTCAGAGAAGTTATTAAAAATAAAAAAATTGCTGAAGTATGTATCTGTTATACAGGTGATATCTTAGATAGTTCAAAAACTAAATATACCCTTGACTATTATATAAAAAAAGCAAAAGAAATAGAAGCTATGGGAGCACACATACTTGGAATAAAAGATATGTCAGCTCTACTAAAACCATATGCAGCAGTGAAACTTATAAAAGCTCTTAAAAAAAACATATCTATCCCTATACATCTACATACACATGACACTACAGGAAATGGAGTTGCAACTGTCCTAATGGCTGCTGAAGCAGGAGTTGACATCATAGACACTGCATTTGATGCTATGTCTGGACTCACAAGTCAACCTTCTTTAAACTCTGTAGTTGCAGCTTTAGAAAATACTGAAAGGGATACAAAAATAAATCTTGATGATATTCAACAGCTCTCTAACTATTGGAATACAGTAAGACCTGTATATACTCAATTTGAATCTGGGCTAAAATCTGGTTCTACAGAGATCTATAAATTTGAAATTCCTGGCGGACAGTACTCAAACCTAAAACCTCAAATCGAAAGTTTTGGACTTGGGCATAGATTTGACGATATCAAAGAGATGTTTAAAAAAGTTAATTTACTTGTAGGGGATATAGTAAAAGTAACTCCATCATCAAAAATGGTAAGTGACCTTGCTATATTTATGATTCAAAATAATTTAACCCCTGAAAATATTCTTGAAAAAGGAAAAAATCTTGCTTTTCCTGACTCAGTAGTTTCTTATTTTAAAGGTATGATGGGACAACCAGAAGGTGGTTTCCCTAAAGATCTTCAGAAAATAGTACTTAAAGGTGAAAAACCTATAACTTGCAGACCGGGTGAACTCTTACCTTCTGAAAATTTTAATGAAATTAAAGAATACTTAAAAACAAAACATAAAATAGATGCGACTATGCAAGATTCATTGAGCTACGCTTTATATCCAACTGTATTTGAAGATTATCTAAAATATATAAAAGAATATGGTGATTTCAGTAAACTAGGAAGTGATATATATTTCCATGGTCTTGCTGAGGGAGAAACTTGTGAAATTAAACTTAAAGAGGGTAAGATAATGGTTGTAACACTCCTTCAAATTTCTAAACTTGATAATGAAAGTCATAGAACTGTAACATTTGAAGTAAACGGTAATAGAAGAGAGACAAGGATAAAGGATAAAACTCAATCGATTTCTTCTATATCAACTGAAATTACAAAAATGGTAGATTCTGAGAATGATTTACAAATAGGTGCTAGTATCCCTGGGGCTATCTTAGAAATACTTGTCAGCAAAGGCGATAGAGTAGAAAAAAATCAAAAATTAGTTGTTATAGAAGCTATGAAAATGGAAACAAGTATAACTGCTAAAATAGAGGGAACTGTAGAAGAAATTTTTGTTGAAGAAGGTAAAATGGTAAAATCAAGACAACTTCTTGTTCAACTTTCTAAATAAAAATAAAATAATTTACAATAAAAACTTTTGCAAGTTTGCAAAGGTTTTTGTTGTTTTTAATTTAATTTTATAAAGTTATAGTATCATTATAGAAATTTATTTTTATAGTACCTAGATTGTCAAATTAAATGCAACATTTGGTTCTCCCCAGAATTCTTCTTGGGGAGTTTTCCAATTTAAGCATTTCCTTGGTCTATTATTTATTTTTTGTATTGCTATATTTACTTCTTCTTTTGTTAATTTTAGAAACTCAGTTCCTTTTGGAAAAAACCT
>Ga0316197_10003441_pt1 | contig 11264 bp, 8 predicted proteins | sample OudBiesiAoxic_MG_FD_204939 | JGI IMG/M metagenome (GOLD analysis project Ga0316197, IMG submission 204939) | Coastal sediment microbial communities from Oude Bieten Haven, Netherlands - site A oxic | ecosystem: Environmental > Aquatic > Marine > Coastal > Sediment | place: Netherlands...
AGATCTCGACCGCAGTTGCGGGGCTGACGGCCGAATCCATCGCCGCCGCCAAGAGGGGAAGATCGAAGGTGAATGCGTCCATCTCCCAGCGCAGGTCGACGTCTTCGGGATCACGAGTCCGCCGCGAAGGAACGATGGCGATGTCGTCGAACCCGTAGGCCCTCCGTCCGGATTTTGCGATGCCAATCTCGATTTCCACGGGGAAACGACCTTCCGTTGATGAGCAGTGCCAGCCCTCGCAGCGTAGTAGCGGAGGAGAGACTCGAGACTCGAGACACGAGACTGGAGACAGGAGGCCCGAGACTCGGTTACGTCGCTCGGCCTCGGGTCTCGGTCAGACCCTTCCTAGGCCCACCGCGTCTCTTACCTGCTGCTGAAGTCGTTCGGCGCGTGTTCGGGCGTCGAGGGCACCTTTCTGCAGGATTCGGGCCACTTCGGCGTCATCGAGCTCCTGCAGTCGCGACCGAACCGGGGCGAGCTCAGCCACAATGGCTTCGGCGACCGCCTCTTTGAATCTCCCGTAGCCCCCGGTCTCGTACTCCGCTGCAAGGTCGTCGATCGATCGCCCGGTTGTCGCCGACATGATCTCAAGCAGATTCGAGATGCCCGGCTTCGCCGCGATGTCGTATCGAACCGTCGGGTCGGAATCCGTGACCGCCGACTTGACCTTCTTCCTGATCACATCCGTCGAATCGTCGAGGTCGATCCGGTTCTTTGGGTTCGGGTCGCTCTTCGACATCTTGGTGGCCGGCTCAACAAGCGACATCACACGAGCCGCGGTCTCAGGGATCAGCGGCTCCGGGATCGGAAACACCTCACCGAATCGATTGTTGAAGCGAGCCGCCAGGTCGCGCGACATCTCGAGATGCTGCTTCTGGTCATCACCAACCGGAACCAGACCGGCATGGAACAGCAGAATGTCGGCAGCCATCAACACCGGGTACGAGTAGAGGCCAAGGTTCGATGGAATCCCCTTGTCGACCTTGTCCTTGTGCTGGGTCATCCGGTTCAGCACGCCGGTGGGGGTCAACGTACCGAGGATCCACGCCAGCTCTGCATGCTGCGGCACCTGACTCTGCATGTAGAGCAGGGAACGAGTCGGATCGATTCCGAGCGCCAAGACCACTTTGGCCGTGTCGAGACGGAGGCGATGGAAGTCAACAGGGTCATAGGGAACGGTCATCGCGTGGAGATCGACGATGCAGTAGATGACGTCATAGGTGTCGTCGTCCTGGAGCGCGACCCAATTTCGGAAGGCCCCGAGGTAACCGCCGAGGTGCATCGCCCCCGAGGGCTGAACTCCCGAGAACACCGTCTGCTTCACCTGTTCTGTCACCACATCATCCTCCTCATGAGAAGACGCCGGGCCCTCGAGCTCCGGCGTCGGTGCCTTCGTGGCGCGCGGAGGCCCTATCTCCTCCGCAGCCACCACACTCGCGCGATTTCCATACAGGAACGATACCGGCGGCCGATCATTCCAGCAAGGCGTCGCGAGACATCGCGCTCGCCGTGATAGCCTTGTACTGCAAGGATCTCGGCGCCGCAGGAGCGCCGGATGTACGCGCGCGACGAGAGAGCATGGCCACGACGAGCACGACAACGGAGCAGCTGAGGGATCTCCTTCCCCGCGACGTTCCGGGTCGCTTGCCGTACATGCCGGGGATTGACGGGCTTCGCGCCATCGCCGTCGTCGCCGTCATCCTGTACCACGCAGAGTTCGGATTCATCCCCGGCGGCTTCCTCGGCGTCGAGGTCTTCCTGGTCATCAGTGGCTATCTGATCTCGTCGCTGCTCATCCTCGAGCTCCTCCGAACCGGAAGCGTGAACCTGAAGGACTTCTGGCTGCGACGGGCACGGCGGCTCCTCCCGGCCCTCGGCGTGCTCCTGATTCTCACCGTTGCCGGCGCCCTCCTCTTCGCCAGAGATGCCCTGTTCCGGCTGAACCAAGACGTGATCGGCGCACTGACCTACTCCACCAACTGGGTCATGATCTTCCGCCAGGAGTCCTACTTCGAGGCGTTCTCCCGCCCACCGCTCCTCCGCCATCTGTGGTCGCTCGCCGTCGAGGAACAGTTCTATCTTTTCTTCCCCCTGATCTTCGTGGGTGGCATGGCCATACTGTCGAGACGGTCGACCGGTTTCGGCCAGACCGCGCGTCGCTTCATCGTGGCCGCATTCGCCGGCGCCATCGCGTCCACGGCCTTGATGTGGCTCCTCTTTGTCCCGTACGAGGATCCGTCTCGCGTCTACTTCGGCACCGACACACGGGCCGCCGGCCTGCTCATCGGCGTCGGACTTGCATTCCTTTGGCAACCCTGGCGGTTCGCGCGGCGGCTCAGCAATGCAGGCGCCATGGTGATGAACGTGGTCGGGTTCTGTGCGCTCGGCGGACTCGTTGTCTTGCTTCTTCGAATAGGCGAATACGACCTGTTCCTGTATCGCGGCGGCTTCTTCGTCGTCTCGATGCTCACGGCCATCGTCATCGCCGTAACCGTACACCCGCAAGGCGCCCTCAACCCCATACTCGGGAATCGGCCGCTCGTCTGGGTCGGAAAACGCTCGTACGGCCTGTACCTGTATCACTGGCCGATCTTCGTCTTGCTCCGCCCGGGCGTCGATGTGCCATGGGGTCGATGGCCGACACTCTTCGTCCAGGTCTTCCTGACCGTCGGGATAGCGGAACTCTCGTATCGCTGGATCGAACAGCCGATCCGACGGCTCGGGTTCAAGGCCTGGTTCGCACAAATCACCGACCCGCTGCGACGAGTGTCTCCACAGGCTGCGTTTCTCTGGCCCGTCGTAGCCGGTGTCTTTCTCCTCGGTCTCACGATCGGACTGATTCAAGGATCGTCAACTCCCCCGCCGGCTGAGGAGTCGGTGGCGCTCGCCAACGAGTCGGGCGGTTCGCAGATCGAGATCCTCGGAGAGCCGGCCGACGCGCTGCTGGCTGAGGTTGTGTCGGCAGACGACAGATCCTCGACGGGCGATCCGGAGGCGGCAACCGCCGATTCAGCGTCCGCGAGCCCCGAGGCCAGTGATTCCGGCGTGTCTTCGCCTGCGACGCAACCTGAACTTGCGGTGCCGGCGACGTCCACAACGGCTCCCACACCGACGGCCTCGGACGAGGTCGCAATTGAGCCCGAGCCCGAAGACTCCCAGACATCAACCACAGAAGCTGAACCGGTTGAGGGTGAGGTGCCTGCGGTCGCCGAGGCCGAGGCGGAGTTGGAAGCCCCCACGCCGGGTCCGCTGATGATCGGGGATTCCGTGATGCTCGGAGCAGAACCCGGCCTCACTGCTGTGATCGAGGATGTACGGGTGGACGCGCAGGTGAGCCGCCAGATGAAGCAGGTTCCCGATGTCGTCGAGCGGATACGCTCCGAAGCGGCGCTCGGCGAAGTCGCGGTCGTGCATCTCGGGACCAACGGTGTATTCAGCCCCTATCAATTCGACGCCGTCATGATCGCCCTCGAAGAGGTTGACCGCGTCTACTTCGTGAATGCAAAGGTGCCACGAAGGTGGGAAGGCAGCGTCAATGAGAGCCTGGAGGCCGGGGTCGATCTCTGGCCCAACGCATTCCTGATCGACTGGAACTCCGCGGCCATGGACCACCCCGAATACTTTGGCAAGGACGGTGTTCACCTCACCGGTGCCGGCATCGAGGCGTATACGTCACTCATCGCTCGAGCGATCGAGCGTTGACGTGGCGCGGGGAACCGGCCATACTCGCCACTCCATGACACGACCAGCCACCACCACCATCATCATCACCTAGGCGCACACGAATCCGTGTGCGCCCACGACCCTCCGCCCAGCGGGGGGTTTTCTCTATTCGGAGCACCACCATGACCACCCTTGAGATCTACGACACAACCCTGCGAGACGGCACACAACAGGAGGGCATCTCACTGACGGCCGGCGACAAGCTGATGATCAGCCGACTCCTCGACGAGTTGGGTGTCGCATACGTCGAAGGTGGATGGCCCGGAGCGAATCCAAAGGACGATGAGTTCTTCAAGCGCGCCCGCACCGAACTCGACCTCGGAACTGCAACGCTCGTTGCGTTCGGCTCGACCCGCCGGGCGGGGACGTCGGCGGCGAGCGACGCACAGCTCGCCGCGCTCGTTGCCGCGGAGACCGAGGTCGTTTGCCTCGTCGGCAAGTCCTGGGACTACCACGTGGAACACGCCCTCCGCACGGAGCAGCAAGAGGCCATCGCGATGATCGGTGACTCCGTCGAGTACCTTCGCTCGGTCGATCGCCGCGTCTTCTTCGATGCCGAACACTTCTTCGACGGCTACCGGACCAATCCTGAGTTCGCGCTGGCCACGCTCCGAGCCGCCCGCGACAGCGGTGCCGAGCGGCTCGTTCTCTGCGACACTAACGGCGGCACACTCCCACACGACGTGGAACGTGTCATTGGGGAGGTCTCCGCTGCGCTCCCGGGTGCGGCGCTCGGGTGCCACTTCCACAACGATTCGGGGACGGCGGTGGCGAACAGCCTCACCGCGGCGTCGGCCGGCATCACGCAGATTCAGGGCTGTGTGAATGGATACGGTGAAAGAACCGGAAACGCCGACCTCTGCTCAGTCATCCCGAACGTCTCAATCAAGATGGGGTACACATCGATTCCCGAGGATCGGCTCTCTCACCTCACCCGCGTCTCTCACCACATCGCCGAGATCATCAACCTGACGCTCGATGATCACCTGCCGTACGTCGGCGTTTCGGCGTTCACCCACAAGGCCGGCCTCCACACCTCTGCGCTGGCACGCAGGCCGGACGCCTATGAGCATCTCCCACCCTCTTCGGTTGGGAACACGACGCGGACGGTCGTCTCCGAGCTCGCCGGTCGGTCCACAATCCTGGCCAAGGCGCAAGACACCGGGCTCGATCTCACTCCCGAAGAGGCGCAGCTCGTTGTTGACCGAATCAAGGAACTCGAACACGAGGGATACCACTTCGAGGCGGCAGATGCGTCGTTCGAGCTTCTCGTTCGCGAGGCTCAGGGATGGACGCAGCCGTTCTTCACGCTCGAGGCGTACCGCGTGTTCGTTGAGCACCGGGAAGGAGAAGTCGTGGCGGAAGCCACCGTGAAGGTCCACGTCGGAGGTGAGCGGATCGTGACCACCCGCGAAGGTGATGGACCGGTGGCCGCAATCGACCTCGCGCTGCGTGCGGCACTCGCCGACGCGTACCCACAGGTGGCGCGAATCCACCTCACCGACTACCGCGTGCGGGATCTCGACTCGTCGGATGGAACGGCGGCTCGGGTACGCGTGCTCTGCCGCCATAGTGACGTTGAAGGTTCGTGGGGAACGATTGGCGTCCACCAGAACATCATCGACGCATCGTGGCGGGCGGTATGCGACGGCATCGTGGTCGGCTTGATCCGTGCGAACGGTGCAACCAACGGAGAACCACGATCATCGGGGCCATGATTACCAGACCCCACACCACCCACTTGGTGGTTGAGCGCGAGTTGGTGACCGGGCCAGCTCGCTCTCGTCCTAGCTTTCTCGGATGACCGCATCCACCGTCTGCGCGCCGGCGTTCTCGAACGTGAGCGTCACGGGAATGACGTCTCCGACCTTGAACTCGCTCGCCTTGTTGATACACATCACGTGGTAGCCGCCCGGCTCGAGAAGCGCCTGCCCCCCTGCCGGGATCTCGATACCGCCTTCCGCCTCCTGCATCGTCATCACACCATCGTTCATGATCGTCTGGTGGAGCTCCGTCGTTCCACAGATCTCTGCGTCGGCGGCAACGAGCCGGTCAGCCGTGTCACTTCCATTCAGCACCATGTAGAAGGCACCATTGGCTGTCACTTGGGGTGAGGTTCGACCCCAGGGGTCCTCCACCTGGATTCCGTCAGCGCCGGAGCTGCTGCAAGCTCCGGCGGCAACCACGATCAACAGGACAAACGGGAGCAGCGTCGATCGCATGGGTATCTGTGCCTTTCTTCTGGATAATCACTTGGGGAAGGAGGAGCGGTTGCTCCCGACGCACTCGGCCGCACTCTCGAAGGGGAGAGTCGTTTCCCGGTATCTGTCTCGTTCAACGATCATCAGCATTGCCGGTGGCAGCGGCGAGCATAGCGTTTCGGTCTGGTGAGCCAGCCAGAGGACAAAGGAGCGGCCTCGCGAGACCTCCACGGCGGCTCTACAACCTTCCGTCTCCGACACGTGCGTCTTCCGAGCCCAACGCCGCGAGATGGCGTCCGAGCGCGGCTGCGAGCCCCGTCGCCGTCACGGTCTCGACACCCGCCAAACGCCGACCGGCGGCACCGTGGTGGTAGGCGGCCGACCGGGCCGCAACGTCAGCCCGTAGGCCACCCGCCACAAACGCCGCGGTCATCCCAGTCAGCACATCGCCGGTGCCGATCGTTGCCAGTTCCGAACCGCCGCTCGTAACGACCCAGGTGTCGTCCCGGTCCACGACAAACGTTGGATTCCCCTTGAGAAGAACAATGACATCAGCGTTTCGGGCGAGTTCCCGAGCTGCCGCGGGGCTTGGCTCGGTCCCAGTGAGCTTTGAGAACTCTCCGGCGTGTGGCGTGACAACGGTGTCGCCGTCTCGTGCGAGTGCTCCCGGGTCACCGAGCGCATTAAGTCCATCGGCGTCGACAACGATCGGCCCATCCCACCTCGCAGCCAGTGATTCGACGAAGCCGCCTTCGACGGGTCCGAGACCGGGCCCGATCGCCAACACGTCATAGCGCGCAGCTGCTTCGAGAACTCCGTCGATGTCGGCTGTCGTGAAACAACTCCCGACACCTACGCCCCGGCTCATCACGCCGGGGTCCATCGCCGCGTAGATGGGCTGAAGCATCCCGGGACATATCACCGTTGCCGCACCGGCACCTGCGGCGAGCGCAGCCTGTGCGGACAGCATCGCCGCCCCGGTGATCCCGGAGGAACCACCAACAACCGCGACCGATCCCACCGACCACTTGTGAGCGTGGCGGGTCCGAATCGGGGTCGGGGCATCCACGTCCTCGCACAGCTTCATCTCTGGACGTGGTTCGCCGAGGCCGATATCGAAGACAATCAACTCCCCGCTTCGTTCGGGTCCCTCGCCGAGCACATGCCCCGTCTTCGCCGCCTGGAAGGTGATCGTGACGTCGGCGTAGAAGGCCGCATTCTCGACGGTGCCGCTGGCAGCATCGAGTCCGGACGGGACATCAACGGAGAGCACCGGCGTGTCGAGCCGGGTCCATGGGATCACCTGATCTGGAAGTGCCCCGCGAAATCCGACGCCGAACACTGCGTCGATGATGAGGTCCGATCGGTCCGTAGTGTCAAGAGCCGCAACCGCTGCTCCGGAGCGAACGGCGGCGAGGGCCGCCTTCCTCGCCGGGGACGTGTCGCCCCTCGGATAGCCGAACGAGCGAATCGTCACGGCCACGCCGCGGCGAGCCAGGTATTTCGCTGCAACGTATCCGTCGCCGCCGTTGTTGCCCCGGCCTGCGAGCACCGTGACACGATCCCCGTACCCGATCCCCATCTCGGCGGCTACGAGTGCCACACCGAGGCCGGCCCGCTCCATGAGCACCTCGGGTGCGTCGTCGGCCGCCATGTCGAGCCGTCCCGATTCAGCAGGGGTAATGAGCGGTTCCATGCCCCGAAGTGTATTGGGAAGGACAGAGACACGAGACACGAGACTTGAAGAAGGCAGAAGGAGCAAAGAACAAAGAACAAGAACAACGAAGCTCCAGACCTCTTTGCTCTTTGCTCTTTGCTCTTTGCTCTTTGCTCTAGCTACTTGCCTCAATCATCTCCCACAACCGGTCTACGTGTTCAGCTGTCGTATTCGTCTGGCCGATTGAGACTCGGATGAAGCTCCGGCCATCGAGCTTCGACGGGGTGACGTAGGCCCAGCCGGAGTTGTTGATCTCCATAGCAAGTGCGTCGGTCGCGATATCGCCGTCGATGTGGCGAAACGAGACGAGGCCGAACGGCGTTGGTGCGACCAACTCCAGCTGAGGGTGCTGCTCGATCTGTTCGGCGAGTCCTGCAGCAAGTGCAACATGTTCCCGGACGTGGTGCCGAAGGCCTGCGACACCGTACGAGCGCAGCACGAACCAGAGCTTCAAGGCCCGGAAACGGCGTCCGAGGGGAACATGCCAGTCCCGGTAGTCGATGACCTGCCCGGATTCCGTGGCTTTGTTCAACAGGTACGGCGGCAGGATGCTCAGCGCCTCGAGCAGCGGCGCCCGGTCGGCAACGTAGAACAACGAGCAGTCGAAGTTCGTGAACATCCACTTGTGCGGGTTGAACGTGTAGGAGTCAACGAAGTCGAGTCCGTTCTGATGGTGGCGGAACTCAGGACAGATCATGGCCGTGCCGGCGTATGCCGCATCGACGTGGTGCCAGAGTCCGTGCAACCGGGCGATCTCTCCAACCGCGCGGACCGGATCGACCGCGGTCGTCCCCGTCGTCCCAACGGCGCACACAACCACAACCGGAATGAGTCCGTCTGCCACATCCGATTCGATCGCGGCCTTGAGTGCATCCGGCCGCATAGCGAATTCCTCGTCGACCGGAACGAAACGCGTGTGACCGAACCCGGCGACCCGCGCGCCCTTCTCGATCGATGAATGCGCCTGCTCGGACGCATACGCCACCATGCGGCCAATGTCGACGCCTGCGCGCTCCCTGGCCACAACAAGCGCCGTGTGGGTCGAGTCGGACGCGCTCATCTGTATGACCCCGCCACCCGGGCCGGTGGTCTTCCATCCCTCGGGCAGGCCGAGCAGTTCAACCAGCCAGTCAGCGACAACCTCCTCGACTTCCGTGGCGGCCGGGCTCGTCGCCCACAACATGCCCTGGACACCAAGACCGGCCGATACCAGCTCGCCGAGGATCGACGGCGGGGACGTATTCGCCGGGAAGTAGCCGAACCATCCTGGCGACTGCCAATGGGTGATTCCCGGCATCACGATGTCGTCGAGATCCCGCAGTATCTCTTCGAACGATTCCGGATGCTCCGGCGCCGCTGCAGGAAGCTTCATCCGGATTGATCCGGGTTCCACCGTGGAAACGACCGGACGCTCCGAGACCGTTTCCATGTAGTTGGCGACCCACTCAACGACGTCGTGCCCATATCGCCGAAACTCGTCCGGCGACATGTGATACGACCCGCGGTCCCCTTCAGATTCCCAGGACGTCATGTCTCATGTCTCATATCTCATTCTTGCTACTCGCTACTCGGTTCAGCGCAGATGTCCCAGCAACTCTCTCACCATGAACGCGGTGGCACCCCACAACGTGCCTTCTTCGAACTCATAGAACCACAGTTCGTAGCCGTGGAAATCGCGGGACACCCACCGGCTCTCGTCGAGCAGGTGGTCGATCGGCGGTTCGATGATGCTTTCAACCTCGGCGGGATCCGGCACCAACTCGTCGGGACGCTCGATTCTGGCCACGACCGGGACGATGAGCGTCGTGCGGCTCCGCGTCGTCACAGGTGTGAGCGAACCAACGATCTCAACTACGTTCTCAGGCGGGAGCCGGATCTCCTCCCAAGCCTCGCGTTTTGCCGTCGCGATCGCATCTTCGCCTTCTTCGCGTCCACCGCCGGGAAAAACGACGTCGCCGGGGTGGGTCCGCATGTGCTCCGGGCGGCGCGTGAAGATGATCCGGTCCGTCCCCTCACTATCCACGTAGATCGGTACGAGCACGGCGTAGCGGGCATCGGGCGGGGACCCGACCGCCGGAAGCGTCGCAAGCCGTTTCCAGAGATCCATATCCAGAGCATAAGTCGATAGGCTGCGCACGATGGCGCCGCGTATCAACAATCGCCCACGAAACACACCACGTCTCATCATCCGCCCGTTCCGTCGCCGGGACGTGGCCCCGATGCACGACGCCATCCGTGCCTCCCTACCGGAGCTCGTCCAGTGGTTGCCGTGGGCCATCGGCTACGACCGGTCGGTCTCACAGCGGTTTGTTCGCGAGTCGGCATCAGCCTGGAACGACGGTCGCGCATTTGACTTCGCGATTCGGCTCCCCGAAGAGCCGGACCTTCACGTCGGAAATGTGTCCGTGTGGCCGACGTCTGCGCCGAATCGGACCGGAGAGATCGGCTACTGGGTGAGAACGGATCTCTCCGGGGAAGGTATCGGGACCGAGGTGACCGCGCGCGCTTTGCAGATCGGATTCGAGGAGCTCGAGTACCACAAGATCATCCTGCGCATCGCCGCCGGCAACGAGCGGTCGGACAAGATCGCCAAACGTCTCGGGTTCAACTACGACGGCATGCTCCGCCACGAAGTGAGGGTGGGTGACGTGTGGCTCGACCATTCGGTGTGGAGCGTCCTCGAGACCGAGTGGTCGGGGATCAAGAAGCAACTGCTTTCGGACGGGATCCTTGTCGGGACGTAGTCCGCAGCTGACAGCTACCAGCTCGAACACCGGCGGACCTCATCCCTTGATTCGAGCTCCCAAAGCCCCCTCCGCGACCGAGCCAAGCTCGGACGCGCCTCCCCCACTCAGCGGTGGAGGCTCATACGAAGAAGGGCGGCCCCAAGGGGCCGCCCTTCTTCTCGAGCTGCAAGCTCGTTGGTTCTAGAAGTCCATTCCACCCATACCGCCTGCGTGGTCGTGGCCACCGGCAGCCATCGGAGGAGCGTCTTCCTTCTGCTCAGCAACAAGCGCCTCGGTCGTAACGAGCAGGGCTGCAATCGAAGCAGCGTTCTGCAGCGTTGAACGAGTGACCTTGGCGGGATCGATGATGCCCGCCTCAATGAGGTCGGTGTATTCACCAGTCGCCGCATCGAAGCCTTCGTTGCCTGCGCACTCGTTGAGCACCTTGTTCACGACGACGCCGCCTTCGTACCCGGCGTTCACCGAGATCTGACGCAGCGGAGCCTCGAGCGCACGCTTGACGAGCTGGCGTCCGGCCTTGACGTCGTCTGTGCCACCGCGGAGCTTGTCGATTGCATCACCAGAACGGAGCAGCGCAACGCCGCCACCGGGGACGATGCCCTCTTCAACAGCGGCGCGGGTCGCCTGAATGGCGTCCTCGATCCGATGCTTCTTCTCGTTGAGCTCGACTTCCGTCGCAGCGCCGACCTTGATGATCGCCACACCGCCGGAGAGCTTCGCGAGGCGTTCGGCGAGCTTCTCACGGTCCCAATCGGAGTCCGAGTTCTCGATCTCCTGGCGAATCTGCTTCACGCGAGCCTCAACGTCGGCATGGCTGCCGGTGCCTTCGACCATCGTCGTGTTGTCCTTCGAGATGACGACCTTGCGGGCCTTCCC
>Ga0316197_10003442_pt1 | contig 11263 bp, 12 predicted proteins | sample OudBiesiAoxic_MG_FD_204939 | JGI IMG/M metagenome (GOLD analysis project Ga0316197, IMG submission 204939) | Coastal sediment microbial communities from Oude Bieten Haven, Netherlands - site A oxic | ecosystem: Environmental > Aquatic > Marine > Coastal > Sediment | place: Netherlands...
CGGGACGCGGACCCGGACGAGCACGCCGGCGGCGGGTTCGACGCCGAACACACGCAACGCCTGCGGGACGACGGCGCGCCGTGCCGGCTCGGATCCGTCGGCGATCTTGTACGCAGCTGCTCGACCGTCGTCGAACCCGACGGCCATCACCCCGGCGGCTCCCTCCTTGGCCATGAGCCCCGGAACCGCCTCCATCCAGAGCGTGACGTCGCGGTCGACACCAGCGACCAGCACGGGATGGGCGCGCATCGCTCGGCTGACCGCCGACCCGTTCGACGCCAGCGCCGCGAACGCCGAGGCGAGGTCGCGCAGCGCGAACGCGTGGGTCGGGGCACCGCAGCCGTCGACGCCGACGTGACGAACCGCGCAGCCGAAGCCGACCAGTGCTGCGCCGATCGCCCGCTGCAGCGGATGGTCCGCGTCGAGGTAGGTGCGGGTCGGCCATCCGTTGACCACGCAGGTGGCGAGCATTGCGGCGTGCTTGCCCGAGCAGTTCTGCACGATCGACGACGGCTCGACGCTCGACGCGGCGCCCTCCGGCCGGGCGGGCGTGTTCCGGAGATCGTCCTCTCGAAGGCCGTACGCCGCGAGGATCGACCGAACGGCATCGAGATGCACCGGGCTCGCAGCGTGGCTCGCGCATGCGACCGCCAGTTGCTCGTCGGGGAGCTCGAGGCCGAGATCGACCATCGCCTGGGCCTGCAGCGGCTTCAGACAGGACCGCGGGTACACCACGACATCAGGGTCACCGACGCTCGCGACGATCGTCCCGGTCTCGTCGAGCGCGACGGCTGCACCGTGGTGCAACGACTCCTCGAACCCGCTGCGCGTGGCGACGGCGATCGGGGCGAAGGCGTCGTCCAGCCGCGTCACACCGGATCCGAGGGCGGATCCGCCGCGGCGGTCGCCGGTTGGTTCCGCGGCGGCGGGATCGTGGTCAGCGTCGTGTCGGCCACGTCGTAGCGGGGCCCCCATTCGCTGACGATCGCCTGGAACATCGCCGCAGCGGGCAGCGCCAGCAGCGCACCGACGAAGCCGAGCAGCGACGCACCACCGAGAGCGGCACCGAACGCGACGGCCGGGTGCAGTTCCATCGTGCGCGCCGTGATGCGTGGGGCGAAGAAGTAGTTCTCGATCTGCTGGTACACCACGATGAACCCGATCACGATCGCGGCATTGAGCGGCGAATCGAGCAACGTCAACAGCACCGGCAGGATGCCGGCGAGGTAGGTGCCGACCACGGGCAGGAACTGGCTGACCAGACCGACCCACAGCGCGAGCGCGACCGGCGCGGGGGTACCGATCGACTGGAACACGATCCAGTGGAAGAACGCCGACAGCAACGCCAACAACGCGCGGGAGTAGAGGTACCCGCCGGTCTTGGTGATCGCGAGCTCCCACCCCTGGAGCACCTTCGCCTGGCGGGCCGGGTTGAGCCGCGAGCAGATCGATCGCCGCAGGCGTGGCCCGTCGGCGACGAGGTAGTAGGTGAACAGCAGCACCGACAGACCCTGGAAGATCACGCCGACGACGGTGAGCGACAGCCGGACCGCCTCGTCGCTCTGCGACTGGATGAACCGCTGGACCCGTCCATCGGGATCGTTGAACTCGTCGATGACGTCCTGCGGATCGATGTTGGTGCTGAAGTTGTCGTTGAGGAAGTTGACGGTGTCGGTGATGTAGGCGTCGGACTCCTGCAGCAGGTCGGCGATCTGCGTCCCGACGAGCGTGCCGACGGCGCCGGCGAAGATCAGGAACGCAGCCAGCACGCCGAGCAGGATCATGATCGTCGAACGCCCGCGGCGCCATCCCCGCAGGGCCAGCCGGTTGACCCCCGGTTCGATCGCGAGCGACAGGAACACCGAGACCAGGATCAGGATCAGCAGGCTCGACAGCCGGTGGAACACGAACAGTGCCGCAAAGGTCAGCAGGTAGCCGATCCAGAAGACGACGATCGCCGGGATCGCCCATCGAGGCAGGGTCCGGTCGGTGGCGCGACGGTCGAACCGGCGACCTTCGGACGTCACGGGACCGACACTGTCGGCGGCACCCGGGGCGGCCACGTCGGCGACGGGATCGGTTTCCTCGGGCACGTCCGGATGGTACTCACGGACCCGTGGCACGATGGGGCAATGGTTCCCGACGTGCGCACGTGGCTCGGCCGGCAGATCCGTGACCGGGTCATCGGAGCCGACGCCGAAACCCGCCGCGCCGAGTTGTTCGACACCGACGAGGCGGGGTGGTTCGGCGACGACGCGCCGATCCGCCGGGTCCACGCGGACGCCTCCATGTTCATCGGCGGGCTCCGGGCGCTGATGTTGCAGACGATGCATCCCCTCGCCATGGCGGGCGTCGCCCAGCACTCCGACTATCGCCGCGATCCCTGGGGCCGGCTGCAGCGGACGGCCGACTACGTCGCGACCACCACGTTCGGGCCGGCATCGCGCGCCCAGCGAGCGGTCGACAGGGTGCATCGGGTGCACGAGCGCGTGGTCGGTGTCGCACCCGACGGTCGGCCCTACGCGGCGAACGATCCGCATCTGCTCGAGTGGGTCCACATCGCCGAGATCGACAGCTTCCTCGCCGCGTACGACCGCCACGGTGCCGAACCGCTCGTCGGCGCCGACCGCGACCGGTACGTCGCCGACACCGCCGTCGTGGCCCGGGCCCTCGGTGTCGCCGATCCCCCCGAGTCGGAGGCGGCGTTGAGGGCCCGGATCGACGACTACCGCCCGGAGCTGCGCGCCACGCCGGAGGCGCGGGAAGGGGCCCGATGGATCCTCCTGCGTCCTCCGATCCCGCTCGCGGCCCGCCCGGCCTACGGCGTGCTCGCCGCGGCGGCGGTCGCGCTCATGCCGACGTGGACTCGCGTCCCGCTGCGACTGCCGTGGCTGCCCGTGACCGAGCACGTCGCGATCCGTTTCGCCGGCGACCTCGCCACCAACACCATCCGCTGGGCGACCCCCCGACCCGCCTGATTCCGCTTCCCACGGGATGACAGAAGGGGGACGAAGGGCCCTGAGCACCCGCAGGATCGGTTGATACCGTCGGGGGCATGCGATCGACGATGATCCGGACCCTCGGTGCACTCGCGGGTGTGGCCGCGCTCACCCTCACGGCCTGCGGCAGCGATGACGCCACGCCCGAACTCCCCGAGGGCGGCACCGGCAGCGCGTACAACGACGCCATCATCGCCTCGGAATCCCACGACGAGATCCTCCTGAACGGGGGCGACGGCGAGGTCGTCGTCGCCGTCGACTGCGACCCGGAGGCGGGCGGCACGATCGTGACCGTGGTGGCCGAGGGCCTCGAACCGGCGGTGTACACCGGCGTGTTCGATCCGTCGACCGGAGTCGACCTCACCCTCGACGCCACCGCCGGCGGCCAGGCGATCGGTCAGGCCGAGATGACACTCGACGCGGAGGAGTACACCGTCACCTTCGCCGACATCGAGGGCGGCGAGTTCAACCTCCGCGGTTGCACGAATTGACCGCAGCCGCCAGCGCCGGTGCCAGATCGCCGCGTCCGACGACCTCCACGCCGGCGTCGAGGCCGAGCCACTCGGCCATCGAGACCAGTTCGGCCGCGAGTTCGGCGGCGACGTGCGACTCGTCGATCCCGGGCTCGGCGAACACACCCTGCACCAACAGGCGCCCCGATGCGCGGTCGGCCTTCAGGTCGGCCCGCGCCACCAGCTCGTCGCCGAGCAGGAACGGCAGCACGTAGTAGCCGTACTGCCGCTTCGCCGCCGGCACGTAGATCTCGATCCGGTACCGGAACCCGAACAACCGCTCGATGCGGTCACGGTTCCACACGACCGGGTCGAACGGGCTGAGCAACGCCCGGGCGGTCACCCGTCGGGGCACGACGGCATCGGGATGCAGGTAGGCCGGCTTGCCCCACCCCTCGACCGAGGTCGGGACCAAGCGACCCTCCTCGACGAGTTCGGCGAGCAACGTCCGCGTGTGCGACAGGCGGTGATAGTCGGTGAGATCGGACGCGGTCCCGACCCCGTGGTGGCGCGCGGCCAGCACCAGCAACTCCTTCTTGGCGTCGTGCTCGGGGATCGCCGGCTGTTCGCGCACCGCCGCGGGGATCACGCGCTCGGCGAGGTCGTAGAGGCGTGCGAAGTCGTTCGGCCGGCGGCGGGCGGCGACCTCCCCGGTGCGGAACAGGTGCTCGAGGGCGAGCTTGCCGTCGTCCCAGTCCCACCACGAACCCTTCGGTGCCGTCCGCATCTCGAGATCGCTGGCGACCAGCGGGCCGTCGTGGCGCACCCGGTTGCGCACCTCCTCGACCAGGCTCCGGCGCTCCGCCGCCCACGCCCGCAGCCCTTTCCACCGCGGGTGCCCGTCCATCGCCCACCGCTGCAGGGGATGGAGGCCGATCGGCACGTGGCAGGCCTCGTGCACCCAGAACTCGAAGAGGTCGCCGTGGCGCGTCGCGTCGTCGATCAACGTCCGCGGGTGCGGTCCGAGCCGGGCGAACAGCGGGAGCTCCTGGCTGCGCACCAGCACGTTGACCGAGTCGATCTGGATGAGCCCCATCCGGTCGACGACCCGACGGAGATGTCGACGATCGACCCGACCGCCCGGTCGGGCATCGTTGAAGCCCTGCGCGCCGAGCGCAATGCGTCGAGCCTGGGCGTTGGAGATCTCGGCGGTCGCCACGGGGCGACCGTACCGTCAGTCGTCGGCGACGCTGATCTCGACGGAGTTGATCACGACGTCGGTCTTCGGCTTGTCGCCGCCACCGGTCGGGACCCCCTGCATCTCGTCGACGATCTCGAGGCCCTTCACGACCTGGCCGAACAGGCTGTACTGCGGGGGCAGGCCGACGCCCGACGGGCCGGACACGATGAAGAACTGGCTGCCGTTGGTGTTCGCGCCGGCGTTGGCCATCGCGACCGAGCCGATCTGGTACTCGCGCGGCTTGGGCAGCTCGTCCTCGAAGCGGTAGCCGGGGCCACCACGGCCGGTGCCGGTCGGGTCGCCGCCCTGACACATGAAGCCGTTGATGATCCGGTGGAAGATCACGCCGTCGTAGTAGTGGTTGAGCGCGAGGAAGACGAAGTTGTTGACGGTCTTCGGGGCCTTGACCGCGTCGAGGGCGATGACGATCTCCCCGAGGCTGGTGTCCATCTTGGCGGTGTAGCGCTTCGAGGGGTCGATGCCCATCTCCGGAGCTTCGGAGAAGTCCTGGGTCTTGGGCGCGGAACCGTCGAAGGGAGGGAATGCAGTAGCCATGGGTCTCGACCCTACCGGCCGCGCCCGACCGCCCACTGTGGCGGGCCGGCCGAGCGCGGCCACCACACCGACCGCCGGGGCCGACTACCGTTCGCCCCGTGACCGAGATGCCGAATGCCGACGACGTGTCCGACCCCACTACTGCGGTTGTCGAATCGGTGCCCGGCACGTCCGCCACACCGGCGACCGCCGACGAGGTCGACCTCGACACCGTCGAGCGCGATCTCGCCGCGGTGGAGGTCGCGTTGGACCGACTCGCCGACGGCACCTACTGGACCGACGAGGTGACGGGCGAGCCGATCACCGACGACGTGCTCACCCACGACCCGCTCGCTCGGCGCGTCTGATGCAGAAGAAGGCCGTTGCCGGTCTGGCGTCGGTGGTGGCACTCGCCGCCGGGCTCGCGGCCGCCGCCCAGAAGGCGAAGGAGTCGCCGCTGACCAACCGCTTCAACCGGTCGGCGAGGGTCTGGAAGCTGTCGGCGCGCAACTCGGCGCGCTTCGCCGTGTCGAGGGTGCGCGGGATCGGATCCGCCGAGGAGCGTCGGGCGCAGCTCGACGAGCAGTTCGCGATCCGCACCGCCGAGGACGTCGCGAAGGAGCTCGGCGAGATGAAGGGTGTGCTGATGAAGGCGGGCCAGCTGATCTCGTTCATCTTCGAGGCGCTGCCCGACGAGGCGCAGGAGGCGCTGGCGACGCTGCAGGCCGACGCGGCGCCGATGGCACCGACGCTGGCGGCAAGCGTGGTCAAGGGCGACTTCGGCAAGCCCCCGGAGCGGGTGTTCCTCGACTGGTCCGACATGCCGGTGGCGGCGGCGTCGATCGGACAGGTCCACCGGGCGATCACCCACGACGGACGCGACGTGGCCGTCAAGGTGCAGTACCCGGGCGTGCACGAAGCGATCGAGAGCGATCTCGACGCTGCCGAGGTGATGTACGCGATGTTCTCGTCGATGATGCTCAAGGGCCTCGACGCCAAGGGCCTCGTCGACGAGCTCCGCGAACGGATGCGCGAGGAGCTCGACTACTCGATCGAGGCCGGCAATCTCGCCGAGTTCGAGTCGCGCTTCCAGGGCCACCCGTGGGTTCGCATCCCGAAGCTCGTGCCCGAGCTGAGCAGCGGCCGCGTGCTCACCACCGAGTGGATCGACGGGATGACGTTCGACCAGTTCCGCACGACCGAGTCGTACGCGACCAAACAGCGAGCGGCCGAGGTGATCTGGCGGTTCGCCCAGGGCGCGATCATGCGCCACGGAATCTTCAACGGCGACCCGCACCCCGGCAACTACAAGTTCCACCACGACGGCAGTGTCACGTTCCTCGACTACGGCCTCGTGAAGCGGTGGTCGCCGGGCGAGTGGGAGTCGCTGCGGCCGACGGTCGACGCGATCATCATCGACCGCGATCCGGAGCTGCTGGTGCGTGAGATGGTCAACTCGGGCTTCCTGCCCGACGGCCATGGTCTCGACCCGGAGCTCGTGTACGACTACGTGTCGAGCCCCTACATCCCCTACCTGACCGACACCTTCACGTTCACCCGCGACTGGATGCGCGACACGATCGCCAAGATCTTCGACGTGCAGGGACCGCACGGTCCGGTCATCGAGCAGCTGAACATGCCGCCGAGCTTCGTGATCCTCGACCGGGTGGTCTGGGGCGTCAGCGCGATCCTCGGCAAGCTCGAAGCGACCGGCCCCTGGCGTCACATGCTCCTCGAGTACATCGCCGACGGCGAACCCGCCACCGACCTCGGCGCCGCCGAAGCCGCCTGGCGCGCCGGCCGCCCCATCCCCTGACCGAGTGGCGAGCGCGCTCGGGTGGGAGCTGCGCCGCACGAGTTCACTAGCGTCGTCGAGATGACGGACACGATCGAGACCGAGTCGACCGCACGCGCACCGTTCGCGCCGTGGGACCGCCGCGACATCCCCGGATCGTTCAGCGTCGAGGAGACCGCTCGCCGCGTCGGCAACTACAAGTGGACCGAGATGAAGCTCTTCGAGGCGCTCGGCGGCTGGGTCGCCACCGTGCCCGAACTCGACGTCAAGATGCGCCTCGGCACCCACTGCTACCACCACGCCTGGCACGCCGACCTCTGGCACAAGCGCCTTCCCGAGTTGCGCGAGATGAAGCCCGAGCGGCTCACCGTGCCGGCGAACGACGCCATGGAGCGCTTCATCGAGGCGATGACCGAACCCGAGGCACCCGAGCTGACCATCGAGAAGTTGGTCGGCGTCTACCGGGTGCTGATCCCGCGCTTCATCGCGGCCTACACCTACCACCGCAACAACACGAGCGAGATCACCGACGCACCCACCATCCGATCGATCAACTTCATCCTGCAGGACGAGTTCGACGACTGGCGCGACGGCGAGATGTTGCTGCAGTCGCTGATCACCACACCCGATCACGTCCGCCGAGCGGCCGAACACCAGGCCCAGCTCGAAACGCTGATGGTCGAGGCCGGCGGCATCACGGGCCTCGACAGCATCGGCATGGCGAATACACTCTCGAACACCATCACGACTGAAGGGGGCGCCTGATGCGTCAGTTCTTTCCGGTAGAAGACCTCGCCCGCGACGAGCGGTTCGTGCAGACGAACATGGCCGAGCGGATGAAGGACGCCCGCACCGCCATCGAACTGAAGGAGTCGTCGGCGAAGAGCCGCGGCGCCACCAAGCGGCTCACGCCCGAACGCCACGACGCATCCGACGCCGCCCGCGGCCTGATGCACGGGATCATGGTCGGCGAGATCCAGGCGCTCGAAGGCGCCGGTCGCACCGCCCACGACTTCGCCGCCGGCGACGGCACCAACGACACGGTGCCGTTCGAGCTGAAGCTCGACATGGCCCGCCAAGCCTGGGACGAAGCCCGCCACGTCGAGATCAGCGCCAAGCTGTCCGACTGGATGGGCACCGAACTCGGAGAGTTCGCGGAGAACACCGTGCTGTTCGAAGCGGCCTGCTCGAACGACCCGATCCTGCGTCTCGCCGGCGTCAACCGGGCGCTCGAAGGGCTCGCCATCGACGTGTTCACCCAGATGAAGGAGTTCGGCGACGTCGCCGGCGACCCGTACCTCGAGTTCTGCGAGGACTGGATGCTCGCCGACGAGGTCACCCACGTGAAGATGGGTTCCGACTGGCTGCGCAAGGTGACCGCGAACGACCCCGACCGGCGCACGAAGGCGCTCGAATTCCAGCAGGTGGTCGACAAGCTCTTCAGCTTCGGTGGCGCCCGCGGCGAGAGCCCCGAGAGTTCGTTCAGCCTCGCCAAACGGTTCCGTGAGCTCGCCGGGTTCACCGACGACGAGGTGCAGACGATCTCCGAGATGGATGCCGAGGCGCTCGCCGAGCGTCGGGCCGCCGTGCTCGCCTACCGCGAGAAGGTCGGCGCCAACGCGCCGGCCTGAGCATCATGACCGACGTGTCGACCGACGCCGGTCGGGTCACCGTCACGCCGACGGAGTTCAACTTCGTCAAGTTCGACGCCGACGAGATCGCATCGCTGGTCGCCGGACTCGCGACGATGCTCGAGATCACGAATCCGATCCGTGTCGTCATCGACGAGACGACGCCGCTCGCCAAGCTGTCCGAAGGGCTCGAGGGGACGAGCGCGGATTCGACGATCGTCCTCCATGCCGAGAGCGGCGCGCTCGAGGATCGCCAGCACCCGACGTCGTTCAGCGCCACGAACTCGCGTGAGTCGTTCGGCCGGATCCTGCTGCGAGCGAAGGACCGGCTGCGTCCCGACTTCGCCGATGCGCCGAGCGATCTCGACCTGTCGCTCGAGGAGAACGCGGCGTGGGACACGTACTGCGTCGGTCGCCTCGCACGGTTGGGGGTCAGGGTGAACCAGCAACGGTGGCGCTACAACCACCGCAACCGGTTCGGCTTCCACGACGGTGTCGACGTCGCGTTCGACGCGCTCTGGAACGCCGACGACCTCGGCTGGTCGGCGATGCTGAGCACCGCCCGCGGCTGACCCGCCGCCAGCCGCGCCGCCTCGGGGGTTCCGCAGACGCAGGGCGGATCAGACGGGGCGCTGGGCGGCGAGCGGACGCACGATCGGCCGCTTCCAGCCGAGACCGGCGACCTTGCCCGACGGTGGCCAGTGACCGTGACGGCTGTACGCCCACCACTCGAACGGGTTGAGGTAGTAGGCGCACGACTCGACGACCTTCGCGAAGCGTTCCGAGCGCCGACCGACCAGCCACACCACCATGCCGGCCGCCCCACCGACCAACATCCACGAGCCGTAGAGCAGCGGATAGAACGGACCGAACCAGCGTGCCTGCCAGACGTGGACGTCCTCGTGGTCGGTCACGAGCCGTCGGCGGCGCGGCAGCGACAAGTCGCCGGCGCCGCTGATGACGTTGCCCACCGTGATCGCGAACCCGCGACGAGGGACGAACCCGCGTCCGAACACCTGCCGGTTCGCGCGCCGGCTGAGCGACGCGTCGTACTCCGGTCGCCGACGGAACAGGCCGAGCCCCTGCGACACCAGGCCCGCCGCGGTCATCGGCAATGCCCAGGTCGAGTCGAGCACCACGGCAACCAGGCCCGTCGAGCACCCGAGGTCGTAGACGCGGCGCCATCCGCAGATCGCGCCGTTCGCTCCACCGATCACCGCGAGCGGGAGCGCGACATCGAACACCGAACCGACCGCGCCGGCGAGTCCCGCCCCGAGAACGCCGACGGCGGCAGCCTCCGGGAGACTGCCGCCGCTCGACGATCCGAATCGATTCATGACGTGACGCCGACCGTCGCGACCAGCGCCTCGACCGTCAGTTGCGCAGGTAGGAGAGCAGGCGCAGGAGTTCGAGGTACAACCACACGAGGGTGACCACCAGACCGAGCGCGGCGACCCACTCGTACTGCTGCGGGAGGCCGGCCTTCGTGCCCCGCTCGATGAAGTCGAAGTCGAGCGCCAGGTTGGCAGCGGCCAGGCCGCACACCAGCACGGAGAAGCCGATGCTCAACGCCATGTTGTCGCCGTTGAGGAACGGCAGCGAACCACCGAACATGCTGATCACCCAGGAGGAGAGGTACAGCACCATCACGCCCATCGTGGCGAAGATGACCGTCCGGCGGAACTTGTCGGTGACCTTGATGATGCGGGTCCGGTAGAGCACCAGCATCACGCCGAGGACCGACGCCGTCCCCATCACGGCCTGCAGGACGATGCCGTCGTAGAAGGTCTCGTACCCCTTCGAGATGGCGCCGACGGCGAAGCCGTAACCGAGCGCGTACACCGGTCCGAGGAACTTGGCGAGGTTCGGCTTGAAGTTGGCGACGATGACGGCGATGAAGCCGACGACGATGCCGACCATCGCGATCGCCGGGAACTGGTAGGTCTCGACGCCTTCGTTGGTGACGGGGCCCGAGGCCGCTTGCCACCCGAACCAGCCCGAGACGAGGAGGAGAACGAGGAGCACCGCCGAGGCCGAGATCGTGCCGTTGACGGTCATCGCCTTCTGCCAACCGCTGACGGGACCATCGGTCACCGGCTGCGGAGCGGTGTGGCTGCCCGCCACGGGCGCGGCCCAGCCGGCCTGCTGCGCGTTCTTGATCGTGCTGTCGTTGAACACTGGATTTGACATGGTCCGAAAATTGTATCGCTTCGAGATCCGCAGGCGCCCGCTGCGACATCACGGTGTCACCGAGTTCTCACCTGAGATCGTGGGCGCTCGTCGCTTCCCACAGGTCGATGTCCGGCGGACCCGAGAGGATCCCCGCGCACGACTGCGCCATGTCGACCATGACTGCGGAGTCGAAGTGCGTCCGCTGGTGGTCGGGCGTTTCCCACTTCTGGACGATCAGGTGCCGTCCCGGTGCCGTCACGCTCGCACAGAGGTCGACGTTGCGGCAGCCGTCCTGCATCCGGGTCAGCACGACGTACTTCGACAACACCGCCAGCAGCGCGGCCTCGTCGGCGGCGTCGAAGCGCATCGTGACGACGGTGAGTTCGACCTCGCCGGACTCGCCATCGGCCGTGCTGCCGTCGCCCGTATCACTCATGTCG
>Ga0316197_10003443_pt1 | contig 11263 bp, 10 predicted proteins | sample OudBiesiAoxic_MG_FD_204939 | JGI IMG/M metagenome (GOLD analysis project Ga0316197, IMG submission 204939) | Coastal sediment microbial communities from Oude Bieten Haven, Netherlands - site A oxic | ecosystem: Environmental > Aquatic > Marine > Coastal > Sediment | place: Netherlands...
TATTAATAGAGGTTAAGTAAATTAACGTTAACCCTTGCTTACTAATGGTGAAATTTATAGGTGCTTGTGTGCCTATATTAAGGGAATGCTCACCTGTGTTTAGGCTTTGCCTTACAACGCTTATTTGATTTGGAAGTGTAAGCCAGCTGCGTGTATCAGCCTGCTCAGACGCCAAATTATAAATGTTAGCGAGTATGTTACCTACATCACCTGCGCTGCGTGCAAGCTCTGCACGCACTTTTTCTTTTGCTACAAGCCTAAGTACTTGGCGAGCGACTTTTGCAGGTATTTGATCTTCTAACGTTTTAGCTGCAAGTGCTTCAAGATGTACCAGTGGGCTAAGCTCTAAACTTTGTGCATCTATATTTATGTTGTTAAGACGACGCACATAGGCGTTATCTTTGTACACTGGCATTGCTAAGCTGTAAAAGCGTGCATCGCCACCTGATGAATAAATTGGTAAACGTAGCTTAAATTCATCTTGTTTCGGTACTAAGCCTTGTTCAAATAAAACAATCACTTCGCCTTGTGTTGCAGAAATAGTAGGTGCATCACTAAAACGCTTTTTAAATTCACTTAGGTCTTGATCAAACCCTTGTTTTTTAGCAAGGCGCATCACGTCTTGTTGTAAATAAATATTATTAGGTTGTATAGCCAGTGCTTTTTTGTAATCAATGTACGCGTCGTCGTATTGTTTAGCACTTTGATAAAGCAAAGCAGATAAGTAAAATGTGTAGGCATTTTGAAAGCCATTTTTTACATCTCTGGTCACATTGCCCATGCTAGGGTAGTGCTGCTGCGCTTCTTTAACTGTTGAGTCGACTTCTGCTTCATTTTCGCTAAGTGCATCAACTTGTACTTTATTAGCACGACGAATTTCGACTAAAGCACCTTCTACATCATTTTTATACACGTAGTTAAGTGCTTTATAACTATGAAGCATGCTCATTTCGTAAGCCGGTGGTACATAGGTTATTGCTGAGTCATTAGTAAATAATGCATTACTTTGTTCAAGCCCTGCACTTACTTGTATTTTGGCACCTTCGCGTTTTTTTTGCATTTGGGTATACACGTTTTCAAACTTACTTTGTGCACCCTCTGGTGTATTGGCTAAGTCGTTTAAGCGAGCTTGCTCAAGTTGATTGAGTAAGTAGCTACTGTGCATGGCGCTATTATTAGCAATAAGAGATTGCGCTTCTTCGATATTATTTTTCTCGATCGCATTTCTTATAGGTGTCATTTGCGTGGCATAGTCATTAAATAGGTCATTAAAGCCCATTGTGCTACACCCACTTAAAATCCAACAAAAGCTTAAAATTATACTTAGGCGCACTGCGCACTCCTCTTAATTTACCTGCATACATTAACATACTATTTTTGGCTAAATGTGTGAAATATTGTAAAAAATCGTAGAGTAATACTGACTGTTAGCATTCAAATATAAGATTATATTAGGGCGTGTTGATCTTTGGTGGTTGATTTTGCAGCAGCATGTTTGGTATTTAAGTAAGGCAGAGCCTATGAAGTGTGGTTATTCCCCATAAATAGGCGATAACGCAGCATAAATGCCAAACAGGCGCTGCCCAAAGGGTTCTTTCTAGGGGCGATTAACTCTTTGTTGCCTATATGGATGTCGGTAAGGGGCGTGAGCAGGACGCGGAAGCTTTGCTCGGTTTTGACTTAGCCCACTAGGTTACAAACCTCGCGCCGCGATTAAATCTCCCCTAGATTGAACAAATTTCAATCCACAAAGGTCCACACGCCCTAGTCAACAAAGTGTGAATTTTTCTTGTTGAGTAACAATAGTGAAATGCTTAAGGTACTTTATTGGTCTTATTAAATATAATGATCCCTAAAGCGTAAATGATCTAATTTATTAAAACTAAATACTCTCTTTGCACAGTTATACCAATCCTGTTTAAATGTGCTGCTCAGTGAGCGGTTTTATAGGCGCTTATGACAATGTTTTGATCCTAGTAGGTTAATTAATTGAAATAACGCTGTAATTCGCTTTTATTGCTAAGGAATTTTTTTGAAAGCTACGTTGTACACATTAATTGCTTTAATTGCGTTTGCCGCAAATTCTCTTTTTTGCAGAATGGCCTTAGCCGAGGGCTATATAGATGCTTGGAACTTTACAGTTATTCGCTTGCTAAGTGGTGCTGCGTGTTTGGGCATTATAATGGCTATTTATACGCATAATTTAAAACGCAAAGGCACATTTAATCCCGCTATTTTAAGTGATAAAGGAAGCTGGCGAAGCAGTATTAGCCTTTTAGTTTATGCGCTTTGTTTTTCGATTGCCTATGTAGAGCTAGATACAGGCACTGGCGCACTTATTTTATTCTCTGCAGTGCAACTCACTATGATTGGTTGGGGTATCTATAAAAAAGAGCAATTAAGCGTACTTCAGTGGTGCGCGTTTATAGTGGCATTAGGTGGATTTGTATATTTAATGCTGCCTTCTGCTGCAGTGCCTTCTTTATTAGGCGCATCGCTTATGGCACTCAGTGGTGTTGCATGGGGTATTTATAGTATTCGCGGTAAAGTGTGTGTATTGCCACTGCGTACTACGGGGTTTAACTTTATTAGAAGCTTAGTGGCTATTCCTGTTTTATTACTTGTAGGTATGAGTTATTTAAAAAACATCAGTATTGAAGGGGTGTTACTTGCATGTGCCTCGGGAGCGATAGCTTCTGGAATTGGTTACAGTGTTTGGTATGTGGCTATGCCACTGCTTAAAAGTACACAAGCTGCTGTTGTGCAGCTTTGTGTACCTGTACTTGCAGCCATTGCTGGTGTCTTGTTTTTATCAGAGCAGGTAACAATGGAGTTTGTAATAGCAAGCTCGTTAATATTAGGCGCGGTCTTGGTATTTATCTTAAATAAAAAGAAGGCTTAATATTATTTAAGTTAACCTTCTTTTTAAGGAGGGCTCACGTTTGTTACAAAGCGCGTATAAATAGCAGGTAAGTTATCAAGTATTGCCTGCTTGCCCTGTAGTTCACTATTTTCTATGCATTCAAATAGTACTTGCTCGCTAAGCGTATTCACTAACAATTGTGATTGCTTAATATGGCTTATATGCCAAAGCTCAGGTGCTACGCCGCCTAAATCATGCTGGTAAGGACGATAAAAACCAAATTTAGCTAAGTGAGTATCAAGCCAATGACTTAAAGGCGCAAACGGACCACCTTGCTGATATTCATCAGGCGTTAGCTGCAGCTTATAATCATCACTCACTGCTGCTTTATCAAACACATCTAAATCGGTCCCTAAATGATGCCTGCTTGCCCCTGGTAATGCAGAGTAGAGCATGATCGCCATACACTTATCACTATCGCTTAGCTTAGTTAAATCGACAATCTCTTGCTGTTTATTAAAAACAGGGCGAATACCTAAAAACTTATTATCCCAAATAATTGATTGGCGATTAAAATCACGAAAACTTGAGGCAATAGTAAGCTCAAATCCCGCTTTTTTGGCTGCACTCTGTAGTGCTAAAAAGTCGCTAATTATAGCGCTGTGCAAGCGATGATTTTGTATATCAGTTAAATGTGTATCACTTTGGCCAGTAATACACATTATTGATGTGGGGTGAGTGACATCCATTATGTTAAAAGTTGCTCTAATATTTGCTCGTAAATGTCAGTAAGTGCGATTAAATCATCAGTACTTACACATTCATCTACTTTATGAATAGTGGCGTTACGCGGGCCAAGTTCAATTACTTTAGCGCCTGTTTGAGCAATAAAACGTCCGTCTGATGTACCACCCGTGGTTTCTAAATTGGTTGCTAAGCCGGTTACCGATTTAATTGCTTTAACTGTGGCATCAACAAGCGGGCCGTGCTCGGTAATAAAAGGTAAGCCATTTACTATCCAGCTTAATTCATAATTTAAGTCATGTTTTTGTAGAATGTCATTCACACGTTGCTGTAATTGCTCATGCGTTACTTGCGTGCTAAATCTAAAGTTAAACTGTACTTCAAGCTCACCCGGAATAACATTACCCGCACCCGTACCACCACTAATATTCGAAATTTGAAAGCTGGTGGCGGGGAAGTATTCGTTGCCGTTATCCCATACCGTTTGGCTAAGCTCAGTAAGTGCTGGCGTCGCTAAGTGAATTGGGTTTTGTGCTAAATGCGGGTAGGCCACATGACCTTGTATACCTTTAACGGTTAAAAAAGCGGTAAGTGAACCTCTGCGACCATTTTTAACCACATCACCGAGTACATCACGTGATGATGGCTCGCCTACAAGGCACATATCAATTTTTTCACCGCGTGCTTCTAATGTATCTATTACGCGGGTCGTCCCGTTTACAAATGGACCTTCTTCGTCTGAGGTGATTAAAAAAGAAATCGAACCTTTATGATCAGGATTTTTAGTCACAAAACGCTCGGTTGCTACAAGCATTGCAGCTAACGAGCCTTTCATATCGGCAGCGCCACGCCCATGTAATAGGCCATCTTTTATTAATCCTGAAAACGGCGGATGTTGCCAATTTTTTTCAGGACCTGTGGGCACAACATCAGTATGGCCAGCAAAACAAAAATGTGGTGATTGAGTGCCTTTTCGAGCCCATGTATTTAGTGTGTCGGTAAAAAATAATGACTCTATATTAAAGCCAACCGCAGCAAGGCGATCGTTCATCATTTGTTGGCAGCCAGCATCTTCGGGTGTTACCGATTCACGTTGGATTAGCGCTTGGGCGAGTTTAATTACGTCACTAGTCATTATTTAAAAATCTCGTCATATTGCGCTGCTTTAAAACCTAAATGGTAACTGCCATTACTTACAAGTACTGGGCGTTTGATCATTGCAGGTTGTTCAACTAACAATGGGATAGCACTTTCTTTAGTCAAATCCTGTTTTTGTTCGTCAGTTAGTGCGCGATAAGTTGTGCCACGTTTATTAACGAGTTGCTCCCAATCAAGCTTATCTGCAAAATCATTCACCATTTGCTCGTTTACGCCATCTTTGCGGTAATCATGAAACGTAAATTCGATATTGTTGTCGGCTAAGTATTTTTTTGCTTTTTTTATCGTATCGCAATTACTAATACCGTATAAAGTGATCATAAATTTAGTTCTTCTTAATAATAGTTAATAGGGTGTCTACACCCGCGTTTACATGCGAATGTGAGTAATGAAATGTGCCAAGATTATGGCCATTAAGTAAAATTAAACTTGCTAGCATAGGTGTATCTAATTCGCGTAAATCAAAATAAGCAAGGCGCTGACCTTTACTTATTTCACTGCCGTTTAATTGTGCTATGTGTGTGTGCGTAATTGATTGCGAATCAGGAATTGTTAAGTTTATTAAGACTTTTAAGCCATTCTTAGCTTGTAAAATAAACTCAGTACCTGCGTTTTTGACTTGTAATAATGTACCGTCAAACGGCGCTAAAATTTTGTGACTACTGAGCGTCACCGTAATACCGGGTCCAAGAATACCAAATCTAAAAATAGGTTCGGGGTGTTCTTTCAACGACATTACTTTACCTGTAAATGGACTTGTAATAAGAATGGCATTACGAGGTGTTTTATTGGGTGCTAAATACTCTATTGTTTGTGCTTTCATAAGCTATTCGGCCACCACGTTGTAACCCTCTTTTTTTAATGCAGTAAGCGCTTGTGACGCCGTTTGTTTTTTTACTAAAATATAATCGGTATCGTAGGTTGAGATTGAAAAAATAGAAATTTTAGCACGCGCTAATACCCCCGATATATTGGCCATTATTCCCGTTAACGAAAAGCCAAGTGGGCCTACTACTTCAAGTGCTTGCCAATCAGACTCGGTATCTAGGGAGTGTATTTCAAAGCTACTAGGGCAAACAATGGATAGTTCATCATGAGTTTTAGATATAAAAAATAAAGGAAGCTTTAGGAGTGCCGCAGGTATATCGGCGTCTACATCTAAACTGTGTATAGATAAAACTGTGCTGTGTAATAGTAATGTTTGTTTTGACATTAAACGCCTGCGATACAGCATTATTAATAGCTTTATAGTATAGATTATTGGCTTTAAATTAAAGGTGTAACAGCGACTAAAATAAGCGTTAGTAAATCGATTTTAATAGAGATTAAAAACTTACCCACAATTTCTGTGGATAAGTATGGGGGTTGCAGGGTATAAATAGCCTAACTAGTTAATTATTAAATAAATAATAGCTAGGCTATAAAAAACACACGTTGAGCTTAATGCGTAATTAGCGCTTCTGCTTGAGCTGCTTGAATGGCAGTTAAGGCGATTGTAAACACAATATCATCGACCAATGCACCCCGACTCAAATCGTTTACAGGTTTGCGCATACCTTGCAGCATAGGGCCAATACTTATTAAGTCAGCACTTCTTTGCACTGCTTTATAGGTGGTATTACCCGTATTTAAATCAGGAAATATAAATACAGTGGCTTTACCAGCAACGGGGCTGTTTGGCGCTTTTTTAAGTGCTACATTTTCCATAATAGCGGCATCGTATTGTAGTGGACCGTCAATAATCAAGTCTGGACGTTTTTGCTGCGCAATTTTTGTCGCCTCACGTACTTTTTCTACATCGGCACCCGTACCTGAGGTACCCGTACTGTAGCTGATCATGGCAACACGCGGCTCTATGCCAAATGCGGCAGCAGAGTCGGCAGATTGAATGGCTATATCTGCAAGTTGTTCAGCATTAGGATCTGGATTAATAGCGCAGTCACCATAGACTAATACTTGATCTGGAAGTAGCATAAAAAATACGGATGATACTAACGATGAGCCTGGTGCAGTTTTAATGAGCTGAAGTGAAGGGCGAATCGTATTGGCGGTGGTGTTTACTGCGCCCGATACCAAACCATCTACTTTACCTTCTTGAAGCATCATTGTGCCAAGCACCACGTTATCTTGCAGTTGCTCTTGTGCTACTACAGCAGTTAGGCCTTTGCTTTTACGAATTTCGACCATGGGTGCAATATAATCATTTATAATACTTTTTGGCTCGATAATACTTACATGTTCGTTTAGCTCAATACCTTGTTGCTCAGCAATACGCATTATTTCTTCGCGATCGCCCAGTAGTATAGTTTTAGCAATTCCGCGTTGTCCGCAAATAGCCGCTGCTTTTATAGTGCGAGGTTCATTTCCCTCTGGCAGTACCACGGTTTTACCTGCTTTACGCGCTTTAGTGGTAAGTAAGTAACGAAATGCGGGTGGTGATAGTTTACGTGTTTTGCCTACACTTTTTTCAAGTGTGTCGAGCCAATTTGAATTGATATACTCTGCGTTATGATTTTTTACTTTTTCAATTCGTTGGTCATCATCACTCGGTACTTCCATATTAAAGTTATGCAGTAGTAGTGATGTACGCCATGTGTCGGCATCAGTTGCAAGTATTGGTAAACCGGTTTGCATTGCTTGCTCGCAAAGGGCCATAATTCTCGGCTCAGGCTCATACCCACCAGTTAATAATATAGCGCCAAGTTTAGTGCCATTCATTGCCGATAGGCATGCTGCAACAAGTATGTCTGAGCGATCGCCAGGGGTAACTAATAAAGCACCTGGCGTAAAGTAGTTTAAAATGTTTGATACCGTACGCGCGCAAAAAGTAATACGGCGCAGACGACGATGAAGCATATCGCCTTCGTTAATAATGGTGGCTTTTAAATAGGCGCTTAAATCTTTTACGCGCGGCGCTACTAAGTCAAAATCCCATGGAATTGCACCAAGTAACATAAACGGATTTTTTTTAAAAATAGGTAAAGACGCTAAACGATTTAACTCGCTTTCAAGCTCTTCAGGTTTATAGGCGTCGACTAAATCGGCGCGTGCACGGCCTTCTTCATCAAGTGGTGCATTTACTTTATTAAAAATACAGCCCAGTACGCGAGGATGATCAATGCCCCCATAGTTACCTGCTGCAATTTCAAGGCGATCTTCTATTTGTGTAATGGTGTAATTACCAGGGGTAAGAACAAATACAATTTCAGCGCCGAGTGTTTGTGCAATTTCGCGGTTTACACGCCCAGCATAAGGTTGACGACGAGTGGTTACCATACCTTCAATAATAGCGACTTCATCATCGTTAATTTTACTCTCAAAACGTTCAACAATTTCCTCTAGTAGGTCATCGCCTTTACCGTCAGCAATCATTTGTTCAGCGTAATCAAGTGCAAAAGGCAGTGGTGGATTAATAGGTGAGCCTTGAGTAACTATTTGTGTTGATTTTTCAGGGCCTGTTTCGCCTGAACGAGGCTGAGCGATGGGTTTGAAAAAGTTAACTTTAACTGTTTTTTGTTCAAGTGCACGCACCAAACCAACCGATACAGACGTTAAGCCAACGCCGGTAGATACAGGAATTAACATAATACGACGTGCCATATTAAAGCTCCTTTACTATGCTTGCGGCATCGTTTGCAATTACCCACTCTTCGTTTGTAGGTATAACGATAACTTTAATTTTTGTTTTTTTAGTGCTAATAATCCCTTGTTGTCCAAATCGCGCTTTAAGGTTAGCTTCCTCATCGCAATCAATGTTTAAAAAGGCAAGTTGAGAGATTACTTTTTTACGAATAAGATTAGAATTTTCGCCAATACCGCCAGTGAAAATTATAGCGTCTAGGCGCTGTAATGGCACCATGTAGGCTGCAATTTGTTTGGCAAGCCGGTAGCAAAACATATCGATTGCTAGAGTTGCTCTTTGATTCCCAGAAAGTGAAGCCTCCTCAATTGTACGGCAATCGTTAGAAAGCCCACTTATGCCCAGTAAACCGCTTTCTTGATTTAGTAAATCGTCAATTTGTTGCGCGCTATAGTTTAGTTGTGTAGTTAAAAAGTTAAATAAACCGGGATCGATATCACCACTACGCATACCCATAATTAAGCCTGCAAGGGGAGTTAAGCCCATACTTGTATCAACACTTTTACCATTTTTTATTGCACATACAGAGCAGCCATTACCTAAATGAGCACTAATAAAATTACTTTCTTCAAGGGATTGATTTAATAGCTGAGCGGCTTGACCTGCAACATAGCAGTGGCTTGTACCATGAAAACCATAACGCCTTACGCCAAAGTCGGTATATAACTTATAAGGAAGAGCATAAAGATAAGCGACTTCATCCATAGTTTGATGAAACGCGGTGTCAAATACCGCGACTTGGGGTAATCCTTTAAAAGATTCTTTTGCAGATGAAATGCCTAATAAATTAGCATGCCCGTGCAGTGGAGCAAGTGTAGCAGCTTGTGTAATTCCCGAAATAACATCTTCGTCTATAAGTATTGATTGTATAAAATGTTCACCACCGTGAACAACACGGTGACCTACCGCTATCAAATGCTCATCTAATTTATGTGATTTGATTAATGCCACTAAGGTATTGATTGTTTCAGCGTGAGCTTCGTTAGCTTTCAAATTAATAGCTGTCTTAGTCCCATCATATTTATATTTTATTGAAGGTGCTTCGCTTCCTAAGCGCTCAGCCAAACCAGAGATAACCTCGTGACCATTATTTGGATCTATAATGGCGAACTTTAAGCTAGAACTGCCGCTATTTAGCACTAAAACGTGTTGTGACTTAGGTGAGTTTGTAGGCATAAATTCAATTTCCATAAACAAATTTAGTAAGTGAATACGTAATAGTTACACTTACGACATTAAATAAAGCAAAAAAAGTTGAGTGATCAAATGCAAAGCAGTTAACGTAATGTTAAATACCTTACCTTAATTAGTGGGTTTTAGTTAGAACTGTATGCTATTTAATAGTAAATTTAAGCTCTTTAGCGCAGACAGTGTAACTGCTTCATTTTGTGTTACACTTTAGGTATAGCTCGTATTTGTATTGTATTTAAAAGCAGTATCTGTGAGGAGTCATGATGCAAAAAAGTGTGATGTCACAACTACAAACTGGCCGTTTGTATGGTAAAAAATGGCCGATGCGCAAAGAGCTTGCGCCTTTGTTTTTAGAGTTTAGAGTAATTAGAGCAACTGAGCTGGCTATTACAGTAATGCCAATTTTAGCCATGTTTACTTTGTTTTTTCAGCTAAATTACTTGGGGCCTGATTTTTTACCACAAGCCATAGCGAGCGCATTATTCTTTATATCATTGCCGTTACAAGGTTTATTTTGGTTAGGTAAGCGAGCACAAACGCCTTTAGAGCCCGCTATGCACAAATGGTATAACGAGCTTTATACTAAAATGGTAGCTAATGGATATCAGATGCAGTTAAGTGAAAACAAGCCCCGTTATATGGAGCTTGCTAATTTACTTAAAGATATGTTTGATAAAATGGATAGGGCGTTTACTAAAGAGCAGTTTTAGAGAGTTACATCATTATCGATTTTGGTAAACTGAGTAATATAAAACGATAAGGTGACAATGTGCTCACCTTTTTCTTCGAGTGCTGCCCAGTGCTCGGGTCTAAATTTCCACGCGAATGGCGTCATCATTATTAAGTTTTTAATATCAGCAAAGCCAAGCGTTACTTTCTCTGTTAAAAGAATCTGTTCTGATTTTTGAAATCCTTTTGGAATCGCAATTTCAGTATGTTCGTTTACCTCTGAATATATATACGATTTCAATTCTTTTAAATGACAAGGACCAGGGCTTGCAACCACTAATGTTGCATTTTGATTTGCAAGACGTTCAAGTTCTTTTTCAAACAAAGGTGCAAATACACTTACAAGTACATCAGCAAATTGGTTTTTAAAGGGTGCTTGGCTGATTGATGCCACACTAAATTGGCAATTAGGGTAGCGCTTTGCAGCATATTTAACGGCAGATTTTGAAATATCAACACCGTATACAATAGCGTTTGTTTTACTCGCTATTGCTTGAGTATAGAATCCTTCACCGCATCCTAAGTCAATAACAGTATTTGCACTTATATTACTCACTATATCACTAAGGCTTTGCTGTAAAAAACGATAATAACTACGCTCTAAAAATGCACGTCTTGCTTGTACCATTTCAAGCGAGTCACCCGGTTGTTTTGAGTTTTTTTGCTGCACAGGCAGTAAATTAACATAACCTTCTTTGGCAAAATCAAAGCTGTGGTTGTTAGCACAGCGAAGCGTTGAATCAGCTTTTAAAAGTGCTAGGTTACACAGCGGGCATTGATATTCAAGACTCATGAGTCTAGGTAGTCCTTATCGTAAAAAGTTTTTACCCAATGAGGGCGATAGGTGATCATAATTGTTATAGCCATGCCATTGAGCATAGCTTCAGGAAACCAAATAATAGCACTTAAATAAACGTAGTTATCTGCAAGTTCTTGCC
>Ga0316197_10003444_pt1 | contig 11263 bp, 8 predicted proteins | sample OudBiesiAoxic_MG_FD_204939 | JGI IMG/M metagenome (GOLD analysis project Ga0316197, IMG submission 204939) | Coastal sediment microbial communities from Oude Bieten Haven, Netherlands - site A oxic | ecosystem: Environmental > Aquatic > Marine > Coastal > Sediment | place: Netherlands...
ATGTTTGAATAAACGAGGGTTGGAGACAATAGATGAAAGTTAAGAAATCCGATGCGGAATGGCGTGAAATCTTAACGCCGGAGCAATATGCAATCGCCCGCGAACATGGCACGGAACGGGCCCATTCGCATCCGCACAATAATGAAAAAGCGACCGGTGTTTTCAAATGCGTTTGCTGCGGAAACCCGTTGTTTACGGCCGCAACTAAATTTGAATCAGGCACTGGCTGGCCAAGCTTCTATGAACCGATTTCAGAAGCTGCGGTCAGTGAACACAAAGACCGCAGCTGGCTTATGACGCGCACAGAAGTGAGGTGCGCGGATTGTGACGCCCATCTCGGGCATGTGTTTCCCGATGGCCCCGCCCCTACCGGCCAGCGATATTGCATGAACGGCGTCGTTCTCGATTTTGACAAGGATGAGACTTGAATAAATGAATTCTTCCGCCCCAATCGCAAATAAACGCGAGCACAAGACCACCCATCACGGCGTGGAAAGAAATGACCCATATCATTGGCTGCGGGATGAAAATTGGCAGGAGGTGATGCGCGATCCTTCAGTTTTGCATGCCGACATTCGCACGCATTTAGAAGCGGAAAATGCTTACACAAAAGCCCAACTGGCTTCGACCGAACAATTGCAGGTGGAACTGTTTGAGGAAATGAAAGGGAGGATCAAGGAAGACGATTCCTCGGTCCCGACCCCGGATGGGATGTGGTCTTACTATTCATCTTTTGTTTCAGGCGGGCAGCACCCGCGCTTTTGTCGCCAGAAGACCAGTGGCGGCGGCGAGCAAATCCTGCTCAATGGCGATGAAATGGCTGAAGGAAAAGCATTCTTCCGGCTTGGAGGCATCTCACATTCGCCGGACCAGCGCTACATTGCCTACGGTGTGGACGAAAAAGGTTCCGAATTTTTTACCTTGCGCATACGTGAGGCCGATACTTGCAAAGACCTGCCGGACATCGTTGATGACACCAGCGGCGGCGGTGTTTGGGCGCGCGACAACAAGACCTTGTTTTATGTGAAACTGGATGAGAACCATCGCCCATCGCGGGTTTTCCGTCATGTTATGGGCACATCACAGGATGAAGACGTCCTTGTTTACGAGGAGGCTGATTCAGGCTTTTTTGTGGGTGTCGCAAGCACGCAATCTGGGGATTTTATCCTCATTTCTGCCCATGACCATCAAACCGCAGAAGTCCGTTTGATTGATGCCCACAACCCGAAAAGCAAGCCAGTTCTCGTTGCGAAGAGAATTCCAGGCCACGAATATGACGTCGAGCATCAAGGTGACCATCTTTTGATCCTCACCAATACTGACGAGGCGGAAGATTTCAAAATCGTTCAGACCCCGGTCGTCGCACCAGGTGTCGAAAACTGGCGTGATATCGTTGCCCATAAACCGGGCCGGCTTATCCTTTCACACTCGGTTTTTAAAAACCAAATGGTGCGACTGGAGCGCGAAGATGGATTGCCACGCATTGTCATCACAGACAGTAGTTCTGGTGACGAACATGAAATAGCATTTGCCGAAGAAGCCTATAGCCTCGGGCTTTCGCCCGGCTATGAGTACGACACCACATCTGTGCGCTTCACTTATTCGTCAATGACGACCCCAGCCCAGGTATTTGACTACGACATGGTTACTCGTCAGAGGACGTTACGCAAAACCCAGGAAGTACCCTCTGGCCATGATCCTGAGCACTACGTTACCAGGCGCATTATGGCGCCATCACACGATGGCGAACTTGTGCCGGTTTCTCTGCTGTACCGAAAAGATACAAAATTGGATGGCTCCGCCCCGTGCCACCTTTATGGCTATGGTTCTTACGGGATTTCCATTCCGGCTTCTTTCTCCACATCTGTTCTTTCCCTGGTAGATCGCGGCTTTGTTCACGCCATTGCGCATATCCGGGGAGGTAAAGACCGGGGATATCGCTGGTATGCTCAAGGACGCAGAGAAGCAAAGAAAAATACGTTCCTTGATTTTGTGGCGGCAGGCGAAAAACTAATTTCTGACAAGATCACATCTGCCGGGCGCATTGTCGCCCATGGAGGCAGTGCCGGTGGCATGCTTGTGGGCGCGGTTGCCAATATGGCACCTGAACAATATGGCGGCATTATTGCCCAGGTTCCTTTTGTTGATGTGCTCAACACCATGTTGGATGAAAGCTTGCCCCTGACCCCACCGGAATGGCTGGAATGGGGCAACCCTCTTGCCGAAAAACAGGCATATGAATATATAGCGTCTTACTCGCCTTATGATCAGGTTGAGGAGAAGGTTTATCCAGCGCTTCTCGCCATTGCCGGGCTCACCGACCCACGCGTTACTTATTGGGAACCGGCAAAATGGGTGGCGCGGATGAGAGAGTTGAAAACCGATAACAACCTCCTTCTGCTCAAAACCAATATGGAGGCCGGGCATGGTGGTGCGTCAGGCCGGTTCGACAGTTTGAAGGAAACAGCATTGTCTTATGCCTTCGCACTTCTCGTTACCGGCAAGGCCGACACAAAGGTATAGAGATCAGTAGAGTTGCCTAAGCGCTGGAAGCGGCGCAAAATCGAAATTCAAAATCACGTTATGCAGAGGAATGCGTTCAAATGAATGAACCAGCCCAGAAACAAAGCCCGAAAAAACCTGAAACAATTTCCGCGTTTAACTGGGAAGATCCGCTTGCGCTAGAAAGCCTTCTGACCGAAGAAGAGCGGATGATCCGCGATAGTGTTCGCGCTTTTGCCGATGACAAATTGATGCCCAGGGTCCAGTCCGCCTTCCGTGAGGAACGCTTTGACAAAGAGATTATGAATGAAGCCGGGGAACTGGGTTTGCTTGGGGTTATGACCGATCCAAAATATGGCGGCTCCGGGCTCGGATATGTGGCCTATGGTTTGATTGCCCGCGAAATCGAACGGGTTGATTCTGGGTATCGATCAGCTATCAGCGTCCAAAATTCTCTGGTGATGCACCCGATTGAGGCATATGGCACCGAAGAGCAGAAAATGAAGTATCTGCCAAAACTTGCTACTGGAGAAATGGTGGGCTGTTTTGGTCTCACTGAACCAGATGCCGGGTCTGATCCAGGTGGCATGAAAACCACCGCCAAACGCACCTCGAATGGCTATGTTCTCAACGGCGCGAAAATGTGGATAACCAACTCACCTATCGCAGACATTGCCATTATCTGGGCGAAGCTGGAAGATGAAGGTATTCACGGATTTATCGTCGAACGCAGCTCGAAGGGGTTCTCAACCCCGAAAATTGAGGGAAAATTCTCTCTCCGTGCATCAATCACCGGTGAAATCGTGCTGGAAGATGTTGAAGTGGGCGAAGACGCATTGATGCCAGGCGCACGCGGGCTTTCGGGGCCATTTGGTTGCCTCAACAAAGCGCGTTTTGGGATTGCATGGGGCGCAATGGGCGCAGCTGAAGCATGCTGGCATCAGGCACGGCAATACACCCTCGACCGCAAACAGTTTGGGCGGCCTCTCGCAGCCACACAATTGGTTCAGAAGAAACTCGCCGACATGCAAACCGAGATTACGCTTGGCCTGCATGGGGCTCTCTCGCTTGGTCGTGCACTAGAAGCGGGCATTGGAGCACCACCAGCGATCTCTTTGATGAAACGTAACAATTGCGGCAAAGCACTGGACATCGCGCGCGTTGCCCGTGATATGCATGGTGGCAACGGCATTTCCGATGAGTTCCACGTTATTCGCCACATGGTAAATCTGGAAACCGTCAACACTTATGAAGGTACTCATGATGTTCACGCCCTTATTTTGGGCCGTGCTCAAACCGGAATTCAGGCGTTTATGTAAAATACTGGGCGAGCTTTCCATTGCACTCGCCCGCCAGCACAGTTAGTGTCCGCTTCTTGACCAACACCCGCCGGGTCTTTTTAACAAACAGGAGGAATCCAGATGGCTTTCGAATTGCCTAAACTACCTTATGCCTATGATGCATTAGCCCCGTACATGTCTGCTGAAACCCTGGAATACCACCACGACAAACACCACCAGGCCTATGTGGACAATGGCAATAAACTTGCTGCTGAAGCAGGCATGGAAGGCAAATCACTTGAAGAGATTTGCATGGCATCGTTCGGCACAAATGCCGGTCTTTTCAACAATGCCGGCCAACACTACAACCATCTGCATTTCTGGAACTGGATGAAGCCCGGTGGCGGTGGTGCTATGCCTGGCAACCTCGAAGCAAAGGTCACAGAAGACCTCGGCAGCCTTGACGAATTCCGTAGCGCGTTCATTCAAGCAGGCATGACCCAATTCGGCTCTGGTTGGTGCTGGCTCGCCTTGAAAGATGGCAAGCTTGAAGTGATGAAAACCCCGAACGGCGAAAACCCGCTTGTTCATGGGGCAACACCTTTGCTCGGCTGCGATGTTTGGGAACACTCCTATTACATCGACTACCGCAATGCGCGCCCGAAATATCTGGAAGCCTGGTTTGATAATCTGGTGAACTGGGATTACGTCGGCGAATTGTTTGAAGCTGCGTCTTAATCGAGCGCCGCAATAATTGAGAATCTGAATAAAGGCGGGATTCTATGATCCCGCCTTTATCGTTATGCTGTGAGTGCCATCAATGACTGAAACAACAGACTATCAGCTCGATCCCGTCGACGATGCTATTGCCGCAATTGCAGCCGGTGAGATGGTTGTTGTCGTCGATGATGATGACCGCGAGAATGAAGGCGATCTCATTATGGCGGCGGTCAAAGCGACGCCTGAACAAATGGGCTTCATCGTACGTCATACATCCGGCATTGTTTGCGTTCCTATAACGGCGGAAGAAGCCCGCAGGCTGCATCTTAATCCCATGGTTGCCGACAATGATGCCCCCATGAGCACGGCTTTCACTGTTTCGGTTGACTACAAACAAGGTCTGACAACTGGTATTTCAGCAGACGAGCGATGCGCGACTGTGCGCGCTTTGGCCAATGGTAATGTTCAGTCGAGTGATTTTGTCCGCCCCGGGCACGTATTTCCGCTCATTGCAAAGCGCGGCGGGGTGTTGATGCGTTCCGGTCACACTGAAGCAGCAGTCGACCTTGCCAAACTTGCCAAAATGCCGCCTGTGGGGGTGATTGGCGAGTTGGTCAACGATGACGGCACGGTAAAAAAAGGTAATGACGTTTATGCCTTTGCCCGCGAGCACGGCCTCAAGATCATCTCTGTCGATGATATTATCGCTTACCGGCAAGCGCGTGAAAAACTGGTGGAACGACGTGCTGAATTTATTGTCGATATGCCAATCGGACCGGGCCAGGGCATTGCCTATGCGACACCATTTGATGCAGTCCAACATTTGGCGATTGTCTATGGTGGTATCGGGGATGGTAAAAACATCCCTGTGCGCCTGCACCGTGAAGACATCGTCGAAGACGTTTTCGGTGGTCGTGAAACACTTAACAGCGTCTATGAGTGGTTTGAACGCGAAGGACGTGGGGTTTTAGTGTATCTGCGTACAGGTGCAACCGGCGTTCCGGCCATGACCTTTGGCGAAGAAGGTACTACGGATGAAAACCATGACAGCGTACAATCACGCGAACAGTCATGGCGGGACATTGGCCTCGGCGCGCAAATTTTGCGCGACCTTAATGTCTCCTCCATCCGTCTTCTCGCAACTCGCGACCGCCACTATGTGGGGTTAACGGGTTTTGGCATCGAGATCGAAGAAACCGAAATAATCGAGAGTTAAACCGTTACCGCCGAAGGCTCCCGAGAATGCCCCGGATAAGTTGACGGCCAAGCTCACGACCCACTGTCGATACCAAATTTCCAAAAAATCGGTCGGATTTGCTCATCCGGCGGCTGGTTGGCTTCTTTGCCTTAGCTTTCTTTTTTGCTTCTGCGATATCTCGCGCCGCTTTTTCTGCCGCCGCAGCGCGTTTTTCTGCACGTACGGAAAGAATTTCATAGGCTGATTCCCGGTCCACTTTTTCGTCATACAGGCCATATACCGGGCTATTGAGAATAGCATTCTTGCGCTCTTTGCTAGTGATTGGCCCCATGCGCGAAGAAGGTGGACGGATAAGGGTTCGTTGTACCATGGAGGGCACACCCTTTTTTTCCAAAGTGGACACCAAGGCCTCACCAACACCAAGCTGGGTAATTACCTCTTCAGTATCAAATTCCGGGTTTTGCCGGAATGTGGTGGCCGCCGTCCGCACTGCTTTTTGCTCACGCGGGCTATAGGCCCTCAGTGCATGCTGCACCCGATTACCAAGTTGGTTCAGAACTGAATCGGGGACATCCAGCGGGTTTTGAGTGACAAAGTAAACACCAACCCCTTTTGACCGGATCAACCGGACGACCTGCTCCACCTTCTCCAGCAAAATCTTTGGTGCCTCATCAAACAAAAGATGCGCTTCGTCAAAAAAGAAAACCAGTTTTGGTTTGTCTGGGTTGCCGATTTCTGGCAGCTCTTCAAAAAGCTCTGACATCAACCATAAAAGAAATGTCGAATAGAGTTGAGGCGATTGCATCAATTTATCTGCAGCCAAGACATTTATAACGCCACGGCCATCGCGTGTGGTGCGCATCAGGTCGGCAATATCAAGGGCAGGCTCGCCAAACAAAAAATCCGCACCTTGTTGTTCGAGAACCAAAAGCCGCCTTTGAATAGCGCCGATCGATTGCCTGGAAACCATGCCATATTCCGTGCGGATTTCCTTGGAGCGCTCAGCAAGATTGATCAACAAAGCACGCAAATCTTTCAAATCAAGCAGCGCGAGGCCTTCTTCATCAGCGATACGAAAGCCTATGTTGAGCGCGCCTTCCTGCGCTTCAGTAAGGTTCATCAAGCGAGATAACAGCAGTGGTCCCATTTCTGAAATTGTGGTGCGGATTGGGTGTCCTTGCTCACCAAATAAATCCCAGAAAACAGCCGGAAAGGATTCAAATCCATAATCGTCAAAGCCGATTTTTTCAGCCCGTTCAAGCAGGAAATCCTTAGGTTCGCCTTTGACAGAAATTCCAGACAAATCACCTTTCACGTCTGCCGCAAAAACCGGCACACCCTGGGCGGAAAAGCCTTCCGCTAAAATCTGCAATGTTACGGTCTTACCGGTCCCCGTCGCACCTGTGATAAGGCCGTGACGGTTGGCGAATTTCAGGTTCAGAAACTGCTTTTCTTTCGCAGTTCCGATAAAAACCGAGTTCTCGTTTGTCATGATGCTCTCTATCTGCCTGAAAATTCTCTGTGCATTGCGGTGTAAGTAGTCGAAATCCAGGGCAATTTGCTATAAAACGAACCAAGACGCAAATAGGCGTTCATTTAAACGACTGAATTTTTTCAATGTAGTTGGAGTATGGCATGCAGGAGTTGATTTCAAAGCTGGCTGGCGAGATTGGGATCGATGAAAGGACCGCCGAAAAAGCCACCGGTATGATCCTGTCTCTCCTGCAACGAAATGGCGACCCCGGTGCCGTGGCAAGCCTTATGGAAAAGCTGCCAGGTGCGGCCGATCTTGCGGGAAATTTCACCAAACCGGCAGCCGCAAGCGGCGGCCTGTTTAGCATGATTGGCGGCGGCAGCACGGGCGATGCATTGGCGACAGTCGGCGCACTGCAAGCAGACGGCCTTTCGACAGACCAGATCAAAGAAATCGGGGGCGGAATCTTGTCCTATGCACGCGAAGCCGCTGGAAATGATTTGGTGAACCGCGCTATTGGAAATATTCCTGGTCTTAGCGCTTACCTCTGATCCAAAGTCGTCTTCTGCGCCAAATGGCTCATTTCAAGCTATTGCCGTAATCCGCTATAGCTTGTGACGCACCGCAACAATGTTAGGCAGACAGGCAGCATGAACGGAAAACCTCTCGCTGATGATTTTGACCCGCCGAGCCACGAAGACTGGTTGGCTTTGGTTAAAGAAACCTTGAAAGGCGCTGATTTCGAGAAAAAACTCGTTTGGCGGAGTTATGACGGCCTGCGCGTTGAGCCGCTTTACACCGACACGCTTCACCTTGAAATCCCAGGACGGTCTGCAAATGGCTGGAACTCTCTGCAACGAGTGGATATTCCAGATATTGAAGCGGCAAATAAGCAAATTTTAGAAGATCTTGAAGGTGGCGCTGCTGGCTTAACGCTGGTTTCCCCGCAAGCGACAACGGCAAATGGATTTGGCACGCTTGCAGAAACCTCAGAAGATTTCGACAGGCTGCTTCAAGGCGTTTATCTCGACATGATCCCGGTACGGCTCGACGGCGGATGGCGGAGCCGTAAACTGGCTGGCGCCTTAGCTGAAGTTTACGAAAAACGCGGTCATGATCTTTCCAAGGTAAATCTCAGCGTCGGGCTCGACCCGATTGGTGCATTGGCCCACAGCGGTCACATGCTGGATGAAGATAATGCACGCGCGCGTTCCACCAAGGTTGTTCGCGCTTTTATGGACAAAGGCTACAACGGCCCAGCATTTCTTGCTGACGGACGTATTTATCACAACGCTGGTGGGTCTCCCGCTCAAGAGCTGGCTTTAACTCTTGCAACCGCAGTTCATTATCTGCGCTGGATGAATGCGGAGGGAATAGACAAAAAGACAGCATGTAATCAAATCGGCATGGTGCTCTCTGTCGATGCGGATATGTTCATATCTGCTGCCAAACTGCGCGCTGCGCGTTTGCTTTGGGGACGGTTGCAGGAAGCGATGGAAGTGGCCGTCTCACCTCTCGTGCTGCACGTTGAAACAAGCTGGCGCATGATGACCCGCAGGGATGCCCATGTGAACCTGCTACGCAGCACCGCAGCCACATTCGCTGCTGGAATCGCGGGCGCAGACAGCCTGACCATACTTCCTTTCACCACTGCACTTGGTTTGCCCGATGGGTTTGCCCGGCGTATGGCGCGCAACACACAGTCTATTTTGATCGAAGAGTCTCATCTAGCCCATGTACAAGACCCAGGTGCCGGCTCCGGCTTCATTGACCAGAGCACGTTGGATCTCGCCGCACTTGCATGGCAATTGTTCCAATCTATTGAAGTCGAAGGTGGGATTCTAAAAGCCCTCACCTCAGGTAGTGCTGCTGGCATGGTCGCAGAAGCGCGTGGGGAACAAGAGCGCAATATAGCAACACGGCGGGAACCAATTACCGGCGTTTCAGAATTCCCTAATCTTGCTGAGCTACCTGTTGAAGTTCTTGGTGTTAAGGCGTTTGAGAGCAGCGCCGCCGATGCAGTCGAAGGTGGTATCTCGTGCATAGTCATACCTCCGGTGCGTAGCGCTGAAGGGTTTGAAATTTTGCGTGATGCATCCGATGTTTTTCTTGCCGAAACTGGAAAAAGGCCTGCGGTCTTCATGGCGAACATGGGCCGCGTCGCAGAATTTACCGCCCGAGCCAGTTGGGCAGGAAACGTGTTTGAAGCAGGTGGCATCGAAGCGATTGCCAATGATGGCTTTTCCTCACCTGAAGATGGTGCAACCGCATTTGAAAAAAGCGATGCAAAAATTGCCATCATCTGTTCATCGGACAAAGTTTATGATCAACTTGGTGCAGATACAGCAAAATCGCTGGCAAAAGCTGGTGCCACCCATATTTACCTGGCCGGGCAGCATGACAGCAAGCTTGCCAGCGCGGGCGTTGGTACGTTCATCCACATGGGATGTGATATATTGTCCATACTTTCTGAAGCCCATGCCATTTTCGGGATTAAAAAATGACCTCTATTCCAGATTTCAGCCGGATCCCGTTTGAACTGCCGCAAGCCTACGTGGGCCAACCCGGCAAAACATGGGAAACCCCTGAGGGGATTGAGGTTAAATCAAGCTACGGGCCAAAGGACCATGAAGGTCTGGATTTTCTCGACACCTACCCAGGTATTGCACCTTATCTGCGCGGCCCCTATCCAACCATGTATGTGACGCGTCCTTGGACCATTCGCCAATATGCCGGGTTTTCCACCGCCGAGAAGTCCAACGCGTTTTACCGTCGCAACCTGAACGCCGGACAGAAAGGCCTGTCTATCGCCTTTGATCTGGCCACCCACCGTGGTTATGATTCAGATCATCCGCGTGTTTCCGGCGACGTTGGAATGGCTGGGGTGGCGATTGATTCAATCTATGATATGCGCACGCTATTTGAAGGCATTCCGCTGGATCAAATGAGCGTGTCAATGACTATGAATGGCGCAGTTCTGCCGATCATGGCGCTCTACATCGTAGCGGCAGAAGAACAAGGCGTTTCACCGGAAAAACTCTCCGGCACCATTCAAAATGACATTCTAAAAGAGTTCATGGTCCGCAACACCTATATCTATCCCCCTACCCCATCTATGCGCATTATCTCTGATATTTTCGCATTTACCGCACAAAACATGCCGAAATTTAACTCAATTTCGATTTCCGGCTACCACATGCAGGAAGCTGGCGCGACGGCGGACCTAGAACTTGCATATACCCTTGCAGACGGTCTCGAATATGCCCGCGCAGGCATGGCCGCTGGCATGGATATCGATACGTTTGCCCCGCGATTGTCTTTCTTCTGGGCGATTGGAATGAACTTTTTCATGGAAGTCGCCAAGATGCGGGCCGCGCGCCTGATCTGGGCGAAAATGATCAAGCAGTTTGATCCGCAAAATGCCCGTTCGCTTTCGCTTCGCACCCATAGCCAGACATCGGGCTGGTCATTGACCGCTCAGGATGTGTTCAACAATGTCACCAGAACCTGCATTGAAGCCATGGCTGCAACGCAAGGACACACCCAATCGCTCCACACCAACGCACTGGATGAAGCACTCGCGCTTCCAACAGACTACTCCGCACGCATTGCCCGCAACACCCAATTGTTCCTGCAACATGAAGCAGGCTCTTGCCGGGTCATCGATCCGTGGGGCGGCAGTTACTATGTCGAGCGGCTCACCCATGACCTGGCACAAAAGGCCTGGGCACATATCAATGAAGTTGAAGAGCTTGGTGGCATGGCCAAAGCCATTGAAGCGGGCATACCAAAGTTACGAATTGAAGAAGCGGCGGCACGCACCCAGGCGCGCATTGATTCAGGTACTCAAACCGTGGTTGGCATCAACAAATTCCGCACCAGTGAGCGCGACAATATCGAGGTTCTCAAAGTCGAAAATGCACAGGTTCGGGCCGCGCAAATTGACAAACTCAAGCGCCTTAAGGCAGAACGCACTGAAGCAGAAACCCAGGCCAAGCTGGATACGCTAACAAAACTTGCAGGAACAGGCGAAGGAAACCTGCTTGCTGCAGCAGTTGATGCGGCCAGGGCGAAGGCCACAGTTGGCGA
>Ga0316197_10003447_pt1 | contig 11254 bp, 13 predicted proteins | sample OudBiesiAoxic_MG_FD_204939 | JGI IMG/M metagenome (GOLD analysis project Ga0316197, IMG submission 204939) | Coastal sediment microbial communities from Oude Bieten Haven, Netherlands - site A oxic | ecosystem: Environmental > Aquatic > Marine > Coastal > Sediment | place: Netherlands...
CATCATCATCGATAAGGATTTGTATTATGATTTAATCATAGTTACAGATCCATGTTGTTTTTCAAAAAAACTTGGTTCTATATCTATGATGATTTAAACATTAAACTCACACTGTTGTTTAGCCATCTAGATATTCTAGATGGCTTTTTTATTTTCCGGAGATAAAATGGTTGCAACAAAAATAATAACAATAATAATTAAAAAAAACTAAGGAGGATTTATTTATGAAAAAAATATTTATAACATTAATTTTAATATTAGCTGGTGTGCAATCTTTTGCATTTTCAATGGGACAAAAAGATACTTTAACAAAAATAAAAAAAGATGGATATTTTACTGTGGGATTAGACGATACCTTTGCACCTATGGGATTTAGAGGAGAAAATGGAGATATAGTAGGTTTTGATATCGATCTAGCCAAGGAAGCTGCCAACAGAATGGGAGTCGAGGTTAAATTTAAACCCTGTGATTGGGATGGTATCATCTTCGAACTTAGAAGTAAAAAGATAGATATGGTATGGAATGGAATGACTATAACAGAAGATAGAAAAAAACAGATTGGTTTCTCAAAATCTTATTTCAGCGGAGAACAAATAATTGTAACTAAAAGTGGCAGCAATATTAAGAAAATATCAGATCTTGCAGGGAAAACAGTTGGCTTACAAATGGGAAGTTCTTCCTACTTTGCCTTAGAAAAAAACAAAGTTTATCCAAGTGTAAAGGATGTAAGAAAATATGGTTCCAATGTAGAAGCACTTTTAGACTTAGAAGCAGGTAGAACTCAAGCTGTAATTATAGATTCTATGGTTGGAAGATATTATATTGCTAAAAAAGAAAGAAAAGAGAATAAAGATATCTTTTCAATCGTAAATGAGCCTTTAGCTATCGAATACACAGGTATCGGAATAAGAAAAGAAGACATTACACTTATCACTGAGATAGATAAAATTATAGATGAGATGCAAGAAGACGGAACTTATAAAAAAATATATGAAAAATGGTTTGGGAGGAGAAGTTAAATTATGATAGATAGCATATACTACATCGCAAAGGGGTTAGATATTACTCTAAGACTTTATCTTGTAACAGTATTATTTTCAGTCCCTTTAGGACTACTTTTAGCACTAGGGGAACTTTCTAAAATTTCAATATTAAAAAAAATTGTAACTTTTTACACATGGATATTTAGGGGTACTCCACTTCTTTTACAACTTTTTTTCATGTACTATGGACTGCCAGTAATGGGGATAACACTTTCCCCTCTTGGGGCAGCTAGTATTACTTTTATCATCAATTATTCTGCTTATCTATGTGAAATCTTCCGTGGAAGTATCCAAGGAATAAATAAAGGACAATATGAAGCAGCAAAAGTATTAGGGATGGGTTATAGACAGACTTTGAGTAGAATAATTTTGCCACAGGCTCTCAGGACTGCTCTCCCTCCTCTTTCAAATGAGGCCATAGCTCTTGTTAAAGATACATCTTTAGTTTCTATAATAGGTACAGCAGAAATCTTAAGAAATTCAAAGGAATTAGTGACAAGAGATTTTACTATAACTCCATTTTTTATCTGTGGAATCTTCTACCTTGTTTTATCTACTTTTATCTTACTTGTCTTTAAAAAATTAGAAAAAAGGATGGCGATCTCATGTCAATAAAAATAAAAAACATCAACAAATCTTTTGGAGATTTAAATATTTTAAAAGATATATCATTAGATATAAATAAAGGAGAAATTTTATCTATTATTGGACCCTCAGGTAGTGGAAAGTCTACCCTCCTAAGATGCCTAATAGATTTAGAAGAAATAGACTCAGGGACATTAGAAGTTTTTAGTGACCCCCTTGTTTGTAACGATAGAAATCCTAAAAAAAATGAGAGACTAGAAATCTTAAAAAAAATGGGGATGGTTTTTCAATCTTTTAATCTTTTCCCACATAAAACTGCTATAGAAAACGTAATGGAACCTCTCATAGTTGTAGATAAGATAAAAAAAGATGTTGCTCTAAAAAAAGCCGAAGAGTTACTTACTATGGTTGGATTAGAAGATAGGATGAATAACTACCCTCAAGCTCTCTCTGGAGGTCAACAGCAAAGGGTCGCTATAGCTAGGGTCCTTGCTAGAAATCCTAAAATACTTCTTTTTGATGAACCTACATCGGCTCTAGATCCCGAAATGGTAAAGGAAGTTCTTACAGTTATTGAATCTCTTAAAGACACAGGAATAACTATGATAATCGTCAGTCATGAGATGGAATTTGTAAAACAAGTTTCAGATAGAGTAGTTTTTATGGACTATGGAACTATCTTGAGCTGTGATACACCTAACCAAATATTTAATTCTGGAAAAAATGAAAGGATCAACAAATTTTTAAAGAATTTTTAAAGAATACCTCAATATAATAAAAACTCAGAAAATAAATTTCCAGAGATTTCATCTCTGCTATTTTCTGAGCTTTTAGCACTACTATAAAATTACTTAATATTTACTTTTTCCTCATTACTGTGATTCTCTAAATATTCATTTTGTACTATGTCTATTACAGTTAACATCTTTTGTTGAACGAAATCATATCCAGTATCCTTCATATGTGTGATTATACAATTACTACAATCCTTTATCCCATGAGTATACTTAAAATTCCCTCCACACTTTTCTCCTAACATATATAATGGACAATAACAGAATAAACAGTTAAATTTACTCTCATCCGCTACTGTATGACATGGAAAATATTCACATTTTTTATTTTGTACAAATTTAAAATTTGCCACCTTTATCCCCCCACTGTGCTAAGCACATTTTTATTCATTATCTCTAATGTTCCTCTATAGTTTATAGTACCATCATCTAGAGATAGTTGTATAGGGTATATTTCTACTCCTGCAGCGATTGCTTTATAAAAATATTCATTGAATTTTGGATCGGTCTCATACCTTGGTCTAAAGATATCTGAACTCCTAAAAACTAGTAAAATTACCGCTGCTCTATCTCCAGATTCTTTTAATTCAATGAGTTCTTTGAGATGTTTCACAGCTCTCTCACTAGGAGCATCTGGGAACATTGCCACTCTGTCTTCTGCTAGGGAAACTCCTTTTACTTCTACCCATATTTTCTTACCATCTTTTTCTAAAAGGTAATCTAGTCTGGACTTACCGTATTTTACTTCAGCCTTTAGTTTATCTATCTTTCCTATGGGAGATATCTCGAAATCATTTAATAAATTTTCCGATATATATCTATGAAAACTAGAATTTATAAGAATATCTTCTCCATCAGAGGCCCTTCCACTGATCATATCCCATTTTGTTTTTCTATTAGGATTAGTTGCACGTCTTATTTTTACTTTATTCCCTTCATAAAGGAGTTCCTTTATCCTCCCTGAATCATGGACATGAACAATTTCTTCCGAACCATCATCTAATCTTACATGAGCAATAAACCTATTGGGTCTCTCTAAAAACACTCCCTCTTCGTCTATTTGTATCTTATATAATTCCTTCATTTTACACCTCTTTTATTGTTTCGTAGACAAACCCAGATTCTTATATATATAGGAGAACCATATCCCTATTTATATATAGGAAATTTCTTACAAAAAGTTTTAACTTCTGATTTTATTTCCATCAATTTTTCTTCATCTTCTCTAGATTCCAAAGCACGATCTATAAAGTCTACTATGATTTTCATTTCTGATTCCTTCATTCCACGGGTTGTTATAGAAGGACTTCCTACCCTTATCCCACTAGTTATAAATGGTTTTTCCACATCGTAGGGAATCCCATTTTTATTTACAGTTATCCCTGCCATCTCTAGTACTTCTTCTGCTACCTTTCCTGTAATATGTTTAGGAGAAAGATCTACTAGCATCAGATGATTATCAGTCCCTCCACTTACTATCCTATACCCTTTGTCTTCTAAACCTTTAGCTAAAGTTTTTGCATTTTTTATCACTTGTTTTTGATAAGCTATAAATTTTTCACTCAATGCTTCCTTAAAAGAAACAGCTTTTGCCGCTATAGTATGCATCAATGGCCCACCTTGAATCCCAGGAAAGATAGATTTATCTATCTTTTTAGCTATCTCCTCATCATTTGTCAGAATCATCCCCCCACGTGGTCCTCTGAGGGTTTTATGGGTGGTTGTTGTAGTTACATGAGCATATGGAATAGGACTTATATGTAAATTTGTAGCCACTAACCCTGCTATATGAGCCATATCTACCATAAGATATGCTCCTACTTCATCAGCTATCTCCCTAAACCTTTTAAAATCTATTGTTCTTGAGTATGCACTAGCACCAGCTATTATTAATTTAGGTTTAGTTTCATGAGCAATCTGTCTCAATTCATCATAATCTATCCTCTCTGTTTTTTTATCTACACTATAAAATACAGCATTATAATCCTGCCCTGAAAAGTTAACATTTTTACCATGAGTCAGATGACCACCATGATCTAACCTCATTCCTAATATTGTATCTCCTAAACTAATCAGAGCTTTGTATACAGCCATATTAGCTTGAGATCCAGAATGGGGCTGTACATTCACATATTTTACCCCAAATAATTTAGATGCCCTAGCTATAGCTAATTTTTCCACTACATCCATATATTCACACCCACCATAATATCTTTTCCCAGAATACCCTTCTGCATATTTATTGGTCATAACACTTCCATTGGCTTCCATAATAGCTTTGGATACCAAATTTTCTGACGCAATTAATTCTATACCGTCTTCCTGTCTATTCTCCTCTTTTTTTACGGCTTCATATACGTCTTCATCTACTTCCTTTAAATATTCCATATAGTCCTCCATTTTTTATTTATTTTTATAATAATATTATACGATATTTTTTTTTCAAAGCAAAAAAAAAGCCATGGTTTCCCATAACTTAATTTTTATTTATCTCTACATCTATAGTTGTCTTTTTTACCGCTCCACGATTTACCATATATAGATCCTTCGCCTTAAAATAATCTTCCTTAGAGATGTATTTTCTTACATTTATTTGAGTTTTCAACTGATTTTTTTTCATATTTGCATTTATCTGACCTATCTCATCAAATAGTTGATTTATTTTAAACCAATTTTTTTCTGGATCATCTATCAATAATTTATTTATTTCCAATTCTTTTTGATCCAATTCAATAAGCATTATCCTATTTTTTTTCAAGGCTACACTCAATAATCCCTTTGCGTTTTCTATGTTTTCGTTACTTATCCCAATTGTTGATAATTCCTTTTCCATGTTACTTATAGATATACTTGAATAGGATAATATCGATCCTAGTAACATTAACCCCAGTATTATATATCTTCTCATCGAAATTTCCTCCCTACATTTTAAAATCGCTTACAAAAAAATCTTCTTCTTTAACATTTGACAGTTTTTTATTTTTCAACAAACTATCATCAAAAAGATTCATCTCTAATGCATTTTTTTTCTCTAAATATTTAGGCAGATCATTCCTATTACTTACTATTTTTATAAGACCTTGACTTGCTCTGACATTTTGTGGCTGACTGATATCCCTTATTTGATAGAGTGCAGAAGTAGATACTATCCCAACAATAAATAATGAAAGTCCAATAGCACTATTTCTTTTATTTTTATGCTTTTCTTCCTCAAGTAAAGTCTTATATATATTAACTTTTACCCTTGCCTTCATCTCTACATTTATTTTTTCTTTAAAATCATCCATTATAATCCCCCCATTTCCTTCAAGCCTTTATAGTAGACCGATTTTACTGTTGAGAGTTTCATATCTTTTATCTTCCCTATCTCCCTTAGTTTATAACCGTATATATCTTTCATGAGTATTATCTCCCTCTCCCTTTCAGATATTAATTGTAACTTTTCTTCTAATACTATTTTTGTCGTCACATCCTCATTATCTTCTATACTCAGTACCTCTTCATTTAACTCAAATGTCTCCTTCTTCCTCCTAAAAAAATCGTAGGTTTTATTGATAGCTATCCTATATACCCATGTATAGACTCCACTCTCATTTCTAAATTTTTTCAAATTTTTATAGACCGTTAAAAATACATCTTGAGCTATATCTTCAGCGTCCTCCTTGTTTTTTACCATTCCCAGTATTTTATTGTAGATCCTACTAAAATACGTCTCAAATATCTCATCAAAATTCATAATTTCATTCTCCTATATTACTTCGACGCAACAAACTCATAAAAAGTTTATTTTTTCTCCTCAATATAAGAAAAAATAATCTTTTTTTTACTATTTTTGTCAATATCCAATTTAAATTTAACTATTCTATTGGATATCTTTTCATATTTTTCTTGGGATCTTAGTTTAGTCCAAATTTCTGGCAATTGATCATAGTTTATTTCCAAATTTATCTTTTCTTCACCAGTATTTTTCACTTCAATCTCAATTTCTTTTTTTATCAGATTATTCCCCAAAGAATAACTTTTTTTTATTTTTCTATCTATGATAACATTAAAACTCTTATTTAATCTCAAATCATATTTTTCTCCACCAGGAATAAATCCAACATTTGAATCTCCTACAAAACCTTTGTCATCCCAAACATATATCCTTCCCATTGGAATAGTTATCTTACCTATGTTTTTTATCTCTACTATCCTAGTTGGGTTTTTAGAATACTCCCTAGTCCAATATTCATATTTTTCAACTAATTTCACTTCCTTTGCCTCTAGTCTTATATTTTTTTCACTATTTTTTTTAAAATTAAGTTTATCTTTTAGCTTATATTCTATCCTATCGTTAGACTCACTTATTGAAATATTTTCTGCCATTGCAGATTTCATCATATAGGCCCTTGGATTTGAAAGCTCAGATATAATTTTTACCTCTGTATCTTTTATATCTTCTCCCATATTATTATAGAGCTTTGCCCATGTTTCTAAACTCATCTCATCTATATTTAACTTATGAGATATATTTAGATTTATTCCCCTAGTTATATAGGATAATTTTATTTTTTTATCTAAGTTTTCTACGTCCATTAATAATTTATTTTCCATCTTTATATGGGCATTACTTAACTTAAGATCAGGATTATTTAAGATATAGATCTTCCCTGTTTTGGTGTCCTTTCCTACTATATTCTTCCTATAATCAAGGAGTACTAATTCATAGATTTTTCCATCTTTTTCAGCAGAAACAATCTTTCCCAAATAAGATTCGAGTATAGAATTAGAGTCTGTATTTTTTTCTAACTCCACTCCTCTTAGATCTCCTCCTATCAAATTAATAGAACTAATATCTATATGTTTAGATATCCCTTCATAGGTTATTTGATCTCTACTCCCATCATCTTTCAATTCCAAACTTTCATTAACTATTACTTTATTAGGATATATCACAATTTCCTTATCTCTAGTATTTTCAACCTTATAAGCAAATAAATTTATAGAACACAATAAAAATAAAGCTATTTTTTTCATAACTCTCCTCCCATGTCTAGTATTTTAGCACTGTTTCCATCTAATTTAATAACAGAGTCTCTTTCTATTTTTATTTTTATTTTTCCATTCGATCTCTGATCTATATCATTGTCATTCCTGTTTCTATTTCCTCCTACACTCATCTCAATACTTATATAACTTCTAGAATTCCAGCTCACCAAATATTCTCCTGGAACTAAATAATATTCATAGTCTAAGCGAACTATATCACCACTTATAAAGACTCTCTCAGCTCTACCTTCAAACCTTATCTTTACAGATCCTTCAAAATCTTGATGTTTTAATATCTTTCCATCTTTCATCTGCTTTTTTTCCATAGAACTACATCCTATCATAAGTAATAATATTGCCATTATAAATATAATTTTTTTCATATTCTCCTCCTATTACCTATAAAAAGACATTAAAAAACTAACTTTGCCACAGAGACTCACTGAGATATAAATCAGAGTTCCACAGATGGGTTTTAGAGCACTCTCTTTTTTCTCTGTGAATCTCCGTGTCCAATTTTTTCTTAATTAGAACCATTAACCCTTTGAACGCAAATCTCTAGCGAGATACACAGAAAAACTATGATCTACACAGATAAGATTTTTTTATTAGTTAGAACCAGAGATTACTGCTTCGGTTTCTCTTTATCACATTTAAAATTAGATTTGATTATATCTAATTTTGATAATCGTGAATCGAGAAAACATAAGAAGGAAGAGTTCGAACTTTAGAACCCATTCCTTGTTGTCGTTTGCCCTTTCGCAAATGGTAAACTATCGTAAGATCTTCGAAGTATAGCCTCGATTTCCTTTTGATACCATAAAAAGGAAGAGTTTTATTATTCTACATCTTCCTCTATTAACTTCTGTAGCTCCTCTAATATTTCACTTTCTTTAACTGTCTTTACTACTTTTCCTTTTTTAAATAATACTCCTACTCCATTTCCTCCAGCTACACCATAGTCGGCTTCCCGAGCTTCTCCTGGACCATTCACCACACACCCCATGACTGCTATCTTAACTGGCTTCCCGTAGTTAGAAAACTTTTTTTCTACTTTCTTAGTAAGTCCAATTAGATCAATCTCAGTTCTTCCACAAGTTGGACAAGATATGATCTCTGTCCCTACTTCTCCTATTCCTAATACTTTCAATATTTCTTTAGCTACACCTATCTCTTCAGTTGGGTCTTCTGTCAATGATACACGGATGGTATCGCCTATTCCGTCTATTAAAAGACTCCCTATCCCTATAGCTGATTTTATACTTCCTTGAAAATAAGTTCCTGCCTCAGTCACTCCTAAATGTAATGGGTAATCTATCTTATTTGATATTATTTGATAGGCTTTTCTCATTATCTTTACGTTACTTGCTTTTAGTGATATTATTATATTTTCAAATCCATATTTTTCTAGTAAATTTATGTGATACATTCCACTTTCAACCAAGGCTTCAGGCGTTACTTTTCCATATTTTTTTAAGATCTCTTTTTCTAATGAGCCACCGTTTACACCTATCCTAATAGGAATATTATATTCTTTCGCCTTATCTACTACCTCTTTTACCCTTTCGTCAGATCCGATATTTCCAGGATTTATACGGAGTTTATCTATCCCATTTTCTATTGCTAATAATGCTAATTTATAATCAAAATGAATATCTGCCACCAAAGGGATATTAATTTGTTTTTTTATCTCTTTTATCGCTTCTGCTGCCTCTATATTATTTACCGTTACCCTTACTAGCTGACATCCTAAATCTTCTAATTCCTTTATCTGGGCTACAGTTTTTTCTACATCTGCGGTATTTGTATTTGTCATAGACTGAATAATTACATCTTCATTCCCACCTATATAAATATCTCCTACCTTTATTCTTTTAGTACTTCTCATCTTCTTTCACTCCTTTTAACCTCTTCTTATTATGTCTCTCCCTCATTGGGGAAAATTAAGTTATTTTATGTATATATGTCCTTTCCCCCTATTGAGGGGGAGAGTGCCAATAGGCAAGAGAGGGTTATTCTTCTTTCACTCCCATCTTTGTCAAAATCTCTATCATCTTTTCATCTTTATTCTCACGAGCTATTCCTATAGGCGTATCCCCATATGAGGAATAATTTTTATTTGTACCTATTTTTATTATATCTTCCACTGCATGGTAATACGAGTTAGATATACTTCGAAGATACATCTCTCCCAATACATTTTCTCCATCTTTATTTATATAATATAAATTCAAATCTTTCGTCAAAAACATTCTGATGATATCCTCATCATATGCATAATATATAGCCGAATTTCTCCTATCATCTATTTTATTTAGATCTGTACCATTTTCTATGAGTAATTTTACGACCTCTTTATTCTTTTTAGAAGTTGCCCACATTAGAGGAGTCCACTGATTTTTATCTGATATATCTATATTAGCTCCTTCTAAAATCAATTTTTCTACATAACTATTACGTCCTTCTTTTATAAATTTTATAATAAGGGGCACTCCTAAATTATCTACATAGTTTATATTTGCACCTGCTTCTACTAAAATATCCAAAGATTTTTTAGTCTTTATAAAATCTACAGCTCTTTTAGTAGCCTCATAAGAAGTTGTATTTTTTCTTTTCCTTAGGGGAGTTTCTGTTTCTAAATCTACTCCATAAGTGACAATTTCCTTCAAACTTTTAAGACTGTTATTTTTTACTATCTTCATCAAAAGAGTTTCTCCATCTTCATTTATATAATTCGGATCAAACCCACTCTCCAAAAATAATTTTAAACTCATAGAATCATCCAAATTTATACTTTGCTCTACCATAGAATATGGTATCTCTATTTTATCTACCTCTATAGTTTTTTCTTTTTGCAAACCACTGCAAGATAATAAAAATATCCCCAGTATTATAGTCATAAATAGTTTTTTCATAAAACCTCCAATATAAATAATTTGAAACCCGTAGAACGCGAATCTCTATCGAGACACACAGAAAGTCTCTAATCTACGCTGATTTTTTTTTGAACACATAACTGAAACTTAGAGTTATGAATATAACTCTGTAGTTGAACTTAGTCAGATGTATGAGATTGTTATGGAATTACAATGTCACCATTCCTGTAGAGATTCACCGAGACAAGATTAGAGTTTCACAGAGTTAAAACCTAATTTTTTGACACAGATTACACAGATAAATAATCCTTTTTTTTACCGCGAAGTTTATACGAATATTTAATTTCTCTATTATTTAATAAAAAAATTAAAATGTATAGCTAATTTTCGCTAATAGAACCTTCAACTTTTTGTCACGAAGATATACGAATATTAAAATTACATATACTCTAAAATTTAATTTTAAATATATTACTAATTATATACAAAATCATTAAAAAAATCTTCTGCTACAGCACAGAAGCTTTTACCTTTTCTTGGTTAGAACCCTATCTATTCTCTATACTCTATACTCTGTTCTCCTACTCTATACTCTGTTTTATTTTTTCGTGTTAATTTGTGTAATTCGTGACTAGTTTTTCTCTGTGTATCTCCGTGTCCAAGTTCTTTTTATCTTTTAATTGTTAATTGTACATTTTCAATTATCAATTGTTTTTCTAGTCTCTCCCTCTAATTGTACATTAGAAATTGTAAATTGTAAATTGTATAAAAAAAAAGAGGCAAAGCCTCTTTTTTTTCTATCTAACTGTTCCTCTTCCTGCTCTCTTTCTGTCACCCTCTGTTAAGAATTTCTTTCTCATTCTTATGCTTAAAGGAGTGATTTCTACTAACTCATCATCAGCAATATACTCTAATGCTTGCTCTA
>Ga0316197_10003448_pt1 | contig 11252 bp, 9 predicted proteins | sample OudBiesiAoxic_MG_FD_204939 | JGI IMG/M metagenome (GOLD analysis project Ga0316197, IMG submission 204939) | Coastal sediment microbial communities from Oude Bieten Haven, Netherlands - site A oxic | ecosystem: Environmental > Aquatic > Marine > Coastal > Sediment | place: Netherlands...
CGCATCGAAGTACTGCGCGTGGATCTTCTCGATCAGAGCCGGTTGTGTGAGGGCCAGGAGATCGTTGCAGCCCTTGAGCTCACTGGGGTGGTCGGCGAATTGCGCCCCGCGGAAGTCGTCCTCGCCCAGGCCCTGGGCCTGGATCATCGTCCCCATGGCGCCGTCCATGATGAGGATGCGCTCGCGGAACAACCGCTCTAACTGTTCTTTGGTGCTCACGGTTCTCTCTCACCTCGAAAAGAACATACGCGCTCGATGCGCGCATGCCACGAGCCTGGCCCGTTGCTCGTCCCAGATTAGCAGAGGGGCTTGGTGGTGCGCCGGTTATGACACACCGGCGGGGGCGGCCGCAGCGGGTAGTGGCGCCTGGAATCAGCGGGCCCGGACCCGCACGAGGCGCCCCACGTCGTCGAGTATTCCACGAAGCGCGTCGTAGTCCTCGTGGCGCATTTGCATCCAGGCGTTGGCCATGTAGCCGGCTTCGATGGGTGCCGTCGGCGTGCCCGGCGGCGGCAGGTGGCGGTCAATGAAGTTGCCGCCGTATCGATGACCGATCTCGTCGAGCCCCTCGTAGCCCACGATGGCGCCGTCGCGGTCCGGGCGCAGCGCGATCATGCCTGCCGCGAAACGGCGTGACGGCCGCTGTGCCGGCGGCTGGCCCATGATCGCCCTGGCCCACTCGTAGTACAGGTCGATCTCGTTGCCGGCGCAGTAGAGGTCCCAGGCTCCCACGCCGGGTGGGCGGCATCCGATCTCGGAGAAACGCAGCCCCTTGGGTCCGAAGAACCACTCCATGTGGGTCGGGGAACTCTCGATGCCCAGTGCCGCGATCACGCGAACACCGAGTTCTCGTAGCTCGCCGTAGGTCGGAGCTTCAACACGGTTGGTGGCGATGAACTGGGGCGAGATCCACCTCTCGCGCATCGCCTCGAGCACGTTGGGGTAGTAGTGCGTGATGAACTCGTGGACGATCTGCCCCTCGTGGCAGACCGTGTCGTAGAAGCCCTCGTGGCCTTCGACGAATTCTTCCAGCGCGACCGAGCCACCATGACCCAGTCCGGAGAGAGTCAGGACGTGGTCGAGTTCTGTTCCGTCGTGCACTTTGTGCGTTCCCGAAGCCCCCGCGGCATCACGCGGCTTGACGATCAACGGGTAGCCGACCTGCTCGGCGAAGGCACGTGCCTCGGTGATCGAATCGGTGCCGATGGACCGGGCGCACGGGACGCCCGCCTCGCGCAAGGCCTGCTTCATGGCCGGTTTGTCGCGGCACAGGAAGGCCGTCCTGACACTGGTGCCGGGGATGCCGCAGGCCTCGCGCACGCGGGCGGCGGCCATGACGTGAGCTTCCACGGTGGCCTCGAGCCGGTCGACCGACCCTCGGCGTTGACAGCGCTGGACCGCATCGAGTAGTTGGACCTCGTTCACCACCGAGCCGACCTGCTCGTAGGCGTGCAGCCAGCCTTTCAACTCGGGGTCGAGGTACTCCGCCGGCCGTTCGCCAATTCCGGTGACACGCGCACCCGCGTGGTAGAGCGCGCGGGCGAACTGGCGCTGGTTCGACGGAAAGGCGGGTTCTATCAACAGGACATGCATGCAGGGTCCTCGAACGGCCGGTCAGCCGTGTCTCAGAGCCGAACGAGCCAGGAGTAGACCTCGACGTAGTGCTGCGCCTGCGTCTCCCACGAATAGTTCTCGGCCATCGCGTTCGACATCAGAAGTTTCCAGGACGGGCGGTCGGCGTAGGTACGAAGGGTCTGATCGATCGCCCAGCGCAGGCCGTCCGGGGTGAAGTTGTCGAATAGGAACCCGGTGCCCTGTCCCGATTGCGGATCGAAGGGACGGACGGTATCGGCCAGTCCACCGGTCCTGCGGACGATCGGGATCGTGCCGTAGCGCAGGCTGAACATCTGATTCAGCCCGCAGGGCTCGTACTTCGACGGCATCAGCAACATGTCCGCGCCGGCCTCGATCAGGTGGGCCAGTTCGTCGTTGTAGCCTCGATGAAATACCACCCGGCCGGGGAAGCGCTGCTGCAACCAGGAGAAGAACTCCTCGTAGCGTGCCTCACCTGTCCCCAGCGTGATGATGCGAAGGTCCGTGGTCGCGAGCACCTCCGGCAGAACCGGGAGGCACAGGTCGAAGCCTTTCTGCTCGGCGAGGCGCGAGACGATCCCGAGCAGCGGAGCGGTCTCGTCGCCACTGAATCTCAACTCCTCGAGCAAGTAGCGCTTGTTCTTCTTCTTGCCGGCAGGGCGCTTTCGAGAGTAACGGTGCGGGATGTGGTGATCCTTGTCCGGACTCCATGTGTCGTAGTCCACGCCGTTGAGAATCCCCACCAGCCGGTCGCTGCGGGCGCGAAGCAGCGGGGCAAGCCCCATCCCGTAGGTGTCGGTCTGGATTTCCCGCGCATAGGTCGGGCTGACAGTGCTCAGCAGGTCGGCGTAGATCAAGCCCGTTCGCAAACAGTTGACCTGCCCCGTGCGCAACTCATCCTGGTCGAACAGGTGGCTCCACTCTGCCAGCCCGAGGCCATCGATGGCGTCCGCGCCGAAGACACCCTGATAACCAATGTTGTGAATCGTCAGCAGCGTACGGGAAGTCTGGAACAACGCGTCCCAGTCGTAAACCGTCCGGCGCATCAACGGCACCAGCGCCGTGTGCCAATCGTTGCAGTGGATGACGTCGGGGCCCCAGGCCATGCGCTGGCACGATTCGAGAATGGCTCGTGAGAACAGGGCGAACCGCTGCGGTTCGTCCGCATCGGAGGTGTAGATCCGCGGTCGACGGTAGAGATCGGGGCAGTCCACGAAGTAGACCGCCGGGCCCTCTTCGCTCAGGGGGGTGGTCCAGAGCGAAAAACGGTAGGTGCGCCATCCGAGCTTGACCTCGACGTTCTGGGCGAAATCGACGCGAGTCAGCTGGTGTCCGTCCCGGTTCGTCGTCGAATAGAGAGGGGTGAAGAGCCGCACGTCGTGACCCAGGCGGTGCAACTGGAGCGGCAGCGCGGCGGAGACGTCGGCCAGGCCTCCGGTCTTGGCGAAGGGCGTGACCTCGGAGGTGGCGAAGGCGATGCGGAGTGCGGAGGCCATGTCAGGCGGTCTCTTCGGGAGCCTGCGGTGAAAACCAACCGAGGCAGACCATCGATTGGAGCGTTACAATCAGGGCCGAACGCTCATGCTACCACAGGGGTTTGCCTTGCCCGCATCGTGTTATCCGGTCGTCTTCGTCGCTCCGTTTCTCGCCGAGACGACCTCGCGGTTCGTCGAATCCGTGGCGCTACTGCCGGGCGTACGCCTGGGCCTGGTGACCCAGGAGCCTGCCGAACGGATCGATCCTCGGCTCCGCGCCCGCCTGGCGGCTCATTGGCGTGTCGACGACGCCGTCGATCCGGAACAGATCTCCGGGGCCGTCACGCAGCTGGCGGGAAGGATCGGACCTCCGCGTCGCTTGCTCGGCGCGTTGGAGCAGTTGCAGGTCCCGCTCGCCCAGGTTCGCGACGCGCTCGGAATCGAAGGGATGAGGCCCGAGGCGGCGGCGAACTTCCGGGACAAATCGCGGATGAAGGAGGTCCTGCACCGTGCGGGCGTGCCGTGCGCGCGTTTCCAGCTTGCTCGGTCGCCGGAGCAGGCCTTGGAGTTCGCGCGCCAGGTCGGATTCCCTCTCGTCGCCAAGCCGCCGGCCGGGGCGGCCGCGCTCAACACCTTCCGGGTGGACGACGAGGTGGCTCTGCGCGAGATCCTGACCGTCGAGCCTCCGTCGCAGGCCCGCCCGGTGCTGTACGAAGAGTTCGTCGTCGGGGAAGAGCACTCCTTCGATGCCGTCTCGCTGGGTGGCCGGATGATCTGGCATTCGCTGACCCACTACTCCCCGGGCCCGCTGGAGGTCCTCGAGAATCCGTGGATCCAGTGGACCGTGTTGCTGCCTCGAGAGATCGACGCCCCGGGTTACGACGACATCCGCCGGATCGGCGCCGCGACGCTCGATGCGCTGGGAATGGTCACCGGGCTCAGCCACCTGGAGTGGTTCAGGCGCAAGGACGGGAGCATCGCGGTCTCGGAGGTCGCGGCGCGTCCGCCCGGCGCGCAGTTCACGACGTTGATCTCGTACGCCCATGAGGTCGATTTCTACCGGGCGTGGGCACGGCTGATGGTCTTCGAAGAGTTCGATCCGCCGCCGCGTCGCTACGCGGCCGGGGTCGCGTACCTGCGAGGACAGGGCCGCGGCCGGGTGCGCCGCATCGAAGGTCTCGAACGCGCACAGGAAGAATTGGGCTCGCTCGTCGTCGAGGCCAGGTTGCCGCGTCCTGGTCAGCCACAGGCGAGCAGTTATGAAGGGGAGGGGTACGTCGTGTTGCGTCACCCCCGTACGGAAGTCGTCGCGCGAGCCTTGAGCCGCCTGGTCAGCCTTGTCCGCGTGGAGCTCGAACCATGAACGTCTTGATGATCTCGCCGGGGTTTCCCGCGGAGATGCCGCAGTTCACCCGTGGGTTGGCCAGCATTGGCACACAGGTGATCGGTATCGGAGAGCAACCGGAGTCCCAGCTTCCGGAACTCGCGCGATCGGCTCTGAGCCACTACTCCCCGGTGGTCTCGCTGTGGGACGAGACGAAGGTGCTGGCCGAGGCTCGGCGTTTGCAGGCACGCTATGGCATCGAGCGGGTGGAGTGCCTGTGGGAACCGGGGGTTCTGCTCGCGGCGCGCCTGCGCGAGGGGCTCGGGTTGCCCGGCATGCGAGTCGAGCAGGCCACACTGTTTCGCGACAAGGAAAAGATGAAGGCCGCCCTCGACGAGGCCGGTGTGCGAACGCCACGTCACGCACGGGCAAGGACCGTGGCCGAGTGCCGTGAGGCGGCCGAACGCATCGGGTGGCCGCTGATCCTGAAGCCGATCGCAGGGGCGGGTTCGGCCGACACCTACCGGGTCAATGACGCGTCGGAGTTCGAGGCTACGCTGCCGCGACTGCGGCATGTCCCGGAGATCAGCGTGGAGGAGTTCATCGAAGGCGAAGAGTTCACCTTCGACACGATCTGCGCCGGGGGAAAGATCCTCTACCACAACGTGTCCTGGTACCGTCCGCGGCCGCTGATCGGCCGCACGGTGGAATGGATCAGCCCGCAGACCGTGTGCCTACGCCGACCGGAGGTGGCGGAACTCGAGTGCGGCGTGCGGATGGGCCACCGTGTTCTCGAGGTCCTCGGTTTCAGGGATGGATTCACGCACATGGAGTGGTTCCGTACCGCCCAGGGAGAAGCGGTCTTCGGCGAGATCGCCGCGCGGCCACCGGGCGCACGGTCGGTCGATCTGATGAACTACGCCTGCGACTTCGACAGTTACGCGGGTTGGGCCGAGGCGGTGTGCCACGGGCGGCTGATCCAGCCGATCGAGCGCCGTTACAACTCCGCCGTGATCTTCAAGCGGGCGCGCGGCCAGGGGCGCATTCGCCGGATCGTTGGCCTCGAACAACTGGTTGCCCGCTACCGGCCGCACATCGTCTGTATCGATCTGTCGCCGGTCGGTATGCCGCGCCGGGACTGGAAGCAGACGTTGATCTCGGACGGCTACCTGATCGTGCGCCATCCGGACCTGCAGACGACGCTCGAGATCGCCGATCACGTGGGCACCGACCTGCAGATCGAGGCGGGCTAGAACAGTCTCTCTACATGGTGGTGCACGGATTGTGGGTTGCCAAGCTGTCGCCTGGCGATTGATCGGCAACCGGAAATCGATTGCCCGCGTGCCCGTCGTTCAGGGGGCTTCGACGGGGCTCAGCCCAGGGGTTTGATCGCGGGGTCTCGCTGCGCGTCGACCCATGCCGTCCCGTGCTCGGCGCCCGCTTTTGCCCTCCCGATCTCGGGGGTTCGCCCATCCCATCACGGTTGGTAGCCTCTGCTGCTCCTGGCGCGGTGAACGGGAGCGGGCACCTGCGCGCGGGACGCATGGGTGCCCCGCCGACTCCGCAATGGCCCCCGCGAACAAACCCCTGGGCTGAGCCCCGTCGAAGCCCCCTGAAACGACGGGTACGCTACGCCCAGGTTGAAATCACCGCCGACCTTCATCGGAGAGCTCTGCGATGGAAATGAACTCGGCGTAGCCCCCCTGTGGGCGGCCTCACAATTTTCGCACCAGGATGGACTCTATAGATCTTCCCGGTAGAGCGGGTGGACCAGACAGTGTGGGCCTCCACGGGCACGGGACATCTCGTGGCTGGAGATGAGAACGCAGACCCGCCCGCAGTCGTCGGGGTTCAACTCGACCCGCCCAAGCAAGAGGTCCTCGGCCCCGATCACGCGGAAGCCGTGGTCCTCGAGTTCGCGCGCCGTTGCGACGTTGCGGTCGTACAGCGTGATCAAACCCGGTGCAAGCGCAAACGCGTTCGCGCCGTCGGTCCACTGCTCGCGCTGCTGCGTGACCGAGTCCTGGCCACCGCACGGAATCGGATCGAGAACGATCCCGTGCTCGGCGAGACTTCCGAGCAGGTCATCCTTGGCCACGAACTCCAGATCCCGAGAGCGAAGATCGACCTGATAGACGCGCGCCTGCTCGTGCCCTCCGGGCAACATCACCGGCGAATAGACCAGGCAGGCATCGCGGTCGACCTGGGTGATCAGGGTGTCCAGGTGCATGTAGGCCCGACGTCGGGGAATCTCGACGGCATAGAGCCAGCGCGGAGCGTCGGGTCGGCCGGCGAGTCCCCGGGCCAGGTGGCGCACGCCGGTACGGTTGGTGCGCTCCGACAGGCCGACGGCGATCACGTCACGCGAGAAGACCAGAAGGTCACCGCCCTCGAGATGGGGAACGTGGGTCCCGACGAACAAGGGGTGGTCCTGAGAGGGCTCGAACGGGTCGAAGATCTGGCGCGTGTTCTTCAGATCGGGATGGAAGCGAAAGATCACCCGGGACAGCAGGGCCTCTCGGTGCCGCGCGGGCGCGGCCATCGAACAGAACACAACGCCCTTGCCCAGGACGATCTGCGGGTCGCGCTGAAAACACCAGTTGGGTAGTGGCGGGATCGCATAAAGGTCCTCCACCTCGACACCGCGCGTCTCGTCCTCTTGCCGCAGTCCACCGACGACCACCTCGGCCAGTTCGACCGGGGCCAGCGCACCCAGCCGGTCGCCGTAGCTCGCCGGAAGATCTTCTAGCAGGATCTCGATCAACCACCGACGGGCGTCGTCGTCTTCAAGTGTCGTGGCGAGCAAGTCCGAGGCTTCGAGGGCCTCGACGCCCAGCAACTGCAGCACCCGGCGAAAACGGCCGAATTCCTCGCGGGCCCGGTCGCCGTAGAGAATGTCGTCGAAGAGCAGTTGCTCCATCATCGCCGGAACCATGCGATCGACCTCGAGGCCAGGCTCGTGGATCAACGCGCGACGGAGCCTGCCTATCTCCGAGGTCACCCGCAACATTCAGCGATCCTCCCTGTCAACCGTGCACGCGAGGGCTGACACCCAGGTTGCGCATCACACGATCTTCGTGTTCCAGCCAGCCACGCCAGTGCGATTCGAGCCACGCCGCATCCACGTCGCGAGAGGCCAGCCGGTAGAACATCTGCCAGTGCCGTTTCTCGGCCGGCCCCAGGTCCGCAAGCAAGGCCGCGACTTCGGGGTCGGACGTTTCCACCACTTGCAGAAGGCAGGTGAAGCGCTCGCAGCTGCGCGCCTCGATCAACGCCCCGATCAGCAGGCGATCGACCTTCAACCCCGGTTCGCTCTCGGTCGTCATGTACTCTCTCAGTCGGTGCACGTATGGGTTGGGCCGACGCCGCATCAGGTGCAGCCCTCGCCTGTGAAGCAACTTTGCGATCCTGCGCAGATGGGTGACCTCTTCCGCGGCCAGTGCGCTCATCGATTCGACCAGGTCGTCGTCTTCCGGATAGTGCGCCACGAGATTCAGAGCGGTCAATGCCGCCTGCTGTTCGCAGACCGCGTGGTCGGGTAGAAAAACCTCGAGGCGGTCGGCCGCCATCTCGGCCCACTCGGGACGAGTGGGGGAGAGCAGGGGCAGTCCGTCCGCGTCGGGGCCGTCGCACGACTGTTTGATGGTGGGGGAGGGCATGACCGGGCGCGGGCCGTCAGTTCGCCCCGAGCAGTCCGTCTTTGAGCGCATCGGTCGGCGGCTTCTGGCCGATGAAGATGGCCCAGAACGCCTTCGAAAACGCGGGGTCCTCGATCACGCCCTTGTTCTCGCCCTTGACCTCCACCGTGAGGCCCTTACCGGGTGTGGAGGTGAAGCTCATCTCCTCGCCCTTGACCAGATCGACCATCCACGAGTTCAACTGGTCGAGTCCCGGCTTCAGCTCTTTCATCGCGTCGGCCGCGTTGTTCTTGATACCGTCGTTCCAGGCTCCAATGAGTTTCTTGGCCCCGACTTTCTTGTACAAGAAGTGCATTCGAATGTGCTTCGCCTGGTCCGAATCGAGGATCTGCTGAGCGTCGCCAGACTTCGACTCGAGATACAGCCCCGCGACGTAGACATCGATCCACATCTTCTCGCGGAGTCCCATGCCGTTGAGCATCAACTCCTTGCCCTCGACGGTAGCGGTGTCGGGCATCTCGACGCCCGAGAGTTCACCTGCCGCGGAAAGGGTAACGGCGAACAGCGTGCACACTGCGATCAAGAATGCGCGTCTCATGGAATCAACCTCCTCGCACCGCAAACCCAGGGCCGAAGGATCGGGCAGGGACCTTCTCGGCCTTGCGTCCGATCGGTGTTGTCGCTCGAGTCTTCGGGGCTTCTGTCAGAACGGCCAGCATACTCCGACTCGGGACGGAACGAAAGCACGCGGCTTGACCGGGCCTCGCGCACGGTTTAGCCTCGCTTGCGATGGGTCGCCGTATTGAGTGGTGCCGCAGTTCCGACGAACTGGCGGGTTGGATCGAGCGGATCGGCTCGGGCCCGCTGGCCCTCGACACCGAGGCGGATTCGCTCCACCACTACCCGGAAAAGGTGTGCCTGATCCAGCTTTCTTTCGGAGAGATCGACTTGCTGGTCGACCCGCTGGCCGGCGTGGATTCGACCCTGCTCGCACGCCCGCTCCTCGACCCGATGTTGCCCAAGCTCCTTCACGGGGCCGACTACGATCTGAGAATTCTCAATCGCGACTACGGCCTGGAGTTTCGTGGCCTGTTCGACACGATGATCGCCGCGCGCCTGGTCGGCAATCGGAAGTTCGGACTCGCCGCACTGCTCGATGAACACTTCGACGTGGTATTGAACAAGAGCCTGCAGCGAGCAGACTGGTCACGCCGTCCACTGTCGGAGGCGATGGCGACCTACGCGGCGACTGACACCCGGCACCTCGCGGCGCTCGTTTCTGTTCTGGAGGAACGGTTGGCCGAGCTGGGACGAACGGCTTGGGCCGCCGAAGAGTTCGAGGTGCTCGAGAAAGTACGCTGGACCGGGAAGTCCGACGACGACGCGTTCCGCAGGATCAAGGGCGGGGGATCGCTGGATCGCCGGGGTCTGGCGGTGTTGCGCGAGCTTGTCGGGCTGCGTGAACGTCTCGCGAGAGAGACGGATCGTCCACCGTTCAAGATCATCAACAACGACAGGCTGCTGGCGATCGCAAACGAGCGACCGACCGACTCGCGGCAACTCGGGGCGCTGCTCTCCAACAAGGGCGGAAGGTCCGTGCGCTGGTCGGGCGAGGTGCTGACCTGCGTCGCTCGAGCCCTGGCGATGCCCACAACGGAGCTTCCGGAGCGGCGCAGGCGATCGATGGGACGGCTGTCCGGTCCCGAGCAGACCCGGTTGAGCCTTCTGCTCCAGCAGCGGGACGCGGTCGCCCAGGATCTCGACCTCGAGCCATCCGTGCTGGCGCCACGGGGCGTCCTGGAGGGTGCCCTCGTGCGGGCCGGCCGGGGCGAGGACCCTGGCCAGACGCCGGGGCTACGAGAGTGGCAGCGGGAGCAACTCCAGGTCCCGCTGGCGGCGTTGACCGTCTGACCTCGTCTTTTGGGGTTCACCGGACGTAACATGTTGCGTATGGCGGAATCGGAACGGCGAGGTGCTGGATTGAAGAAAAGTGGACATCAGTTGGTTTCTCGCGCCGCTCGGGTCGCAGCCGTCCTGCTCGCGATCGCGGCCCCCTTCGCCATGGCCCAGACCGCGGACGATTCCGAGCCGGCCTGGCTCGGCGTGTGGCTGTCCGACGCCGTCGATGGCGGGGTACAGATCCTGGCCGTCGTCGACGGGGGGCCGGCTTCAGAAGCCGGTGTCAGGTCCGGCGACATCGTCATCGAGGCGGGGCAATCCGCGGTCGGCAGTGAAGCCGAACTCGGGCGGATTCTGCGTTCGATGTCTCCCGGTCAGGATCTGGCTTTGCGGTTGCTGCGCGCGAGCGAGCATCTGGAAGTGACGGTCGCGCTCGGACGACGTCAGGAGACGACGGCGGCATGGTCGATTCGTCCGCGTCCGCCCAGGCCCGCCGAGGTTCCGGCTCCGTTAGCGCCGGGAGATACATACCGTGCCTACGTCTACCCGAACTTGTGGAATCCCGAATCGGTAGGCCTCCAGGTGACCGAAATCACACCCGCGCTGCGGCTGCACTATGGTGCGCCGGCGGAAGCAGGGGTCCTGGTGACCCGGGTCGACCCCGAGAAACTGGCCGATGTGGCAGGGCTCGAGGTCGGCGACGTCCTCCTGCGCATCGGTGACGCTCCGATTAGCAGCGAAAGGGAAGTTCGGGTTAACCTTGTGCGATGGAACGTCCAAGAACCTCTGAAGGTCCGGGTCATACGCGCCTCGAAGGTGGTCGATCTCGACGTCGCCCCGATCGAGCAGGTCGATCGGCCGACGGCGCTCGTTCGCAAGCCGGCCCCAACCAGCGAGGCGGCACGTCAGGAACTGCTCAAGCGGCAGATGCAAATCCAGATCGAGCGCCTCGAACGACGTCTCGCCGAGATGAAGAAGGAACTGGAGCGCCTCGAGGAAGAACGCTGAGCGACCGCCTTTCCGGCCGAAGGCCCGGGTTGCTCCCGGCGCTGCTGCTTCTCGCAATCATCTCGGCGTCACCCGCGGGTGCCGCGGATGAGACCTTACCTGTCGCCCCGGTGTCGAGCCTGCTCGCCGATCTGTCTCCGGAAGTATGGAAGGTCCTGGAAGAACATCGCGCGGCGTTGAACGCGGCCGACGCCCCCAGCGTGGTCGAGAGCGTTTTTAGCGCTTCGACCCCCTACGAGTTCAGCGGAGGGTCCCTCGTCGTACGCACCGATGCGCGCTGGTTCGCGACCTTGCCGCCTGCCGAGCTTGGCGGAG
>Ga0316197_10003449_pt1 | contig 11251 bp, 10 predicted proteins | sample OudBiesiAoxic_MG_FD_204939 | JGI IMG/M metagenome (GOLD analysis project Ga0316197, IMG submission 204939) | Coastal sediment microbial communities from Oude Bieten Haven, Netherlands - site A oxic | ecosystem: Environmental > Aquatic > Marine > Coastal > Sediment | place: Netherlands...
AACACGAGGGTAGGGAAGAGCGAGCGGAGTTTCATGGTGGGGTTCTAGTAGTGTGTCGATCGGAGGCTAGTCGGACCGGCCGAGGAGATCCTCGAGTTCGGCGAGGAGGTTGCTGCGAGCCTGATCTTCTAACAATTTTCTAAAATGGCGAGTGTGGTAGATCTGCTCCCGGCCCAGGAAGGATTTCAAGACGGCGCTCCGCCCGTCCCGGTAGGCCTGATCATCAACATGGGAGTACTCCCTGCGGATGTCTCCAGCATAGAGATGGTAGCGCGGCGGGGCAGCGCCCAGGATGCCCAGATCAATATCGGTCATCAGGGCAGCATCGGGAGCCGTCGGCTCACACTGCTCATGCCGAGTCGCCAGAATGAGCCCCTCGACCTTCTCGATCCCGCTGGCGAATGCGGCGAACTCGCTGCGGAAAAAGCTGGCACTCCTCGCCTCGTTGTCGCTCGCCTTCGGGTCGTAGACAGCGTCGTGGTACCAGAGCGCGAGCTCGAGGGCGGTGTGGTTCTCGATTCTCCCTGGATAGGCATCGAGGGCCTCGAGGCAGCTGAGGATATGGCGAGCATCGTGGTAGTAGCGCCCGGGCTCAGAGTACTTTTCGAACAGGCGATCGCCTGCAGGAATGAAGATCGGCCCCAGTGATAGCCAGGTGCGGGTCTGTTCCCAGCGCTGCTCCCAGCGTGTGGGCAGTGGGACGATCTGATCCACTTCAGCTATTTCTTCATCTCCTTAAACGCCAATACCTTCCCTTCGCCAGTTGCGATGACGAGGTGCCCAGCAGCGATGGCTGGGGAGGATCGGATATCTTCACCAATCTCGCTCGACCAGAGCTCCTCACCGGATTCCGTGTCGAGGGCGTAGAGGTAGCCATCATCTGATCCGACGTAGAGGGTTCCGCCACTGATCACGGGCGAACTATCGACCCTCCCGCGGGCTTTGAATGCCCAGACCTCCTCCCCGTCCTCCGGGTTGATCCTGTAGACACGCTTGTCTCGGCCGGCGACATAGACCGCCTCCTCGGTCACGGCGGGGGATGCCCAAAACGCGAAATCGGTCTCGCCGAATTCCCAGCGTTGTATGCGTTTGGTGAGGTCGAACGAGACGACCCGATTGTTGTAGTGAGCGACATAGGCCTTGTCCCCGCGGACGATGATCGAGTTGGTGATCGGGGCTCCGACCTCGATCGGTTTCTGTTCCTCGTTGGTCACCTTACCGGTCTCGGCGCTAATGCTGTGGATGAAGGTGTCGCAGCCACCGAAGAGCACCTGGTCTCCGACGATCGATGGAGCACCGTTGACCGCACCCTCGGTAGGATAAGTCCAGATGACATTCCCGTTCGCCAGATCGAAGCAGTAGAGCTGATTGTCATAGCTACCGACGAGGACGTAGGTCTTGCCGGTCTTCTTGCTCTCATAGATGTTGGTCCCGGCGAGGATCTCGCCATCGGTTTCATGTTTCCACTGGAACTCCCCTTTGTCTGCCGAGAGGGCATAGACGAACCCATCGCCAGCACCAAACACCACGGTGTTGCCGTTGACGCAGGCGGAACCCTCGATGCTGAGCTCGGTCTTATACCTCCAGATCTCCTCGCCAGTCGCGAGGCTCAGAGCATAGAACTGGCCGTCCAGACTCCCGACAAAAACCCTGCCATCAGCGATGACGGCCGTGGCAATGAACCCTTCCTCCGCCTTGAACTCCCACGCCTTGCTGAGTGGTGGCTTGAGAACCTCCTTGCTGATCCCGCTCATCTGGCGGTCGCCACGGAAAAACGGCCACGAGGGCTCGGCACCAGCGGACAGGACGAGTGCCGGAATCAGAAGGAGAAAAGTTTGGATACAGGGTCGCTTCATGCTTTGAAAATGCTAAGCCTCGGCGTATAGGCTTTCAAGCGGGAGTATATTCTCGATTTGGCCACACGATATCCTTTGAGCGACGACGAACCAGAAGACCGATCCGAAGCAGATCACGACGAGGAAGAGGAATTCTTCTTTGCCACCGCGGCGGAGCCGATCCCGGAGGAGCTGTACTCGGAGTACGAGGAGCGCCCGTTTAAAGTGTGCACGCGTTGCGGTGAGACGCTGGCTGATTTCGAGGAGGGGTTCCAGATCGCGAAGGTCTTTCGCTCTGGGGAAGCCGTGTTCGAATACGCTCTCTGCCTTCCCTGCCACTCGGCTATGCAGGAGGAATTCTCCGACGAGACGAAGCTGGCGATGGAGGAGTTCTTCTCCGAGAATGCCAAGATCCATCTGGGGATCCGCACCTGCGCGATCTGTGAGGTTGGGCGAGGGGAACTCGATCAGGACGAGTATGCCCTGACTGGCATCTGCGGGGGCGATCTGATGCTCCAGGGCGTGATGTTCTGTGCGCCCTGCATCGAGAGGACGAACGACCTGGTGTCGAAAAAGACCCGGGATGTCTGGCGCGACTTTATCGACGAGAACTTCCCTGGTGTGCCCGCAGATGCGCTTCCGGATCCGTCGAAGGTCCCGATGTTCTAGACCCGGGCGGCCTACTGATCATCTTCAAACGCACGGTCTGCAAAGCGCATCTGGTTGCCAATGAACGTCAGCGGGAGATCCCCAGTCGGGCCGTTGCGCTGTTTCGCGATGATGAGGGTCGCTTCGCCCTCAAGCTCGTCGCGCTCGTCTTCCTCGTCCGCATAGCGCTCCGGACGCATTAGCAGGGCGACGACGTCAGCATCCTGCTCAATTGATCCAGACTCGCGCAAGTCGCTGACCCGCGGCCTTCCACCCCCGCGCCCCTCCGGGTTGCGGTTGAGCTGAGCGAGGACGAGGACCGGGACACTGAGTTCCTTGGCAAGCGCTTTGAGGCCCGCCGAGATCTCGGCGATCTCGAGCTGGCGGTTGTCTTGGCCGCGTTTCGAATTCGACTTCATCAGCTGCAGGTAGTCGACAACAATTAGCTGGATGTCGTGCTTCTGTTTCAAGCGGCGGGATTTGGCGCGGAGTTCGAGAATGCTAATCCCCGGCGTCTCGTCGATGTACATTTTCGCCCGCGAGAGGTCATCCGCCGCGGTGATGAGCTTTGGGAAGTCGCGCTTGTCTGGCATCCCGGAACGGATCTTCTGCGCATCGACCTTCGCCCGGCTGCAGAGGAGGCGGGCTACCAGATCCTGCGTCGTCATCTCCAGGCTGAACACTGCCACCGATTGGCCACGGGGTAGGGGGTTTCCCTCCTCGTCATTGCCATTTTCGATATCGCAAGCGACATGTTCGGCGATGTTCATTGCGAGCGATGTCTTCCCCATCGACGGGCGCGCAGCGATGATGATCATTTCTCCAGCGTGCATCCCATTCGTCATGCGGTCGAGGTCACGCAGTCCGGTCGTCAGCCCCTGCGTGGCACCGCGGTTCTCGTACATCGCCTCGATGTTCTCGACCGCCTTCATGACATGTTCGCGCATCGTAAGCTCGCGCTTGTCGTCGCGCATGCCATCGCCGATGTCGAGGATGTGCTGCTCGACCGCGTCTAGGAGCTGGTCCGGGCTGTCCTCGTTTTCGTAGGCGTCTGTGATGCAGGACGTGCAGGTATTGATGATCTCGCGCAGGAGATACTTCTCATTGATGATCTCGGCCCAGAACTCGAAGTGGGCAGCATCCCCGACGCCGGTGAAGAGGTCGATCACCGCATCAGTGCCACCTACCTTGTCGAGCAACTTGCGTTTGCTAAGCGCCTCCTGCAGCGAGATCGGATCGCAGGGCTTGCCCTCCTGATCGAGTTCGATGAGCAATTCGTAGAGGATGCGGTGTGCAGGGACGTAGAAGGCGGTAGGTTTGAGGGAGATGATCGCGCTACCGATGAGATCGCTAGGCGATTGCAGGATCGCACTCAGAACCCCTTTCTCCGCATCGGCACTCGAGGGGAGCGGTTGGATCGTTTCTGGCACAAAGCCGCCATTTTTTTGGCCCCGTCGGAGGTTCGGGGCGCCTTTTTCGTCGCGCGGGAAGGTTTCGGTAGACATCGGTTGTTGGTCTCCCACTGAAGACCCAAAAAAAGGTCGCCGCCAGTGCTTACTGGCGACGACCTTTAGAAAGTTATACCCGCGGGGGTGTGAATAAGGACTACTCCGACTCGGCGCCGGCATCCGCCCCTTCGACTGGGACAGCGCTGACGTTGACTTTGAGCGGCACGGTGATGTCCTGATGGAGCTTCACCATGACCTCGAAGTCGCCAGTGCTCTTGATCGGCTTGTCGAGAAGGATGTCGTGGCGATCGATGCCGGCAAGCTTCTTGTCGAATGCCGCCATCCCTGCCAGCAGATCCATCGTGGTGATCGAGCCGAAGGCTTTGCCTCCTTGTCCGGTGTTGAGTTCGAGCTTGAGACGCGCCTTCTTGATCCGTCCTGCCTTCTTCTCCGCCACCTGGAGCTCTTCGGCCTCGCGGAGGGCACGCTTCTGGTTGAGAGCATCGCGGTGGCGCAGGTTCCCCCTCGTCGCCTCGTAGGCGCGACCGGTCGGGATCAGGAAATTGTTGGCGAAACCTCGCTTGACCTTGACCACATCGGCTTCCGCCCCAAGGCCATCGACTTTTTCTTTCAGGATTACTTCGATTGCAGACATCGTGATTTCAGGAGCGTTTGAGTTATTTTACGGCTTTTTGAGGGGGACTGTTAGTAATGGCGAATTCGGGGGATGTCAAGGCGTGTGGCTGAGCAGGCTAGCAGGCGACGGAGGTGAACGCCTCGACCGCAAATTCTAGGTCTTCCCGGGTGTGGGCGGCAGACATCTGGGTGCGGATCCGAGCTTGTCCCTCCGGGACGACCGGATACGAGAATGCGATGACGTAGAGCCCCGTCTCGAGCAATTCGGCGGCGATCCGAGCCGCCAGCTTGGCATCGCCGAGCATGACTGGGACGATCGGATGCTCGCCGGGGACGATGTCGAACCCGGCAGCAATCATTGCCCCGCGAAAGAAGGCTGTGTTCTCGTGCAGCTGCCGGCGCAGATCGGGCGACCGCGTCGCGAGATCGATCGCGGTAGTCGAGGCCGCCGCAATCGGTGGGGCGATCGAGTTGGAGAACAGGTATGGCCGCGAGCGCTGGCGCAAGAGGTCGATGATCGGCTGACGGGCGCTGGTGTAGCCGCCGCTCGCTCCGCCGAGTGCCTTGCCGAGCGTTCCGGTGATGATATCGACCCGGTCCATGACCCCACAGTGCTCGTGGGTCCCACGCCCATTCTCGCCCATGAATCCGACTGCGTGAGAATCATCTACCATCACCATGGCATCATACCGGTCGGCAAGATCGCAGATCGACTTGAGATCGGCGATCGTCCCATCCATCGAGAACACCCCATCTGTCGCGATGAGTTTCCGCCGTGCCCCAGCGGCGGAGGCGGCCTTGAGCTGCTCCTCCAGCGCCACCATGTCGTTGTTAGCATAACGGTAGCGGGCTGCCTTGCAGAGGCGGATCCCGTCGATCACGCTGGCGTGATTGAGCTGGTCACTGATGACCGCATCATCCTTGCTGAGGATCGTTTCGAAAAGACCTCCGTTCGCATCAAAACACGAAGTGTAGAGAATTGTGTCCTCGGTCCCGAGAAAGTTGCTAAGGCGCTTTTCGAGCTGCTTGTGGATGTCCTGCGTGCCGCAGATGAAGCGCACCGACGCCATCCCGTATCCCCAGCGGTCGAGCGCCTCCTTCGACGCCGCGATGAGGTCTGGGTGATCCGCGAGCCCCAGGTAGTTATTGGCGCACAGGTTGAGGACGCCCGGGTGCCCGGGCACATCGATATGGGCGGACTGGGGGGTCGTGATGATTCGCTCCCCTTTGAAAAGGCCCGATTCACGAATCTCGTGAAGCTCTTCGCGGAGGGACTGGAGGGTATCGCTGGACATGGGCTAGAATATTGGCTCGGTAGCGGCGGGGCGGAGCATTCAGTCCCAGGATAACACAACCTTGGCCGACGCGCCCTCGTTCATCACGGCGAAGCCATCTTCGAACTCGGTGAAAGGCATCCGGTGGGTGATCACGTCGCTGATGTCGAGCCCCGACTGGAGCATCGCGGTCATCGAATACCAGGTCTCATACATTTCCCGCCCGTAGATCCCCTTGATGTGCAGGCCCTTAAAGATGACCTCATTCCAGTCGATGGCGATCTCCTCGCTAGGGATCCCCAACAACGCGATGCATCCCCCGTGTGCCATGTTTGCGAGCATGTCACGGAATGCAGAGGGATTCCCAGACATCTCCAAGCCGATATCAAAGCCTTCGTGCATGGCGAGCTGACTCTGCACATCGCCCAAGTTCTCACTCCGGACGTCGACCGCCACCGTGGCACCCATCTTCCGCGCCAGGTCGAGACGGTAGTTGTTGACGTCGGTGATGACAATGTGGCGCGCCCCAGCGTGGCGGGCTACCTTGATCGCCATCAGCCCGATCGGTCCGGCACCAGTGATCAGGACGTCCTCGCCGAGGAGGTCGAACGACAGGGCAGTGTGGACGGCGTTGCCGAAAGGATCGAAGATCGCCATGATGTCGCGATCTAGGGATTGGTCGTGGTACCAGACGTTTGCCTGAGGGATCGCCACGTACTCGGCAAACGCCCCCGGGCGATTGACGCCGACACCCATGGTGTGGTTGCAGAGGTGGCGTCGACCCGCGAGGCAATTGCGGCAGTGACCGCAGACCACATGCCCTTCGCCACTGACGATATCGCCAGCTTTGAAATCATGGACGTTGCTGCCGATCGCCTCGACCGTCCCGGCAAACTCGTGTCCGACCACCATCGGGACCGGGATGGTTTTCTGCGCCCATTTATCCCAGTTGTAGATGTGGAGATCCGTGCCGCAGATCCCCGTGCGCTCGACCTTGATCAGGACATCGTTGATCCCGATCTCCGGCTCGGGAACCTCGTCGAGCCAGAGCCCCCGCTCAGATTTCTTCTTAACGAGTGCCTTCATCCGTCAGGTGGTAACGCTTACTTACCAGCACCGAATGAGAACAGCTTGAACTTGCCGGGCTTCTCGAGGTGGATCGTGACACTCTGGCCTGGCAGGAGGTCGAGATCAGGGCTGTCGAAACTGCAGGTGATCTCGCGCCCTTTGACCATCCGCCCTGCGACAGAGCTGCCGACATCCGGCGTTGCCGTAATCTGCGGCGAAATGAAACTAATTTTGCCTGGGAGGAGCTCAGCCCCGGGAGTGCCAGTCGGCGAGATGAAGATCGGCATGCCTACCGAGACCTTGTCCGCATTCTGCTCTAAGATAAACCCTCTGGCACCGCGAGAATTCAGATTGATGATATTGACGATCGGTTCGCCGCGCTTCACCACCGAACCAGCGCGGAAGAAGATGTCCGAGACAACCCCACCGCTGGTGGACTTGAGCGCCATCCGCTTGATCCGGTCAGCGAGGATCTGCAACGATACAGGGTCTGTCTTTTGGAATTCATCCAGTTCCGCAAGGAGGCTGTCAATGCCGCCCATCTGCTCATTGAGGCCCTCGAGGCGTGTCTCTGAGAAAGGCAGGGAGGCACGCAGGGTCTCGATCTCTACCTCGGCCTCGGTCACCGCACTCCGCGGGATAAGATTCTCACTCGCGCGCTGCCTCAGGTTTGCCAGACTCTTCTCCAGCACCTCGATGCGTGCCTCATCTCCCGCCATCTCCGCCTCAAGCTTCGCGATTTCAGAAATCAGCTGAGTTTTCATCGAGCCGAATTTGCGCGAAGCTTCGATCTTCTCGTAGGCGATCTCCTGCTGCTTCTCCTCGAGCTCGCCCTCGACCAACCGAGGGTCAATCTGCACGATCGTCTGCCCCGGGTCGACGCTGTCGCCACTCTCGGCGATGCTGAGTTCCGCGATGACGCCATCCTCCAGGGCCGCGATCGTCTCGGTCTCGGCGACGACGACGCCATTCATGCGCTCGAAGCGCACGCCACGCTGGTAGAGCTGGTAGGTGAGCAGAGCCATTCCGAGCCAGACTAGGAACGGCCACTTGCTGCCAATGCGGCGCCAGAGATAGCCCTTGGTTTTCCGGATTTCGGCGGGTTTTGGGATTTCTGCAGTCATTCGTTTATCTACTGTAGCTGCTTAGATCTCGACAGTGGTGCGCTGCATCACGAGGCTGACTTCAGAGATGTCTTCCAACTTGGAAAGCGTGTCGACCAGGTCGGTCTTGTAGCTCGGGTCGAGAAGGCGGATCTGGTACGAATACTCTTGCACCTCCCCCTGGATCGCTTCCCGCATAGCGACCATCTCGGTCGCGGCAGCATACCTGGCAAAGACGTCGGGAAGGTACTGGTGCGAGGGCGAGTCCGCCGGCAGCATGAACCGGAGAAGACCTTCGAATTCCCTCCGCGAGGCGAAGGGCGACCAGGAGAGAAACATCGCCGTCGCACAGAAAAACAGGGTGCCGATGATCGCCACGTTGAATACCTGGGCGCCCGAGGCGATGCCGATCGCCAGGACGGCGAAGAGGAATATGATGTCGCGCGGATCGCGGATGGGTGTCCTGAATCGCACGAAAGCCATTGCGCCCATGATGCCGAGACCGCGCGCGAGGTTGTTGCCGATGGCGATGATCATGATCGTGATCACCACCGTGGCCAAGACCATCGTGTGCAGGAACGAGCGCGCGTAGGAAAACCCCTGGTGGGTCCACCGGTAGACCGTCGCGATCACAAGACCGAGGACAAAGCTGATGCAGAGCGAGTAGAAGACCTCGCCGCTGTCGAGCGCTCTCGAAGCGCCCATGGGACCGAAGACGTTTTCCGTGACGTTGGCTAAGAAGAAATCCATGTGGGGTGCGGTGAGTGAGGTAAGGCGGAAAAGAGACTCTGGCTAACCAGGAACGAGATCTAGGTATAATTGTCCTTGATCGTAACATTCTGAGAGGTCACGTCATACTCGTAACCGCGGAAGATTGATTCCATCCGCCAAGCGGTTGCATACTTGCAGAAGCCGGTGGTTGTCAAATTGAAACGCTCGACGAGCTCGGTCATCCACTCGGGCGCATCGCGCATCGCCTTCAACTCGAAAATGTAGCCAGCGAATGGCCGGTTGAGCCCCGTCTGCGTGTCCATCGCCCGCCAGCCGTCGGCCTCCTCGATCCCTGGCAGGCTCCAGCTGCGGGTCGGGCGGTAGCAGATCCGCCTGTCGAAGGTCAGGCGCGCGTAGTCGTCATTGGCACCGAAGTAGCTTTCGCGGATGTAGCGGATGAGCATTTTCGGCCGGGCTTCGATCGCCCGTGCGACGCGCGAGTATTCCAAGAAGTAGTGGTTATCGACCGGGTTTTTGAGTAGTGGCGCGCCATCCGGGTAGAGGACGATTGGTCTGCCGCCATTGTCCCCGCCGTATTCTGCCATCGTCATCTTGGATCGGCTCTTGATGATGACAGCTCCCACCTTGCGCTTGATCTCGAGGAACACGGGTGCGCTGCCGCCCTTGCCATAGGTCCGGATGCGGAGTTTGAAGCGCGCGAAGGTCTTGCGCTCCTTCGCCAGCGCCAGATCCATCGATGGCGTATCGAGCTGGAGCGTGGTGACCGTGTATTCAGGAATCTTGCCTTTACCATTCGGATCGGCGATACAGAACGGCCTGATATAATTCCTGATTTTCGGGACGAGGCGCGGGTGGACGATGTACTTCTGCTCGAAGCGCTCGATGATCTTGTCCTTTACCTCCTTTCGCGACGGCCCAGCATCCACATTGAAGCGTGGGGCCACTGGGCCTGACGAAGAAGTGGAAGCTGGCATCGAAGACTAGATTGGAGTGGGGGAGGAGAGACGACAAATCGGAGGCGTTCGCCCAGCCCTAGAACATCGGGGGTCGTAGACTTTACTTGAGGTCGACGCTTAAATCCATCCCAAATTGTCACAAACCGAGGGATCGGGCGTGGATTCGTCCAGCCGGATTATCCCGACCCGCTCTCAAAGTTGGGTTCGGGCATCGGGCTAATCGGAGAAGCTTGCCGCCCTGCCCCCGCACCGACAGGGCTCAGGCACGCCACACAATCCCATGGCCATTAACGATATAAGCATTGCCAAGAACCTTGCAAGCGAAGTATCTGGGAGCATCTTCCGAGCACAAAAGCGCGCTTCAGAACCGATTGGAAGCTTAGGGCCGACAGATCTTCGGGCATCCCATCTGAATCTCACTGCCGGTGATCGCGACTCGCATGCCGAAGGCATCTACTTGCTTGCAGGCAGCGGCTCAGGAGATAAGGTCCTTTAAGCTGCCGATTGCGCGCACCAAGACCCATGATGGAAAAGAAATCGAGAGATCATTGCAAGGAGCGAGAATCCGGGAAATTGGACCAGGGGAGGCGCGGGGCGCTCAAGAGGCTCGGGGCAACCACCGTGGCAGCCGCACTGTCGCCGATGATCCTGCCCTCGCGCCTGCTCGCACAGAAGACGGTGGCTAGCGATACGCCGCCACCGAGCGAACGTCTCAGCATCGCACTGGTTGGATTGGGGTCTGCGATGACCAACCAGTTGCGTACCCTCCTGCCGAACAAGGACATTTTCATCCACGCGGTCTGTGATGTGGATACGCGTCGGCTGAAGGAGGTGGCGGTCGATGTCCTGCGCGCCTACCGCCGCGATCTCAACGAGTATGGCAAGTGCCTGTCCACGCAAGACCACAACGAGATCATGGCTCGTGATGATATCGATGGGGTCGTGGTCGCCACCCCGGTGCACTGGAATGCAGCGATCACACTCGACGCCATCCGCTCAGGGAAGGACGTCCTCTGCCAGTCCCCAATGACTCTGACCGTCCGCGAAGGACAGCTAGTTCAGAGAGCCGCCGCGCAGCACGGTGCGATCGTGCAGTGCGTCGCCCCACAGCGTTGCGAAGAGCAGATGGTCCGGATGTGTGAGCTTGTCCGCAATGGCTACCTCGGCGAGATCAAGCAGATCTACGTTGAATTCGATCCTCTCGGTGGGCCCGATGCGGTTCCGCAACAGAAGCCGCCGGAAGAGCTCGACTATGACCGCTGGCTGGGACCAGCGCCATGGGCGCACTACCACTCAGCCCGGGTCTCGAGCGGACGCGTCTCAGGCTGGCGCCAATACTGGGACTACGGAGCTCGGAACCACGGCGAGATCGGTTTTGGCCGCTACGACCTCATCCAATGGGCTCTCGACATGGAGGGCTCCGGTCCCGTCAAATTCACCCCGAGGGGTATCGACGGCGCCCAGTATAGCACTTTCACCTATGACAAGGGACCCCAGGTACTTCTCGGGCACCCGGTCGAGAGGGATCAGGACATCGAGTTCTTCGGCACG
>Ga0316197_10003450_pt1 | contig 11251 bp, 9 predicted proteins | sample OudBiesiAoxic_MG_FD_204939 | JGI IMG/M metagenome (GOLD analysis project Ga0316197, IMG submission 204939) | Coastal sediment microbial communities from Oude Bieten Haven, Netherlands - site A oxic | ecosystem: Environmental > Aquatic > Marine > Coastal > Sediment | place: Netherlands...
TTCGACATGTGGTCGGGCGAGGCCACCCTCTCCGTGTTGTGCGCAGAGCTCAGCGGTGTGGGGCGGCTCACACAGGTGAGTGAGGCGGTGTTCTCGAACGGCTTGGGCACCGAGGGATTCGAGGTCCAGATCGAGTTGCTCCTCGACGGCGACGATCTGCAGTACGTGTGGTCATGGGGCGCACCCGGCGATCAACTGGCCGAGCAGTCCCGCGCCGTCGTGGCACGGGTCTCGAGCTGACCCTCGATCGAGCCGGACGGTCCGACTCACCCCGGCACGGTCGTGGAGGCCGTCGCGGCGACCGTGGTGGTCGTCGTGGACGTGGTGGTCGTGATGTCCCGCCGCTCGACGAAGAGCACGGTCACCTGGTCGTCCGCATCGATGAGGTCGTTGATCTCACGAACGAGGTCGCCGGCATCGGGCGGCGCCGGTCCGGCGACCTCGACGACGGCCTCGACGCCGTCGAAGCTGACCGACAGGAGGCTCACCTCCTGCTCCTCCGCCCAGGCAGCGGCGACCACGCTGATCCGCGCGGCCAGCACTTCATCCGGTGTGGGGACCGGTTCTTCGCCGGGAACATTCTCCCGCTCGAGCCAGGTCAGCTGCACCTCGACGACCTCCTCCAGCTCTGAGTCGAGGAGGTCGGTCAACGAGCTCAACGGCGGCGACTCGATCGTGCCACTCGCATCGAGTCGAACGACGTTCCCGACCACCGACAGGGCATCGCGGCGGCCTCCGGCATCCGGGCCGAGGTCGGCGAGCCAACGATCGACGATCGCCTCGATCTCGAGGTATCGGCGCTCGTCGTCGCTGACGATCGTGGTCGTCGGAGGTGTCGTCGTGGTGGTGGTCGCCTGGTCGACACGATCCCACTCGATCGACACGATCCGCTCCGCGCCGAACGCCAACTGCAGCGAGTCGATGAGCGGGTCGGCGTCGGGCGGCGTGTCGAAGCTCCTGACCGCCACGGTGATCCGCTGATCATCGAACACGACCTGTGGTGCCGTCCGACGGTCGGTGGCGCCGAGCCAGTCGGACACGATCCCGAGCGCCTCGATCTCCCGCTCGGAACGCTCGACGGCCGAGGTCGACGCGCTGTAGAGGGGCAGAGCGATCGCCACGACGATCACACCGACGACGGCCGCGACGAGTGACGATCGACGAAAGGTGGTCGCGAGGCGGCGCGGCGGGACGAAGCCCGTCACCACGAACACCACGACCCCGGCGAAGATGATGGCGAACAGGTTCGTCGTGTAGAGCAGCATCGCTCCCCAGGCGAAGGTGGCGTTCCCAGCCTCCAGCGCGATGCCCGCCGCACCCAGCGGCGGCACGAGCGCCACCGCCACCGCGACTCCGGGCAGTGAGGAGGAAGCATCCCGGCGCACCGTGGCGTACGCACCGGCGGTACCGGCGGCGAGCGCCACGATGAGGTCACGGATGTCTGGTGCTGTCCGGCTGGTGACCTCGTTCGGTAGTTCGCCGTTGACGAACAGCGCCGCCAGCACGTACGACAGAGCGATCGCCCACAGGGTTGCGAGCGCAACCACGCCGAACGATCTGAGCGACTTGCGGAACAATGCCATCGCGATGCACGCAGCGGTCCCGAGCACGGGCTGCATCAGCGGGGCGAGCAACATGGCACCGATGACCACGGCGGCCGAGTTCGCCGACAGCCCCATCACCGCCACGATCACCGACAACGTGATCATGATCGTGAAGCGATACGCCCAGTGATCCTGTCGCTTGATGGCCAGTTCGACCATGACCCGCTGACGTTCCTCGGAGTCGAGGTGTCGGTGCCACCAGCGCCGATGTCGTCGGCGGTGAACACCGAGGCTGGGATCGTCATCCTCGTTCGCGGCGTCGCCCGGCGACCCGGGTGTGGTCTTCGAGACGAGCTCCTCTCGTTCGGCACCCTCGAACCCCGTCGGCCCGGAGAACCCACTCGAACCAGTCACGGTGCGATCTTACGGACGCGTCACGACGCTCACGGGATGATGCGCCGGGCAGCGGCGACGACGGCGGCGCCGAACCGTTTGCCCGGCTGACGACTCAGCCGCTCGATCGGACCGCTGACCGACAACGCGCCGACGACCGTTCCGTCGGAAGCCCGCACCGGAGCACTCACCGAGGCGACGCCCGCCTCGCGTTCGCCGACGCTCTGGATCCAGCCCGACTTCGACAACTCACCGGACAGCACCCGGCCCGCCGACCCGACGTCGATCGGCAACAGTGCACCTTCCGGAACGATCCATCTCAGGCCATGCGTCGACTCGAGCGATTGCACGCACCTGCGCTGGGCACCTTCGCGGACGAACAGCTGAACGCTCTCACCCGTCGTGTCACGCAGCGCCTCGAGCTCGGGTCGCGCCAGGTCGACGAGCGGGAACCGCTCGGCCGCCTCACGACCGAGCGGCACGAGACCGTGCCCGAGCTCGAACCGGCCATCGGCGTCCCGGCGGAGCAGCCCGTGGATCTCGAGCGCCGATGCCAGCCGGTGCGCGGTCGCCCGGGGCAGCCCGGTCGATGTCTGCAACTGCGCGAGCGTGCACGGCGACGACTCGACGGCTCGCAGCACGACCATCGCCTTGTCGAGCACGCCGACGCCCGTTACGCTGTCCATATCGCAAGAACGTTATCCCACTATGTGGGATGCAGCAACCTGGAGGAGACGTACGATGGGGACCACCCTGCCGGAGAAGGTCTGGAACCGACACGTGGTGCACGCCGCACCCGACGAGCCGGATCTGCTGTACATCGACCTCCACCTCGTACACGAGGTGACCAGCCCTCAAGCCTTCGACGGGCTGCGTCTCACGGGGCGGACGGTTCGCCGACCCGACCTCACGATCGCCACCGAAGACCACAACGTGCCCACCGAAGCGATCGACCAGCCGATCGCCGACCCCGTCTCGGCCAAGCAGATCGAGACGTTGCGCACCAACACGGCCGAGTACGGCATCACCAACTTTCCGATGGGTGACCCCGGACAGGGCATCGTGCACGTGATCGGCCCCGAACAGGGCCGCACCCTGCCCGGGATGACGATCGTGTGCGGTGACTCCCACACCGCCACGCACGGCGCGTTCGGTGCCCTTGCGTTCGGGATCGGCACGAGCGAGGTCGAGCACGTGCTCGCCACGCAGACCCTCCCCCAGCAGCGGCCGAAGTGGATGTCGGTCACCGTCGAGGGCGACCTGCAGCCAGGGGTGACCGCCAAGGACGTGATCCTGGCCATCCTCGGCGAGATCGGCACCGGCGGCGGCATCGGCCACGTGATCGAATACCGCGGCGCAGCGATCCGCGCGCTCTCGATGGAGGGCCGGATGACCGTGTGCAACATGTCGATCGAGGCAGGCGCCAAGGCGGGCTTGATCGCCCCCGACGAGACGACGTTCGACTACCTCCGCGGTCGCGCCAACGCCCCGACCGGTGAGGCCTGGGATGCCGCGGTCGCCGACTGGCAAACCCTGTTCAGCGACGACGACGCGGTGTGGGACCGGGAGGTCGTGCTCGATGCGTCGCAGATCCGACCGCACGTCACCTGGGGCACCAACCCGGGCCAGGTGGCACCGATCGACAGCGTCGTGCCGTCGCCCGACGACTTCGACAATCCCACCACACGAGAGACCGTGGTCCGGGCGCTCGAGTACATGGGCCTCGAGGCTGGCACGCCGCTCCGTGACGTCGCGGTCGACACCGTCTTCATCGGGTCGTGCACGAACAGCCGTATCGAAGACCTCCGGGCAGCTGCCGAGGTGATGCGCGGCCGCACGGTCACCGTGCCGCGCGTGATGGTGGTGCCCGGCAGCCATGCGGTGAAAGAACAAGCAGTTGCCGAAGGACTGGACCAAGTGTTCACGGCCGCCGGGGCCGACTGGCGGGAGCCGGGCTGCTCGATGTGCCTGGCGATGAACCCCGACAAGCTCGCTCCGGGTGAACGGGCGGCGAGCACCAGCAACCGCAACTTCGAAGGTCGCCAGGGGCGGGGCGGCCGTACACACCTGGTTTCGCCGGGGGTAGCCGCCGCCACCGCTGTCACGGGCACGTTTTGTACACCTGCCGACCTGGAGGGAGCAGCATCATGAAGGCCGTCCGCGTCATCACCGGCACCGGCATTCCGCTCAAGCGCAGCGACGTCGACACCGACCAGATCATCCCGGCCGACTGGCTGAAGCGCGTCGAACGGACCGGCTTCGAGAAGGGCCTGTTCTCGACGTGGCGCGACGACCGCGACTTCGTGCTCAACGACGAGCGCTATGCGAGCGCGACCATCCTGGTCGCCGGGCCCGCATTCGGCGTGGGGTCGTCGCGAGAGCACGCCGTGTGGGCGATCCAGCAGTACGGGTTCGAGGCCGTGATAGCTCCGAGCTTCTCCGACATCTTCAGCAACAACTGCACGAAGAACGGCCTGGTGCCGGTGGTGCTGTCCGAATCGACAGTGGAGGCGATCTGGGCGGCGATCGAGGCCGACGCCGACACGCAGATCGTGGTCGACATGGAACGGTTGATCGTCGAAGTTCCGGCCGCCGGCATCGTCGAGTCGTTCCCGATCGGCCCGCAGACGCAGCACCGGTTCCTCAACGGCCTCGACGATGTCGGCATCACGCTCACGCATGCGGACGAGATCGACAACTATGAGGCCAACCGCCCCGCCTGGCTCGCCTGACACGCCCGAAGTGTGAGCGCACGGCGCGGATCCCCGCCCGGACAACTCACAGTTCCGGGCGGTGCGGCGTCAACGCTCACGCGAGGGGTCGCGGCCGACCATGCCGAGGAACTTCGTGAACGCGTCGGCGTCGGGCGATACCTCGACCGGATCGCCGATCAGACCGTGCTCACGCATCATCGGCGCCAACGGTTCGAGCGAGACGAGCGCCGCCTCGGCGACGTCGTTGCTGCAGCAGTGTTCGAGACCGACCGCGGTCGCGACGTCCCAGGCGTGGGCGAGCGGGTCGTAGCGCACGATGGCCAGGAGATCGTCGATCGTCGTGGTGCCGAACCAGTACGCACCCGGTCGCTTCAACACGTCGGGCTGGTCGAGCGCTTCGAGCAGACCGTCGCGCGAAGCGGTCCACGCCGACACGGGATCACCCTCGATGTCGGGGGGCGACGGCATCACCATCTCACCGCTGCGCGCCATCGTGGCCACGCCGTCGAACACCCCGATCTGGTGGGCGACGACGTCGCGGGCGTTCCAGCCATCACATGGCGACGGCGCATCCCAACCGTCAGCCGGCACGCGCTGGATCACGGCGTCGAACCCGTAGATCGCCGTGGTGTAGCTCCGCAGATTGTCGCTCATCGATGCCCCCATCGCTCGTCCGACGTCGAGTCGCGCCGAACCGTACCAGTCGGCGGCACCTACGATCTCCGCGATGCCACTCGAAGGAGCGTACGAACCGAGCACCAGCGACTGGGTCCGCGAGCAGGTCGACACCTACGAGCGCACGAACGGGCGTGAGGCGAACACCCTCGGCACGACGGGCATCCCGGTGGTGATCGTGACGAGCCGAGGCGCGAAGTCGGGCAAGCTCCGCAAGTTCGCGTTGATGCGCGTGGAGCACGACGGGCAGTACGCGCTGATCGCCTCGATCGGCGGCGCACCGAAGAACCCCGGCTGGTTCCACAACCTGGTCGCCGAGCCGATGGTGATGCTTCAGGACGGTCCCGAACCGCATGACTTCACCACCCACATCGCCGAGGGCGACGAGCGCCGTCAGTGGTGGGACCGCGCCGTGGACGTCTTCCCCCGCTATGCGGACTACGAAGCGGCGACCGATCGGGTGATCCCCGTGTTCGTCGCCTCCCCCATCACCGGCTGACGCGACCGCCTCGCCCACCATCCCCATCCCGACAACGTTTGCGTGACGGTTTCGGAGCGCATGCGCTCCCGAAACGTCACGCAAACGGAAGACGCGGGGCGTCAGCGGGCGGCGTGGTCGATCAGGAGGTGCGCGACCGCCGCGGTGAGGCGGCGGGCGGTCGGTACGTGGAGGTACTCGTTCGGACCGTGTGCATTCGAATCGGGAAGCAGCACGCCGGTGATCACGAACTGCGCATCGGGGAATCGTTCGCCGAGCATGCCCATGAACGGAATCGAGCCGCCTTCGCCGAACGTCCGAGCGGGCTGACCGAACGTCGCCGTCGACGCCCGGTCCAGGGCCTCGGACAGCCACGGCGCGGTCGTCGGTGCATTCCAGCCCGGCCCGTACTCACCGTCGGAGAACGAGACACGCGCTCCGTATGGAGGGTCCGCCTCGAGCGTCGCCTTCACGGCGTCGGCGGCAGCGACGGGATCGGCAGTCGGTGGTGTCCGGAACGAGAGCTTGAGCGACGTCGACGGCCGCAGGACGTTGCCGGCTCGCGCTGTCGGGGGCAGGCCATCCGCTCCGACCACGCTCAGGGCGGGGAACCACGTCCGGGCGAGCAACTGCCTCGCCGGATCGTCGGTTGTCGGGCCCGCTCCGGCGACGAACGGATAGTGGTCGCCGATCCGGCCGATCTCCCCCGCGGTGCGCTCGGCCTCGGCGACACGATCGGCCGGGATCTCCACGTTGAACTCCGGCAGCAGGATCGCTCCCGTCGCCGAATCCTCCACACGTTCGAGCAGCGTCCTCGCGATCCTGAACGTCGAGGGCACCATGCCCGACACGTCGCCGGAGTGAAGACCGTCGGTGACGATGTCGACCGTGAGCGTGCCCGACACGAGGCCGCGCAGCGAGGTGGTCACCCACATCCGTTCGTCGTCGATGCAGCCCGAATCGAGACACACGACGAGACTCGGCGTGCCGATGCGATCGGCGAGAGCCTCGACGTAGGCCGGCAGGTCGGGGGAACCCGATTCCTCGCTGGCCTCGATCAGCACCACGCATCGCGCATGCGAGCCACCGGCGGCATGCACCGCCTCGATCGCCGCGAGGCTGGCGAACGCCGAGTAGCCGTCGTCCGCACCACCTCGGCCGTACAGCTTGTCTCCCTCCAACACGGGCGTCCACGGGCCGAGGTCGTCACGCCACCCGTCCATCTCCGGCTGCTTGTCGAGATGTCCGTACAGCAACACGGTGTCCGTCGACGACCCGCCGTCGGTTGCCGGAATCTCCATCAGGATCACGGGAGTGCGACCGTCGAGTTCGACGACCTCGACGGTGAGGCCCGGAATCGGGCGGGCGCGGCACCAGTCGACGATCAGGCCGACCGCTCGATCCATGTGGCCGTTCGACTTCCACGCCGGGTCGAACACCGGCGACACGTTCGGGATGGCGATGTAGTCGTGCAGCAGCGGCAGGATGCCGACCCACGTCTCGTCGCAGTGGTCGGTGATCGTCGAGTCGATGAGCGTCACGATGTCAACGTACCCGCCACGACCCCCGCTGGTCGGGGCTGGGTCCGTGGGGGAAGCGGGGGCGGGACGTCAGGCCAGGAGGGCGCCGAGCAGGTGGGTGCCCATGCGCGTGAAGCGGGGATTGTCGGCGGAATGGATCAGGTAGAGCACGCCGAAGTGGAGCGCCCACGCCTCGGCCCGCCGCCACATCGCATCGTCGATCGGTACGTCGGTGCCCGCCGCCCGACGGAACTCGTCGCGTGCATCACCCTCGAACAGCATCCACGCGATCGCCAGATCGACCGAGGGGTCGCCCGCGGCGATGTCGCCGAAGTCGATCACCGCTGCGATCGCACCCCGGTCGACGAGCACATTCGCCGTGTGCAGATCCCCGTGGACCCACAGCGGACTGCCACCCCACTCCTCGAAGGGGGTCAGCTCCTGCCACCGTCGCGACGCCGCCTCACGGAGCGACGGCTCGTCGACGAGCTTCAGGTTCGAACGGAACCGATCGTGGAGCGCGGCGACCGGCCCTCCGCGGAGGAACGGGTTGGCGGGGACCTCCCCGGGCGCTGGGCGATGCAGTGCGGTGAGGAACTCGCCGAGACGCCTCGCATCAGCGACGGGGTCGAGCAACGAGACGTCTGCCGCAACATCGCCATCGAACCAGGGGCAGACGCTCCACGACCACGGATAGTCGCGCGCAGGCCGACCCTCCCGCACCGGAGCCGGGACCGGGATCGGCAAACCGGGCGCCAACGCACCGAGCCACCGTTGTTCGTTGACGACGAGCGCGGCCGCCATCGCTCGTCGCGGCACCCGGACGCACAACTCGTCACCGAGCCGGAAGATGGCGTTGTCCCAACCGTTGGCGACCAACGTCAGCGGCAGGTCCGCGAGATCCGGATGCTGTTCGATGAGGAGCCCGCTGACGAGATCCTGGGTGATGTCGATCTCGGCGGCGGGCATGTTCTGCGCCGCCATGATCGTCAATCGGTTTCGAACTCGGGGAGGTTGAGCAGACGCTGGTCGTTGGAGAAGACCTCGATCGGCTTCTCGTTCGGAAGCCGCATGCCTCGCTGCAGGATTCGCATCTGTGTGTGCTGGTTGTACTCGACGAGCGTGATCGCCCACCCGTCTCGACCCGCCCGAGCGGTGCGACCCGACCGGTGCAGATAGTCCTTCACGTCCTTGGCCGGCTCGTAGTGCACGACCGCACCGATGTCGTCGATGTCGATGCCGCGAGCAGCGACATCGGTGGCGACGAGGACCGACAGCTTGCCTTCGGCGAACTTGCGCATCTGTCGTTCGCGGGCGCTCTGCTGCATGTCGCCGTGGAGCGGCGCCGCGTCGACGCCGAGCTCATCGAGGTTTCGGGCGACGCGGTCGCAGTTGCGCTTGGTCTGACAGAACACCAGCAACTTGGGGATCGACTTGCCGATCGACCCGATCACCTTGTCCTTGTCCATGTGGTGCACGGCGAGGAAGAGGTGGTGCATCGTGCCCACCGTGTCGGTCGACTCGTCGATCGCCACCGTCTCGGGGTCGGTCTGGTAGTGCTTGATCAGGTGGCCGACGTCGCCGTCGAGCGTCGCCGAGAACAGCATCGTCTGGTTACGGCTGCCACAGTGCCGCAGGATCCATTCGACCTGAGGGGTGAAGCCGTCGTCGGCCATACGGTCGGCCTCGTCGAGGGTGACGATCTGCATGTCGTCGAGGCTGACCTCTCCGGACTTGATCAGGTCGATCAGACGCAGTGGCGTGGCGATCACGATCTCGACGCCCTTGGCCATCTCGTCGACCTGGTGATGCCGCGACGCACCGCCGTACACCGGCAGCACACGCATCCCGGCGTGCTCGGCCACCGGCGCCAACACCTCGGCGACCTGCACGGCGAGCTCACGGGTGGGCACGAGCACGAGGCCGAGCGGCCGCGACGGTGCTGCGACATCGGTGATGCGGGCAAGCATCGGCACGCCGAACGCCAACGTCTTGCCGGAGCCGGTCTTGGCGCGGCCACACACGTCCTTGCCCGTGATCGCGACCGGGATCGCTTCGGTCTGGATGTTGAACGGCATCGCGAAACCGCAGGCAGCGAGACCGTCGTCGATGCGGCTCGGCACGCCGAGATCGGCGAAACCGGTGGGGGCCTCGACCGGGGGCAGGGCGTTGATCGAGGTGAGGTTCTCTCTGTTGACGTGGCCGCCGTCGTACTGGTCGTCGGACGACCTCGGGCGACTACGCCTGCGACGAGGCGCTCCTCGTCGGGCAGTTGATTCAGTCATGTGCAGCTCAGCGTATCGGCGGCACCGGAGGTATCCCGAGATGTCCCGTGCACACCGGGGCGAACCCTGCTACCGTTGACGTCGATGTCGCGCCGCAACCTCCTTCTGCTTACGTAGGGCGAGCGCCACATATCCGCGTTCGCCCGCACCCCCCGCCGACACGGCCGGGGGGTTCTTGCTTTTTCCGGCCGACCCCGCTTCCCCATCACGACCCGTACGCACCACCCGCACCAGGAGAACCCAGATGCCTCCCCAGAACGTCGAACCCACGAAGATGCACTTCGATCGGTACACACCGTTCGTCCCGATCGTGCTCACCGACCGCACGTGGCCGAACGTCACGATCGACACCGCCCCGCAGTGGTGTTCGGTCGACCTGCGCGACGGCAATCAGGCGCTGATCGACCCGATGGACCCGATCCGCAAGCTGCGTATGTTCCAGGAGCTGGTCGCGATGGGCTTCAAGGAGATCGAGGTCGGGTTCCCGTCGGCCAGCCAGCCCGACTACGACTTCGTCCGTCAGCTGATCGACGACGATCTGATCCCCGACGACGTCACGATCCAGGTGCTCGTGCAGTGCCGCCAGGAACTGATCGAGCGGACCTACGAGTGCCTCCGAGGCGCACCGCGGGCGATCGTCCACTTCTACAACTCGACCAACCCGCTGCAACGAGAGGTGGTGTTCGGGCTCGACAAGGCCGGCATCGTCGACGTCGCGGTCAACGGAGCGAAGCTCTGCAAGAAGCTCGAGGACGCAGCGGGCGACACGCAGATCCGGTACGAGTACTCGCCGGAGAGCTTCACGCTCACCGAGCCCGAGTTCGCCATCGAGGTGTGCGAGGCAGTGATGGACGTGATGGAGCCGACGCCCGACGACCCGATCGTGCTGAACCTGCCGGCAACGGTCGAGTGTTACTCCCCCAACGTCTACGGCGACGTGATCGAATGGTTCGGGCGCACGATCAAGCAGCGCGACTCGGTGATCATCTCGTTGCACCCGCACAACGATCGCGGCTGTGCGGTCGCCGCCGCGGAGTTCGGCGTGATGGCCGGCGCCGATCGTGTCGAGGGCACGTTGTTCGGCAACGGTGAACGCACGGGCAACGTCGACATCGTCAACCTGGCGATGAACCTGTTCATGAACGGCGTCGATCCGCGACTCGACATCACCGACATCGACCGGCTGCGCCGCACCGCGGAGTACTGCAACCGTCTGCCGGTCCACCCGCGCCATCCCTACGTGGGCGACCTCGTGTACACCGCGTTCTCCGGAAGCCACCAGGACGCGATCAAGAAGGGCTTCGAGGCGCTCGATGCCACCCGTGACGACGCCGGCGACTACCCCGAGTGGGGCGTGCCGTATCTGCCGATCGACCCCGCGCACGTCGGCCGGTCCTACGAAGCGGTCATCCGGGTCAACAGCCAGTCGGGCAAGGGCGGCGTCGCCTACGTGATGAAGGCCGAGCACGGATTCGACCTGCCGCGCCGGCTCCAGATCGAGTTCTCCAAGACCATCCAGCACATCACCGAGGACTCGGGCACCGAGATCAGCCCCGGCGTGATGTGGGATGCGTTCCAGGCCGAGTACACGCCTCCCGAGCCCACGTTCCGCCTGCGCAGCCACGAGCTGCACACGCGCACC
>Ga0316197_10003451_pt1 | contig 11247 bp, 8 predicted proteins | sample OudBiesiAoxic_MG_FD_204939 | JGI IMG/M metagenome (GOLD analysis project Ga0316197, IMG submission 204939) | Coastal sediment microbial communities from Oude Bieten Haven, Netherlands - site A oxic | ecosystem: Environmental > Aquatic > Marine > Coastal > Sediment | place: Netherlands...
AACGCATTCCCGACGATTACCTGGATCGGAGCAACCGGGCGCAGTTCATCGGCATTTTCAGCCGTGCCTGCCAGGCCGTGGCCTCCGCCCACGACCAGGGCGTGATCCACCGCGATCTCAAACCCGAGAACATCATGGTGGATGATTTCGGGGTCGTCTACGTCATGGACTGGGGGCTGGCGAAGCAGCTGGTCGAGGACGACGATGGCAACCAGTCCGACTCCCAGCGAACCCACCTCGGTGCGGTGATGGGCACGCCGGCTTATATGTCACCCGAGCAGGCGTCGGGTCACGCCGCCGAGTCGGACCGCCAGACCGATGTCTTCTCGCTCGGAGTGATGCTCTACGAGATCCTGACCGGGGTGAACCCGTTCAGAGGCGAATCCGCGGTCGAGTCGATGAAGGGCGTTATGTACCACGAGCCCGATCCTCCCCGGAAGCTCAACCCGGGGGTCGATCGCACGATCTCGGCCATCACCATGAAGGCGCTCGCCAAAGACCCTTTCAAACGTTACCGCTCGGCCCGCGAGCTGGCAGAGGACATCCGCCGTTACCGTGAGTTCCTACCGGTGTCGGCGATCGAACCAACGAAGGTTGAAAAGCTGGCCAACTGGTCGCGGCGAAGACCGCGTCTGGCAGCGACCCTCGGAACCCTGGCGGTGGTGTTGGTGGTCGCGGTCCTGGCCACGGCGTTTGAGGCCTCGGTGGAGAATGCCCGAGTCGCGAACGCCTACGGCATCGTCGATGAGGTCGAGGAGCAACTCGCGGCGATCGAGGCCGAGATGGCAAATCTGACGGAGCGTCGCGAGAATCTCGAAACCGGGCCCGAACGGCAGGTGATCGAGAATCGATTGGCAGACCTCCAGGCACAGTTCGAGATGGCCGAGAAGGACCGGATGGCCATCAGTCTGGCCATCACCGGTTTCACCATCCTGTCGCCCGAGCAGAGGGCGCGCCAGGTCGTGCGCGAGTCGATCTTCCAGGACATCGAGGAGCACATTGCGGCCGGCGACTTTTACCGGGCTCGCGCAGGAATCAATTTTGCCCTCCGCTACTTTTCAGGCGGCAACCTCTTCGAGTTCAGCGAGGAGGATTCGGAGTTCCTGCGAGAGAAACTCATCGCTGTCGAAGGCGAGATCGAGACGAGCGAACGCGCCGCCTTGGAGGCAGCCGACGCCACAGCAACCGGCAGCGAAGAATGAGCGCGATTCAAAGGCTGGCAAGTGCTGTCCTGTTGATTGCAGCCGCAGCCTGCGGCAGTGATGGCACCCTCGGCAGCGAGATGGCGGTCACGGGGGATGTGAATCGTGCGCCAAAAGCCCTCGAGCTCGCCAACGCCACCTACTCCGGCGTCATGAACGACCCCGTGACCCTCTCCGATGGGCGGTGGGAAGGAGCACCATATGTCGAAGATGGGGCCTCACGTCCCACAGTCGGTCTGATCGACCACTTCATTCTCGCCGGCGACCTCGATGGGGACGGGCTCGACGAGGCTGTAACGCTGCTTTGGGAGAGTTCTGGTGGATCCGGCAACAGGCTCTACCTCGCCGCCGTGGCGAGAAACGATGAGGCCATTACCAATCTCGGCACCGCAATGATCGGCGACCGGGTCCAGATTCGGTCGGGCACAATCGAGGACGGCAGGATCACCCTCGACATCGTCCGAGCGGGCCCCGAGGACGCCGCGTGCTGCCCGACCGAGAAGGCCCTGGTTACCTGGATGCTGGGCGAAGATGGTCTGTCCCGAATCGCTGACCAAACCATCGGGACGTTGTCGCTGGCTGACCTCGGGGGCCTCGAATGGGTCTTGCTCGAACTCGGCCAGAATCAGCCGCCGCCTGAGGATGTCAAAATCAGTATCGTCTTCCAGGATGACAAGGTTTTGGGGAACAGTGGCTGTAACAACTACTTCGCCGGGGTTGTGTCGCCCAGCCCTGGTGAGCTCGGATTCAACGGCATGGGTGCCACCCGCATGGCCTGCCCGGCGCCGGTGATGGATGTCGAGCGACGTTATCTTCAGGCCCTTTCCGGCGCCTCGGGTTTTAGATTTCTCGCCGGTCGGCTGGTGCTGACCTGTAACACCGATGAGGGGCCGCAGGCCCTCGTCTTCACAGCAGGGGAAGATCCCACCGGGATCCCGGTAAAGACCGGAGAATGATATGACTCTGCCGAAGAAAAAACTCAAGGAGGAACTGTCATGAAACGCTTTCTGATCCACTGGCTGGTCATCGCCCTCGCCCTGTGGGTGACGGCCTATATTCTGCCCGGCGTCCACATCGAGTCCAACCAGGCCCTGGCGATCGCCGCGGTCGTGCTCGGACTGGTCAATGCCCTCGTCCGTCCGATCCTGACCATTCTGACGCTGCCGATCACCATCCTCACCCTTGGTCTCTTCTATCTGCTGGTGAACGGCTTTACCTTCCTGCTGGCGTCGAAGATCGTGCCCGGGTTCGGGGTCTCGAGCTACTGGTGGGCCGTGCTCGGTGCTTTGATCGTCAGCATCGTTTCTTCGTTTGTGGGGAGTTTCTTCGGCGAGGAAAACTAGTTTCTCCGGCCTCCAGCAGGTCAGACGCTCTTACCCACTTTCGAACCAGGTGCTGACCTCCTCCATTTTCTTTTTGGAGATCTCCGGCACCTTGCAGTCGGCCTGTGGATAGCCGACTGGAAAGAGTATATAGGGACGTTCACTGTCCGGCCGGTCGAGAATCCGGGTCAGAAAACGCATCGGCTGCGGAGTGTGGGTGAGCGTGGCAAGGCCCATCTGTTGGATCGCCGCAATGAACAGTCCGCAGGCAATGCCGACACTTTCATTGACGTAATAATTGGTAAGTTTGGACCCGTCAGCGCCCACCGCGTGGATCTGCTTGAAGACCACCACCAACCATGGCGCAATCTCGAGGAACGGCTTTCGCCAATCAGTGCCGAGCGGCGCCAGCGCCTTCAGCCACTCCTCTGTCGCCCGCCCGCCCTCGTAGAACTCTCGTTCTTCGGCTTCGGCGCCGCCTCGGATCGCCGCCTTGACCATCGGGTCCGAGACCGCAGCGAAATGCCACGGTTGGCGGTTGGCCCCTGACGGCGCGGTGTTTGCCGCCGCAATCGCGGTCTCGATGAGCTCACGCGGTACGGAGTCAGGTGCGAACTCGCGCACCGAACGGCGCCGGGCCATGAGCTCGCGAAAGCTGTGCCCTTGGGCGACCATCTCGTCTTCAGGTAGGCGCTCGAAATTCAGTGGAATCGGTCGATATATGTTGTGTCTCATGGACTCCAGCATACAGAGGCCTCAGCAGAGATTTTTTCGCCGCGGGTGAGGCGGTGACGACATTGCTACAGCACAGTGGTTGTGGCAGACTGCATGCACGCGAGCCCACTGCGACCGACCGGGGAGGATCCTCCGAGTCGAACAGACGATCGGGGGTCCAGGCATCCGGCCGGAACCGCAGACAGGAGGAGGAATGATGAAAAGAGCTACCTCGTACATCGTCCTGATCTTCGCCATGGTGATGCTGACCCAGGCCTGCGCATCGTCTCAACCGAAATTGAGCTTCGAATCAGGCACGATCGATACCGACAAAAATGTCCGCAAGGTCGATCAGTTCGTCGTGATTGCTGATGGCTCGCTATCGATGACCGATCGTTGGCGCCGGCAGCGGAAGATCGGGATCTCAGAGGACTTCCTGATCAGCCTGAACCAGACCGTGCCCGATCTCGGCTACGACGGAGGGCTGCGGACCTTCGGACGGGGGCTCTGCAAGAGCGAGGGGAAAACGGTCTCGATCATCGAAATCGGTGAATACCTCAGCTCGTCATTCAGCGATGGCGTCGCGAGGTTCAGCTGCGCAAACGGCACCAGTCCCCTCAATCTCGCGCTCGACGCCGCCGGCGCCGATCTCTTCAAAAGGGATGCGAGGACGGCGATTCTCATCGTCAGCGACGGCCTCGACATGGGCAAAAAGGAAGTTGCCGCCGCTGAAGGCCTCGCTTCCGCGTTTGGCGAAAACCTCGAAATCTATGCGGTCCAGGTAGGCACCAATAAGAAAGGACGTCAGCTTCTCGAACAGGTGGTTGCTGCGGGTGGTTCCGGCTACCTCAAGCCCGCGAGCAAGCTGACGACTTCCCGGGCGATGGCGCTCTTTGTCGCTGACGTCTTCTTGTGGCCAGATGCCGACGGTGACGGTGTCGCGGATCATCTCGACAAATGTCCTGAAACACCCAACGGAGTCGAGGTTGATGTGGTGGGATGCCCGATCGATTCCGACGGCGACGGCGTCCCCGACTACCTCGACAAGTGCCCCGGCACACCGAAGGGCGTCGAGGTTGACGCCAAGGGGTGCCCGGTGGACTCCGACGGTGACGGCGTGTCTGATGACGCCGACAAGTGCCCCGGCACACCAAGGGGTGTCAAGGTCGATGCCAGGGGCTGCCCGGTCGATTCCGACGGCGACGGTGTCCCCGACCATCTCGACAAATGCCCGGGTACGCCGAGGGGTGTCCCGGTCGATGACAAGGGCTGCCCGATCGCCGGCATCGAGGTGGCTGGCGACGAGTGGTTCGTCAGGGGCCAGGTGCTCTTCGACGTCAACCGTGCCACCATCAAACCCGAGGCGGCGGAAGTCCTGCTCCGGGTCGCCAACTTCCTCAAGAAGAACCAGCAGTACTCGGTCGAGATCCAAGGCAACACCGACAGCACAGGACCCCTCGTGTGGAACATGCAGCTCTCGGAGCAGCGTGCCGACGCGGTCAAGGACTACCTCGAGACCAACGGTGTCGCGGCCGGCAGGTTGACGACGAAGGGCTTTGGGCCCAACGAACCCCTGGCGCAGAACAACACGGCGGAAGGCCGTGCCAAGAACCGTCGGGTCGACTTCAAACCAACGACGCGCTGACGTAAAACGAAAAACGAATACCGAACGACCCGGCCTCGCGCCGGGTCGTTTCTATTTTCCCGTGCGCATCTATACTTCGGGCATGGTTCCGATTCGAACCCTGGCCGTCCTGGCGGTAATTCTGTCGATCGCGGTACCCGCCTTCGCGCAGGACGATGGGAGCCCGATCTTCCACCCATTCGCATTCGGCTTCATCGGCGGCGACTCGGCCACGCCCGACACAGAAGTCTACGACCTCCGCATCCCGGCCAGCTTCAAGATTTTCTCAGCCAACGATGACGATTGGGGCTTGCGGCTTCGGTTCGTCGTCTACGCAGGCGTCTACGACTTCACCGTCGAAGATGCGATCGATTTCGACTACAAATTCCAGTCACTTGCCGCAACTCCTGGCGTCGAGTTTCTGGTTCCGGTGGGCAAGGGCTGGATCCTCAAACCCTTCGCCGAAATCGGCTACGGCCGTGACTTCGACAACGACCTCGGTTATGGGGTGTGGTCGGTTGGCCTGCGAACCATCGCCACCTGGCCGGTCAAAGAATGGGACCTCAGCTTCGGCACCAAGGTACAGTACCTGTCGACCTTCACCGCGACCGACGCGGTGGCAAGTGATCTCGGAGAGATCCGACTTGGCTTCGACGCCCGCCACCCACTGCCGTTCACCCTTGGTGGGAACCAGGCCGACCTCAGCGGCTATTACATACGTCGCGAGTACATCGACGCCATCATTGGCCGTGACGAGGGCGAGTCCCTCGAAATCCAGTACACCAATGAGGTGGGCTTCACCTTCGGAACCACACCAAAGGTCAAACTCTGGCTTATCCCGTTGCCACGAATTGGACTCGGCTACCGCTTCGGTCCGCACATCAAGGGCATTCGCCTGAACTTTGGCTTTCCGTTTTAGCCCGCTTCCATACCCACCGTCCCCAGCTAACCGCTTCTTGGGTGGTATCAGAGATACGGATCATCTCTGTTAACGCAAAGACGCGAAGAGCGCAAAGATCACCTTCTTAGTTTTCTTAGCGGTTGAACTTGGCGTCCTTCGCGTCTTCGCGTTAACAACGTGATTGCGGCTGGCTCAGCGCCCCTGCAGTTTCGTGACGTTGAAGCCCCCAAAAACCCAAGCGTCGTCTAAAAGGTGTAGAGCAATCGAATGGTCCAGGTTTGGTATTCGAGGTCAGTGTTGAGGCTGTTGAAGAGAAGCTCGGTCTTCAGCTTGCCGAAAAACTCGACCCCACCGCCGAGGCCCCAACTACCACCACCGCCAAAATCACCTTCGAGAATGGTCGACACCGACATGTTCGCGTATCCGAACCGACCCACAATGTATACCGGTCCGAAAAAGAACCGTCCGATCGCGTAGATCTGATAGTAGCTGGCGTCGAGATCAGCGATGCTGGCGCTGCGTGAAAATCCGTACTCGAGTCCGGCCCCAAGTTCGATGATGGGAATGTCGAACGCGATCTCCAGCCCCAGGTTGTAGCCGGTGTTCGAACTCAGACTGACACCTTCGAAACTGAAGTCACCCTCGAAATCAGCGCCAACGGCCAGATTGAGATCAAACGCATTGGCGGGCACTGCAGAGACAAGAACTACACAAGCAACCAGAACAGCGGTGCGACGAATCATCGATCCCCCCAACACAGAAACCGTAACATGTCTTGAACCAACGTTTTTCATCGGTCATTAATGGAGAAGCGGACTCAGTTTTCGCAGATTCGATCCTCGGCGTGTGCCCCAAATCACATCGGGGCTGCCGGCAATCCGGGGGACAGATTCCGCCTCCAGTGGGCGGTATCAGACAATACATCACCTTATGATCCAGATGCCGCCTTTGATTCGATCCGCTGGCGCCGGACGCCCGAATTTGAGGAAGACAAATTTGCAGAGAAATATCGAGAAGAGCCCTTGACAATCGAAAAATGCGTCGATACGTTTACCACAACTAGCATGATGGAGGGCAGATCATGTCGAAAAGGAAATTGGGTGTCTTGATTATTGCGGTCATGATAGTCGGCGCAATCGTGCCGGCCCTGATCGCACCGAGTCTCTCAGAAGCTGCGGTTCAAAAGGTGGGGTGGATGGTCTACACGCCGAACCATCCCAACGGTTGCGCACCGCTGCCGTTTGACTGCTACGTCATCTGGGTCTTCCCGGATACTCCCTGACAACGTTCCGTCAGTTTTGATCTGACGGAGCCGATCAGGTGAGTTTATGCGGCACGCCCTAAGGGTTGTTGTGGTATGTGCCGGTGTAGCGCTTCTCTGCGCCGGCGTGCTGGCGTCGCCGGCTGATAAAGTCAAGCCCTCCTGTGCGGCTCGGCCTATCAGCCTCGAGAGCCCCGCGTACATGATTGTTGACGCGGTGGTTCGCGGCGACCGCCTGCTCCTTCCCGACTACACAAAAGGGCTGCGCGAAGTCGATCTGCGGACGGGCAAAGACCTTCGATCGATTTTGCCCATGGGCACCCAGCAAGGCGAGGTCTCCGGACCTCAACATCTGGGTTGCGGTTCCGGCCGGTGCGTGGTCTTCGGTGACCGGTACTTCTGGGTCTACTACGATTCCAGTTTTCGGTTCCTCCACGAATACCCGGGCATGAAAAGTGTCACCAGCGGCCAACCGCTGGTGTTCCCGGACCGCATGGTGATTTACGGCATCGCCAGCCCGGACGTTTCGGGCGGCGGCACGCCCTATCTTTTCATCCAGTACGACGATGGAGAGATCGTGCCGCTTCAGGAGTACCCGGCGTCCATGCCCGTCCCGGAAACAGTCAAACGAATTCACTTCCAGGGAATCACAACAGGAGGGTTGGCGGCGTTGCCGTACGGAGGTTGGGCCTTTGTCGACCCGCGCAGCTACGCGGTCTTTGTCTTCGACAAGAACGACCGCCTCACCAAAGCGTGGCGCGGTACCAACCCCCGTTTCCGAGCACCGAATTGGGGGGCTTCCCCCGAGGTTCATGACGACTCCGGTCGGCAAGCATACTCGCGGTGGCAACTCGCACAGCCGCTGGTCAAGCGACCGGTCCCGCTTGGAAACGATCTCCTGGCATTCGTCGTCGGACTCCCAGACGGCCCGCTGTTACAGCGCCATGAGCTCGATATTTACAAGACCAATGGCGAGCCCGTAGCGGTGGGTCTTCCCATTGACGGTGTCCGCGCCGGCCGGCTGATCATCGCCGACGCCGGTGCCGGCCGCCTGGTTCTGGTGGGACAGCAGACCTGGGAGCCCTCAGCCACAACCACCGTCTGGCAGGTTGAAGTGCCGACGGTGGAGAGCACGCTGTAGTTGGGTTTCTGGAGAATATGATGAAACGTACCACGGTCGTCATCTTCGCAGGGTTGGCGATGGCGGTGGCCCTTGCTGGATTCGGCAGTGAGGTGATCACGCCCGATGGCACGACCCTTTCCGGTGTCCTGATGGTTCCTGGGGGCGACGGCACGACGTGGGTTCGTGTCGGTCTCGGCGCCCCTCTCGCCATTGCTCCCAATGCCGAAAACAAACTCCAGCTGCCAGACCTCGCCGTGGCCGGCTATCTGATTCAGGATGCCGTCAGCGGCAAGCCGATTGAAAACGGCTCGTTGTCCTGGCAGGTGGTCGGGGCTCCTGATGAGCTCGCCAACGCGACCTGGCGCGATAGCGGCGGCCTTCTCGACCTCGAGTGCCACGGTGACGAGCGAGTCATTTTTTCGGCGCCGGGATACGCTCCGACAGTAGACCGCGTGGTGGCGGATGGTCGACGCCACACAGTGTTGTTGCAACCCCAGGGAGCGATCACCATCGAGCTCGAACCCGCGATCGAGGCTCGGATGTGGTTGGCCCGCGAGGATCAGATCAATGTCCTCACCCTTTTCACAAATGTCGCATCAAAACACGACATCTCTGAGGATGGGGTGATCGATGTCCACGACCTCGACCTCGACGCTTCATACGTCGGTGTCGTCGTCGCCCAGGGGATGGCACCCGCCGTGACCACCTTCCGCGATTTCTCGGAACCGGTTTCCCTGACTCTCTCGGAAGGTCTCGGGGTCAGTGGCCTCGTATTGGACGAAGAGGGCGAGCCTGTTGCCGGGGCGAAGATTGACGTCCTCGGCCAGATCAAAGAGCTTGACAGCTTCCGCTACAGCCAACGTAGCACCAGCTCTCCGGATGGAAGATTCGCTCTTGGCGGACTGATTCCGGGCGCTGTTCGGGTCCGCGCGTGTGCCGACGGTCGCGCGTGTGCCGAGGTCGCAGTCGAGCTCAGCGAAGGCGTTGAGAGCGAGCCGGTCACTCTCGAACTCATCCCCGGACGAGACATTCTGCTGGTGGTCGAAAACGAGATCGGCGAGCGGGCGGCCAAGGCCATCCTCTACTTCAACGATCGGGTTTACCAGACCGATGGCAACGGCCAGCTCCGCGTCCAGGGTCTGATGCGCCGAACCACCATTCCGGTCAAAATCTTCGGCTCAGGATTCGGAGTGTGGGAAGGCAGCTTTCCCACCGATCGGGAGCGTGTGGTCATCACCGTCCCCGGCGGCGCCATCATCGAGCAGCAGATTTTGTCGGCCCGTCATTTCTCCCCGGACGAGGTCATCGTGCGTTGGCAGGCCTACACCCCGAGCGGCCGTGAGGGTAAGAGTGGCAAGGGCACCTGGGACGCCGAGCTGGGCATCGCCCGCGCCTCGGGCCTCGAGGCAGGAACGTACTCGCTGGCGGTACGCCTCCCCGGTTCGGCAACCACAAATTCGGAAAGGGTCCACGTCGCCCTGGGCGAAGAGCTGATGCTCTCCCCGATCGTGCCTGATCGAGGCCTCGCCATCTCCGGTCGTGTGCTTGACGCGGAGACCTTGCAGCCCGTCCCCGGCGCACGGGTCAAGTGCGAACCGGGGTCGCCTGCAGTTTTCCGTGCGCCCGAATTGCTCGGCGACGTGCCGAGCACCCTCACCGACACCGACGGCATGTTTCTCCTCGAGGGACTCGATGCCGGCACCTGCCGGGCCATCGTCAACGCTTCCGGGTTTGCGACCTGGCGTCTCGACGGAGTCGACCCGGATGATGTCGGTTATGACATCGGCGATGTCGAAATGGACGCCGGTATGACGATCGTCGGTCAAGTCTACGACCGTCTGGATCGGCCCATCACCGGTGCCGTCGTCGAGATCACCGAAGCGGCGACCTATGCCTACTTCGCCGAGACAAAGGTCCGTACCGACCATGACGGATTCTTCCGCGCCGAACGGATACCCGTCGGCCGGTGGAAGGTCACCGCGACTCACAATAACGAAAAGGCCTCCGACGTCGTCGAGGGCGATGCACGGCAGACCGTGGTTGCCGACCTCATGCTCGGTGGCATCCGGATTGCGGGCGAGATCTGGCTCGGCGACGATCGCGCGCCCGGCGGCACCCTGGTTCTGACCACCGAAGGAGCTCAGGCACCTGGAGTGGTGGTGATGATGCAGCGGGTCACCGACGACCGCCAGATCTTCGGCATCGACGAACAACCGCTGAAGTTCGCCGTGGGTCCCGACGGCCGGTTTTTCGGATCGGGTCTCACGGTCGGTCGCTACTACGCCTCCTACACATCACCTGGATCCGGCGCGGCGCCGATCACCAAGGTCCTCGACATTCCTCAGGTGGAAACCTACGAGTGTGCTATCCAGTACTCCGACGCGACGGTCGACGGCTATGTCATCGACAGCGATCGCAACCCGGTCGCCGGGGCGTTGGTCCTGGCCAGTGTCGGTGATGGCGTCCAGGACCTGAAGGCCTTCACCGATGCTGAGGGACGTTTCTCCGTACGCGGCCTCGAGCCAGGGCACCTCGTGTTGACCGCGAGTCACACCGACTTTGCCTCATCGAAGCCATCGGAGCTCGACATCCGCGACGGCAGCTCAGAGGGGCCGATCGTGCTCGAGCTGCTGCCTCACGATGGTGCCAGTATCCTGCTTGCAGTCAACACTGAGTTCGGTTCGGCCGGCGGCGCGCTGGTCTACCTGGTCGGCCCCGAAACCTCGACCGGCATGACTGACGGCGGTGGGTTCGCGACCTTCTCCGGCGTCCCGGCGGGATCCTATCGCCCGTGCGGTATGGCCTATGGCGGCGCCACCGGCTGCGGGCAGAATCTGATGGTCGACAACGGCGAGCAACTCGAGGCCCAGCTCGATCTCGGCCAGGGCGGCTACGTCGATATCTATTTGGATGACAACGCGAGCGGGATCCGAGCGAAACAGGGCGCAGTCGTCGCGGCCTCCACTCGTGGGCCATCAATCCGAGTCATGACCGCTGATGGTGTCGACCTGTCGAGCCTGCTCTTTATGGCCAGCCCGCCGCAGCAGATGAGCGGCGGCGTCCGCATCGGACCGCTGCAGGCAGACGATTACATTGTCTC
>Ga0316197_10003453_pt1 | contig 11245 bp, 11 predicted proteins | sample OudBiesiAoxic_MG_FD_204939 | JGI IMG/M metagenome (GOLD analysis project Ga0316197, IMG submission 204939) | Coastal sediment microbial communities from Oude Bieten Haven, Netherlands - site A oxic | ecosystem: Environmental > Aquatic > Marine > Coastal > Sediment | place: Netherlands...
GGCGATTCGCTACTACGAGTCGATCGGCGTCCTCGACGAACCGGCACGCACGGCGTCCGGCTATCGTTCCTACGGGCCCGAAGCAATCGAGCGACTCCAGTTCATCAAGCAGGCGCAGTCGTCCGGGTTGGCGCTGACCGAGATCAAGTCGATCCTCGAGATCAAGAACGATGGCGGACAGTCGTGTGCACACACACGCGAGCTCCTGAAGTCCCACCTCGACGAACTCGACCGCAAGATCGTCGAGCTGCAACACGCCCGGGTCGAGCTGCGTGCGATGTACTCCCGGGCCGAGACCCTCGACCCGGCCGAGTGCACCGATGCCAACCGATGTCAGGTCATCAGCAACACCATCCACATCGATTGAGGCTGATGTCGCCGTTCTGTGGCTGACGTGTCGAACGTCGCTTGACCTTCCCCCTGGGTGGAAGGCGTACCGTGAAGGCATGAGTTCCGAGGTCCTCGAATCCAGCCGAACCCTCGATGTCGGCATCGAGGGCATGACCTGCGGATCGTGCGCGGCGCGCGTCCAGAAGACGCTCGGCAAGCAACCGGGCGTCTCGGCCGCCGAGGTCAACTACGCGACAGGTCGCGCCCGTCTCGATGTCGACGACTCCGTCGACATCGCCGAATTGCGGTCGGCCGTGGATCGAGCCGGCTACTCCCTCGTGGTTCCCGAACCCGTCGAGCTGCCTCGGCTCGAATTCGACGTCGAGGGCATGACCTGTGGTTCCTGCGCGGCACGGATCCAGAAGGTGCTGCAGCGTCAGGATGGCGTCGAACTCGCCGAGGTCAACTTCGCAACCGGCCGGGCCACGGTGGCGCCCGTTCCCGGCTCGACCCTCGACGCGCAGCGATTGAGCGACGTCGTGCGCGCGGCCGGCTACGACCTCGTCGAGATCGAACGCGACACCCCCGACGGCGGCCCGACCGCTGCCGAACGCGCCGACCAGGCCGACGCCGAGGAGGCGAAGCAGCGCGAACTGTGGCGGCGACGAGCGATGATCTCGGCGCCGATCGCCGCGTTCATGGTGTCGACCATGCTGTACCACGACTTCGCAATGGAGAACGAGTGGATGCGCTGGCTGCAATTCGCGCTCGCCATCCCGGTGCAGTTCTACGTCGGTTGGCCGATCCTCGTCGGCGCCGCTCGGCGTGCCCGGCACGGGACGGCGAACATGGACACGCTCATCACGATGGGCACCCTGTCGGCGTTCACGTTCAGCACGTACCAACTGTTCACCGGAGGCATGGAGCTGTACTTCGAGGCGGCAGTGGTGATCATGTTCTTCATCACGCTCGGCCGCTACCTCGAAGCGCGAGCGAAGAGTCGTGCCGGCAAGGCCCTTCGGGCGTTGGTCGAACTCGGCGCCAAGGAGGCGCGGGTGGTGCGCGACGGCGTCGAGCAGATGGTGCCGGTCGAGACCGTGCAGGTCGGCGACGTGGTCAAGATCCGGCCGGGAGAGAAGGTGCCCGTCGACGGCGAGGTCGTCGACGGCTCCAGCGCCGTCGACGAATCGATGTTGACCGGTGAATCGCTCCCGGTCGACAAGCAGATCGGCGACGCCGTCGCCGGCGCGACAGTCAACACCTCGGGCGTCTTGACGATCCGAGCGACGGCCATCGGCTCCGAGACCGCACTGGCACAGATCGTGAAGCTCGTCGAGGACGCCCAGACCGGCAAGTCCGGAGCCCAGCGTCTCGCCGATCAGATCTCCGCCGTCTTCGTCCCCGTCGTGATGTCGATCTCGTTGCTCACCTTCCTCGGCTGGACCGTGATCGGCGGCAGTGTGAGCGACGGGGTGTACGCCGCGGTTGCGGTGTTGATCATCGCGTGCCCCTGTGCGCTCGGATTGGCGACGCCGATGGCGATCATGGTCGGTACCGGTCGAGGCGCGCAGCTCGGCATCCTCATCAAGTCGGTCGAGGTGCTCGAGCGCACACGGCGCATCACGACGGTCGTGTTCGACAAGACGGGCACGCTCACAGAGGGAGCCATGTCGGTCACCGATGTGATCGCCGCCGGTGGTGTGAGCGACGCCGAACTGCTCGCGAAGGCCGGCGCAGTCGAAGCCGACAGCGAGCACCCCATCGGCCACGCAATCGCGGACGCTGCCCGTGACGCGCACGGCGAACTCGACGCGGTCTCCGACTTCGACACCATCGTCGGCCACGGCATCCGCGCCGACGTCGCCGGCACGACCGTCTGGGTCGGACGTCGCGAACTCGCAGCGCAGGCCGCACTGAACCTGCCCGACCGGCTCGACACCGAAGCGGCGAAGCTGGAGAGCAAGGGTCGCACGGCGGTGTTTGCCGGCTGGGACGGGGAGGTCCGCGGTGTCATCGCCGTTGCCGACACGCTCAAGGCGTCAGCGACCGAGACCGTGCAGCAACTGCACGACCTCGACCTGACCGTCGCGATGATCACCGGCGACAACGCCCGGACCGCGCAGTCGATCGCCGATGCGGTCGGCATCGACCGGGTGATCGCCGAAGTGCTCCCCGAGGACAAGCAGAACGAGGTCGAGCGGCTGCAGGACGCCGGTGAAGTCGTCGCCATGGTCGGCGACGGCGTCAACGACGCGCCGGCGCTCGTGCAGGCCGACCTCGGGATCGCGATCGGGACCGGCACCGACGTCGCGATCGAATCGAGCGACCTGACGCTGATGCGCGGCGACGTCGCCGGTGTCGTCACGGCCATCGAACTGTCACGACGCACCTACCGCACCATCGTCCAGAACCTGTTCTGGGCGTTCGGCTACAACACCATCGCGATCCCACTCGCCGTCTCCGGATTGCTGAGCCCCATGATCGCCGGCGCCGCCATGGCGTTCTCGTCGATCAGCGTCGTCGCCAACAGCATCCGCCTCCGCCGATTCACCGGCTCCGAGCAGCGCCCGACCCCGACGACCGTCGAACGGCCCGCCCCGGCGAACGCCCCGGTCGCGGCGTGAGCCCCATGAACCAAACGCCAACCCCTCAGGAGCACACGATGACCGATTCAGCCAGCACCACCTACTCCGTGCCGGAAATCTCGTGCGGGCACTGCAAGTCCACGATCGAGGCGGCGGTGCAAGGTCTCGGCGACGTGCATCGCGTGGAGGTCGACATCGACGCCAAGACGGTCACCGTCGACGGTGGAGATGCAGCGGCGATCGTGACCGCCATCGAAGACGCCGGCTACGACGTCGCTCGGTGAGCTGAGCCGGGTGCGGTGTCGCTGAGCGCGAGCGTCTCGACCCGCGCACGCGCCTGGCGGGCCGCTCGTTCGCCGCCCGCGGGCATCTCTGGGTGGTGTCGGACAACGCTCCACCGGTCCGCCTGTTGGCGCATCGAGCTCGCCGCCGACATGCTGCGGCACCCCGACATGACCATCGGAGCGGTCGCCCACGAGGTCGGGTACAGCAGTCCATACGCGCTGAGCACCGCGTTCAAACGCGAACGGGGCATCAGCCCGAGCGAGCACCGTCAACTCGTGACGACCGGCGCCTGACACTCGCGGATCCGCTCGCTCCGTCTGCTCCCGCCTCGGGAACCAACCGACCTCAGTTGACGGCGTACGGACGGTTGTCGGCCGGCTGTGAGACGTCGCGAACGTCGGGAATGGTGGACGCCTGATCGACATGGTCGGCGAACCATCTGAGGACGCCGGCCCGGTCGAGAACCGCGTCGAGTTCCAGCGATCGTGCCGCCACGTAGCGGGCGAGCAGAACACCCCGTGCCGTGTCGAGGAATGGGGTGGACGCGATCTCCGCCGTCGCGCCGTCCGCAAAGGCAACCGTCGCCGAACCTGTCACGGTCGCCTCGGCGACCCACGGCAGATAGTGGCGGCCGGCCTCGGCAATGACCCTGATGAGCGAGTCGGAGATGGCATCGGGATCGGTCCATGAGCCAAAGGTCTGGCGATGGGGGAGCTGGAGACGATGAGTGTGGGCCACGACTTCCGGGCCATGTTCGTCAGCCAGTTCGCGACAGTACGGATCGCCCACGAAGTGAGCGGCGTTCGCGCCGAAGATCGCGAAGTCAGCGAGACACGGCCGATCCCCCAAGAGGTAGCCACCATCGGCGAGGTGCGTGTGGAGGACTTCGAACCACGGCGTCATGACGTCGCTCATCCACGCCTCGATGTTGTCGGACGTGACCCCGAGCTTGGGCAGGCTCGCGATCATGGTGGCGACCACATTGGTGCGGATCAGGCTGCCGGGCAGCCCGACGGCGACCGAGAGTTCTTCCGCGATCTGCCATCCAGCGGTCTCGGTGTTGGCCGGATAGCTCCATCGGCTGCCCACGGCGGGGCGGTAGAACCACTCGTCCGAGAAGTCGTCCAGGAGGTACGCGAGAAACCGCATCGTCGGATCGTCGGGGAGAACGCTCCGCTCATCGGGGGTCCAGTGGTCCAAGTGTTCGATGAACATCGTCGAATCCCACATCGGCACGCCGCCGGGGGTGGTCAGGACGGGAATGCCCCCGTTCCAGCCCGCCGCGACGGCCTCGGTGTGATCGAGGAATCCCGGCTCCAACCGCCACGGCCGGTCCGTGTAGTCGAGGTATCCGGTCACCTTGCGGGTGAAGTACGACCGGGTCAGTCCGTGGACGAGGTACACGCTCATCCAACGACCGTAGACGTGTTGAGCAAGCCCCCATCGAAACGAAGCGGTCCGCTTCATCACGAACCGCTCTGGTGTACGGCGTACGATCCACCGTAATGTTCGATGAGCGCGTCGGTCGTCCGGCATGAGCACTCGACGGAGGGCAGCGGCGGTGCTGAGCGGTGCCGTCGCGCTGCCGCTCATCGGAATCGCCAGGAACGTGCTCGGGACCGCCGAACGATCGCGCTGGCCGCCGCAGGGCGACGCGATCGCCCCGTCCGGCGCGCAACGGGCCGTGGCCGAATTCGCCGATGCGCAGCGAGGCCCACGCGACGTCGGGCTCGACTACGCACGTACGACGGCGTCCACCATCGAGCCGTGGGCCGAGGGCCCCGAGTTCTATCCGCGGATCATGGCGGACGTGACGGCGGCGACGTCATCGATTCACATCCTGATGTTCGGCTGGAAACCCGGAGCTGTGGGAAGCCCGCTGGCCACGCTGCTGCATCAGAAGCTCGCAGACGGCGTGGAGGTCAGGATCCTCGTCGACTCGTTCGGTTCTCGCCCCTACGGACTCTCACAGGAGATGTTCACGGCGCTGGCCGCGGCCGGAGCGCAGATCGTCGTCAACGATCTCCTGCCGCCCGACCGTCGCGGCGCCTACCCGCGCGCACGGCCTGACTGGTCGATGCAGAACTTCGGTCGCTCAGACCATCGAAAGTTGTACGTCATCGATGGCGTGGTCATGTGGACCGGGGGAGCGGGGATCGAAGACCACTTCGGCAACGGCGAGTTCCACGACGTGATGGTGCGTCTCACCGGGGATGTGGTCCGACAGGCGCAGGCGGTCTTCCTCACCAGTTTCGGCAGCCACTCCATACCGCTTCCGCGCGAGCTCGACCTGTACTTCGTCGAGCCCGAAGGATCCGGAGCGACGCCGGTCGCGCTCACCCAGGTCGTCCCCGGAGGATTCGTCACGGCGACGGAAGCGGCGCGTGAACTCGTCGACACAGCGGCCGAGCGGCTCGACATCATGAATCCGTATCTCACCGACTCGGACATCATCGGACGAATCATTCGTGCCGCGAAGCGGGACGTGACGGTGCGCATCGTCGTGTCCGAGAAATCGAACAACTTCCTCGCCACCGCAGCGCTCCGCAGCCACTACGCAGATCTGATCGGAGTCGGCGTCGAGATCTGGGAAGTCCCCGGCACCGTCGTCCACGCCAAACTCATCGTGTCGGACGATCGAGTGATGTTCGGGACACTGAACCTCGACGCGTGGGCGCTGTATCGGAACTTCGAGTTGGCCGTCGTTGCGGACGGCCCCGATGTCGTCGCGCAGTTCCAAGCGCGAATCTTCGAACCGGACATCGCCCGAAGCGAGCGTGGCGTTGCGCCGACCGGATCGGTGGCCCGGGCGGTCAGCGCCCTCGCCGGCCGCCTCGCATACTTCCTCTGAGATTTCCTCCCGGTGATCACTCGCCGGACCGGGAGACCCGCCACGCCGATTGGCGGATGATCAGGTGAGCTTGAGGAACAGCTTCTCGAGTTCGCCAGTGTCGGCTGCCATGTCGGGGCTGGACAGCGCTGCGGCCATCAGCTTGAACCCCACGCGATCCAGTGCCCCCTGGGCGGCGGCGAGCTGCGTCACGACGTTGCGACACTCGTCGCCCTCCTCGATCATTCGCTGGATGCCGCGAATCTGACCCTCGAGGCGGCGGAGTCGCTTGACCACATCAGCACTGACTTCTTCAGGAAATTGCATGTTTCCGAGCATACCCCGAGGGGTATGTTGCATCCACGGGAATTTGTACGTACATTTGCGGTCATGAGTTCTCTCAAGAAACTTCTCCCGATCCTGACGTGGGCACCGCAGTACGAGCGCAAGAACCTGCGCAGCGACCTCGCGGCCGGCGTGACGGTCGGGGCAATGCTCGTTCCGCAGGCGATGGCCTACGCACTGCTCGCGGGTCTCCCACCGGAGGTCGGGCTGTACGCAGCGACCATCCCCGTGATCATCTACGCATTGTTCGGCACGTCGCGACAGCTGGCGGTCGGCCCGGTCGCGATCGTGTCGCTGCTCACCGCCACGGCGCTGGCGCCGCTCGTCGAGGAAGGGACGAGCGGCTACCTGGCCGCAGCTGCATTGCTCGCGATCATGGTGGGCGTCGTGCACATCGTGCTGGGTGCCGGTCGCTTGGGGTTCCTGGTCAACTTCCTCTCGCACTCGGTGCTCGTCGGATTCACGGCAGCAGCAGCGATCATCATCGGCTTCTCGCAGACGAAGCACATCCTCGGCATCTCGATCGAACGCAAGGACCACTTCTACGAGACCGTGGGCGAGGTCGGCAGCAACGCCGGTGACGCCAATGGAACGACCCTGCTCATCGGTGGGCTCGCCGTCGTTGCGCTGTACGCGATGAAGAAGTTCACGCCGCGGATCCCGGCGGCGCTCGTCGTGGTGGTCGCATCGATCCTCGCGGTGGAGTTGTTCGACCTGCAGTCTCGCGGCGTCAAGGTGGTCGGCGACATCCCCGACTCACTCCCCGCATTCGGCTTCCCCGAGGTCGACGGTTCGCTGCTCGGGAGTCTGATCCCGACGGCGTTCGTCATCACGCTCGTCGGGTTCATGGAGTCGATCGCCGTCGCCAAGGTCTACGCCCGCCGCCACAAGTACGAACTCGAGCCGAACAGCGAACTGATCGGCCTCGGTGCCGCCAACGTCGCGTCGGGCTTCTTCGGCGGCTACCCGGTCACCGGTGGCTTCTCCCGCACAGCGGTCAATGACACCGCCGGCGCACGGACTCCGTTTGCGTCGATCATCACCGCGGTGATCGTGTTGTCGACGATTGCGTTCCTGACGCCGTTGCTCACGTCGCTTCCGAACGCGGCGCTCGGTGCGATCATCGTTGTGGCCATCATCGGGTTGATCGACATCAAGGAGATGCGACACATCGCATTCGTCAAGCCGTCCGACCTGATCGGCCTCGGCGTTGCGTTCGTCGCCACGTTGGCGCTCGGCATCGAGATGGGGATCGCGGTCGCAGTCGTGGCATCGATGCTGGTCGTGTTCGCCCGGATGTCACGTCCGCACACCGCCGTGCTCGGCCGCATCGGCGACACCACCACGTTCCGCAACGTCGAGCGGTTCCCTGAAGCCCACACGGTCGATGGTGTCCGTGTCGTGCGCATCGACGCGGCGCTGTCGTTCGTCAATGCCACGAACGTCAAACGCCTCCTCGTCGAGCAGGCATCGGCCATCGAGACGGCACCGCAAGCGCTCGTGCTCGATGCGTCGGGCATCAACGACGTCGACGCAACCGGCGCCGAGATGCTGGACGAAGTGATCGACGAGCTGCGCGAGAGGGGCGTGAACCTGCATCTCGCCGATGTGAAGGGGCCGGTCCGCGACGTCTTGCGCCGCTCGGGCGCTTGGGACCACACCGACATCGACGTGCATGCGTCGACGGCCGAGGCGATCATCGCAATCAACAAGGGCGGCCGGCTCGGGACATCCGATCTGCGCGGCGCCGGCATCGACGAGACGGCAATCGCCGGAGGTCCCGATGTGTCTCGTGAGGAGCAAGCTCATGTCTGACGATGCGTGGCACAACCTGGTGGAAGGGGCGCAGCGCAGTGCGGGTGCTCGGCGTGCCGCAATGCAGGATCACCGCCCCTCCGTCGCCGTGCTGTCGTGCTCTGACGCCCGGGTCCCGCCGTCGGTCGTCTTCGACCAGCCAGCCGGCGAGCTGTTCGTGGTCAGAATCGCCGGCAACACGGCGTCGCCGCCGGCGATCGCAAGCCTCGAATATGCCGTGGCGCACCTCGGCGTCGAACTGATCGTCGTCCTCGGCCACACGCATTGCGGAGCGGTTGGCGCCGCCGCTGCCGGCGTGTGCTCGGGCGTTCTCAGCCCGGTCGTCGGACCGATCTGCCAACTCGCGCACGAACACCCCGAGGCAACGCCGACGGAACTCGAAGCGCTCAACGTGGCGCACACCGTCGACACCCTGAAGCAGGCCGGCGGAGCGATCACCGAGGCGCACCTCGGTGGGCGCCTCGCCATCAAGGGAGCGATCTTCGATCTCGACCAGGCGGCACTCCGCATGATCTCGCTCGACGATCACCAACCCACCCCTTTCCCATCCACATCACACACCCCCCAACCAATGGAGACATCATGAACACCGCAACCCTTCCCGACACCGACAACATCAGCACCGCACAACTCCGTGAGCTGATGCGCGACGATCCGCTGATCCGCGTGCTCGACGTGCGCACCGGCGGCGAGTTCGACGGCGTGCACATCCCCGGCTCGTTCAACGTGCCGCTCGACACGCTCGGCGAACACACCAAGGACCTCGCAGATGTCGAACATCCTGTCGTGCTCGTCTGCAAGTCCGGAGCCCGAGCCGGCCAGGCCCATGCCAAGCTCACCACTGCCGGCAAACAACGACTCCACCTCCTCGAGGGCGGTATGGACGCCTGGGAGGCGTCCGGCGGCGACGTCGTGCGAAGCGCCACCGACAAGTGGGCGCTCGACCGCCAGGTCCGTTTCGTCGCCGGGGCCATCGCGCTGGTGGCGATCCTCGTGAGCGTCGTGGCGCCGAAAGCGAAGTGGCTCGCCGGAGGTGTTGCGTTCGGTCTCTCGTTCTCTGCGGCGACCAACACCTGTGCCATGGGCAACGTCCTCTCGAAGCTGCCGTACAACCAGTCCGACAGCTGCGACATCGACGGCGTGCTCACCGAACTCCGGAAGGCGGCGTGAGATGACCGTCATGAACCACCCCGTCACCGACTACACCGCTGTCGTCGACTCCTCGACGCAATTCCTCGACGTGCGTGAACCCGCAGAAATCGTCGAGGGCTCGCTTCCGGGCACGGTCAACATCCCGCTCGGCCAACTGCCGACTCGAGTTCCCGAACTCGACCGGAACCGGCGAGTGGTCGTGCTCTGCCGCAGCGGCGGACGGAGTGCCCATGCGGCGAAGCTGCTCGCAGACGTCGGGTTCACCGATGTCGTCAACCTCGACGGCGGCATGCTCGCCTATTCAGCTACGGGTTGGAATTAGATACCCCCAGGGGTATATTGTCCGTACATTCAATCCGACGAACACAACAAAGGAGCCGACCCATGAAGTTCACCCAGTACTACCTCGACTGCCTCTCCCAGGCCTCGTACCTGATCGCCGATGAAACCACCGGCCGAGCCGTTGTCGTCGACCCACGCCGAGACATCGACGAGTACGTGCGCGATGCGACAGCAGCGGGTCTGACGATCGAACTCGTCATCGAAACCCACTTCCACGCCGACTTCCTCTCGGGCCACCTCGAGCTCGCCAAGGCCACTGGCGCCGAGATCGGCTTCTCGTCGGTCGCCGAGACCGAGTTCGCATCGCGCAAGCTCGCCGACGGCGAACGCATCTCGCTCGGCGATGTCGTGCTCGAGATCCGCCACACGCCCGGCCACACACCCGAGTCGATCAGCATCGTGGTCTGGGAACACGCCGACGACGACGCCCCGTACGGCGTGCTCACCGGCGACACCCTGTTCATCGGCGACGTCGGACGCCCCGACCTGCTCGCCTCGATCGGCTTCACGAAAGAGGAGCTGGCCGCAAGCCTGTACGACAGCCTCCACGATCAGATCCTGACCCTGCCCGACTCGACGCGGGTCTACCCCGCCCACGGCGCGGGATCGGCGTGCGGCAAGAACCTGTCCACCGACACATGGTCCACCATCGGCGACCAACGGGAGACGAACTACGCGCTGCTCGCCGACAGCAAGGAGACGTTCTTCGACCTGGTCACCGAAGGCCAACCGCCTGCGCCCGGCTACTTCGTGTACGACGCAATCCTCAATCGAAAAGACCGAGAACTGCTCGACGAATCCTCGCCCCCGGAGGCGCTGACGGTGGCTGACTTCGACCGACTCGTGGCCGGCGGCGCCATGGTCATCGACGGACGCGACCCCGACGAGTTCGCCCACGGCCACCTCGCCGGCTCGATCAACGTCGGTCTCAGCGGCCGTTACGCAGAGTTCGCAGGATCGGTGATTCCCCACGATGTCGACATCGTGCTCGTCGTCGACGAAGGCTTCGAACTCGAAGCCAAGAACCGCCTCGCCCGCATCGGCTTCGATCGAGTGGTCGGTTTCCTCGAGCATCCGTATGTAGTGATGCTCGACCACCCCGAACGGGTCCGGCACGCATCGCGCATGACCGCTGTCGAATTCGACGCACGCCGCGACGACATCGACGGGCTGCAGCTGGTCGACATCCGCAACCCCGGCGAGGTCGCCTTGGGCACGATCCGAGGGGCGACGACGATTCCGGTCGGACAGTTGCCGAGCCGTGTGGACGAACTCGACCCCGCGGAGCCCACGGTCGTCTACTGCGCCGGCGGCTATCGATCGTCGGTGGCAGCCAGCGTGCTGCGCCAGGCAGGGTTCACCGACGTCTCCGACATCCTCGGTGGGTACGGCGCCTGGCAAGAAGTCCAGCCCACCCTCGTCTGAACCCACAACCCCCAGTCGCCGTCGGTGCCTCCCACAGCATCGACGGCGACTCCGGCCCCCGCATTCCTCACTCGCACCAACCAATGGAGAACAACATGGCATACACCGACAAGTTCCAAACGCTCGCCGACGTCGC